>Ga0182030_10013744_pt1 | contig 16077 bp, 18 predicted proteins | sample 812S3MmetaG_FD_121299 | JGI IMG/M metagenome (GOLD analysis project Ga0182030, IMG submission 121299) | Permafrost microbial communities from Stordalen Mire, Sweden - 812S3M metaG (Illumina Assembly) | ecosystem: Environmental > Terrestrial > Soil > Wetlands > Permafrost | place: Sweden...
ACCCATTCGCCGACTGTCCCAGCGCATGAGGCTAAGCCAAAGTGCGCTTGCCCTTCCGTAACGCACTGGGCTTGGGTCGAGTCTGCCTTCAACTCAGCACCGGCATCGCATGGGGTTGTCGTTCCATAGCCGCCCTCTAGTGCATTCTCCCAATCGCATAGAGTCTGCATGTCCGCTATGGACATCGCGCTCAAGCTCTTTGTCGGGTCCATGTTGGGACCACCATCTCGCGAATCTGCTGACGGGCTAGGTGACGAGCTCGCGCCGCATCCGATGGTTGCGGCGACCATGATCACAACGATAGCGATCCGCATGCCGATATCATGGCCTCACATCAGCCCGGCGTTGACAGCTTCGCTCATGTCGCACATGCGCCTACTGATTCAAATTAGGACAGTGCCAAGGGTCTCATCGATTGGATGAACGGGATCATGGAACCGAAGAAGGGCCTCATCGATTGGATGAACGGGATCATGGAACCGAAGAAGGGCCTCATCGATTGGATGAACGGGATCATGGAACCGAAGAAGGGCCACATCGATGGGATGAACGGGTGCATCGAAGCAGGGGAGGTCCTCATCGACCGGATGAACGGGATCATCCAACCGAGAGAGGGTCTTACGTGGTGAAGGAGTGCGAAAATGTCAGCGTATTTCGGTCGAAACCGAGCGGGGCCGGCGGCGGTGGCGAGGAGCCGTACTCAATCATGGAAGAAGGTCGGCGTATTTCGGTCGAAACCGAGCGAGGCCGGCGCCGAGCGCCCGGAGCCTACTTCCCGTAGGCGAGGACGATCGGTGCCGGGATCGCGAAGGGATCGGCCGAAAGACGCCGGCCTTCTAAGTTGTGTCCAGTCGAATCTCCCCCAGCGCAGCATCGGCCCGCTCCGTCGCCTGCTCGCGCGTCTCGCCGTGGGCGAGCACATAGCCGGCGCGCTTGGCGCTGTCCGTGAGAGGCATCACGTGCTGACCGGGGGGCACGAAGACCTGAACATCGTCGACGCCATCGATCGCTCGTGCAGCATCCAGTCCGCTCACCGAACGGAGCAATCCGGGCTTTCCGATGAGAAACTTCGCGATGGCTCCGCCATGCCTGGGTGTTGCAGATCCTGAGCGTTCGAGCGAGCGATCCCCAAGGGCGACTCCGAGGATGCGATCATAAAGGTCAACTCCGGATGCCAAGCGCGTGACGTCCGCATCGAAGCCGCCGCCCATTCGCGCGGCCGTTTCGAAGAGAACACACCGGGATTGGCCGAGTGCCACCTGCGAGTAGCAGGGGCCTCGCACGTGTCCCAGCGCCGCCGCGCCTGCCCTCGCTTCGGCGACGACCCGATCTTCGTCGATCGGACCCAATCCCGAGGGATATACCTCCGCCACCATGACTCCAAGCGGCCGACGACCGTGGATCGTAAGTCGCTCCGTCACGCAATAGCTGACGAGCGTACCGTCTTCGATCCAACCGTTGACGGAATATTCGCGACCCTCCAGCCATTCCTCGACGACTGCCGAAGGGAGACCAGCGGAGCGAGAGTGGGCGAGCGCTTCGCCGACAGCCACTTCGAGCTCCGCATCGTGGTCGACGCGAGCGACGCCTCGCTGCCCCCATCCACGCGCTGGTTTGACTACGAGAGGATAGCCATGGGCTTTCGCGAAGGTCAACGCGTCACCCGAATTGTCGCAACGCACGAAGGAAGGCACCGCCAGTCCGGCGGATGCGTAGCGTGCCCGCATCGCATCCTTGTCCTGACAGAGGCGAACCGTCTCGGGATCGGCATAAAATGGAATGCTGAGCCTTGCTGCTACGGACGCTGTTGCGCGAAGCGACACCTCGCTTCCCGTGGTCGTCATTGCCTGGATCTGTGCCCGGCGAACGAAGTCGCACAGCCCGTCCACGTCGGATGTCGAAAGCTCCTCAAAGTCGTCACAGAGTCCCACTCCGATCGCGAGTGGATTCTTGTCGGCACCCACTACGCGCAATCCGCATCGCTTCGCGGCGCGAATGAGAGACAGCTGGGGAAATCCACAACCAACGATGAGAATGGTTCTCACGAGGTGTATTCTCCCGAACGCGGGTCGACGGGGAACCCGGAATCACTCTCCTCATCAGACAATGGCCGCATGGAAGCGCGTGCGAGTTCGTCTGGCGCTTGATGGTCGTCGTCGAAGTTTAGTCGCTCGGCGATATTATAAAGAGGACGGGATTGCGCTTGAACGTAGATCCGCGCGATGTATTCGCCAATAACGCTGGTCGCCATGAGTTGAACGCCACCGAGAATGACGATGGCGGCAAATAGAGATGGCCAGCCCATGATTCCGTAGTCCCAGAGGAGCTTTCTGCCGATGACCCATCCGCCCAGCATCAGCCCGATCAGAGAAAAAATGAGGCCGAGAGTTCCAATGAAACGGAGCGGCTTGCTCGAGAATCCAACGATGAGATCGAACGTGTTATTGAGGAGTTTTGTGAAGTTATAGTGTGAGTGACCCGTGGCGCGAGGTTCATGTCGGACCGCCACCGTTCCGATGCGTGCGCCACTCCAAACAATGAGCGCGCTGAAAAACTTCCGGCGCTCCGGCAGTCGAGCGACAAGGCGAGCGATTGGCGATGCGACGAGCCGAAAGGTCGACACATCTTCAGGAAGCTCAATCGCCATCATCGATCGCATACTCCACTGCATGGCACGGGATGCAGCGACTCGAAAGAATGAATCCGAACGGACATTTCTTACGCCGTAGACGACGTCGTATCCCTCATTCTTTTTTGCGATAAGCTTTGGAATTTCTTCTGGCGGGTGCTGCATATCCCCGTCCATTTGAATAAGCCACTGCCCACGCGCGTTGAGGTACAGCGCTTCGACGGCTGCTTCCTGCCCATAGTTGCGGGTGAAACGGACAACCCGTATGCGCCTGTCACGCGCTGCCAGGATCCGCAATCGTTCGGGGGTGCTATCGGACGATCCATCGTCGACGAACAGGATCTCGAAACGCGACTGCGTGGACTGCATCGCAGCGACGGTGCGCGTCGCAAGCTGTTCGACGTTGCCTTCCTCGTTGTACACCGGCACAACGACGCTATATTGGACAGGTGAATCGGGTAGGATTTCGGTCAACTCGGGGGTCGGGACCTTAGCACGGAAGAGCCAGGATCGGTCTCCGTCACCGAATCGGCGGATACAGGAAGCTGGCAGCCCCGTGGAGACCTCTGGATGAATGTGATCGAACATGTCGTCGAGGCGCCGCGTACCTGTCCGTATCTGCCCACGGAGCGCTCAAGCCACGAACTGAGCGTGGTGCTCGATATGTCGCCTTCAGAGCTCGACACCTGGCTTGAGCGTGGATGGCGCCGCTTCGGCCCCGTCTACTTTCGCCCTGCGTGCGGGGCCTGTTCTCAGTGCGTCAGTCTTCGCCTTTTGGCTCCCCTCGTGCGCCTGGGAAAGAGTGAGCGCAGGATTGTGCGCACGACGGGCCGCCTTCGCCGCGTCATTCGAGCCCCGATCTTGGACTCCGAGCGTCTCGACCTCTACGCGCGGTGGCACGCGAATCGCGAATCCGCGCGCGGCTGGGAGCCGAATCCGCAATCGCCCGAGCGCTACGCCCTCGACTTTGCGTTTCCGCATGCCGCCGCACGGGAGCTCGCTTTTTATGATGACGACGCGAGAGGAAAGCTTGTGGGTCTTGGTCTCTTCGATGAGACTCCGCGCGCGCTGTCCGCAGCGTTTTTCTTTTATGACCCCGACTACTCCCGCTCATGTCTCGGCACGGCGAATATCCTGGCGCTCGTCGCTGAGGCCTGCGCCCGATCCTTGCCCTACGTATATCTCGGGTTCTGCGTCGAGGGGTGCCCCTCGCTCAAATATAAGGGCAGGTTTTCCCCAGCCGAAGCGCTTCTCGGCCACCCATCATTCGACGAGGATCCCGAGTGGGTGTTGCGTCGACCGTCCCATCCCGACCGAGCCGCTCCCGGCGATGGTAAGGTCCGTCCTTGACAGCACGTGCAGCGCGCGTAGGATACCGCCCCCTTCCAAGGGTGCGGCCGTTTCGGTAGGTGTGCGGCCGCCTTTTCGTGCCCGGCCATCGTATAGAGAGAGTTCCGTCGTCATGTCTTCCCCGGAGTCGAGTTCGCGTCCGATGTCACGCCAAAAGACGTTCGTCATGACCAAGGAGCAGGCGCAGTCGACGCGAGCCTGGTGGGTCGTTGACGCGACGGGCAAACCGCTAGGTCGGCTCGCGAGCGAAGTTGCGAGCGTGCTGCGTGGCAAGCACAAGCCGGAATACACGCCGCATGAAGACACCGGCGATTTCGTGATTGTCGTCAACGCAGACAAGATCGTCCTCACCGGCACAAAGCTAGACAACAAGTTTTTCTACAGGCACTCAGGAATCCCGGGTGGGTTTCGAGCTGAGAGCTATCGACACCTGCTCGCACGTAAGGCAACCTTCCCGGTCGAGAAGGCGGTGCGCGGCATGCTTCCGAAGGGCGTGCTCGGCCGAGAGATGATTACCAAGCTGAAGATCTACGCAACGCCTGATCACCCGCACGCGGCGCAGCAGCCCAAACCCCTAGTCACTTCACGGTCCTAATGGCTACCTCGACAGAAGCTCGTACATACGCAACTGGAAAGCGCAAAACCGCCATCGCACGCGTCTGGCTGAAGCCCGGGACCGGTGTCATCACCGTCAATGGTATGCCGTGCGACGACTACTTCGAGCGTGAAACATCTCGAATGGTGTTGCGGCAAGGACTCGAGCTCATCGAGGCGCAAGATCAATTCGACGTGTGGGCGACGTGCTGTGGCGGGGGAAAGAACGCGCAAGCCGAGGCCATGCGCCACGGGATTTCCCGGGCATTGTGCACCTTCGACACCGAGAAACGACCTGCGCTCAAGAGAGCTGGCTTCTTGACTCGAGACGCTCGCAAGAAAGAGCGAAAGAAGTACGGCCAACCTGGAGCGCGAAAGCGGTTCCAGTACAGCAAGCGCTAGAAGATCGGTGTATTTCGGTCGAAACCGAGCGAGGCCGACAGCGAGTCGCGCGGAGCGTACTTCCCGTAGGCGAGGACGCTCGATGGCCTTGATCCCTCTCGGGATCCGGGTCCTCGCCCCTGGCTGGTGAGAAATACGGGCTAGGGCAACCGTCGGTTGCTCATGGCGGAAGAACCAAGAGCCAGACGACACATCCTCGGCGTCCCTCGAGGTATCCGATGGTAGACTGGCGCAGCGTGAAAAGACTATTCGTCAGGTTAGCGGTCGCCTCCCTAGCTCTGAGTCTCGCGTCGAGCGCTCGAGCGACTATCGTCGAGAGGGTAGTTGCGGTCGTGGGGGAGCGTGCCCTCTTGTGGACCGATCTCCTGCGGCGGTCAGCGGCTTCGCGCATTCAAATTCGGATGCAGACTCGCGATCCGAACATGATCAGCGTGCAAGAGCAGGAGATGTACAAAGAGGTCCTCGATCGAATGATCGACGATCGGCTCGAGGAGCAACAAGCCGACAAGGCCCATCTGTCGGTTTCCAGCGACGAGATCGATCACGCCATTTCGAACATCATCGCGCAGGCACAGGCCACCCAGGGTCGGACGGTGACGACAATGGATGTTCTGGCAGAGATTCGCAGACGGGGCATGACCGAGCAGGAGTTTCGCGACGAATTGCGGCGGCAGATCCTGGAGGGCAAGCTTCTCGAGCTTCGTGTTCGCCCGCGAGTCCGAGTCACGGAACAGGATGCCCACACGACATATCAGCGATACCTACAAGACACTCGCGACCAGCAATCGATGGAAGTGAGAGTACTGGCTCTGCGCATCACGCAGCATGCCGCGGCCGATGAGTTCCAAGCTCGTATGGCTCTTGCCAATGAGATCGTGCGGCGTGCGAAGGGTGGCGAGGATTTCTGCGCTCTGGTCGCTCAGTACTCGGACGATACAACGACGCGGTCGACTTGTGGTTCGCGCGGGCCTCAGGCGTTCGCGACTCTCATGCCGCAGATTCAAGAGGCGGTAGCAACACTGAAGTCTGGCGAGGTGTCGGCTCCGATCACTGTGCGATTTTCGCAGGATGAAGCCATCGTCGTGCTCATGCCTCTAGGGCAGGCGAAAGTGCCGCCGTTCGAGGATGTCAAAAACGAGATGACTCAAAAGGCGTTTGGCGATGCGCTGGAACGTGGGCGCAAGCAGTGGCTTCAGGAGTTGCGTCAGAAGGTGTACATCGACGTGCGACTCTAGAAGGCCGGTGTCTTTCGGTCGATCCCTTCGCGATCCCGGCGTCGAGCGTCCTCGCCTACGGGGAGTAGGCTCCGGGCGACTCGCCGCCGGCCTCGCTCGGTTTCGACCGAAATACACCGGCCTTCTAGTCCCGAATATTCTCGGGATTTACACCACGAACAGGCCAAATCTTGACGGCAAGCGTGTTCTCGACGAGTTTCGGGACTGGCGCTAAGGGGGTACGAAGTGCTGGTGCCCTCGGTGAGCCTCCACATTCCCAGTCAAGAAGCGCTCGATCGTGCGCGAACGGCGCTTGAGCGCCGCTTGGGGCCGTCAAAGGTTCTCACGTCCGAGGAGTCTTGCTCGTCCTACGTGAACGACGAGAGTGACGTCGTGGGACGGACGCCAAGCGCAGTCGTCATTGCAGCGAGCGCTGACGACATTGCCGTGACGCTAGCCGTGGCGGAGGAAACAGGAGTACCTGTGACGCCGAGAGCGGGAGGCACAGGCAAAGTGGGTGGCGCCGTGCCGGTCGCCGGTGGAATCGTGTTGGCAACTCATTCACTTGCGTCCATTGTCGACATCGACCGAGTGAACCTGGTGGCGACCGTGGAGCCCGGGGTTATCACGGGAGATCTCCATGCTGCCGTCGAGCGCGAGGGGCTCTTTTATGGACCGGACCCAAACTCGGCGGACAGCTGCCGGATCGGTGGAAACCTCGCAGCCAACGCTGGGGGGCCGCGAGCATTCAAATACGGGGTGACGCGTGATTGGGTGCTTGGCGTCGATGCATGCCTGATGGGCGGTCAGCAGCTTCGGCTGGGAAGGCGAACGAGGAAGGGTGTAACCGGGTACGACGTGACCGGACTTCTCATAGGCAGCGAGGGGACGCTCGCGGTGTTCACGCGAGCCGTCTTGCGCCTGCTTCCCAAGCCGCCAGCGGTGGCGACGGCGCTCGCCCTATTTTCGGATGTGCGAGCTGCTGCAGTGGCTGTGGGTGAAATCGTCAACGCGAGAATCGTTCCACGGTGTCTGGAATTGCTCGACTCCGCGACACTTCGTGCCGTTCGCGCTGCCGGTGTTGCGCTTGATGAACGCGCGGGCGCCATGCTCCTGATCGAGGTCGACGATGCGGCCGCGGATGCGACGTTGCTCCGAGCGGGCGAGGCGGCATTGTCCTGTTCCGGTTGTCTCGACGTGGTCGTGGCTCAGGATGGAGCTCAGCGAGATCGCCTGTGGGCCGCGAGGCACTCTCTCTCTCGGGCCACGCGCCAGATTGCACGTCACAAATTGAGTGAAGACATCGTCGTTCCCCCGAGCAAGATTCCTGAGCTTTTGGATCGCATCGACGAAATAGGCGACTCTACGAAAATACGTCATCTCTGCTACGGCCACGCGGGGGACGGGAACCTGCATGTAAACTTCTTCTGGGACGATGACGGCGATCGCCCGAACGTCGATCGAGCCATCTCGAGTCTGATGCGAGAGACTGTAGAACTTGGCGGAACGCTCAGTGGCGAGCACGGCATTGGCGTATCGAAGGCGCAGTATCTCGGTTTCGAACAGAGTGACGCGCTCATCGCACTTCAACGCCGGATCAAACAGACCTTCGATCCGAAGGGTCTTCTCAATCCGGGGAAAATTTTCCCGACCGAGGGACACGGTGCGTGTTGAACCTTCGTGATGTCTGCTCGTTGATGGGACGTAGGTGCACGTAGTATGGGCCGAAGAAATTCGCAGGAACATGTCGTGCCGTGCGAAGAGACCTGACGTGCTCCAGGCACTCGGCGCTAACATATCCACCCATGGCAACCTTCCGCCGACGCCTTGAGCTGACCACGAGCGAGCATAACGAAATCGTCGATATCACGCGCGAGGTTCAGCGCATCGTCGCGGAGTCCAGTATTCGTGACGGGATATGTACGGTATTTACGCCGCATGCGACCGCCGCAATTGCGATCAATGAGAATGACGACCCGAATATTGGGGCCGATCTTCTCAGTGCTCTGCGAAAGCTTATCGTCGAGCACGATGGGTGGCTGCACGATCGGGTTGACGACAATGCCGCAGCGCACGTAAAGAGCGCAATATTGGGGCCTTCAGAATGTATCCCGATCGACGAAGGACGGCTCGCACTCGGAAAATGGCAGAATCTGTTTTTCTGTGAGTTTGATGGGCCGAGGCGGCAGCGAGCTATCGTGGTCACGATATTGGGATAAGCGACTGACCTATTACGAACTAGGCCCGTTCTGCTGGGGTCGATGCATAAGGTAGGTGCGCGACTAGACCCGACAACGTCCGGCCAAGTTTTCGCTGACGGGTGCCGACCTTATGGCCGATTTCGTAAGCCTCGGGCAATGCCGAGCAGTTCGACGGCAGTAGCGTGCCGTGCGCACACTCCCAAGCGAAGGATGCCCAGGTGCGTCAGAGCTCGGTCAACCTCCGCCGCGTCGCACGCTCGAGCCACGACGACGAGATCCGGCCGCCCTTGCGCGAGGGCATGGACAATCGCGACCGCGGCGGGGTGGACGATGTCGACCACCGCAACGTCCACCGAATCCAATGATTCGGCGTCCGCTTCGGAGTCGACGACTCTCACGCTGCATTGGCACCCGAGAAGCGCTCGCGCGAGGCTCGCTCTAGACAGTCGGTCTTGTTCGACCAGCACCCAAGCACTACTGGCAGCGGTCACCGGGCGCGATTTCACCGACACCACCGCAGCGACTTCATCCGGAGCGAGTGACCGCGTCTCAATACGGGCAATGGGACGACTGGTCGAGGCGGGTTCGTCGGGTTCTATCGGGCTCATGCGGTTCATCGCATCTTCGAGAAATGAGAAAGCGGCCCGCGTTCCGAGCTTGTCGCAAAGAATCGGCAGCAACGATGTTCGTATGAACTGCCGAAGCTCATGGTCGGCCGCCGGAAGCTCTCTGTAGCCGGAGAGAGCGAGCGCTTCGAGCAGCGCCGCCATGACTGGCTCATGAGAACCGAACGCGCGATCGAGCAGTGAAATGAGAATGCTCTCGGCAGAAGAACGCCCGAATGGCTTAACTCCGGTGGATCGATCGCGCCCATCGTGACGAGCTTTCGCTCCAGTATCCTGCTGGTTCGCGCGGGTCGCCAATGGATCAACTCTCTCCGGCTATCACAATAGATGCTTTTTTAAGGATACTTACCAAAACGAGAACCGCGCCAGATTTTTTCACCGATACCTCGCGGTCAATCGAGCAACCATGCGCCCCTCGTCCGAGTCGACGATAAGGTTTCGAGCCGATTCCTCGTTCACGAAGCCGTCCCTAACCGCTCGGTTGATCCACTCGACCAAGTGCTCCCAGTATCCATCGACGTTGAGGAGCCCAACCGGCTTCTCGTGTAGGCCGAGCTGCAGCCATGTGACCGTCTCGAACAGTTCGTCGAGCGTCCCGAATCCGCCCGGAATTGCAATGAACGCATCCGAAAGGCTGTGCATCGTGGTCTTACGATCATGCATCGATGTCGCGATGGAAAGGCTCGTCAGCCCGTCATGAGCAAGCTCCCGATCGACGAGGCTGCGAGGGATTACTCCGTGGACGTCGCCCCCCATAGAAAGCGCAGCGTCCGCAATCACGCCCATGAGGCCCGTTCGCCCGCCTCCATACACGATGCCGTGGCCGGATCGAACAATCGCTTCGGCAAGCCGTTGGGCTGAGCCCACGTGAGAGGGGGAGCCGCCTTGGGATCCGGCGAAAATACAGATTCGACGCATAGGCAAGTGTGTGCACGATGCCTGCCTGCTTGCCACAGAGGAATTTGCAAAAAAGAAAGGCGGGTTCCCAAAGCAGGGAAACCGCCTTTGTCGCGTGGTGCGCCTCCGGAGGACGACACTCCGCTCTACAAGGAAGCCGATCGAATCGCGTTACTTCGTGCTCGCGATGATGCCGAGCGTTGTCGTAAACTGCGTCTTGTACGTGTCGTTCGTGTTCGCTCCGGCGTAGAAGATTGCCGTCTCAGAGCCCGGGGAGCGATAGTCCGTGATGTCCACGCGGTTATCGAGCATGAAAGCAAGGTGGTTGCCGATGCCATAATTGAGCGACAGCGTGATGTCTTCCACGTTGGCGGACGCTCCATTGGGCAGACCGACAAACCCAGCCGGCAGGAGTCCTGCGGTCACGCGGTCTCCATGCTCGTCATGGAGATAGCCACCGCGCAGCGCGGCGTTGAACGCGTCCGTGACATTGTAGCGTGCGACGAGATTCGCACCGTAGACCACCGCCGAATGATTTCCGAGGCCTTCTTCCGTCAAGTAGTCCGCGTTTAGCAGGAAGCGGAGCTCTTTGGTCGGGTTGATATCCGCAACGAAGTCGACCAAGTGACGCCAGTTCGAGTTACCCCCCGCGACATCACTCAGCGAAGATCCTGTCGCCGGATTGGCGACTGCGACGACGTCGTTTTGTTCGGGGCCACCTGCATACCCGAGATACAGGACAGCCATATCGGCAGGCTTGACCATGACCTGTCCGCCAAACGTCTTTCCTCGATTGTTGTCGATGCTGTTGTTCCATCCGTTCACGGCGAACACTTTGACATCGAGCTGATCGCTTGCCGCGTAGTCGGCGCGCAGTCCAGTGAAGAACAGCGGCTGGGCGTACGTAAATAGAATGCTACGCGAGTAGTTCATATTGAGCTGCGAATCGGCAACTTCCGATCCGAAGGGCTCGTCCCACTTGCCAAAGTCGAGCGTGAGCTTGTCGATGGCTTTCCACGTCGCGTAGGCCTGCTTCACGTTCATCAGGCCATTTGAATCATCGCTTCCCGAGTTATAAATCGCAGCGCCCGGACCAAAGCGAAGGCCAACCGTACCGCCGATAGTGTCCGACGAATAAGAAGCGTTGACCCCCGCCCAGTTGAGGGCAAACCCCTGGGCGACGTCAAACTGACGCAACCGGACGGGCGCCTGCGAAAACGGAGGCGGGAACTTGGGATTTTGACTCCAATCCACTGCCCCATATGCGTCGACAAACGCATCTGCCGCGAACTTGTCCCACCAGTGGCCTGCTTCGGCCGGAGCCGCTGGAGCCACAGGAGGTGGAGTGGCCGGAGCCGCCGGAGCCGCTGCAACGGGTGTTGGAGCGGGCGGTGCTGCTTGTGGAGCGGGCGCGGCCGCCGCTGGCGCCGCAGCGGCAGGGGCAGCAGCAGGCGCTGGAGCCGTCTGAGCGAACGCGTTCGCCGTCGTCAACAAACCACCCATCGAAAACAATACTGTCGAAATGAACATTCTCATTGATTGGACCTCCGCATGGACATGAGCCATCGAACATTGCCTCCGCACGGCGATCGACGCGGATAGTAACGCGTCTGTCTTCGGGGGCATTTCACGTGTCCTCCTCAACTGCGTTCCTACTGGTACACCGGTTTCCCCTACGTTTCACCATCATGTATTTTTCACAAACACGATCGCGTGTCACGATGATGGTCGCAGTGCGAAGTTTGTTGCGCATACTGGGAAGTTGCATTTGCGTTCCATACAATCGCCTCCCCCGACGATGATGCGAAGAGCAAAGAAACAGCACCTCTGGTTCACTCAGGCTCCTTGGGAACCCAACCCGGGAGGCGTTATGAGCGGCGAGAGGCCGAGGACAATCCGATCGCCGTACCAAGCGCGCTCAAACGTAAGCGATCACGAACGCGGGATTCCACGCCGGGATCGCGCTGCGCACATGCCTACAGGAATAGGCTCTTAGATGACGCGCCCATCGATATAGTGGCGGCGTGCCCATTCACTCATGACGATTCCGCAAGCCACGGCTAGCGGAAGTGACTGGTTTACGCCGAACATCGGGACGCCGACGATCTCGTCGGCTGACGCAAGAACCGAAGAGGGAATACCGAAGCGCTCGCTGCCGAATACGAAAACAACCCCCGACGGAAAAGAAGGTTCGCACCAAATCGATTTGCGCGCCCGATCCTTCTCTACGGCCCAGAGGGGTCGTCCGCTGGTTGCTCGCAGCAGGTCCGCCTCGTCCGCGACGGGAATGACCGTCTCGTACTTGTGCATCCCCATGGTCGCCTTCTCGTAGTAGGACTCTCCGCCGACCAGAAAGATTTCGCGGGCGAGAAAACTATGGGCGACTCGGATCACCGCGCCGACAGCGAAAGCGTTTCCTGGCGTCCATAGGGCCACGGAAAAGTCGTTCCGAAGAGGTGTGAGCGCCTTGCGGACTTCGTCGGGCGCCGCGTTGAGCGGGGGAGACAAGGCCATCCTCTGCCCTTGACAGAAGGTGGACTGTAAGTAAAGTGCGCCTCCCTCGCGTCGTGAGGATCCTAATTGTGTGCCCGCCGCAGTGGTTCTGCGGCGGGGGGGTCGATCGACAGCTTGGGTAAAACCTGGAACGATGCCCACTATCAATCAGCTCATCCGCCACGGTCGACTTGCCGCTCGCTTCAAGACGGCATCGCCGGCCTTGAAAAGTTGTCCGCAAAAGCGCGGCGTTTGCGTCCGCGTGTACACGACGACCCCGAAGAAGCCCAACTCGGCTCTTCGCAAGGTGTGCCGCGTGCGCCTCGTCAACGGCATGGAAGTCACGTCGTACATCCCGGGCGAGGGGCATAATCTCCAGGAGCACTCCGTAGTCCTCATTCGTGGGGGGCGCGTGAAGGACCTGCCAGGCGTTCGCTACCACGTGGTCCGTGGGACTCTCGACGCGTCCGGTGCCATAGGCCCATCGTCGACGAACAAGGTAAACCGCAACCGAAAGCGCTCCAAATACGGAGTGAAGCGGCCCAAGGCTTAGTTTTCTCTCCGACGCAGCGTGTTCGCGGCGGTCCAGTTCCGGTTCATGTGTCGTGCGCATCTCGCGCCCGATTCGTTCCAATCCAGACGTTCACATCACCTCATCCAGGTCTCGTTCCAATGCCCCGTCGTCGCGAAGTTCCAAAACGCCGCATCATTGCTGACCCGAAGTTCAAGGACAAGCTCGTGACGAAGTTCACGAATACGCTCATGTTCGGAGGCAAGAAGTCGACGGCTGAGGGGATCCTTTATGGAGCGCTAGACGTGATTCGCGATCGCTTCAAAGAGGAGCCGCTCGACGTGTTTCGGAAGGCTCTCGACAACGTGAAGCCCAAGCTTGAAGTGAAGAGCCGACGCGTCGGCGGCGCAACCTATCAGGTGCCCGTCGAGGTTCGTCCGGAACGGCGAGTGACCTTGGCCATGCGATGGCTCGTGCTTTATGCGCGAGGTCGCGGCGAGAAGACCATGCGCGAGCGCTTGGCGGCTGAATTCTTTGACGCGGCAAACGGTCGCGGCAACGCCGTGAAGAAGCGCGACGATACCCACAAGATGGCGGAAGCGAACAAAGCCTTCGCTCACTATCGGTGGTAGTGGAATTTAGTTACAGCGGACCTGGCTCTAGGAAATAGAAGGGCGACTCGTATAGACAATGGCACGACCGACATAAGGATCGGGTTACTCGCACAACGAACGCGCAGTACCCCGACACCCTCTCTGGAACAGCCGCACCGGCGGCAGCTCTCCGAAACGCGGAGAGCTAGGGCTAGAGAGGGTTTTCTGCATTCCGTGGTCGAAGTTCGCATGCGCGAACGCGACTCGGTGACCTGACGAACGAGAGGAACACTTTTCCGTGGCTCGCGAATACCCGCTAGAAAGGACCCGCAATATCGGCATCATGGCCCACATTGATGCCGGCAAGACGACGACTACCGAGCGGGTCCTCTACTACACCGGCGTCAATTACAAAATTGGCGAGGTGCACGAGGGTGCTGCGACCATGGATTACATGATTCAGGAGCAGGAGCGCGGCATCACCATCACGTCCGCTGCAACGAACTGCTTCTGGCGCCCTCTCGAGGGACCATGGGCGGGTACGAGCCATCGCATCAACATTATCGACACTCCTGGCCACGTGGATTTTACGATCGAGGTGGAGCGCTCCCTCCGCGTTCTCGACGGCGCTGTAGCTGTTTTCGACGGGGGAAATGGAGTCGAGCCGCAAAGCGAGACGGTCTGGCGGCAGGCAGATAAGTACCGGGTACCCCGCGTCGCGTTCATGAACAAGATGGACAAGGTCGGCGCGGACTTCCTCATGTGCGTCGAGAGCATGAGGGAACGGCTCGGAACGAATCCTGTGCCCATACAGTGGCCGCTGGGCGAAGAGGATCGACATCGAGGCATCATCGATCTCATCAAGATGAAGGCGGCGGTCTTCGACGACGACTCGAAAGGCCAGAAGTACGATTGGATCGATATTCCCGATGAATTCGTCGCTGTCGCCCAGGAGTGGCACGACAAACTTGTCGAGTCCTGCGCCGACCTGGACGACGAGATCATGCAGCTCTACCTCGATGGGCAAAGTCCCAAGGTGACGAGCGAGATGATTCATCGCGCACTTCGCCGCGGTACGATCACGTTCAAACTCGTTCCGGTCCTCTGCGGCTCCGCCTTCAAGAATAAAGGCGTGCAGATGCTGCTCGATGCGGTAGTCAACTACCTTCCGTCGCCAATCGATGTACCACCGGTGACAGGGTTCGACCCGCGCAAGCGGGATAAGCCGGAGGTCCAGCGCAGAGCATCGGATGATGAGTCATTCGCGGCGCTTGCGTTCAAGATCATCAATGACCCTCACGGCAATCTCACCTTCTTTCGGGTGTACTCCGGGCGCGTGACGACGGGCACGATGCTGTTGAACTCGACGCGGGACAAGCGAGAGCGCGTCGGGCGAATCCTTCGGATGCACGCGAACAAGCGAGAGGAAGTTCAAGAGGCGGATTCGGGAAATATCTATGCTGCGGTCGGACTGCGTGACACTCGCACGGGGGACACCCTGTGTGATGATAAGCACCCGATCGTCCTTGAGCAGATGGTGTTTCCGGAGCCGGTCATCTCGATAGCTATCGAGCCCAAGACTCAGGCGGACGTCGAGAAGCTTGGCGTGTCGCTACAAAAGCTGGCGCAGGAAGATCCTTCATTTCGAACGCACACGGACGAAGAATCGGGGCAGACCATCATCAGCGGGATGGGGGAGCTGCACCTCGACATCATCGTGGACCGCCTTCGACGCGAGTTCAAAGTCGAATCGAACGTCGGAAAGCCCGAAGTTGCGTATCGCGAGGCGATCACAAAGAAGGCATCGTGCGAGTACAAGTACGCAAAGCAAAGCGGGGGCCGAGGTCAGTTTGGACACGTGGTGATGGAGATCGAACCGTGTGAGCGCGGCAAAGGGTTCGAGTTCATCAATGCGATCGTCGGTGGGGTCATTCCAAAAGAGTTTATTCCCGCTGTCGAAAAAGGCGTTCGCGACGCGATGGGTCGGGGCGTGATCGCCGGCTATCCGCTTGTCGATATGATCTGCCGATTGGTGGACGGGAGCTATCACGAGGTCGATTCGAGTGCGCAGGCATTCGAGGTGGCCGCGTCACTGTGTTTTCAAGATGGCGCGAATCGGGCCGGTCTCACGCTTCTGGAGCCGCTCATGAAGATTGAAGTGGTCGTTCCCGAACAGTACATGGGGGACGTCATCGGGGACTTGAACGCCCGCCGCGGCCGCATCCTGGGGATGACCCAGAGAGGAAACGCCCAGGTCATTGATGGAGAGGTTCCTCTTGCGACGATGTTCGGATATGTCACGGACTTGCGATCGATGACCCAGGGACGCGGAGCGTCGACGCTACAGTTCTCGCACTACGCGGCGGTTTCTCCTGCGATACAGGAGGAAATCGTTGCGAAGGTGAAGGGGATCTAGAGGCTACCGGGCAATCAGGAGTGAAAGAGAGACTCAGGTCATGGCGAAAGAAAAATTCGTACGCACCAAGCCCCACGTAAACGTTGGAACGATCGGTCACATCGACCACGGCAAGACAACGTTGACGGCCGCGATCGTGAAGGTTCAGTCG
>Ga0182030_10013745_pt1 | contig 16077 bp, 15 predicted proteins | sample 812S3MmetaG_FD_121299 | JGI IMG/M metagenome (GOLD analysis project Ga0182030, IMG submission 121299) | Permafrost microbial communities from Stordalen Mire, Sweden - 812S3M metaG (Illumina Assembly) | ecosystem: Environmental > Terrestrial > Soil > Wetlands > Permafrost | place: Sweden...
CCTGGACGCGGCCGCATTTGTGCATCAACGAAAACGCCTTTTGCCACCGTCGGCCCAGCTGGCCCTGAACCACGATGACGCCCCGCTACGCATCAAGCGCGTCGCGCATGATCTCATCCACCATTGTCGCAAAATAGCGGACGACGGTCTCACAACCATTTCTAACCACGAATTGAGCGTTCTCCGCCAACGTTTCCTGCTCTGGAACCGAGACCCGCGATCCGCGATCCTCGAGGCGGAACTCCCCATGGTAGAACCCGGCTCAGCAATATCCAGCAAGACGGACACCGGCGGGGGCATCGGTCCTTCTTGGCGAACGGCGGTTAATGGCTGGGATACGCCGCGATAGCGTTTTGATATCGTTTCGATTTCTTCAGCCTCTCGCACTTGTCTGCCACGCAGTTGTGGGACGTCCAGAAAAACCCCCAGAAACGCTCGTCCGTATACATTGCCTTCCGAAATAGTGCGTGGGCCTTTTTGTGTTTTTCCATGAGTGTAGGATCGTAGTCATGGACCAACGGAATTTTATGCGCTTTTCTGAGCGCCGACACTTCCGTGAACAGCAACCGGTTGACCACCTGCGAGTACGTCACGCCGAGCTCCGCCGCGATCATTTCAGAGCGCTGCCCTGCCAACCCGCGATGTTCAATGTCTATTTTTTGTTCCTCCGTGAGATTGCACAACGAGGCACGACGCCAGGCCCGCGGAGTGGCCTCCCGAGGCTTGCGGCGGTCACGGCCGGGTGCTGGGAGAACAACTGGCTGGGACGCCGCATCCACAGGCGTGCGGCCAACCGCCGGCGACTCGGTCAGAGCGAGCGTGGCAACAGATATTCCACGAGCCCCAACCGCCGCGTCCCCACCAGTGCGCGGTTTCGATGGGCGATCCGTTGATGCGCGTGTGGAAGCGGGTGAGCCCGCTTGTTGCTGCGGAGCCCGATCAGCGCCGGCGCTTGTCGCGCCATTAGGCCCCGTCGGACGAATATCCGGCGATACCCCGCCCCACGCCTCCGGCCGGAGCCGCGGCGTCGCTCGGCATGCGTCGATCGAGCGCTCACGAAGCCCTCGGCGATCGCGCGACGGTAGCCCAAGGCGTCGACGACGACAGTAAATGGCGCTCGGTGAGCGCTCCAACGCATCCGCTATGCAGCGCACGCGCACGCCCGCCATCCATAGCGCAATCAGGTGACGCGAATCGTCGAGTGTCCAAGCGTGTTTTCCGCCGCGGCGCCGCATGAGGCGGTCGTGCGGCGCGGTCAGCCCGAGTCGGGCCGCGCGATCGAATAACTCCGCGGTCTCGACGTCGAGATAGGCCGCAATCGCCTCGGCGCCAAGACCCGCGGCGATCATTCCGGCCAGAACGTCGTCGCACACCGAAACAACGGCGACGACGGCGGCCAGGCCCACATCCGTTAGTGACGGAGAGTCTACAGGTGAGTCGTCGCGATCGAAAAGCACGCGCTGTGGCCCCGGACAAATCGTTCCGGGGGACAGTTAAACCTTAGTGCCAAACCTAGTCAATCAGATAATTGGCCTATCGTTTGGATTTCTTCAGGCGCGCAGCCAATTGCTCCATAATTGTCCCTATCGCATCTCGACGCGAATCCATAGCGTTGGCCACTCTGTGCAGTTCACTCGAAATTTTTGCCAGCACCGGATCAATCGGGTCGGCGTCCTCGTCGGTGGGGAAAAATGCGGCAATCGTTACGCCGAGCGCCTGCGCCATTTTATGCAACATGGCGACAGACACGTTCGGAACCCCGGCCTCAATCGATACTATATAGGTATGCGAAGTGCCCACCTGCTCGGCAAATTGATGTTGTGAAAGGCCCGCCGACATTCTCAATGTGCGCACTTGCTTCCCGAGAGCCGCTAAAATTGGCAAACTTTCGGCGGGCAACTCTTCCTTCGTTGCTTCTTTTTCTTTTGCGCCTTCTTTTTTCCTCACAGTCTTTCCTTGCTCCCTGTTCTTAGAACCATCACTACCCAATCGGTCAGCAGTCCGGAATATGGCATAAGGATCAGCGTAAAAACAGTCAATTGCGCCGTAAGCAGGACGTGTTTGTCGCTTTGTTTAGCCTCCCCCTTTTTAATAACAGCCCACGCTCTCCCATCTGGTCGCCCAATCAAACGATGCCAATTCGCGCCGCCCCGATCCGGCCTTTTGTGAGTTCACCTCCTTTTGAATTCGCGCGGCGCCGCTCCATAGTTTGCCCGACCCTGGAGCCTGATATGAAGAAAGCCCCCTTTATCCTCCTCGCGAGCATTTGGACCTGCGGAGCCGCGCAGGCGGATTTTACATTGCGTTCCGCTCAACCGCCCGGCCAGACGCGAGAGCCCGCTGGGACAGCCTCTACCGTTCCCACGCCGACGAGTTCCTCGCAGCAGGCTAAGGCGGCGGCTGACCCTCATCTTGCCTCCGCGCTTGCCAAGCGGCTCCGCCCGCCCGCTTGGGCGAGCGCCGACCACTCGATCGCGCGCGGGTTCGGAGCGCAAATTCCGCTCGAATTCGCGGTACGACAAATCGTCCCATCGCAACTTAAGGTGATCTACGGTGCTGGAGCCGACCATAAGGCGCTCGTTGATTGGCAGGGCGGCAAAGCCTGGAAACTTGTTCTGAAGGACGCGTTGCGGCCGCTCGGTCTCGGCATCCGACTGCGTGCAAATTCCGTTTCGATCGCGTCGTCTTCAAAATCTCAATAAAACTATTCTGCATTCGCGCGGTTCTGCTCGATCCTGCTCCGTAAACGATCACGGAGGCATTATGGACGACCAAAGCACACCGCAACATATCAACTGGCTCGATGCCCCGGCGGTCGAGCCAGCCCCTCTGTCCCGTCTCCCGGACAATGCGAACAACGCCCTCGCAAGACTTGCCGGTACGATCGCCGAGGCGAACCCCGCCGCCCTGGAGCGGACAAACGCCACTTTAGCGCAACGGCCGGCTGGCGGCGATTTGCAGACCATCGCCGCTCAGATCGGCGACGCCGCGATGCTCGCCTTCCTCGCAAGGTTCGCTGGCGGCGAGCAAGGGCGCAATGAGAAGCTCTTGCGTCTTTTCCCACCTAGGGGATCCACAAACACCCCTCACCAGCCGTCACTCGATGATCTCGCACGCCGCCAGCTTCTGATCAGGATGCTCGCCGACGTTCGCGTGATGGCGCTGTACTACGCGTGCGAGTCACTCAATGCTCAACCCAAAGGAGAGCCTGCATGAAACGCTTTCGTCGCTTCGTCATCACGGCTCTTTTAGCCGCCTTCATACCTTATGCCGCCAACGCCCAAACAACAGGCAGCGCAGGGTGCAGCACGCTCGGCCAGTCCGCCGCCAATGGCGCGACCGCGCGCGTCAATGCCGACGACACCGACATTCCGCAGCCGCAATCGGTCAAGAACCTGACGTGCCTCAGCAAATTCTTCAACGGAACCGGCCTCAACGTTGTCGCAAATCTTCTCAACCCAACAGCCCTGCTGTCCGCGATTACAAGCCAAATTTGCGCCGAACTGACCTCTGTATGGAACTCGACGCTCGGAAACAAGCAGTGCGGGATAACCCTCACCGGCTTCAAGATCGGATTTTTGGGCGGTCTCGGCGGCGGCCTGTCTTGCCCGAAATTGAGTTTCGGAGGCGGCGGACCCGCGCTCGCCTCCATCGGCGTCGGCGCCAACAATAATGGCAAGCTTTACGTCACCGGCAATGCCGTCGCGCCCACCAGCTACCCCCTGACATCGCTACTCGGCTTATATTGAGGACGGACATGCAAAAGGCACATCTTCTCACTTCCGCGGCCGCCGGGGTCATTCTCGGCGCCACCGTGTTCGGCGGCTCTCCCGCTCTTTCCCAAATGGCTGTCATCGACTGGACGAGTCTCGGCGTTCAACAGGCGATACAAGCCATCCAGAACACCATGAGTAGCACCCTGTCCACGATCACGAGCCAGCTCGGCGCGAACGGGGCTCTGTACTTGCTTCTCCAGCAGGGCTTCACCCAAAACGCCAATTACTCAAAGGCGCAAGTCGACGCCGTGACGCAGATCGCGGATGGCCATATTGTGGCCATGGTGCGCGCCAATCGCGACCAACGCAACGCCCAAATCCGGGATGAGCATACGGTCAACTCCACGCATTGCGCCGCTCTGGATAATGGACAGACCGTCACGGTCGGCGCAGGGCAATCAAGGGTCGTCGCGAGCTCGATCGAAAATATTGCCGACCCGCGTGGCGAGGCCGAACCGAACACGCCTTCCTATTTAGGCCAGGCGCAAGGCATCGCCGCCATAACCCAGCTGCATTTGAGCCGATATTGCAGCCAGGCCGAAGCCGCGGCGGGCCTCTGCACCGTCTCGCAGACGCCGAACGCGGACCAAAGGGCGTCAAGCCTGTTCGGCTCGGACACATTGAACGGCCAAACCGCCGTAAACGCAGCGAACGACTTTGTCACAAACCTCACCCAGCCGATCGCCCCGGCCTCACTGCGCGGCGACCAGCTGACCTCGGAAATCGGCCGCGACATGATGGCGCGGCGGCATGAATACAACGCCCGAATGTCTCTCGCCCGCAGTGTCCTCGACTACGCGATCGGCGTCCAGGCGCCGACCGTTCCCCTAAACGCAGCGCAACAAGCGCAGATGACGAACGAAGGGCTCACCCCCCTCACCACCGGCAGCTGGCTGCAAGCCCTCGCGCTCGACGCTAATCGCCGCTACAGCGACGTCAATTGGTCCGCCCAATTGCAGGCCATGCCTCCGGCCTCGGTCGAGCGCGAAATCGCGCATGAGCTTGCCTCGACCAACTATCTGCTGACGCAGCTTTATCGGGTCGAGCTTTTCAACGCCAGCGCCAACGCCGCCCATCTCGCGACCGCGACGGAAGCCGCCTTCCCTCCGACGGTGCCGATGGCCACGCCGAATATTTCCAACTGACAACCCAAACATTAGAAGGACCTGACTCCAATGGCCGACGCCGCTGCAGAAACGCTCTCCGCTCCTCGCTTGCCACGCCGCCAAATCGGGCCGGACCCGGAGCATTTCAGCAACCAGAACGCGCAAGCCGACCGGGACCTTTCCGACCGGATCGGACTGACGGAAAGGATCGAAAGCGCCTTCGCGGAGGGCAAGACCCCGCCGCAAGTGCAGCACGACCTTGCCGACCGAATCAATTTTCTTCCCGAAAGGGAACGCCCGATCTTCGTCGCCAATGTCCAAGCAACCCTGGGCATACCGGCCCGCGACACCGTTGAGGACGAGGCTACATTCCAGGCATGGGCGACGGAGGGCACCGCGCGGGTCCCATCTCGCGCCCCCGAGCCGGCAGGCCCGGCCGGCGATAACCAGCCAAATCAGCCCAGACCGCCCCTTCCTGCCGCGCTGCGCGCTGCCACCTCCGCTGTCGAACTCAGCGGGCGCGACGCCGTCTCGACCGCAAGCGCTACATCGCCCGACGACAATGACTCGTCCATCCTCGGCAGCAAGGCGCTCGCCGCGACATGGGACAGATCCTTTGTCGAAACACGCTCCCTCGCCGAAATCAGGCGCGACGACCTCCTTGAAGCCGCGCAAACATTGGAAAACGCCGGCCGAACAAACGCCGCTGCGACCCTCCGCAGACACGCCGAGGCGATCGACCTGACCCAACCCGATCCTTCCCTCTCCGAGCCCTCCGCCAACCACGTCCAACCCGTTACGCCGGCCGCTCCGCCGGCGCAGCCTCCCTCTATCGAGCGGCGCAGCAGCGCGGTGGAGCAGACGGCTGCCTTTGGAGACGCTCGGCTCGCCGAAAGACCACAACCACCAACTGCCGATGCGACCGCCGGACGCGAACCGGACGACCTCTTCAGTGGCCCCTCAGGCGGAGATCGTCGCCTCGTTCAAGACGGAACCCTGGCCGCCCGCGCGCCAACACCGCCCGCCCCGCGCGTGGTCACACCTAACGAGCCGCGACAATTCGCTGCGGGCGTCGGCGGCGCCTCAACGACAGCCCTAACGTCAGAGGCCGCCGAGATACCCCCTGTTGAGGCCAGGACCGACGAGTCCGCCGCCACCGCGGAGAGCCACGACGCGGAACAATCTTCCAAAACGCCCCAAGACAAGGCTCGCGCCAATATCGGTTTTTATGGACCCGGCGCCGCGCTTGGAAGCCTCCTCTCCTCAATGAGGAAAACGAAACCCGAGGAAACCCGGAAACCAACGACCGGACAGGCCAACCTCGCCGGACTCTCCGCCAAATTCGAACAAAGCCGAATGGACGCGAGACGCGAGGACGGTCGCCTCGATCAGGTCAAGGCGTCCGGCCAACAAACATTGCAATCGCTCAAGGCGCTGCAAGACAACAAGGACATGACGGCGGTTCTCACCAAGATCAACAGTGCTGCCAAACAAGTCGGCATGGCCACCGTGATCGAAGAAATGCGGCCTGGTGGAAAATATGCCGATCTCCGAAGAGAATTCAATGTTGCTCTCAACGAGAACACGCATATCGCAACCGACTACGATAACGCAGGCGACCATCTTAAAGCCTATGCGAACCAGCGTTCTAGCGTCAATGAGATCCTGAAAGCGCGTCCTCAAGCTCGAAAGGACTTCGACGAACTGGATCAAGACATCGTGAAAAGCTTTTTGGGGCTGCCGGGCAAGAAAGATAGACAGAGCGCGCTCGACGAGGCGGCGGATAAGGTAAAGGAAGTTCTCGAAAACGCCATAAACGCCGTCCGCGCGGCCTTCGGCCGAAACGCCAATCAAACCGCAACGACGCGCCTCTCCCCAGGCCCGAGCCCAGGGCCATAAATCGACGACGCTGCGCTGCATATTTCGCATCGCATTCGCGCGGAGCCATGCAATCCTCGACAAATGCTCATTCCGTCGAGGATTGCTATGACCCGCCTGCTTCCTATTTCCTTGCTGCTTATTCTCGCCGCCGCCGGCGATGCATTCGCTCAAACTGCTGGCAATGGCGCAGGGTTCAACATCAGCTGGTCCGCCCTCGACCCAGGGAACGACTGGACCTGGCAGATGATCCAAAGCGTCTTCCCGGTCAACGGAACCCCGCCGACAAATACCGGAACCGCCTCGACCGTGATCGGCCAGATCATCGGCCAGCTCACCGGCTTCGTCATGGCGATCGCCATGACCTACGTCTGCTACACCACCATCCTCAATATTCATCGCGTCTCGGAAACAGCGCAAATTCTGAACAACGGCATGACCTCGCTGTTCCTGGTTCGCCTTGGCTTTGCGGCGGTAATGATGTTCCCCCTCACGTCTGGGTTCTCGACCGGCCAAGCGGCCGTCCTGCAAGCCGCCAAATGGGGAATTGGCATGGCGACCGCCGTCTATACCAATGCGGTCACGGCGATCGGCCCCGATGCAATGGTCATCGCTCTGCCCCAAATCCCAGGAACAAGCACCACCGTTTTGAACCTGATGCAAAATGAATTGTGCATGGCCTTGGTCAATGCCGCGGCCGGCCAAACGCTTATCCCCGCCCCAACCCCGACCACTATCGATAATCCGAACGGCGGCTCGATCAGCTACGCCTACTCCATGGCGCCAGGGAACGGCACCGGCTCCCCGACGTGCGGCGAAATCACGATCAATGAAGCATTACCCGCTGGCGCGACGATCGCCGGCGTCGCCGTCGATATGGCCAGTCAGCAACAAACAGTCCTAAATAATATTCTCACCACTCTCCGCCCAAGCATCCAAAGCATCGCGACGAACTATTGGACGACTAAAAACCAATCAGCCCTCACACCCCTCCAAGCATTATACACGAGCACAACGCAAACCTATACGCAGGCGCTGACGACCGCCGCGACTAATATACAGCAGCAGCTTCAAGCGCGAATCACATCCACGCAGACTCGCACGGGTGACGTCGGCTTGATCCAAAATGAAAACCAGCTCTCTGCCCTCGGCTGGAGCTCGGCGGCCGCCTATTACCTCGAGTTTGCGAGGATAAATGGCCAAACGCTGTCCCTGCTCAGCGCCACGCCCGTCGTGAACATGCCGAGCTTCGAAGGGCTCTCGCGCTCCCTCAAGTCCGACATCGCCCCATTGTTCACTGCCTCGACCGCCCTGCTCGCCAAGCTCAGGACCTATGCGAACACCACGGACGGCATGATCACCCCGCTCGGCAACGCCGACGCCTTGGCCGGACGGCTGAACCCTCCGGCCGGATCGAGCACTATCGAACAAGTCTTTCGCACGCTGGATTTCACGCCAGCCCTCCTTTCGAAAATTGTCGGCATGATCACGCCGGGCGCAAACAGTTATTGGAGCGACCCATTCGGCGGCCTCATCGCGCTTGGCAATGAGCTGATCATGGTCGCGATGACGGCGCTTGGTCTGGCCGGCATCGCATCATCGACGACGGCAACTGCCGCGACCTCCGTGTTCGACATATTGACATTGAATTGGGGAGCCGCCGCCGTGACCTTGGTGGCGAACCAGATGATGCAGTTTTTTGGCACGCCGATCTTCGTCGCGGCCATGGCGCTTCTGCTCCCTGGCCTGACCATCGCCTTTATTTTGCCGATGATCCCATGGGTCATGTGGATCGCCGGCGTCGCCGGCTATCTCATCCTCGTCTGCGAGGCCGTCGTCGCGGTTCCCTTATGGATGCTCGCGCACATGACTTTCGAAGGGGAAGGCTTGCACGGACGCGGGCTCGCCGGCTACGAATTGATCTTCAACCTGCTGTTCCGGCCCGTCCTCATGCTCCTCGGCCTCTTTCTCGGCTATTTCATCTTCACGGCGATGTCTTATTTGATCCGAATGAGCTTCGGCATCGCCGCCGGTTTTGTGCTCGGAAATGGCTGGCTGGTGACAAACTGGCTTGGATTATTCGTTCTCCTCACCATCTTTGTCATGTGCCATGTTGTCGCCGCATTGCAGTCATTCCAATTGATTTCGCTCATTCCGCATCATTTGCCTAAAATGATCGGCTTTTCGGGCTCAAATCGAGTTGATATGGACCAATTTTCAAGAGACGCCGCCTATATTGGAGCTGGCGGCGCTCTGACGACCATCCGGCGCGGCGTCCAAGTCCCGCAGAATACCCTATCGGGACAAAGCACTCCGAAGCAGATAGGATCCGCTGGACAAAAACTGCTTGGCAATAATTCGACTGGCGCGAATTCGACGAGCGGTCAGACAAGAAGTATGGACACGACGTTGCAGGCGACCACCGACATATCGGGATCTGCATCGACTGAGGAGGCTTAACTCATGTTTGGCGGCGGCCCCAGCAATTTGGTTTGGTTCCAGCTCGGAAAGTGGTCCGAAGAAACCTCGCGACTCGATAGGGAAGCCGCCGATGCCCTTTTGGGCCAAGGCCCGATCCACGCCCACCGATCCTACATTAATGAACTTCACGCGGCTCTGCAGGAATCTCGCGACTTGGCCGACCATAATTTCAAGGTCGGATCGCAGTTCAAGGTAGAGGCTGAAGGTCTGCGCATGTTGCTCAAAGACCGCGAAACCATCATTAAAAAATGCGATCAGACAATCGCCTTATACGAAGACGCTTCGCGCCAAGACCGCGCCGAATATAACAAAACAAACAATACCCTTCATAAGCTCCTGATGATTACTGGCACGCTGTCGCGAGCCGAGAAGGCTGGGAAGGCCGCTACCTCAGAGTATAAGGAGCTCACCCTGCTGCGGGACGAGATGCTTGCTATCATTTCACGTCAGGGCAGTTTCGATCGGTTCCCCGAAGAAACGCATGCAAGATATATTTTCCTGATTAGAACGCTCGACCCCTAGATCAACAGGCAAATAGAACATCGCATTCGCGCGGTCGTGGAGCATGATGGACTTCGTAAAGGAGCCCATCATGAACCGTCTCTACTCTATCCCCGCATTGGCTTGCGCCGCGCTCATCAGCGGCTGCGCCCAGCCTAATGTCCGCGCGGCGAATAGCTACAGCGCGCCGGCGCCTCCCCCGATCAAAAGCCCCTATTACGATCCTTACGCCGCATACGGATCGGCCAACGCAACCTGGCGGCCGCCGGTCTACGATCGTCAAGGGACCGTTGTGCGCCCGGAGGAGCCAGCGTCCGGCGCTACAAGACCCGATTACGAGCATGCTCCGTGGGCGACCGGGGCAGCCGGCGGAAACGCCCTCGCTCCCCCCGGCACCTTGTGATCGATCGCCGCCGGCGACGAGCGTATCGGAAATGCAAATAGGGGGCGCTCCAACTGGAAGCGCCCCCTATTTTATCCCGCCTCTCAGTTGTGCCGGGTCACCTCGGCCAAAACGAGTCCTTCGTCTGCAAATATTCTATCGCCGTGGCGACGCGGCGGCGCCGGATCTGATAATTTTGCAGCGCCGTCTTGAAGGCGTACAAAAAAAACGCGGCGCAAGGCGGCGCGAACTCCAGCGCCGGCAGAGCCACACCGGAACTCCATTCGATCGACGATAGCCGATACGCCCAGCCGACGAAAAAAAGCCAGCCGAGCCCAAATGAAATATACGCGATCCGCGCCGTCGTCCGCTGCCGGCGCCGCAACAGCGCCTCAAGCTGCCAGACAGCTATGCCCTGATCGAACGCCGTCGCGTCCAAATCAAACGACCTGCCATCATGGACTCTTACGCCCCTGACCCGATCAGGGCGGCGCTTCACCGCATCAAAAAGCGATCCGATCAAAGCGCCGGTTTTGCCAATCTCCTCCCTCGGAAAATGACGGAGCGGCACAGAAACAATCCATCTCGCGCCGCGCCGGAGCGCACCGGCCGCTGTCGTTTTAGCGCGGCCAGCAGGCTGAGAGCCAGCTGCCGCGCTCCCGTGATTATCGTCGATCGGCGGCATGAATATTCTCCCCCATCGACGCTACGAGCGCGTTCCAGTCGTTCGGCATGCCGTCGATCCGCCCTTCGGAGCCGTCCGACTTACGCCAGACCAATGTCGGTGTTCCGCGAAGGCCGATCGCCTGCGCCGCCTCCATGTTCATGCGAAGCCGCGCAAAGACCTCCGGACCGCCCGTCGAACCATAGTCTCGATGATCCCACGCGCTGACGATCTGGTCGGGGCCTTTGTTCAAAAGCGCAAGCGCGGCCTGAGTGCTTTGATTTTTGGTTTCGTAATCGAGCACGGAGATGGGGATGACCGCCAGCTGGACGCGATGTTGAGCCAGGAATGGCTTCAGATCCTGCAGCGCTCTGACCGAGTAGGAGCACAGAGGATCGACAAAGACCCATAGACGCGGCGCGTTGGGATCCCCGACCGTCCCGAACGCGGTCCTTTGCACCGCGTCGAGCGCCGACCGGGCGGGCGTGCCGGCGCTTGCCCCTCCCGGGTCCGGCCCGATCACGGCCGTTGGCGCAACGCCCTCGATCCGCGAGACTTGCTCGCGCGTGAGGTTCTTGCCACTTGAATCCCACATGACGCCGGCGATCGTCGCCTGCCCGTCCGGGGTCGCATAAAGAACCTGAAACTCCTGCCCATTGCGCAAAAATAGGCCTCTCAACCCATGCGCGTCCCCGAGCTCCGTGATCTGGCCCCCCGCTATCATCAACAGCGTCGACACCGACAGATCGAACTGCGGCCCCGATACGACGGCCTGGCCGTCCGGAGAAATCTGCAGGACCATGAATTCTCCGCCGTGCCGGGCGCTGACCGCCCTCAATCCATGTGATGATCCAAGCTCCAGAATATTGGCGCCAGTCGCGACAATGTGCTTGAGGACCGGGACGGTATCGAGATCGTTCGGCGCGGCAAGCACGCCCTCTCCATTAGTTCTTCCGGACGCTATGTTTTTATGAGCGCCGTCGGCGTTTTGATCGGCCACTTTGATGATCGGCGCGTCGCTGTCGATGGCGCAATGCGCGGAGTCCGCCACACTGGCCGAAGCGTAACCCGCGAGCGCCCCTGAAATTAAAGCTAGAGAAACGATATTGCGCATTTATTCGACCTCCTGTTGCCTATGCAAGCAGGGTATCGACGCTCCGCGCGAATTCTAAATGTTTTCGTGGATCAGCCCTTTGGCTGACCACTATATGCACGCCGTCCGGCCAAGGGCGCTTTTACAGCACATCGCGTGACCACGCGCTGCGATGTGATAGGAGCCAAAACATTCGTCTAACATCCGCCGCGCCGCGGACCGGGGGCTATCGCCTCTGCGCTTCGGCCGGCAACGAGAGACCCTGCCGACAGAAACTCGGATGAGGAAGCAAGCATGTCGCCGCATCGTCATTTGCGCACTTTTCCTCAGCCATTGTCATAACTGCGCAAAATTCTCGCACCCGCGCATTGCTTCATCCTGGCTAAACGACCCAAATAGTCGGTCAATGTCATGCGAAAACGACGCCACAAGATCGGCAATATACTCAACTGTTCCGTCATATCCCAAACATGCACCAACAACATCTCTCTTGCCAAATAGCTCATCGAAACTATGAGCCTTGATGCCTGCCAATTGTGCAATGATCCTTTGCAATGAAATCCCGGTTTTCAACACATCATCATTTAATAAGATCGCTTCACTGTGATTATGCGCGGCGTCGAGAACACTTACCCGGTCACAAATCCCGGTAAATGCGGTCCACGCGCCCCAGAATTCGTCACATAGGCTAGAGACATCATCGTCACGAATCGTCTCCGCCCCAGAGACAACGTGAAACCTTTCGGGAAAATGCTCCTTTACTACACGTCCTATCGGGCGCCTGTGCCCAGTCAATCGATCAAAATCTCCCAATAGCGACAGCGCGAGACGGGGCGACGCCGTTCCGGCGACATCTCTATTCATACATTCGACGGCGATTTCCTTTTTTAGAAGAAATTCTCGCGCCGTTGTAGCCGGTGTGTCGGCAATTACTTGGACTACTCGCCACAACTCGAAGGCAGACACGTCAGAAACATCAACATCAGGCCGCCAAGCGTCTCCGCCGGGAGGCGCTAGCCCTTGATCGATTGGAAGGCGCGCTCGAATTGCCCGAAATTCGGCGCAAATCACTTCCATTGAGGCGCGTGGCTCCTGCGCGCGCGCGACAACTCCTCCGATCGACGCGTTTTTCTCCTGGTCTTCAGCCACCACCTCAGCCATCGCACTCTCTGACATAAGACCCTCGTCCATTTCCTAGAGACTCAGACGCCCCCGTTACGATCACATTCACATTATTCGTCAATACCCTTCATTCGCCATGCGCGCGCCCGCGTCGAGTGCCCAGAAAAGCGTGTACCCCCATTGTTTTCGTTTTTCGCGCTCATCCATGTTGTTCGATGAGCCTCATTCATGTGGAGCGTCGTCGGTGCCGGCATTGGCATAGAACACGGAGACCGGATGCGGATTGCCGCCATCCGCGTCGCTCAACAATACAACACGACCCGAACGCTTATCTGGTATAATTGTGGCTCTCTTTGGAATCTGGCGATAGACTAAAAACGAAGCAACCAAATCTGCCACCATGCAAAAGGTGACGTTCCTCGACTCTGCGCATTGGTTTTAGATTCGCATTGAGTCAATTTGTCGCAGAGCGGCCGCCCGCGCAGGGAGGTTATCAGAGGGGAAGCGCGATCAGTGCATCAAGCCTTCCGCTCGCACATCCGCAGCGGCCTTATGTGATCAATCCCACCCGGAGCGCCGTGGCGACCGCATGGGCGATATCGAGCGCCTGCAATTTGTAGCGCGCCGATTCAATAAGCGCCGTCACCTCGCCGTCGGCGATGCGCATCGCGTCAGCGATCTGCTTGGCGTTCTTACCTTCGGCCAGGTGTCGCAAGACATCGATCTCGGGCTGGCCGAATGTCTCCAATTCAGGAGCGGCCGAGCCTACATGCAATTGTGCGGCGCGCTGATGTATGTGATACGCAATCTGAGTCATTTGCAGGATGAGGGCGCTCCGGCGCGCCGCCCATTTGGCGGCCGGTTCTTCGGAAGTGACCAGAAAGAGCCCAACAAGCCTATTGAGTGAGCCGTTAATGGGTATAACCACGCCGTGGCGGCCGACTCCCGCATTTGTCGCGTCCGACAACAACCGCTCCATCTCGCTCTTTACGAGAGGCAGCAATGCCCACTCGATTGACGGTTGCGCCTCCGCCGCAGAGGGACGCGCAACGTCTCCCTCCGCATCGCGGAACGATTGGCCTGTGGTTTCGCGATGCTCGGCCAATGCGTCCGCATAGGCCAACGCTAAGATAGGATCCTTGATCCGGTCCCACCCCAACGACGGGCAGATATAGGCAATATGGGCGACCCCGTAGCGCCCGCGCACAAACTCGAGAAACCCGCCGAGTGTATTTGCGTTTAATTCTACGTCCAATTGCAGCAACGTCCTTAAATCGATGCCATTGGTCCCCCTCATCATCCTCATAGCTCCCGCCATTCGGCGCCGGGTTTGGCGCCATACTGATCCTCCATAGCTAAAGCTGAAAACGATTCATATTCTCATAAGTGCTAATACCCTTTTTCCAAAGAATGTGCTATGCGCGCGCGAGGCGGCCCGCGCGCGGCCGTCGCGCCCTCGGCCATGGCTCGCATTGGTGAAATCCGCCCCCACGCAAGTGCGACCACGTGCCCAGCGCTGTGATCATGCCGGTTCGCCAGGACATATGCTTGCGCGGCGGCCGATCTTTTTCCGCAGCGTGGCGCGAGAGCGGTTCGGCGGCGCCCACCGAGCGCGACTTCGCAATCGCAAATCATTCGCAATCGCAAATCAAAGGAGACGATCGTCGGAGCACCGTCGACATGCGCGCGTGACTATGCTCGGTCGCGCCATTGCGGGCGATCCGCGCTCGACGGGCCGAGACCGCGACTATATGGATGACGGGCCTATCGTCTAGCCGTTTGATCGCAACAGCGAACAGAATTGAAGCGGTCACATACCTTGCCGAACGTGGCAATCGTTGTTGACCCGCCTCCGAATGGAACCACTCGACGCACGACACAAACTCCGCCGGTTACGACGATATGATCTACGCTGATACAACGCGGTAACTCGAAGCAAATCGGAAGCCGCACATCCGCAAATCGCGGCTGGCATGTGGCGCTGGGATCGACAGCCGGGAGTAAGTGGACAAAGAACTATTTGCCTTCACGCGGAGCCCAAAAACGCGAGTGCGCATCGATCCCCACTTTGCACTCGATTGAGCAACCCCTTGACGGGTTCAAACGCCGGGTCACGCCCAAGACAATGTTGACGTCACGTCGCAGGTCACAAGCGATGCGCGGCAATATCGCCCATTCCACACGAAGCCCCGCCCGCTTGCTCGGTCCTTGCGCTTCTTATGCAGTCTGTCAGGCAGGCCATTCCTGCGCCCATGAAACAACTGTGCGTCTGCCGAGCTTCGACTTGGCACGTTGATGCTCGACCACGCTAACCTCATTCGCAAAACCCGAGAAACCCGAGGGCGACGACCCGCCCAGGACAAGGTTTCCCAGACCTTCGCGCGAACGCCAAATTGGGAAATCGACGGCCTGCCTCGTTGATGCGAAGGACTTGAAATTTGAAGATTGCAGACGATTTGGACGGCGGGCGAGGCACGCTCGAAGCTCCGCCGATAACGCCTTCGCACAGCAGACCGCCCGCGAACGCTGAATGTCCAGCTGGCGGCTTACTGTCCGCCTGAATTCGTGCTACATTGCTCCGATGAGCGCCTTGCCCAAGATTCCGGTCCGTATGACCGTCGCGGAGTTCTTCGCCTGGAACCCGCCCTCGCCTTTGCTTTGGCAGTTGGTCGACGGTGAGCCGCAGGCAATGGCCCCGGCCAACCGGACTCATGGCGCCATTCAAAACGAGATCGGACGCCTGATCGCCAATCACCTCGAAAATCAGGGAGGCCCATGCACCGTCATTGGCGCTCCCGGCGTGATCCCCCACGTTCAATCCGAGACAAATGTCCGTATCCCGGACCTCGCCGTCACCTGTTCCGGCTATGACGCTGAAGAGAGCGCTCTTACGAACCCAGTCCTATTGATCGAGATCCTCTCCCCGAGCAATCAGTCCGAAACTTGGGCCAATGTCTGGACGTACACCACGATCCCGAGTGTCCAGGAAATCCTTGTGCTCAAGACGGCCTCGATCGGCGCCGAGCTTCTCCGCCGCAATCAGGACGGATCCTGGCCGAGCAAGCCCTTGAGCA
>Ga0182030_10013746_pt1 | contig 16077 bp, 17 predicted proteins | sample 812S3MmetaG_FD_121299 | JGI IMG/M metagenome (GOLD analysis project Ga0182030, IMG submission 121299) | Permafrost microbial communities from Stordalen Mire, Sweden - 812S3M metaG (Illumina Assembly) | ecosystem: Environmental > Terrestrial > Soil > Wetlands > Permafrost | place: Sweden...
CTTTGACCGGACCCAGCACCAGCGGCAGATGCTGGTAGCCGTCGAGCAGAAAGCTTCATCACTGGGTGTCGCTACCAATCCGGTAAAGATCGGCAACTTGTTTGACGCCGTTGGCAATAACGTCCAGACAGACTTTAGAACAGATGACGCCCAGGCTCTTTATGGTATTGCTAAAAAAGTTAAATTAAATAACATCCAGTCTTTAACGTTAAGCGAGTCCGGCAGTAATGCCCTAATAGAAGGTTATATTACCACTGATAGAGAAGACGCACTGATACCGATTGCCGGCATTGATAACTACAGCGCCATTCAGGCTTACGTGGCCGGCTTGATCGCGACGCCCGCCACGCCATAATTTGACAGTTGGGGAAAGTTACCGTTTTTTGTTACAATAACAGAGTTAATAACCTATAAGTTGAGGTAAATACTGTTATGTCAGGTCATTCCAAGTGGTCGACTATCAAACGGCAGAAAGGTCTTAAAGACGCGGCCAAGGGAAATCTGTTTACCAAGCTTGGCCATATGATTGCCATTGCCGCCCACAACGGTATTGATCCGGAAACTAACTTCAGCCTGCGTTTAGCGATTGATAAAGCGCGGGCAGCTAACATGCCGATGGCAAACATCCAACGGTCTATCGACAAAGGCAGCGGTAAATCAGGCGAAGCCCAGCTCCAGGAAATGCTATATGAAGGCTACGGACCAGGCGGCGTGGCGATTCTTGTTGAAGCGGCAACTGATAATATTAACCGGACTTATCCGGATATCAGGCTGGCTTTCACCAAACACGGCGGATCACTGGCCGAAAAAGGCGCTGTGGCCTTCCAATTCGACCGCAAAGGCATTATTCGCGTCAAAGGCAGTAATGATGACATTCTGATGCAATCTCTTGACGCTGGGGCGGAAGATGCCCAGGAAGAAGATGGCGAGACGGTCATCTACACCGAACCGCACGATTTCGCAAAAGTCCGAGACAGCTTGCAAAAAAGCGGACTAGAGATAGATGAAGCCGAGCTAACCTATGTACCCAAAACTACCGTGACCATCAGCGACAAAGAGACTGCCGGAAAAATCATCCGCCTGATGGAAGCCCTTGAAGACTTGGACGATGTGACCAATACGCATGTCAATTTTGAAATACATTCAACTATTATGACCGAATAATTTATATGCGTATCATCGGCATTGACCCCGGAACTGGAATTTTAGGCTTTGGCATCATTGAGTCAGATCCGGAAAAGAAATATCCCAAGCTGGTTGACGCCGGAGTTATCCGGACATCTGCCAAACAGAATGATGCCGTCCGGTTGGGTACCATTTATGATGAACTGAGTGCTATTATTGCCGATACCCGGCCGCAGGAAATGGCCGTCGAAACGTTATTCTTTGCCCAGAATGTCACTACCGCGATGACTGTCTCGCAAGCCAGGGGCGTTGTGCTGCTCTGCGGCCAACAAGCCGGTTTGTCGATTTATGAATATACGCCGCTGCAGATTAAGATGACCCTGACTGGTTACGGCCGGGCCCAAAAAAAGCAAATTCAGGAAATGGTTAGAGTAATTTTGCACTTATCGACTATTCCGCAACCCGATGATTGCGCTGATGCCTTGGCCTGTTCTATCACTCACATCATGACTATGCGATAATACAAGCACATGATTGCCATGCTAACTGGTCGTATAACTGAAAAAGCCCTAAATGCAGTGGTAGTCGATGTGCAGGGAGTTGGCTACGGTGTCTTTGTTGTGCACGAGGACCAAGGACAATTGACCGGTGACCAGACCGCAACCCTTTATATCTACGAGCATATCCGTGAAAACAGCCATGATCTCTATGGTTTTTTACGGATTGAGACAAAACAGCTTTTCGAACGTTTAATCGAAGTTAACGGCGTCGGCCCGAAAGTCGCGCTAAGTTTACTCAGTATCGGCTCTACCGATACGGTCAGGCAAGCAATTGCCAGCGGCAACACCAAACTGATCCAAGCCGCGCCCGGTATCGGTAAGCGGGTCGCCGAGCGGATTGTGGTCGATTTAAAAGATAAAGTCGGATTAGCCGGCGTCGATATAACGGCCAGCGGCCTGTTGCAGTCTGAAGCTGCAGCCCTGCAAGATGATGCCGTGGCAGCGCTGCTGGCACTTGGTTTTTCGGTTCATGATGCCATGCAGGCTCTGCAGCCGATTGATTCTTCGCTACCGACCGAACAACGCGTCACCCGCGCGCTTAGGAATAAATAATGATTGATCATATCACCCAAACTAGTGCCAAACCTGAAGACAACGAGCAGGAAAAAGAATTTGAACAAACGCTGCGGCCGGCTGATTTTAAGAACTACATCGGCCAAGAACGGCTTAAGCAAAATATTAAATTAGCGATTGCCGCTGCCCAGATGCGCCATGAACCGCTTGACCATATTCTGCTCTACGGTCCGCCCGGACTGGGAAAAACAACTATGGCTAACGTCATTGCCCGGGAGATGGGCGCTCAGATACGGGTAACATCAGGTCCGACGATTGACCGGGCCGGCGATTTAGCCAGCCTGCTGACTAATCTAAACGAGGGTGATATTTTATTTATTGACGAGATTCACCGTCTTAACCGGGTCGTTGAAGAAGTGCTGTATGCCGCCATGGAAGATTTCAAACTGGATATTATGCTCGGCAAGGGGCCAAGCGCCCACAGTCTGCGCCTGGACCTGTCTAAATTCACGCTTATCGGCGCAACTACCCGGACCGGGGCGATCGCGGCACCGTTAAGAGACCGTTTCGGCATGATCCACCGGTTGGAATTCTATAGTCCCGAGGAAATCGAACAGATCGTTAAGCGGGCTGCCGGTATTTTAGGCGTCGCGATTGACAGCCCGGCAGCTAAGGTACTGGCCAACCGGTCCCGCTTAACGCCCCGGATTGCCAACCGGCTGCTAAAGCGTACCCGGGATTACGCAGAGGTTCATGGCAACGGTAAGATTGATGAGAACACCGCCTTGCAAGCCCTGCAACTGCTAGAGGTAGACGAGCTAGGTCTGGACAGCACCGACCGCATGCTGCTGCTGGCGATTATCGATAATTACGCCGGTGGGCCAGTCGGTATCGAGACGCTGAGCGCTCTGACATCCGAGGAAAGATCTACCATTGAAGATTTTATTGAACCATATTTATTACAGATTGGATTGTTAGAACGTACGCCGAGAGGCCGGAAAGTAACGTCCAGCGCTTATAAGCATCTAAACCTGCCGACTACTAAAAAAAACTCGCAACCGCGTTTGCTCTAAAACGTTTATCGGCCATAATGCTCGCCTACTTTTAGCAGTGTAGGATAATCAATTAAACCGCGCAGAGTTTTTATGAAACCATCGATTTTAAGACTGATCATACCGGCCTTGATGGCGATAGTTTGCAATTCAGATAAAGATTTTTGCGTCGACAAGGCGTTAAATAGCGCCGACGCCGGCTGGCAGACTTCAAACAAACCGACCTGCGGTCCGTAACCGGTATTATCACAAAATTTGCAGCCGAGCGGATGGGCCTGCCATAGTTTAGATACAGTACCGTCACTGTTGCTTAGCTCGTTCTCAGGACATAAACCGGCTCCGAATGCCTGCTGCTCCAAATCATGATACCGTTGCATGATTGCCGGCGTTTCAATCTTAAAAACCGCTTGCATAGATTGCCTTTCCTCAGTAGAAGGCATGTAGGCTTCGCGGCAATGACTGCAGAGACCCCTGACAAAAACATTGCCAATAATGGCCCGGGTTAAGACAATGCTGCTGAGCTGGCGGGTGGCCCGTTGCATATAGAGTAAGCCCTGCACGGCAGTATTGGCATGTATGGTGGCCATAACCAGCGGCCCCTTCTCAGCAATAGCTATGGCTGTCTGAGCGGTCCGGCGGTCAATAATGGTGCTAAGGCCGATTACGTCGAAGTGCTGCTTGGCCAATACCTGAAGATAACGGTTAAATCCCCAACCAGCATCAGGATGGATTTTGACGGATTTAATTCCTGCTAAAACCGGCATTTCATTATCACCGATATAGGCTATCGCCAGAGAAGCTTGAGCCAGTAGTTGCAGCACGGCCGTCTGAACCGCCAGTGAACCGGTTTGTTGTTGTCCGGCAATTAGAATCAAACCGGTCGGTTGAGTTAGGGCCTGTTGAATAACTGATAGGCTATCCCCCCATAAACCCAGTCCTTGTAAACTTTTGGTTACCAGATTAGCGCTTGGCAATGTCAGCGTCAGTTTTTCGCCGTCGATAACCGGCAGAGTTGATACCTGGATAGTACACATTTTACGGCCATTGTGTTGCAGGAACTGGCCGCTTTGCGGAGTCCGGGTTTGGCTGACATCTAACTGTGCCAGATGTTTGAAGTGTCTGGCCAGGATAGAGGCAGTTGATTTTGGCAGCGTGGTGGCCTGGTAGAGCGTGCCGCCCCGCCGGTAACGCACCACTACATATTGCCCCATCGGTTCAATGTGAATCGTTGTCGCACCGCTTTTTAAAGCCCGCGAAATAATCTGTTGGATACCCTTTTTAGTTTGCGAAATTGATGTTTCGGCTGGAGTCGTCTTGCCACCCATAATACCGTTCATTATATAAGATATAAGAAAATCCGCTACCACGATTAAGCATAAGCTTTAGACGACACCGCCCGGTACTGATATAATCAGACCTACACATAAGAAGAGTACAAAGCGTTTGAGGGAGGATTACTATGGCACAGGATAAGGAAACGGGTGGCGACGGTAAGGTTAAAGCGCTTGGACTGGCGCTGGAAACAATTGAGAAACAATTCGGCAAGGGTTCGATTATGAAACTCGGCGAAGGTCATGTTTCGGGAGTGGAATGCATATCAACCGGCTGCTTGTCACTGGATCTGGCTCTCGGCGCCGGCTTGCCCAAAGGCCGGGTTGTCGAAATTTACGGACCGGAAAGTTCCGGCAAAACAACTCTTGCTCTGCACGCCATCGCTGAAGTCCAGCGTAACGGCGGTACGGCGGCCTTTATTGACGCCGAACACGCGCTTGATCCTTCATACGCCAAACGGATTGGTGTTGATACTAGTAATTTACTATTATCCCAGCCGGATAACGGTGAACAGGCCCTGGAAATTACCGAGACACTGGTCCGCTCCAACGCTGTTGATATCATTGTTGTCGACTCAGTTGCCGCACTGGTTCCCAGAGCCGAAATTGAAGGCGACATGGGCGATTCGCTGCCCGGCCTACAGGCCCGCCTGATGAGCCAAGCCCTCAGAAAATTAACAGCCGTCATCTCGCGCAGTAGAGCCACTGTTATATTTATTAATCAAATCCGCATGAAGATCGGCATTATGTTCGGCAACCCCGAAACGACTACCGGCGGCAACGCCTTGAAATTTTACGCCAGCGTAAGAATGGATATCCGACGGCTGGCCCAGATTAAGCAGGGCGAACAAGTCATCGGCAATCATACCCGCGTCAAAGTCGTCAAAAACAAGATCGCTCCGCCTTTCCGCGAAGCCGAGTTTGACATTATGTATGACGAAGGTATCAGCCGCAGCGGTGACATTCTCGATTTAGCAACTACTTATAACATCGTTGAAAAATCAGGCGCCTGGTTCGCGTACAAGGGCCAGAAAATCGCCCAGGGCCGTGAAGCCTCCAAAGAGTACCTCCGCAACAACCCAAAGGTGATGGCCGAGATTGCTGCCAAGGTCAAAGAATCTGCTGGAAAAGCCAGTTAGTAATGCCTTCGCGGTACAACTTTCCCAAATGGTAATTACGGCTATCAAACAACAACTCAAGCTGACCGACCGTTATTCAATATTCATCGATGACCGTTTCTGCTTCTCACTGAGCAGCCAAAAACTGCTCGAACAAAAATTGTACAAGGGCCAGATAATTGAGCAGCTGCAACTTAAAGCGCTACAAAAGATAGCCGCCAATGACAAGTTGTACGCGCGGGCCTTAAGTTACTGCACGTCACGGCTCCACAGCCAAAAAGAAGTCGACATATATCTGGAGCGCAAACAGGCCGACGCCAATGCCCGGCAGGACATTATCAACCGCTTGAAACAACTCGGACTGGTTGATGATACGGTTTTTGCCCGGACCTGGATCAACAACCGGCAGCTAAGGTCATTCAGCCAGCGCCGGATTATCCAGGAACTGCGCCAAAAAGGCGTTGAGGACAGCATTATCAGCGAAGTAACTTCAGCCGGCGGCAGCAACGATGAGGCAGCGATCACCGAAATAGTCCGAAAAAAACGCCAGCAGTCTAAATACGCCAACGACGACCTCAGGCTGATGCGCTACCTGGCCCAGCAGGGTTTTGATTACTCCAGCATCAAAAAAGCCGTCAAGGGTTAAGCGGCGCCCTTCATATAATCCAGCAGATCCCGGTGATTTAAGCGGCAGCAATAGCCCAGCCCGTCTGCCTGACGGTTTAATAATTCATTGACGTCATAATAGCCGGCGCCGGCGATATGCACCGATGCGGCAAATTCACTGATTTCTGCAATTTTGGCCTCATAAATCAGCCAGACTACCTCGCCGCCAATAAACCAGACGTAGGCCGGAGCCGCAGCCAACCCGACAAGTTTGGCGCCCAACTCTTCACTAAGTTCCCGCTGCAGAGCTTCAAATACCGATTCCCCGATTTCAATCCCGCCTCCCGGGAGCTCAAAGCCGTGATGCTTATTTTCCTCAACAAAGAGCAATTTATGGTTCTGGTCAGTAATTAGCGCTTTGGCAGAAACCCGGTATTGGCAACCCCGTGATTGTCTCATGAGACTATGGCCGCCTCAGCCCGGACTTTAGTCGGTTGCAACAAATCGGTAATAATAATCCGGCGGTTGGTGATTTCCATGATTTGCGAACGGTCAATACTGAGTGAACCACCGGTCAGGCTTTTAAGCAGCGGCTGGCTGACATAAAGTTTTTGGATATACATCGTTTCAATTTCGGTAGCATAATCACTGACCTTACCGACTTTGTCCTTACCTTGCGTGACAACCGGTTTACCGATAAGCATAAATTCCAATTTAATAATTTCCTGCAAACGGACTAATTCATGCGATTCGCTGAGAACCTCATGATCATCAACTACAAAACCCTGGGGCATAATGTCGCGGATATCCTGGTAGAGTAAAATCCGTTGCTTTTTTTTATCGAACTTGTCCTGGCAATAAAATCCCTCAATTTTAAGATTGTTAGGATTAATTATCGGCGTCGTCACGTTACCGATTGTTGTCCCTGTACGCAGACTTAACACCGGACGGTTAAGAAGTGCCTGACTAAGCTGTAGCATAAAATTAGTATAGCGCAATCACTAGCAATATGTCTGCAGCTTGTCTTGATTACTTGTTATGCGTTACAGTATCTTCCATTATGTCTGAAAAGCATTGGCAAACTATTTCAAACAGCCCGGCAGCAACAGAAGCTATGGCGGCGGCGATTGGTAAACAATTGCGCGGCGGCGAGGTTATTGACTTAATCGGCGATCTCGGCAGCGGTAAAACAACTTTTGTCCGGGGACTGGCTAAAGGACTCGGTAGCCAGGCTCTGGTCAGCAGCCCGACGTTTAAAATAAACAATGTTTACCCGGGCAAAAAACTGAGTCTGTATCATTTTGACTTTTACCGGATATCTGAGCCGGGTATTTTATCAAGCGAACTGGCAGAGGTGCTGAGTGAACCGGCCAGTGTTATTGTCATCGAATGGTCCAATGTCGTCCGCCAACTGCTACCGGAAAAACAACTGGCGATAACTTTCACCCAGACAGCTGACAATGAGCGGCATTTAGATTTTTCCTATCCAGCAACACTGGGTTATATGATTAAGGAACTGAAGTAATGTTCATACTGACGGTTAAGACAAGCGACCCGATTGCCGAAATCGGATTATTCACTGGCGAAGGTAAACAACTTGGCTATGAGCACTGGGAAGCGCACCGCCAATTAGCTGATACGATACATGAAAAGATTAGGCTGTTACTGGCTAAGCAGCATATAAAATTACCGCAAATCGGCGGCGTCGTTTGCTATGAGGGGCCCGGCAGTTTTACGGGACTGCGGATCGGATTAAGTGTCGCTAACAGTATCAGCTATAGTTTGCAGATACCCATTACCGGTTCCCAGGGTAAAAACTGGCTGGATAAGGGCCTTAAAAGCTTGCTTGCGGAACCCGATCAAAAGCCAGTCATGCCATTTTACGGGGCGCCGGTCCATATCACGCCGCCAAAGAAATAATTGACTGGAATTATGACTAAAGGTTATAGTTATATTGGATATGTGCGTTTTGAGAGCACTGCCATTTTGAACGATTAACTATATAATTCAACTCGATTATCAGATAATTTGTTTTTGGACTAGAGAAGTGAAAGCGATTGTCTTTAACAAATTCTATCTGCGATAGAAAGGAAGTCATGGGACCACTTACCATAGTCCTGTCTTTGGCGGGACTTGCTGTTGGTTTTGGCGCGAATATGGCCGTTACAAAAAAGCGAATCGGCACAGCCACTGACCAGGCTAATAAAGAACTAGAAAAAGCAAAACGAGAAGGCAGCAAAATAATCAATGACGCCCGCAATGAGGCTGGACGGATTAACGAGGAAACCCGCAAAGAAGAACAACTACGCCGGCGGGAGCTGAAAGAGCTGGAACAGCGTCTTGTCCAACGTGAAGAAAGTTTTGACAGAAAAATAGACGATATCGATAAACGGTCTGATAAATTACGGAAATCGGAAGGCGACGTCGAAGACCTGAAAAACGAGATCAGAGATATCCGGCAAAAACAGCAGGAGAAACTAGAGAAAGTCGCCAAGCTGAGCAAACAGGAAGCCGGTGAAAAACTCATGCAAATGACGGAGCGCGATATCCGGGCCGACCTTGTCGGTTTGGTGGATAAGCTCCAGAATGAGGCCAAAGAAAATGCCGAAGACCAGGCAGCTATCATTCTTACCACTGCGATGGAGCGGATGTCCAGCGAAGTTACCGCCGAACGGACGGTCACCAGTATCAAACTGGAAGATGATGAAATGAAAGGGCGGATCATCGGTAAGGAAGGACGCAACATCCAGGCGCTACAACGGGCCACCGGCGTCGACATTATGGTTGACGACACACCCGGTTATATCGTACTCAGCAGTTTTGATCCGGTGCGCCGAGAAATTGCCCGGCAAGCGCTGGAGATGCTGATTAAGGACGGACGGATACACCCCGGACGGATCGAAGAAGTTGTTGAAAAAGCGCAAAAAGAAGTTGATAAGGATGTCATCCATGCCGCCGAAGATGCTGCCCGGGAAGTCGGGATAATCGGCATACCGAAAGAAATACTGCATCTGGTGGGCGAACTGAAATACCGCACCAGTTACGGCCAAAACGTACTGAAGCATAGTACCGAGATGGCTCACTTGGCCGGTATGATCGCCGAGGAAGTGGGCGCCGACGTAAAAACAACCAAGTACGCGGCCCTGGTCCATGACTTAGGCAAAGCCTTGACTCATAAGATGGAAGGCAAACACCACCACATCAGCGGTGAAATGCTGCGCAAGTATGGTGCACCGGAAGAGGTCGCCCATGCCGCCGAAGCCCATCATGATGACGTTGAAGCCACCACTGTCGAAGCGCTAATTATCAGGGCAGTTGATGCTATCAGCGCCTCCCGTCCGGGAGCCCGCAACATCAGCGCCGAGAACTTTGGGGACCGCATGAAAGAACTGGAGAATGTGGCTACCGGCTTTGAGGGCATTGAAAAGGCCTACGCCATAAGCGCCGGCCGGGAAGTCCGGGTTTTTGTCAAACCGCAGCAGATTGATGATTTAACTGCTATCCGTCTGGCCCGCGATATTGCCACAAAGATCGAATCGACAATGCAGTATCCCGGTACGATCAAAGTCAACGTTATCCGCGAAACCCGCGCTATAGAATTTGCTAAATAATCAACTAGGAAGTCAAGCGTGAAAATACTATATGTCGGGGACGTAGTCGGTGATTTCGGATTAACGGTTGTGGAGCGCCTGTTACCTGAGTTACGGAAGTCCGAAGCCATTGATTTGGTGATTGCCCAGGCCGAAAACGTGACCCGGGGCCGCGGTATTTCCAGCCATGATTTCAAGCGCTTGCTGGGGGCCGGTGTTGATTTTGCAACCGGCGGCAACTGGATTCTAAACGAAGAGGATATTTTCCCGCTTCTTAACGACCCTAAAGCCCCGATTATCCGGCCGGCAAATTATCCCGAGGGAACTCCGGGGCTGGGTTATAAGTATTTACACTTGCCGCAAGGAGCAGTCCTGGTAATCAGTCTGCTTGGCCATGTTGTCGGCCGGGACGCTGATAAGTTATTTGACAATCCCCTGCGCTTAATAGATAAAATTCTGGAGACCGAGCGCCATCAGCCGCGGATTGCCACGATAGTTAATTTCCACGGTGATTTCAGCAGCGAGAAAATTATCATCGGCTACTATCTGGACGGCAAAGTAACCGCCGTAATCGGCGATCACTGGCACGTGCCGACAGCTGATGCCATGGTTTTGCCGAAAGGCACCGCCCACATTACCGATGTCGGTATGTGCGGTTCGCTTGACTCATCACTGGGCATAGCTTTTGACAGCGTTATCCCCCGCTGGCGAGATGACAAACAAACCCGCAATATCCTAGAGAATAGCGGCCGTTCGCAGTTTAATGCCTTGCTAATCGAAGCTGATCCGGCTACCGGTTTAGCTTTAAAAGTAAAACAGATTCAAAGTATTAGCGACAAATAAAATTCTCTTTCAGGAAACAGCCCGGCGGTAGATCCGCATCGACCACCACAGTATCACGATCGTGAGCGGAACCATGATCGCAAATGCTTCGGTGACAACACTTACCCCGATTTGGCCGTTGGCTAAAGCCCGGCCGGCTTCAACAACGTAATAAAGCGGGTTGATATGGGCCACCAACCGCATCCAGTGCGGCGCCAGCGACAGAGGCAGCATAACTCCCGCCAATAGAATTAATGGCAGGTTAACTCCGTTTACAATGGCAGCAAAAGTACTTATCTCTCTGGTCAGGATAGCTAAAGAGGTTGATATTGATGAGAATAAAATAATCATCAAAATCAGCAGGATGGCATAAACTAATAATCCCAATAGGTGGATATGGAATCCGAACGGGACACTAAGGCCAATAATCACAGTTGCAAAAATCAGCGACCAGACCATTGAAGACACGATCGGTCCCATCAACAGGGCAAAACGGCTGGCCGGCGTGACCCGGAGCCTTTCAATAAAGCCGTTACGCAACTCGAAAATAGTGCTGAAGCCGGCGAAGTTACCGGTACCGAATGCCAGTAGGGCAATGATCCCAGGCAAAAACAATTGGATCACATTACCGGAAGAAAATCCTGGTCCACTGGCCAAACGTTTTAACAGCGGCATGAATAGCACCAGATACATCAGTGGCGTCGAACCGCTGACGAATAACCAGGTTGGATTATGAAATTCCTGCAGAAAAGGGCGTTTGATGAGCAATTCAATATCTTTAAAAAGTTTCATCCCCGAGCCCCTCCTTCGGTTTTCTTCTCCCCGTCGCGCAAACTCCGGCCGGTCTGTTTCAAAAATACATCATCTAATGACGGCTCGGCCAAAGAAACAGTGTCTAAACCAATCTTTTTAGATTCCAGAAGAGAAAAGATCTGCGGTAAAGCCTGGGTGCCATCTTCGACGTAAAGGTGAATGGACTCCCCTTCCACTCTGGTATCTTTGACAAATGAAAGATTGCTGACGTATTTTTGAATTTTTTCGATTGTCTTGCCTTCTTGCTTCGGTTTAATAATTACCGCATCACCGGATATTTGGCGTTTCAGTTCGCGCGGCGTACCTTCGGCAACGATCTTGCCATGATCCATAATCGTCAGATAATCGGATAATATATCAGCTTCTTCAAGATAGTGTGTCGTCAAAAAGATCGTTGTGCCATTGTCGCGCAGCATGCGGATTTGCTGCCACATATTAGCCCGGTTTTGCGGATCGAGACCGGTAGTCGGTTCATCCAAAAATAGGATGTCCGGACGGTGCATTATACCGATAGCAATATCTAGCCGGCGACGCTGGCCGCCGGAATAAGTTGTGACTTTACGATCAGCATATTCGCTGAGCTGCAGAGCATCGATAAGTTCTTTTGCCCGTTTTTTAGAAGCCGACAGTGACACGCCGTAAAGCTGGGCCTGTAATATCAGATCATCACGTCCAGTAGCCTGATCATCGGCTCCACCCAACTGGCTAACATAGCCAATATGCTTACGGACCTCGCCTGGTTGCCTTTTGACATCATATCCGGCGACCATGGCCTCACCTTCGTCAATCGGTAATAATGTTGTCAGCATACGGAGAGTAGTTGTTTTGCCGGCCCCGTTAGGGCCCAGAAAACCGTATATCTGGCCTTTTTTTACTACAATATCAACACCACGGACGGCTTCGACTATTTTCTTCTTGGTAGTGAATGATTTTTTAAGGTTTACTGTTTTCAGCACTAAGTCATCATTAACCATGAAACTCCTTGTTGGTCTTAAATAATAGTTAAGCACTCAGTAGTTTAATATAAATATTTTTATTGACTACTCTTAAACGATCATATCTTAAGTCTGGGATTTGCCGCCGAAACCGAAGGCGGCAATTATAACACTGGCCAACATGTTGATGATGACAATGCGGATGCCATCTAGGTTGCGGTCAATCGCCATGAGGATAGCACTTCCCAGCCAGATAGTCGCAATCACACCGGCAGTATACGGATATTTAATGAATAATATAAAGTCCTTAAGCATTGATTTGCTCCTTTTCTGGTTCAACCCGCTCAACTCTGCGACTTACTTTATGCCGTACCGGCATTCTCGGTTTGAGCGTGGATGTACCCATTTTAATACGTTTCATCAGTTGCGAAAAGAGTAACGGGTCACGGTTGGCTACCCGTTCCAACCAATTACTGACTATATCCAAGGCCTGCGAAACACTTATTTCGCCGTCATTTTTACTAAGTACTTCAGGGTGCTCGCGTTGAACACGTTCGACTACGTTTCTCAGAACCTTCGGCATGACTGCCGTCCGCCGGCCAAGCGTGTCCACTAACGACATATAAGTTTGGGTAGCCCGCAAGATTTCTGAGGCTTCCAATTTTATTACCAAGCCGAAACGGTTATCTTTATTGATAACCTGATTCATGATTTGCAGGATACGTCCGTCTTCAATCAGAGCACGTATATTTTCCACGCCGACGGCAGTTTTAAAGGCTGCCTGGGCCAGTTTGCCGATTTCCTGAGTATAGTTTTCTGTCTCATTAGAGGTATTCTTAGACAGCGATTGGTTATGAGATGCCAGACGACGAAGTGCCCGGTATAAGTCATTGACAAAAAACCTAATAAACTGTTCGAACAACCGGCTAATATCAAAGTTATTGGAATAGATTTGATGCATCCCATCCACAATCCCGTAAAATGCCGCTTTATTGTCTGGTGTCGGCGCAGCAATTCCGAAATCGATCATACCAATGCGATTGCCAGTCATTAAACGGATGTTCCCCGGATGGGGATCGCCCTGGACACGGGATAAACTAAACATGCTGGCAAAAAGCTCAACGCCGAGAAGCTCAAGTTGCTTATCCAAGTCCGAACCTATTACTTCGGCGGTATATTGCCTCGGATCGGCCCCCTGCTCCTGTAGGCGGATCAATTGGGCCACCGAAAGACCATCAACATACTCCTGAACAATAATGTTGGGCGTGCATAAATCAAGAAAAGTTTCGGGGATAATAAACATCGGGTTATCGCGGTAGGCTTCGAATAGTTCTTGGGCAAAATGTGCTTCACCAATGTAATCAGTTTCCCGCAAAGTTGCCACCCGGAAATCTTTAATAGCAGTATTCAGATTAAAATCAATGTTATCAGTTACCCGGTTAGCTAAGCTGCGGCTAAACATACCTATCAGGCGCAAATCATAACGGAGCAGTTCCCGTACCATCGGCCGCAGAACTTTAATAATAATCGGCTTGCCATTGGCATGCTGGCCATAATAAACCTGGCCGAAACTGCCGGCCGCGAACGGTTGGGGTTGGATTGAGGTAATCAAAGCGAGTTTTTCCGGCGGTAACTCGGTTTGAAGCAGGCGGACAACATCTAGCGGCTCATGATCAAGGTTTTCAAATACCTTAAGTTTGTCCGGATTGTGCCAATTGCGCAGAGCATGGTTTTGCAACAAGACGCCTTGCAGAAATTTTATGTAGATACCACCTAACTCAATAAATTCCTCGCAAATCAGCGTATACATTTTTTCTTGCTGACCGCGCCTATAAAGGTAGTAAGCTTTAGTCCCTAAGCTGGCTATTTTTGCGGTGCGATGCCTTTTAATAGCTGCAATCGAAGCATTGTGGCTTGCCATTTACTTTCTCGCAAAACCAATCAGAAACAATGCTAGTGTCGAAGCAATAACAGCTAAGTAAAGCTGGAATATTTGACTGCTGTCTCTCCGGGTTAAGGCCATTAGGATGACGGCCACCCAAATAAACAGAATAGTGAAGAATATCGATGCATACTTCATTGTTGCCAATATTATATCATGAAACCCATTAGTATTCCAGTAAGAACACATATCTAGCATATTTCAACGTTTTCAGTTATAATTACCCCTGTTTTGATAGTACCAGGGGGAGATTTTGGCTCCTAAACACCTTTGTCGGGGTGTGGCGCAGTTGGTAGCGCGCCGCGTTCGGGACGCGGAGGCCAGCGGTTCAAGTCCGCTCACCCCGACCAAGATAAAACAATTTGATATAATCAACCTGTTTACGGGGATTGGCGCAGTTGGCTAGCGCGCCGCGTTTGGGACGCGGAGGTCGGAGGTTCGAGTCCTCTATCCCCGACCAAGTGATATTTTGCTTAAATCAACAAGCATATCATAGGGTTTATTGAGCTTAATAACAGATACAGAATCATCACCAGCTCGTAGGTTCAACACTACTTCATTCAGGACAGCGTCTAGTTCCAGTAAATCCCTCGTACTATTGATAGTTTTCAGATATGAACGGGTGAGTTCGTAGAACTCCTGACGAGTCGGCAAGGCTGTCTTTAATTTATCTAGCTCTGCATTCGCTACCTTAATGTTAGCATGAGCTACGTTAATAAGGTTTTGATGATACTCTAGCTTACCGCTATGGTGCTTGGCATATTCTTTAGGGTACTCACTTTGAAAGTCCTGATACTTGCCATACTGCTTGTTATTGAGAGTCAGGCTTGCTTTGGCTTCGTCTAATTTACGCTTCGCAACGGCTCTATCCTGAGCTACTTTAACCTCTAATTTATCAATGTAAAACCTGTAGGCTTCCTCACTCTTTTTCGTGCATTGCTTGAGCATTTCTTTTACTGGCTCAACTACCAGCTTGCCCCGAATACTCTTTTTAAGTGGCTTACCGAATGTTTCAGTAGCTAGTTTATTATTGTGCCTGATACAGTTTTGGCGGTTACGACAGTACCAGCTAATAAGCCATTTACCCTTGTTTTTACCACGCTTAATTTCTTGGTGCTGCCATTGCATTGAGCTATTACAGTATTCACAAATAACTTTGCTTCTAAGTAAGCCGTACTCTAGCCTAGCTGCTGCTGTACCTTTGCCAGCGTATTCTTTACCAAAATCGCTTGCAGCTTCACGGTTTAGTTGTATGTATTCGTCAGGTGTAACGAGTGGCAAGAAGTCATAGACATCAACCAAGTCAGCTATCGTTTCGCCATGTCTGTATAGCCCAAAGTAAAAGGGGTCTTCAAAAAAGTTACCGACCTTACTTTTAGTCATTTTAACTATGTGGTAGTCGTCATCAGTGTAGATATGCTCACTAAGGTATGAAGCGTTTAGGAAGTCGGCTATTTCTTCGTTGGTTTTACCCTTGTAAAGTCGCATATCAACGGCTTCTCTGAGCAAGTGCCAGTTGTAGCCGTCTGGTATGAAGTGCCAAGTGTTCTTATCAACGTAGTAGCCCTTTTTAATAACTCCGTTGTACTTGCCCTCTTTGATGTTACCGCTAGTACCTCTGCTCACATCGACTGACAGCTTGTCTGAATACTGTTTAGAGGTTGCAAATA
>Ga0182030_10013748_pt1 | contig 16076 bp, 17 predicted proteins | sample 812S3MmetaG_FD_121299 | JGI IMG/M metagenome (GOLD analysis project Ga0182030, IMG submission 121299) | Permafrost microbial communities from Stordalen Mire, Sweden - 812S3M metaG (Illumina Assembly) | ecosystem: Environmental > Terrestrial > Soil > Wetlands > Permafrost | place: Sweden...
CGAATCGCTGCACCCCGAACCCACCTTTGCGAATCTATTTAACTATGGATTGCCTGCAGCGGAGCTGAGCCTCTGGTCTCAGCAGCTTGCAGGGTGTTTATTCTAAAGACTGCACTTCCCCGGCCCAACGGCAAGAAGAGCGCGGAAAAAGCCACAGGAGAAGACTTTTGTCCGAGAACGAGACGCAACTGCCGGCAACGGCCGGCGCTGAAAGCCAGCCCGCGCAGGCGGCCGGCCCGACGCACATGGACAATCCGAACTCCGCGTCGGAGATGGCGCGCTGGAAGCCGAGGGTGAACCCGTGGCTGATCGCCATGACGGTGGCGCTGGCGGCTTTCATGGAGGTGCTGGACACGTCGATCGCCAATGTGGCCTTGCCGCACATTGCGGGGTCGCTGGGCGCGAGCACGAATGAAGGCACGTGGGTGCTGACCAGCTACCTGGTCTCGAATGCGATCGTGCTGCCGCTGGGCGGATGGGCATCAAGCGTAATGGGCCGGCGGAACTTCTTTGTTTTTTGCATCGTCATCTTCACGATTTCGAGTTTTTTGTGCGGCGCGGCGCCCTCGCTGCCGCTGCTGCTGGTCTTCCGCGTACTCCAGGGAGCGGGCGGCGGAGGCCTGCAGCCCATGGCGCAGGCCATTATGGCCGACTCGTTCGAACCAAACAAGCGCGGCCAGGCCTTTGCGCTCTATGGCCTGGTCGCGGTGCTCGCGCCTTCCATCGGCCCCACGCTGGGCGGCTGGATTACCGACAACTTCTCCTGGCGCTGGATCTTCTTCATCAATATTCCGGTAGGCATTCTGGCGTTTTTCCTGGTTACGCGCATGGTTGAAGATCCGCCCTGGATCAAGGCCGACCCCTCGAAGCTGCGCAACATGGACTACGTTGGCCTGGGCTTTCTCACCGTCGCCATGGGCGGAATGCAGATCATGCTCGACAAGGGCGAGGAGAACGACTGGTTCTCTTCCGGCTTTATCCGCTTTTTCGCGTTTCTGTTCATCGCCGGCATGGTGGGCCTGGTGGCGTGGGAGTGGCGGCAGAAGAACCCGCTCATCAACCTCAAGGTGTTTCGCTTCAAAAATTTCGCCATCTGCTGTTTTCTCATGATGCTGGTGGGGGGCGTGTTGAACGCCAACACCGTGCTCCAGCCGCAGTTCATGCAGCAACTGCTCGGCTGGACCGCGACCACTGCCGGCTTGGCGCTCACCGCCGGCGGCGTCACGCTGCTCTTCATGATGCCGCTGGCGGGCTACGCCACGGGCAAGATTTCCGCGCGCACTCTCACGGTGGTTGGATTCGTCCTCTTTCTCATATCGTTTCGCTACGCGGCCAATGTGACCACTCTGGACATGACCTTCTCCGCCGCGTCCTGGCTGCGCGTGGTGCAGATGATGCCCCTGCCCTTCTGCTTTATTTCAATCACCACCGCGGCATACGTGGGCATACCCAGGGAGGACAGCAACCAGGTGGCGGGCCTCATCAACTTTGCCCGTAACATCGGCGGAAGCGTCCTGATCGCCATCACCAACGCGCAGGTGACCACCCGCGCCAGTTGGCACCAGCAGCATCTGCAGCAGGCGATGGTGCCCGGCTCCATCGGCTATCAGCAGCATGTGCAGGCGCTGACCGGCTTCTTCAACTCCGGCTTCGGCGCGGGAAACGCGGGCTCGATGGCGCTGGCCACTATCTACAACCAGCTCAACCAGCAGGCGCAGATGCAGGGCTACCAGGACGTCTACATGGAGCTTTCGTGGATGTCGATCGGGCTGGTGGCGCTCGCATTCCTGCTGAGCAAGAACCGCCCCGGCGCCGGACCCGGCGCATCGGCCATGCACTGAGGCCGGTACAGCCCCGGCTCAAATTCGCCTCTGTGAGCCATCTCACGCCCACTTCTGTCTTTTTCGGCCTATAATTCCTGCCAGTAATCGAATCAACTACGAGATGCCGGTTCCTTTGACATCCGCTGTTCAGGAGGCTGTCATGTTGAAGTCGTTTCTGCTCCTTTTCGCAGGAACTCTTTTTGCCCTCGCTCCCACGACCGTCCAGGGACGCCAGGAACCTGCGCCGGCTCAAACCGCACCGCAGGCCCCAGCGCAAGCTCCCGCGCAGCCCGCTACGCCGGCTCCCGCACTTGCGCCGACTCAGGAGGCTGCGCCCGCAGCCGCTGTTTCGTTCCCCAGGAATCCCGTAAGACCGACCGCCGAATCGCAGGCCAAGGCGAAGAGCGTGTATCGGATCGACTGCGCCCTGTGCCACGGAGAAAATGGCGACGGCAAGACGGATGTGGCCAAGAGCATGGAGCTGACGCTGGACGACTGGACCAATCCGCACACACTGGCCGGCAGAGAAGACGGGGAGTTGTTCAACATCATCCGCACCGGCAAAAACAAGATGCCTCCCGAGGCGGAAGGCCGCGCCAACAACGACCTGGTGTGGAACCTGGTGATTTACCTGCGCAGCTTTTCCAGGCCGCAGCCTCTGGCTCCCGCGAGCAACGCAAAGTAAACGAGCGCACGACCCGCCAATGGGCGCAAGCCAGGGGTAGACGCCGCCAAGGGAAATTCCTGGTCTGAGCGCCGCGGGCCTGCGCCGCAATCTGCTCGCGCTGGGCCCCGTTGATGTCGTTCTGCGGCATTCAGGCGGTGAACTGCCATTGGACACTGCAAACGATGGACGAACTTATGGTCCTACGTTGGATGCGGCCGCCGTTTACGGTTGTGACAATAGCTTCCTGACCTCGGCTTCGATCGTATTCAAGTCCGCCTCGCCCTTGAACTGCGCGCGGACCACGCCGTCTCTATCGACCAGATAGCTCACCGGCAGCCCCAGCACACCGCCATACAGCTCCCCGAGCTTTTCATCGCCCATGATCACGGGATAATTCAGCTTCAACTTCGCGGTTAAGCGGCGCGGCGAAGCGGGATCGTCGTCCATGGAGATTCCAACGGCCTCGAACCCCTGCGCCCCGTAGCGACTCTGCCATCCTGCGAATACCGGCATCTCAACCTGGCAGGGCGCGCACCATGTGGCCCAGAAGTTCAGCAGCACAACCTTGCCGCGCAGGGTGGCAAGGTCAATCTTTCGTCCATTCAATTGCCGCCGCACAAATTCCGGCGCTTTCTTATTCACGAGAGAAACCGCGGGCGCGGCTTGCGAGACGCCCACGCCGCAGCATGCCAGCAGCACAACGGCCGACAGAGAGACGCGCCAGTCCGCTGACCCGAGGCGGCGTCGCATGGGCGGGACCTGGGCCGCGCGGTCAGAGTTACCGTCCGCTCTCAACCGGGTACCCCTTGTCGGCCCAATCCGCTCCAAAGTTATCGGCGAGGTAGAGCGCCTTCACCCGCGTGAATCCCATGTCGTGGAGCAGCTTGTATGCCGGTCCGATATTGGGGCAGTGGCTCCAGGGGCAACAGCCGCAGTAGATCACGATGAAGGCATTCCGTTTGAGCGGTCCCACGCGGCTCCTGAGCTGCTGGAGCCCTGCGTCCTGCGAACCAGGTCCCGCATACTCCGACCCCGCGATATGCGCCTCAGCGAACATCACGTGCGATCCCACCTGCAACACCAGGGGTTTCTCAGCGCCTTTGGTATGCAGAAGCAGGTTCAGCTGCTCCGGCTGAAGCAGTTGCGACGCAGGAATCGTCGATGCGGCCGCCGGCGCTAACGCCCATTGCGCCGCAGCCGGCGCCCGCACCAGCGCGCATAGCGCCACGCCGAGAGCGGCCGCGGCTCCCGTCCTCAAAACAAGACCCATATTCATTTTGGAATCTCCGCAACCATTTTAGCCTCCCACCGGCAAAGCCGACCCACGGGGAATGAAACTGTGCCCCATCCATCGGACGTCTTTGTTTTTGTCCGATGGGTGGGTCGGCATGAACCTGGGGACCCGTACTCATTTCCCAACAACTTACAAGCTTGTTTCTTTCTAGCCGGCGCACGGATTGAGGCTCAATATATGACCTGTCCAGAATGATCTCGAGAACGCCGCGACCGAAAACGCGCGTAAAAACGAAAACGCCAGGGACCGAAGTCCCTGGCGCCTCATATCTTGACGATCTCGCAGGTCAATTGTTGTCGCATCTTTCGGCCGGGCTCATGATTAACTTCCGGCTTGCGCCGGCTGTGAAACTTTCTGCCCGGATTGGCCGGCTCAACTCCCGGCTTGCGCCGGTTATTGCGTCTCCAACCCTGCTACCGATCTAACTTCCAGCTTGCGCCGGTTGTTACATCTGCGGCCATGCCTCTCATGTAACCTCCGGCTTGCGCCGGCTGTTACATCCTCCAGACTCCCCGACCGGCTAACTTCCGGCTTGCGTCGGATGTTATCCTTCCGGCTTTTCCATCGGATCCAACCTCCGGCTCTCGCTGGCTGTTTCGATCCTCTGGCCAGACTGGCAACCTGACGTCCGGCTTTCACCGGCTGTCCTGCTTCCCGCCTGGACTGGCGGCCTTGCAACAACCTCATCGGAAATCTCACTCCAGCCCGCCAGCAATGCAACCTCCAGCTTGCGCCGGCTGCTACACCCTTCGGCTATGCCGGCGATTCAATCTCCGACTTGCGTCGGCTATTGTTTCCTCCGGCCAGACTGGCGACCAACCTCTTGCTTCTGTTGAATATCGCACCCTCCGGCTTGCGCCGGCGGCCAACTTCCAACTTCCACCGAGCATTGAGTCCTTCGGTTCAACCCCGTGTCCGGTTTCCGGCTTGCGCCGGACCTCGAATCCTTCAGCTCAACCGACGATCAACTTCCAACTCATCAGAATCCTGATCTTCCGTCTTCCCCGGACGACCTGCGCCCGACTTGCGTCGGTCTCCTGTCTTCCGGCTACTCCGGTTCGTATAACTTCCGGCTTGCGCCGTAACTTATACCGTCCGGCCAAACTTATCGATGGTTGCCCGGCTTTCACCGGTTGTGCCATCTTCCGCCTGGGCTGGCGACTAACTCCCGCCTTCCTTCGAACGCTGCTTCGTCTAGCTTGCGCTGGACGGTCAACCTTCGGATTCCGTCGAGTGTCCTGTCCTTTGGCTCAACCGGCGGTCGACTTCCGACTTTCATCGGACTTCGGTCCCTTCGGCTCAGCCCTTGATCAACCTCTGACTCCCTACTGCGTCATCAGTTAAAGAGACACTACGTCCGTTCAATCTGTGGATGCAAGTGCAAATCTTTGATTAATCTGTGGATTTCACCAGCCTTGGTGCAACTTCCGGTTAAGTGCTAATTCCTGACCATTAATTGCCCTATAAGTCTGGTATATGCGAGAGATTAATGGGGGGATTTCGAAGGGATAAGTCCGCTTAGTGCACCGGGTTGCCGGATGTTATCTGCGCGGCATGGCCTCTTTGATGATGGATATAGTCCTCGATGAGGAAGCGCAGGGTGACGGGCGCATCCTCGCCCACCACGCAGCTAGCCTCGAGGCGCTCTTCGGCGATTCGGTCAACGACTGCTGCCAGGATCTCATGTTCCGTATCCCACCAGCGCAGCAGCGTCTCCCAGGGCTGGCCCGCATAGCCGTGCGCATCCACCCACGCTTCCTGGGCATATTTCGGCCCGGCGTAGCGGCCTTCAATTGCGGCGCGCACGAAGCGCTGGCGATTGTTGGCGGCCGAGTCGAGCATGTGCCCCACAACTTTCTTGCGCGTCCATCCGCCCTCACGCCAGGGTGAGCCGGCGAGCTCGGGAGGGACCGCGTGCAGCGCGGCGCGAAGATCGTCCAATTGGGCGCGGAACCAGATTGCAAGCCCGATGGGCATCGATTCTCCTTGCAGTTCACAACGACGCAGCGACGCACCGGCGCAACCATGCGCTGGTGCGTCGCTGCAGGATTCTCTGCTTACTGGGGGGTGCCGTTCTGCGGGCCCGGCGGCTTCACTGAATTCTGCATATGCGGAATCATGGCGCCGTTCGGAATCGCGGCCAGCACATCCGACGCAGCCGTCGCCGGATTCACCTTGGTCCACACCTGCGCGATCTTGCCTTGCGGGTTGATGAGAAAGGTGTTTCGGTTGGCCATGCTCACGCCGTTGTTGTTGCCCAGCGAGCCGTATGCGCTGACCACCGAATGGCTGGTGTCAGACAGCAGATGGAAGGTCAGCCCATCCTTGGCGCAGAACTGCTGATGGCTTTCGGTCGAGTCCACGCTGACGCCCAGAATGACCGCGTTCTTGGTATTGAACTGGCTTTGGGCGTTCTGGAAGTTATGGGCCTCGATGGTGCAGCCGGTGGTCATGTCTTTGGGATAAAAGTAGAGCACCACCCACTTGCCGTGGTAGCTGCTGAGCGAAATTTGCGCGCCGCTCTGGGAAGGGAGCCTGAAATTGGGCGCGGTCTGGCCCACGGCGGGCATGGCGCCATCGGCTGCACTGACGGTGACGAACGGAACTGCGGCCACAAGCGCGATGGCCAAGGCTAAGAGTACAGGTCTTCTCACGAAAATCCTCCTTGAGTTTGTTGGGAACGGGGAAGCAAGGGCCACAGGGAAGGGGAAGTTGCCGAGAATTCTTCCCTGTCAAGACAGTATCAGCGCGGAGCCGCCACAATGGCAATGCCGGCCTGACTGGCGCGCTCAAGCAGGGAGTCGCGGTCAAATAAAAGCGTACGCCCGGCCTCGATGGAAAGGCAACTGGCGCCGGCGCGGATCATCGATTCCACTGTCGCGATGCCGATGACGGGCACGTCGAAGCGCATATCCTGATCGGGCTTGGCAACCTTGACGACGGTCAATCGGCGGGCAAGAAGCGACGGTTCCGCTGCGGCGTCGCCGTTTGGAGACTCCTCGAGTGAGCGCATGAGCCGCCCGGCGCGCTCCACGGTGGCGTCGGTACCCTCCATCGCCTCCACGGCCACGCAAGCCTGCGCAGCCACTACCACTGTCTGTCCGATATCGAATCCGGCCACGGCGCGAGCAACGCTCAGCCCGTATTCAATGTTGCGGCATTCGTCCTCATCCGGCGCGCGTTCGGTGAGCACGCCTTCCTCGGCCAGCAGCGGCTCAAGAAACGCGGTCGAGCTGATCAGCTCGATTCCCTCATCGCCAAGGACCTTGGCTATTGCGCCCAGCAGCATGTCGGTTGACCGGGTGCGCAGGTTCAAGAGCAGCTTGGCCAGCCGCCAGTCTGGCCGGATGCTCGAGAAGATCTGTTTGTGCTTCACCTGGCCGGCCATCACGGCCTTCTCGACCCCTTCTTTCTTGAAGGTTTCGATCAGCCGCGAAAGCTCGCCCAGCGAGAGCCAGTGCACGGTAATGCCTGCGTCGGCCTCCGCGCGTTGGTCTATTTCCCGGTCAGTCTCCTCGCGAATAGCCGCCACCACGACAGACAGGCCCTGCGCCCGCGCCGCATCGAGCAGCAGAAACGGAAAACGGCCATTGCCGGCGATCAAACCGAGTTTCATGGCGTCCGCCAGTCTGGAAGCGTCGCAGGTTGAGCTATGCCGAACGATTGGAATTGCGAGTAGGTTCGCGAAAATCCTCCCGGAGGGAGGAACGAGAATAGCCCAGGGTGAAGCGAAGCGAAACCCTGGGAGCCGAAGTCCAAAGCGGCGTCCGCCCCGGAGGGCCGGTCGAACCATTTCGCGCGAAATGCGATACGATACGGTCCTACCATGTCACACACCTATTGTTCTTCGCTGTTCCATTGTGTCTTCTCCACCAAGGAGCGCCGTACGACGATCTCGCAGGAGATCCAACCTCGACTTTGGGCGTACATGGGCGGGATTGCAAGAGAGCATGGCCTCAAGGCTCTTGCCATTGGCGGAACAGAGGATCACGTCCATATTCTGCTTTCTCTTCCGTCGTCGGTTCCAATCGCAAAGGCTATGCGGGAGATTAAGAGCGCCGCGTCTCTCTGGATGCACCAAACAGAGCAGAAAAAAGGCTTCGATTGGCAGGAGGGGTACGGAGCGTTCTCGATTGGCTGGTCGCAGGTGAGCACAACGATTGCGTACATTGCGCGCCAGGAAGAACATCATCGACGACGCGATTTCCAAGCGGAGTTCCTCGCGTTCCTGAAGAAACATCGCATCGAATACGATCCGCGCTACGTGTGGGGGTGAAATTCGACCGGCCCTCCGGGGCGCACGCCTCGTGGCTTGGGAGCCTTCCCAGGGTTCCGTCCGCTGCGGCGGACTCCACCCTGGGCTATTCTCGTTTCCTCCCTCCGGGAGGAGGGTCAGCGCTGGGCCTTGAGACTCAAGGCCTCCAGAACACCTCCCCAAAGCCGTCAAATGAGAGCGAAAGGCGGCCATCTACTTGATCACCCCGCGCTGGCTTCCTTCAATGAATTTGACTAGGAGCGCCACGTCCTCGCCCTCCAGCTCGCGCATTTTTTCGAGTGCCTGGGTGGTATTCATTTTTGCGGCCAGGAGCATACGATAGGCTTTTTGCAGCGTCTGGAGCCGCTCCGGCGAAAATCCCCGTCGGGCGAGGCCGATTTTGTTGATGCCGAAGGCCTTGTTTTCACGCCTTGAAGAGGTCAGCGAAAACGGCAGCACGTCCTGGGTAACGATAGTGCCGCCGCCGACGAACGCGTACGCGCCCAAGGTGCAATGCTGGTGGACGGGGCAGAACGCGCCCAGGGTCACATAGTCCTCGATAATCACGTGGCCGGCGAGCGTGGCCGCGTTGGCCAGAATGCAGTGGCTGCCGACCAGGCTGTCATGGCCGATGTGAACGCAGGTCATCAGCAGGCAGTTTGAACCCAGCCGCGTGACGCCTCCGCCGCCTGCGGTGCCGCGGCTGATGGTGACGTTTTCGCGGATCACGTTATCGTCGCCGATGATGGTCTCGGTGGGCTCGCCTTTGTATTTCAGGTCCTGCGGCGCCACGCCAATCGAGGTAAACGGATGGATGGTATTGCGCGCGCCGATCTTCGTGCGCCCGTCGAGCACCACGTGCGAGATCAGGGTGCAATCCTCGCCCAGCACGACCTCAGGCCCGATGGTCGAGAACGGGCCCACCGTGCAGGACTCCGGCACGATTGCTCCCGGAGCAATCACGGCGTTCGGATGAATGCTCACTCCGGCGTCTCCGAGGCAGTCGCGGGAGGATTTTCAGCTTCCGGCTGGTCTCCGTGGGCGCGCTTTTCGCGAATTCTTGTGACCACCTGGCAGGTGAGCGTTGCCTCGCAGGCCAGTTTGCCGTCGACCGTCGCCCGGCCCGCGATGCGCCCAGCCCGCGGACGGAACGAAAGCACGTCCACCTCGATCCGCAACTGGTCCCCCGGCGTGACCGGCCTGCGGAACTTGGCCCGCTCGATGCCGGTGAACACCACCAGCTTCTTGTCGCGGTCGGGCATCTCGGCCATCATGATGATGCCGCCGGCCTGGGCCATGGCCTCCACCACCAGCACGCCCGGCATGATGGGAAATCCCGGAAAATGTCCCTGGAAAAACGGCTCGTTGAACGTCACGTTCTTGATGGCCACCAGCCGCTTGGCGGGCTCATACTCCACCACCCTGTCGATCAACAGAAATGGGTACCGGTGAGGCAGCAAATCCAGGATCTCCTGGATATCGAACGTCATGCTCAGGCTCCAGACAAGCGCGCGGCCGCGGCCGATTCTCGCTCCACTGGATTATAAACAAGCGCGTCTACGAGGTTCCCGAATAAGCTCTACCTCTTGATTCGCCGCGACGCCGCGTCGACATCCCAGAAATCTGCCGGCAGCGCGAGGTTGTAGCTGACTTTTACCACGTAATACTGCCGCACCATGTCGTCGCCCTTGAAGCGGGTGATGGTGAAAGGAGTGGGAAATCCCTGGACGACGTGGTAGTCGTCGTACTCCTCGGCGTCGGTGTTCTTGTCTTTGTAGACCGGGTCGCGCCACTGGAAGACGCGGCGCAACGGCAGGTGAGTCTGCGAATCCATGAGGATGGTGACCGATTCGTTCTGGGGCGAGATGAGCGTGACCTGGTCGGCGAGATGCCGTTCGGCCATGCGCTGGCCCTCATAAACCAGGATGGTATTGGGGTCTTTCATCCAGACTTTTACGGCGATTTCGATGGAATGGTCGCGGCGCCGCAGATATTCGTCGAGCAGGTCCGGGGTGATGGCCGTCGTACCGCGATAGGTGACTTCCCAGCCCTTGCGCCCCTCAAAAAACTCCAGCACATCGCGATGCTTGGTGACTTCGATGCGGTCATGATCGGGCCACTCGTGATATTCCCAGGTCTGGGTGGTGCCGAGGTCGGGAGCGCCGTGAAAGAACGCGGCGATGCGGCCTTCGATCAGCTTGTTTTTCTGGTCGAGCCACGCCTGGCCGCCCAGCGCCTGCACCATGGCATCCAGGGCCGCGCGCGCCTGCTGCGCGTTCTTGGCGCCGATGTCCGCCTGGGATCGCGTGGCAATCGGCGTCGCCAGCATCAGGGCGGCAATCACGACCGGGAAGATTTTTGGGTTCATATCTGACTCCTATGCAAGTTTGACGTATTGAAGAGCGCCGGCTTCACGGGTTGCCTGAAAAAAGCTGGATTTGGGAGAGTTTTTCCGGGGCTAAACAGGCTGCGGAAAAACTCGTTCCGGAGGGAGGCGGGGGTTTCAACCCCCGCATAAGGCCAGCAAAATCGATAGGGCTTTAGCCCCGGAAAAACGCTTTCTGCCTATTTCACCCCAAATCCTGCCTTTTTTCGCAGACTGCCGATTCGCTTTCCGCTCACCCTACGAGCACCGCGCCGCCGTTTACGTTCAATATTTCGCCGGAGATGAATCCTGCCAGCGGCGTGCATAAAAACAGGATTGGGCCGGCGATCTCGCGCGGGGTTGCTACGCGGCCCACGGGAATGCCGGCGGCGATTTTTCGCCCCCGCTCGGGGTCGGCGAGCGTGGTTGCGGACATATCCGTCTCGACCCAGCCCGGCGCAACGCAGTTTACCCGGATGCCTTTTGGCGCGAGCTCGCTTGACAGGCTCTTTGTCAGACTGATGAGCGCGCCTTTGGTCACGGCGTAATCGGCATGGAAAGCCTCGCCTCGCTGCCCCGCCGTGGAACTGATCAGCACGATGTGTCCCCGTGCAACGCCCGGCCGTGCAGCGCCGGAAGTTGCAGCGCCGGAAGTTGTAGCGCCGGTCTCCCGACCGGCTGTGCTGGCGGCGTCCACGCCGCCAGTTGCCCGCCGACCCAAAGAACTTTGCCGCTCGAATTGCCCCACCGCCGCCTGCACCAGGCCGAAAACCGAGTCCAGGTTGACCGCCAGCGTGCGCCGCCACTGAGCCTCGTCCATTTGCGCGATGGGCGCGTCTTCGGGCTCCCAGACGCCGTGATTGGCCACCAGAATATCGAGGCGGCCGAAGGCCTTGACAGCCGCGGCCACCAGCGCGCGGCCATCGGACGGCGAGCTCAGCTCCTGCTCGATGGCCACGCATGTTTGTGGGCCGCCGCACTGGGCCTCCAAGTCGAGCGCCCGGGTCCGCGCCTGGCGGTAACTGAAGGCCACGCGGGCTCCGGATTCGACAAAGACGCGCACGGTTTCAGCGCCAATGCCCCGCGAACCGCCAGTCACGAGCGCAACTTTTCCGTCGAGAGACATGGAGACACCGGGCATAGCGTCACGCTAAAGCATTGTCAGAGGGAATGTCGAGACGCCTCGCGGCCTTACACCGCGCGCAGCACGCGCGCCGGCAGCAGGAAGATGGACTTCACAAGCTCCAGCACTCCGCCGACGGCGATGCCCGCCACGCGAAACGGCAACAGCAGCAGCCACACCAGCGGATAGAGCACCAGAGCCAGCAGCGCCAGCGGCCAGCACAACACGAGCAGAATGCAAAACAGAAGAAATTTGACCATCGCCTTACTTCCTCGCGTGCGAATACCTGCATTGACTGTATCCAGAACTATTTTACGAGGCCGGGACGGCCAAAGTTCCTGAGCCTTGCACTGCGGATCTGTGCAGTGTCAGGTATGTCTCCGGTCTAATATGTCGGCCATCTGCCCGGTTTTTACCTCCCCCCCGGCCACTCCAGCCCGGGGTGTTCTTGGGCAAATCTCTTGCTTTGAGCCCTTTGGGGCTCAAGTTCTGGCGCAAGTTGCGCGTTTTGAAGAATCTGGAAGCTAAAACCTGAAAAATAAAGACGTTATTCAGAGCGTTACGCGGCGCAGATACGGGCATGGCGGCAGACGTCGCAGGAGATGGATACGGCCATGCTTTTCATGGGTTCACAAATTCGAGCGGGTTGGTTTCCGCGCTCGTTCTCTAATTATGATTGTGCGCCAACGCGAGAATTAATCTGCAAAACAGCCGGGTTTTTTGGGTGATTGTTTTCAATCAGTTCCCGGGAGATTTGCGGAAAAGGGGTTGCGCGGCGCAGATACGGGCATGGCGGCAGACGTCGCAGGAGATGGATACGGCGATGCTTTTCATGGGTTCACAAATTCGAGCGGGGTTGGTTTCCGCGCTCGTTCTCTAATTATGATTGTGCGCCAACGCGGGAATTAATCTGCAAAGGAAGTCGAGAAAGTTTTTGCGGGGTGGGGTTGGAGCGGATGCCGGGTCCCAGAAGCTAGAACTGGGCGCTTGGCCGACGTGCAGGCTCTATACTTTTGCAGGCCATGATGTAGGTGAAATAGGGCCGCTCCCGCGCGGCGGAACGGTAATGCATTTGAGGTGAAGAAGACAAAGGCGAGGGCCGCGTCGCCCGGCACCCGCAGCTAGGCCAGCCTTAGTGGCCCGTTGAGTGCGCCTCGGCGGAGCGCTTAATGTCCTCCACCAGAGGGCTAAGGTCCTCAAAGGAGTAGAGAGTTACGTCATGCTCGTCGAACGTCTTCTTTACGAAGTCACGGGTTGAGGCCTCGATTTGTTCATCAAAATTGGCAACTACAACTAGGCGCATTTCGCCACGGGTGGAGTGCCGCTCGCTGTACAGAAGTTGGCCCTCGATCGCACTCTTCCCTGTTTTAGTGAGAATTGTCTCTGCGTCGGAGTCGAACTGGACGGGAGAGATCAGGTTAAGCCGCCCATTTTGATACGCGTATGGCACTCGAATAGATTTTTTGAAGTCTGATATCTCTACATTGACAGATTTCTCAACGAGGTCCGCTACGCCTGCCTCAAACAACCGCCTCTTGAGAATTCCGTGGACTCCACATTTCGACTCCACCGGTTCTGGCCCCACCAATCGCTTTTGGAGTTCGATTGCATCGGCCTCAAGATTAGTGATGCGCATTGGCCGGAGTTGGGTCAGCTGAATTATGTTAGCCCGTTTTGAGATGTATGCGTCGAGATCCTGGATAGACAGGAATTGCTCCGACCTCAATTGGTTTGCAATTGCGGTCCGAGCACGACTCAGTAAACTCCAATCTTGGTTACCAAAACACCTGCGGATCCTTTGATTGCTTCGGCTGATTCGAACTTGCAGTCTCTTCTCACTCGTCGAGTACAGAACGATCCCTATGTTGACGCTTTCTAGGCGAGAAGGATCGGGACAGAACTGGACCAAAGAATAGTAGCCGTTAAGTTGACTCATTCAATTCCTCCTTCCAATTCCAACTGTGGCCATAGGATCGACTCAATGTTGTCGGCAACGAAGTGCGCACGGTCTGCGATCAGCGTAGCCCATGACGTGCGACCGTCTTGATCAACATCCCAGGATGGCGGGACCATTCTAATAATCTCGTCGGCTTCTGCCCGAGAAAACTGACTAAGGCGGCCCGAAAACTGTCGCACCTGTTCCCGGTCAAGGAAATGCCGGAATTCGGGGAAGAGGCCATAGACCTTCTCATCACGGCGCCTTTCAACGAACGCGAGCTTTCGGTTGAGCTCCCCTCCTTGTCTAAATGCGTGCGTGAAGTCCATCGCAACCAGCCGCACCTGCCTGGAGGCCCTGGGGCATTGGATGAGGAAAACATTATCACGGTTTATCCTTCGCCCGTCGGGAGCGTACCTGTCATAGTTTAGCGTCCAAGTGTCCGTGACGACTAACCCGCTGATTTCTTGAGGGTTGATAATGGACCTCAGTTCTTTGACCTTCCCGCCCCAGGGGAAGCCGCCCGGCTCTGCCCTAGAAATGAACGCAGGTCCCGGTAATGCCATGCCGCCTTTAAGGAACGGGATCTCATCGTCCCCGGTTACTTCCACAAGCGCATAATCCAGAGTTGTCAGGTTTAGCCAATCAGCAAGCATGTTACCTACAAATTCACATGCGAGTGCATGAGGGCCCTCGGGGTTTCCCAGCGCCTTAAGATATCCCGGGCCCAAATCGGTATCCACCTGCGCGGGACCAGTTGAGGTCCCGATGGCTCGATCAAATCGCGTGACCCGAGTTGGTCTCCAACCGTTTCCGTGGAGCGACACGGCTTCCTTTGCAGCGAATCAGCATTCGAAATCCGGTGTAAAGAACATTATTAATGGCCGAGAGGCGAGATTCAACATGATTCGCCTAGCTTCTGAGGTTTAAGGCCTTCTTTGGAACGTGCTTGAACGGCTCATTAGGGCCAGCCGTCTAGCCCACCACCACGCCCTTCGCCAGCATCTGCCTGATCCCTCTCAGCGCCTGCCTTGTGCGCTCTTCGTTTTCGATCAGCGCGAATCTTACGTGGTTGTCGCCGTAGTCGCCGAAACCGATGCCGGGGCTTACGGCGGTCTTGGCCTCGGTCAGCAGCAGCTTTGAAAACTCGAGCGAGCCCATTTCGCGGTAGGGCTCGGGAATGCGCGCCCAGACGAACATGGTGGCTTTGGGCAGGGCTACCTGCCATCCGGCCTTGTTGAGGCCTTCAACGAGGACGTTGCGGCGGCTGCGGTAGTTCTCGCAGATTTGGGAGACGCATTCCTGCGGGCCTTCGAGAGCGGCGATGGCGGCTACTTGAATGGGTGTAAATGTGCCGTAGTCGAAGTAGCTCTTGAGGCGGGCGAGCGCCGAGACCAGCACCGGATTGCCAACCATGAATCCGACGCGCCAGCCGGGCATGTTGTAGCTCTTCGACAGGGTGAAGAACTCGACGGCCACGTCTTTTGCGCCGGGCACTTCAAGCACGCTGGGGGGCTTGTATCCGTCAAAGGCGATATCGGCGTAGGCGAGGTCCTGAATGAGGTGGAAGCCGTATTCGCGGGCGAGCTCGACGAGGCGCGCGAGGAAGGGAAGGTCAACACACTCCGTGGTGGGGTTTGAGGGGAAGTTGACGATGAGGGCCTTGGGGCGCGGGGTCATGCGGGGGATGAGCTCCTCGAGCTGGGCGAGGAATTTTTCCTGGTCGTGGACGGGCACGCTGACGACGTGGGCTCCGGCGATGACCGGGCCGTAGATGTGGATGGGGTAGCTGGGGTTGGGCACCAGCACGGTGTCGCGCGAGTCGAGGATTGCGAGGCAGAGGTGGGCGATGCCCTCCTTGGAGCCGATGGTGACGATGGCCTCGGTTTCGGGATCGAGATCGACGTTGTAGCGGGTCTTGTACCAGGAGCAGATGGATTTGCGCAGGCGCGGCAGGCCGCGGGAGACGGAATAGCGATGGGTGCCGGGCTTGAGCGCCGCCTCAATCATCTTGTCGACGATGTGTTTGGGCGTAGCGCCGTCGGGGTTGCCCATGCCGAAGTCGATGATGTCTTCGCCACGGCGGCGGGCGGCGCGCTTCATGGCGTCGGTGATGTTGAAGACGTAAGGCGGCAAGCGCTGGATGCGGCTGAACTCTTCCATGGTGAGTACAGTTTACAGGGATCAGGGGTCAGAGATCAGAGATCAGATATTAGAGATCGGGGCGATGCGGCGGGGTTACATGCGGTGATGGGAGAGATTTGGTTTCCCATGTCCCAGAATCGGGACTTGGGGCACCCGGCAGAACTGAGATCGGAATTTATACTTAGAGACGATATGAGCGAGTTTCTACCTGTAGACGAACAGATGGACCTGCTGGAGAAGGGCGCGGCGGAGATTATCCGCGTGAGCGACCTGCGCGAACGCCTGGAAGAAAGCCGCAAAACCGGACGGCCGCTGCGGGTGAAAGCCGGCTTCGATCCGACCGCGCCGGACCTGCACCTCGGCCACACCGTCCTGTTACGCAAGCTGCGCCACTTCCAGCAGCTCGGGCACACGGTCATTTTCCTGGTGGGCGATTTTACGTCCCTCATCGGCGACCCCACGGGCAAG
>Ga0182030_10013751_pt1 | contig 16074 bp, 19 predicted proteins | sample 812S3MmetaG_FD_121299 | JGI IMG/M metagenome (GOLD analysis project Ga0182030, IMG submission 121299) | Permafrost microbial communities from Stordalen Mire, Sweden - 812S3M metaG (Illumina Assembly) | ecosystem: Environmental > Terrestrial > Soil > Wetlands > Permafrost | place: Sweden...
CCCGCCTGCCGTGTTTGCAACCGCTCCCACCGTACCGCCCGCAAGGCCTCCCCCGCCTCCCCCGCCCAATAGGCCTCCGCCGCCCGCGCGCACGCTGCTCATCGCGCCGCCACCCACTGCGCCGCCCGACATTCTTCCGCCGCCGAACCCACCGTTGCCAAACGTGTCATCGCTCTGCATCGAACCTGCCGCCATCGCGTTGACCGGAGCCGTAAGAGAACGAATCTCGGAGTGCACCGGCAAACTTTGGCCGCCTTTCAGTTCCGCGCGATCGAACTGGATTCCCAATTGCGAATCGGTGCTTTCCTTGCTGTGCGCCACGGCTGTAGTTACATGACCCACCAGCCGCGACCCCTTGGGGATCACAGTCCCATCGGCGGTTGTCATCGATTGTGTTGTCTTTACCACCACCTCGTCGCCGGCTTTTGCCGATTTCGAGTCCAGCTTGCTTTGCAACTCACCATTCACGGGGCGCATTTGCTCCCCTGCCGCTGCGGAGTTTGTGGTCCCACTGGTCTTTACGCTTCCTGACCGGGCGTTCGCTGTCGACCCGGCGCTCGCCGAACTGCTCAATTGTTTGCCGCCGGCGGTTGCCGTCCCGTTCTCATTCGCGGTGGCGCCAGCCCGTTGCGCCAAAGCGGGAAGACTTGCAAGCATCACCAACACCACTGCTTCGGAAATCCTGGCCAATCTCATTGAATTCTCCTCCATATCCAGAGCCTTTTCGAATCAAGGAACGTTGCCCTCGCCGCCGCTGCCGGAAACGCAGCGCAACGTTCTGATGGAAGGTAAGATGCAAATGCTGTGCCATCGGGCGCGAAGGAAAGCACTTCTACTCAAGTTGCTGATTGTAAATAGATTAGAATTCCAGATCGAGGCACATCTCGGCTCCGGCCATCGCGAGCCGTACGGCGGATCCGGGAAGATTTTACTTAGGATGTGCAATTCTTTCGCGATGGGGCGTCGCAAAGTAGCCGGTGCCCCAGGCCGGGCCCCCGCGGACAGGTCTTCATCCGCGGGGTGGAGATCCCTCGCACTTGGGGCCTGGGAAACCACCACTCCACAAAGCGAAGGTATTAGTCCTGCGGCGGCATCGCAAAATAGCCCTTACGGACCTGCACCTTCATGCCATCCCCCCGGCACTCCACCCCAAGATGCCGGAAACTGCCGTCAAGCTTGGTGTTAAGGGGCGTATAAGTGGCCACATACTGGGTGCGCAGTTCGTCTTCGATCTGCTGGAAAGCCGCGTCAAGCTTTTTGCCGTCGTTTCCCACGTCGATGAGGCGTCCGCCGGTCTCTTCGGTGAGCCTCTTCATGGCCGAATAACCGCTGTAGCCGAATCCCCCGTACATGCCCCGATCGGCGATCAGAATTGTGTAGACCAGAATGTTGGACTTTTGCGCCGCGGCAATCGCCTCGGTGATCTTGTGATCGCTGCCTTCGTCCTCGCCATCGGTCAGCAGGATCATCGCCTTGCGCCCCGACTCCTGGTTCAGCTTGGTATTCGATGCCAGTATCACCGCATCGTAGAGAACTGTGCCTTTGGCCGCTCCCATGGTGGGAACGGTGCCTCCGCCGGCGCCCGGAATTCCGCCCGCTCCATTCCCGCCTGCGGTATTGATCTCCGCCTTGTTAAGAGCCCGCGAAAGCAGACGGGAGCTGTTCGTAAAGTCCTGCAGCAGGTCTACGTTCACGTCGAACGAGAGTACAAAAGCTTCGTCCTTCTGCCTGAGCACGCGGGACAGAAACTGGCCGCCCACGTCCTGCTCCAGCGGCAGCACGCGGTACTGGCTGCCCGAAGTATCCAGCAGAATTCCCAGCGTAAGCGGCTGCTGGGTTTCGGCCACAAAGCTCTTCAGCTTTTGCGGTTCCTTGTTTTCTGTAATTGTGCAGTCGTCCTTGGTCAGGTGCGGAACTAGGTTCCCCTGCTTGTCTTTGACGGTGAAAAACACGTCCACAAGATTGACCTGAACCTTGAAGGTGGCTACCGATTCGTCTTCGGGCGCGGGAGCCGGCGCGGTGCTAACCGGGGGCGCGTCTGGCGATGGGGCAAGCTGGCCCCACGCTACCATGCACAGTGCCGGCAGACCGAGGATAAAAGCGGCAATTGCAAATCGGACGCGCACGCTGGTCATTTAGACGGAATTGCAGCCTCGAAGAAAGCATACCTGAACTCTTTCGCTGTTGCATTGCAACCAGCGCACAGTTGGAGCGTCTGATACTCTGACGAATGCAGCCCTTCTGGCTGGTTATTTGCGTTGCCGGCTTTTCAAAGGCAGCTTTCTGTGGTTCGGCATCATCGAATAACTCAGAAGCATTCGCTGGCAACGGCATTTTGGGGGAGGACGGTATTCCTGTGAAGCCTGGTTTAACGGCAATTGCGCTGGCAGCGGTTCTGAGTCTAGCACTGACACCTGCGGCCCGGGCCCAACAGCCGGCCGCCATACCCGACGCTCCCACGCCTCAGCCCCCCACCCCGTTGAACGCCCTGAACGTTCCCATTACGCCTGGCAAGGGCGAAGGGAATCCGCCGGACGCCGCCGCTGCTGGAGCAAGTTCCTCCGCCGACGTTCCGCCTCCGCAGCCGGCGCCCAGCAGCCAGCCTCCCGCGAGCCAGGCCGGCGACAACTTCCAGACCACCCCTCCCGAGGTTGGAACGACTGGTGAAGGGGTCGACAAGACCGGCATGATTCTCCGGGTGAATGTGAACGCCGTCGAGGTTCCGGTCACCGTGAAAGACTCCAAGGGCAATCTGGTCGCCGGCCTCACCTGGCGCGACTTTAAGGTCTTTGAGAACAACACGCGCGTTCCCATATCGTTTTTCACCGTGGACGCCTTTCCGCTTTCCATCGTTTTTGTGGTTGACCAAAGCGTCCCCTCCCCGGTGATGGCCAAGGTAAACGACTCGCTCGGCGCAATCCAGGGCGCGCTTACTCCCTATGACGAATTGGCGGTCTTTTCTTACAGCAACGGACCCCAGAATCGCTCCGGCGGGTTTACCGGGGCACAAAGCGCGCGCGTTCCATTCATCATGGCCATGACCAAGGAAGCGGGAACCGACCCGCTGGTGCCCGTCAATGACGGTCCATTCGCCAGTTGCAACATCCGCGAGAACGGCAACTGCATCGACCCCAACCTGCAGAGCGGACGATCGGCCGGAAACGGTTCCTTCATAACCATCCCCAAAGAGATTCACACCCTGAACGATGCAATCCTCGCTGCCGCTAAAGAGCTTGCCAAGCGCCCCAAGGGCCGCCGACGCATTATCTACGTTATTTCCGACGGCAAGGAGAATGGCAGCAAGGCCACCATCAAGGAAGTGCTGAAGTATCTGGAGACCAACAAAATCGCGGTCTACGGCACCGCGGTGGGCGACTCCGCCCGCTGGGGCGAGGGTTATATCAACCGTATTCATATACCCTTCACCATGGCCGACAACATTCTGTATAAGTACACTGCGGCCACTGGCGGCCAGTTGATTCCCGAGAGCGACCGCAACGGCATCGAGAAAAGCTACCAAAAAATTGCCGAGGAAGCGCGCAACCAGTACACCCTGGTCTACTACAGTCACGAGCCGTTTATCGACGGCAAGTTCCGCAACATCGAGGTGCGCGTCGACCGGGCCCAGAAGGATGTCGATGTCATCGCTAAGCGCGGCTACTATCCCTCCGGACAGGATGCTCACTAGCCTGTGAACTCACCGGGAGCCGCGGCCGGGCTGGGAATGGCGTCGGCAGCAAGCTGGGGCGGCTCGGATTTTGTGGGCGGCATTGGCGCACGGCGCGCGCCGGCTCTGCTGGTGGTCGCTTCCGGCCACATCTTCTCTTTGTTCGTGCTGCTGGCCATCTGCATCGGGATGCGGTTCGCCGTGCCCGGCAAGCACGATCTCTTCTATGCGGCTCTGGGCGGTTTTGAGGGCTCACTGGCGCTGGCCGTGTTTTATCGCGCGCTGGCTATGGGCGCCATGGGGCTCACCGCTGCCCTTTGCGGCCTGCTCACCGCTTTAGTTCCTGTGAGTTATTCTGTGGCTCACGAAGGCCTACCGAGCCCGCTGACCGGCGTGGGATTGGCATTGGGACTGGCGGCCATCTGGCTCATTACCCACACTCCGGAAGCACCAGGCAATGAATCCAACCCGCGAGTGCCATCGGCAGCGGCGATGCGCACCTCGCTGCTGCTTGGCGCGCTTGCCGGCGTTGGATTCGGCACCCAGTTGATTCTCTTCAAAATGGCGGCTGGGGGAAGCGCACTATGGGCCATGACTTCAGCCCGTGCCGCGGGCGTTGCGGCACTGTTGATAGTGCTGGTTGCGATGCCGCCCAAAGGGCCATGGCGGGGATTCTGGCTTACCGGCATTGTGGCTGGCGCCCTGGACACGATCGGCAATCTGTTCTATTTTCAGGCCTCGCGCTTCGGGCGGTTGGACGTGGCCGCACTGGTCTGCTCGCTTTATCCCGCCGGGACCATTCTGCTGGCCGCTCTGGTGCTTCGCGAGTGGCCCACGCGACGCCAGGTGGCCGGGATGGCGCTGGCGTTGTGCGCAGTGGTTCTGCTCAGTGTGTAAAGTCCCAGGCCTAAGCCGCAGACGTACAAAAGGCCTGCGCATGGGCACAGGCCTCTTGATTTCTAAAACAGTCGCAGACCAGACGGTGGAACCTTTCCATCGCGCCAACTCGTGGTTTGAAGCCCGGGCTAGGAACCCCGCTTGGCGCGCAGTGCGTTGTTCGTACGTCCTCCCAGACTCGAACTACTTGGGTTCGGTGGGCGTCGAAGTAGGCGGAGGAGGCGCAGGCGTCACGTTTTGCTGCACCACGGGCGCGACAGGCGGCGGAGGCGGCGGATCGGTCACGCCCTTGATGCCTTCCTTGAAGCCCTTCAGGCCCTCGCCCAATCCCTTACCCAACTCCGGCAGCCGCTTGGCGCCGAACAGCAGAAATACAATAATGCCAATCACCAGCAAGTGCATTGGCTGAAGTAAATCGCCCATTGCTTCTTCCTCCACGCGCCTTGCCGAACCGGCGCGCATTCTCAATGGTTATTGTCGCACAAGCCGCATCTTCGCGCAGAAGGTCGTCCGTCACACGTCATTCAGCAGCCAGGAACTGCCCAGCAACCCGGCACCTGATCTCTGATCCCTGTTCCCTGACCCCTGATCCCTGATCCCATCAATTCACCTGCGCCGGCCGGCCCAGCCGCTCGGTGACCATGGTGTAGAAGGCGCGCAGATCCTCTTCTTCTCCCACCGTGAGCCTGCGGTAAACCTTCATCAGCGGAAACACCCGCGAGCCGCGTAACTCCACCGCCGGCATCGCAACCGCACCCCCGGGATACTGAGTCATCTCCCACCCGCCGGCATAGCGGCGGCGCAGCACCTCGCCCAGATAACTGCCCCAGAGCCTGACCTCGAAGTCCAGGTCGAGTTCCGGACTCTCACCCACCAGTACCAGGATCTCGTCCAGGGCATCGATCGATTCGGAAGTAAAGTCCAGCTTATGCCGGAAATCGCGCCTGGCCAGATCCGCCGCCGCCAGGGCATACCCCTCCATCATCGCTCCCAGATCAGGGTAGCTTGCCGACTCCAGGTGCTTGCGCAAATCGCTTGCCACACTCCAAGATTAAATGCACGCTTCGGGGCGGGAGCACGAAAATGGAAACCCTTTGCATGTTTGTGACAGACTGAAGTCAGTGGCGGAGGTTCCAGTTTTGAAGATCGTCAAGTTTCTCGCTCTTGCCGCCGTGTTCACTCTGGCCGCCTGCAAGTCCACTCCCACTACTACCGTCAGCACCATGAATCGCGACATCTATCCCGATCCACAGCAGGCCGGCCCAGACCTCGCCGCGGCTTTGAAGACGGCCGCGCAGACGCATAAGCGCGTCCTGCTCGACTTTGGCGGCAACTGGTGCGGCGACTGCATGGTGCTCGACCTTTACTTCCACGCCCCCGGCAACCGGCCTCTCCTCGATGCCAACTTCGTCCTTGTCGACGTGAACATCGGGCACATGGACGCCAACCAGGACATCGCCGAAAAATACGGCGTTCCGCTGGACAAGGGCGTGCCCGCGCTAGCTGTTCTGGACGAAAAGGGAATGCTGCTCTACAGCCAGCGGGCGGGAGAGTTTGAATCCATGCGCAACCTGCAATCGTCGGCATTGACCGGCTTCCTGCAGCAGTGGAAGCCCGGCGGGGCGGGCTGTTCGACGGCGGTGAACTGCTAATCGAGCCGCACCCCCTCAGCCAATCGGCGCCAGGTGCTTGGTCTTCGAGTAGGTGTAGATAATGCGGTGAGCCACAGTGATTGTGGACAGCACCGCCAGCACCCAAAGCACCGGAGCCATCACTCCACACCAGTTGAACAGCGCCCCCAACAGGATCAGCACAATCCGCTCCGGCCGCTCCATGAAACCCACCTTGCACTGGCCAATAAGGGCTTCGGCGCGGGCGCGCGTGTAGCTCACCATCAGCGATGTCACCATCACAAACGCCACCAGCACCACATAGCGCATACGGTTGATGCGGCCGTAGTAGACCAGCAAGCCGAAGAACAGCACCACGTCGGAGTAGCGGTCGATAACCGAGTCGAAAAACGACCCAAAGACCGTGACCTGGTTGTTGCGCCGGGCCACGCGCCCGTCCACCATGTCGAAAATGCCGGCGCCGAAGATGACCAGGCCGGCGTAAAAGAACATGCGGCCGGAGTTGGTGGCGTTGGCATGGCCGAAGAAGAACGCAGCCACAATGTTAATAACCAGGCCAATGAACGTAAGCACGTTGGGGGAGATGCGGGTAAGCGCCAGGCCATGCACAATCCGGTCTAAGAGCCAGCCGCAGCCGCGGCCGAAAGCGCTGGTCCAGGTCATTCCTTCTCTTCCTTACTGCTCTTTGCTGGCGGCGGTCCCAGTTTCCCGCACGCTCGCTTCTGCTTCATCGTGGATCGTGGTCAGCTTCAGAATCTCGAGCTCGCGCTTTCCGTTGGGGGTCACAACGGTGGCAACGTCGCCCACCTTCTTGCCCACCAGACCCCTCCCAATCGGCGAGGTTGTCGAGATCAGGCCCTTTGAGACGTCGGATTCCTCGCTGGTCACAAGGCGGTAGACGATCTCCGCGTCTTTGGTCGAGTCGAACACAACCACCGTGGAACCGAAGCCCGCTTTGTCCTTGGGAATGTTGGTCAGGTTCACCAGGGAGAGCTCCGCCATGCGCCTCTTCAGCTGACCCAGGCGCGCATCCACAAAGGTCTGGCGCTGTTTGGCCATGTGGTACTCGGCGTTCTCTGAGAGATCGCCCATGGCCACGGCCTTCTTGATCTCCATCGGGAGTTCGTGCTGAAGCTCGTGTTCAAGGATAGCTATCTCGGCGAGAAGCTGCTTTTTGATGTGCTCAGGCATCCATGTTCCATTGCGGGGAGCGGGGATTGCTCAATCCGCGAGAGATAAAACAACTCGATTTCCCATTATACCCGGACGGGCGAAAGGCAGGGACTAAGGGACTGAGGGACTAAGGGACTGAGAAACTACACGGCGGCACCAGGCCGGCGGACAGACCCTGAAACCTTGTGGTCGCAGCAGTTGTGTTTGGGTTCGCGCAAATGCCGGCCCACCGGGGTCTTCCTAGTCCCTAGTCCCTAAACCCCTAGTCCCTTAGTCCCTCAGTCCCTAGTCCCTCAGTCCCTTAGTCCCTGCCTCCAAGAACGATTGCAGGATCAGCACCGCCGCCAGCTGATCCACAACCCGTCGGTGTTCCTGCCGCGCGTGTCCCGCCTCATACAGAATCTGGTGCGCCTCGCGGGTAGTCAGCCGCTCGTCCCAAAGGTGGATGGGGAGCCCGGTCAGCACCCCCAGTTCGGCGGCAAAGGCCTGCGTCTTCGCGGCCTGCGGGCTTTGGTCGCCGGAGAGATGCACGGGATTCCCCACCACGATCCCCGCAACGCCGAACCGCCTTGCCAGCCGTGCCAGCGACCGCAGATCTTCGCGCTGGTTGCGCCGCCGCGCCAGCGTCAGCACCGGCTGAGCCGTCAGCCCGAGCTCGTCCGATACCGCCACGCCGATGCGCCGGTTGCCAACGTCGAGGCCTAGATAACGCGGAAGAGGATCGGGATCGGTTTCCAGCTTTGTGCTCCTGAATTCAGCTTAAAGCTCCAGGCCCCAGGGAGAAATGGGCCGCCCCGTCGATTCCTGCCCGGTACAATCGTAAAGGTAGAGAATCCCCAAGGGGATTTCCAGCGTCTCTAGTGAAGGAAGGATCAACAGCGACTGAATGGCAAGCCGCAGACGAAACAGCAGAAAGAAAAAGGGTTCTGGCGCGGCAGGAACCTTGCTGGCGGCATTTTTCGTACTGCTTCTTGTGGCCGGCGCGGCTGCGTGGCTGCTGGTTGTGCCTTTTGGACCGGACCGTGAGACGTTTGTCGAGCTGGCGCCAGGCTCATCCACGGCGCGGATCGCCCGGGAGTTGGAAGAGGCCGGCGTTGTGCGCAGCCGGTTTGCCTTCGATCTGCTGCGCTGGGTAAAGCGGGGAACGCTGCGGGCCGGCGAATATCGATTCGACCATCCAGCACAGATAACCGAGGTTTATGCGCGCATCGCGCGAGGGGATGTTTTTACCAGGGTCGTAACCATTCCGGAAGGCGCAAGCATTTTTGATATAGCGGCCCGGCTGGAACAGGCAGGATTTGCTCCCCGCCAGGATTTTCTTGCCGCGGCTGTGCAACAGGTTGGACTCATTGTCGATCTGGACCCGAAGGCAACGAGCTTGGAAGGCTACCTGTTTCCAGACACGTACCGTTTTGCCCGGAAGGCCACCCCGGCGCAGATATTCGCAACCATGGTACGCCGGTTCCGTGCGGTGGCCTCCCAACTGGGATTGAAGGAAGACATGCACGCAGTGGTGACCATGGCTTCGTTGGTGGAACGGGAGACGGCGGTGGATGCGGAGCGGCCAACTGTGGCCAGCGTGTTCTTGAACCGCCTCGCCAGAAAGATGCCGTTGATGACCGACCCCTCCGTGATATATGGCCTGGAACTGGAAGGCCGCTGGCAGGGCGTGATTCACCAAGGCGATCTGAGCCACAATACCGCTTACAACACCTACCTTCACACCGGCCTGCCGCCGGGTCCGGTAGCCAACCCCGGCGCAAAATCGCTGCGGGCGGCCATGAATCCGGCGAAAACGGATTATCTCTACTTTGTGGCCGCCGGAGCCAATCCGCAGGGGCGATCGCTATTCGCCAGCTCTCTTGACGAGCACAACCGCAACGTAGCCGGCTACCGTCATGCCGTAAAGAATGCAGGTGGCCGATGAACCCACGCCTGCGGCCCGCCTCCGCCCTCGCCCTGTTATTGCCGCTGCTGTTGACAGGCTGCTCCCTTCTGCCATCGACGCGCAAGCTGCCCACTCCCAAGGCCCCAGCGATCACGCAGACGGTCACTTCGGAGGAACTGATTGCACATCTCAATCGGAGTTGGGAAGCCTTGAACACCCTGAATTTGGGCGTGGATATCCAAGCCAGCATGGTGAAGACCAAAGAAGGCACGGCCACCGACGAACCCTCCTTCCCCGCACTCATTTACATGGGCAAGCCTGAGAATCTTCGCGTCTTTGGACGGGTTCCGATTATTCACACAGAACTGTTCGACATGGTGAGCGACGGCAAGGAGTTCACCTTGTACGTTCCGATTTGCAGCAAGGTATTCAAGGGGTCCGACGCTGTGGAGACAAAGCCTGTCCCCTCATCGGACAGCACGACGCCGGGCGCAACAGCCAGCCCAGCCGCCTGCTCCTCGGCGAAAACGGCGCAGAACTTGCGCCCCGGTTTCCTTTTGGATGCATTAGCCGTGAAAGGCATCGATCCTGCTGACGAGTACTACATCACCGCAGATACGTTCACTGTGCCAGACGCCGCCAGGAAGCATCTGTTGATTGTGCCGGAGTACATGCTGAACGTGGTCCGCCGCAAACCGGGCAGCCACCGATTGACGCCGCTGCGCGTAATCACGTTTCATCGCGACAATCTGCAGCCTTATGAGCAGGATATTTACGATAGCGAGGGCAATCTGGAGACCCAGGTGATCTACGGGCGTTATCGGGATTTCGATTCCACCAGCTACCCTTCGACGATTACTATCAAGCGCCCGCTCGATGAGTTCCAGATCGTTATAACGGTGGATGGCGTCAAGAAGAACCAGCCGCTGGGTGAAGACCCGTTCCAGATAACGTACATCCCCGACAAAACTCCGGTCCAGAAGCTCGAATAGGTAATGTCCTGAGTCTGAAGTTCGTCTTATAAAGGCTGTCATCCTGAGCGACCGGACCCTGAGCAAAGCGAAGGGGCAGGGAGTCGAAGGATCTGCGTTTCGCGAAGCTGGCGTGACGGGAACGCTCAAGAATTATTCAACGAACTTGAGATTCACCACACTAAACTTCGATGCCAGTTACATCCACGCGCCGGGCGCGCTTCGCAGCGCCGAGACCATCTCCGAAAGATTTCTGAACACCGCGCAGCGCGACACCGTCTTTGCATACAGAAGGATGTAAAATCTCTTGCTTCCAGCGGACGTTTTAGGACGACAGCTTTACGTGCCGCAGCGAGCGCCGAAACCGAGCGTGCACGCCTTGACCGTCGGCGAAGATACGGAGTTCGCGGAATTGGTTCAGCGCCAGTCGCGCTTCGTGTTCCGGGTCGCTTACGCCGTACTGCTCAACCGCCAGGATGCGGAAGATGCAGTTCAGGAGACGTTCTTGAAACTCTATCGCAATCGCGGCTGGCAAAACATCGAGAACGAACGCGCGTTCCTGGCGCGCGCCGCGTGGCGTGTGGCAGTCGATCGCCGGCCGCGGCATCCCGAACCGCTGAGTCTCGATTGCGAAGCCGAACACGAACGCGCAAACGAGCCGGCGTCGCTCGATCCAGGCCCGGAGCGGACAACAATCCTCGCCGACCAGCACGCTCGCATCCACACCATGATCGACGCGCTTCCTGAGGAGCTTCGTCTTCCGCTGATCCTCTCTGCCGGAGATGAGCTTAATTCCCGCGAGATCGGCCAGGTTCTGGGCGTGCCCGAAGGCACTGTCCGCAGGCGCCTGCAGAGGGCCCGCGACCTTCTTCGCCGGAAACTCGCCGCGACGGGACAAGATCATCTCTGCACCCCCAAGTTGGAGGAAGCTCCGTATGCCTGAACACGATAATCGTGGTTTGCAGCCAGACACCGAGTTTGACCGCCTGCTTCAGTCGGCGCTCAATACCTATGCCGATCCGGGCCAGGACTCGGACATTGCTCAACGCGTTCTTACTCGCGTCGCTGCTGAATGCGCGCCTAAGGAAAAACGGCGATGGCTGCCTTGGGCCATCGCTCTTCCTGTCGCAGCCTGTTTAATCGTTTTTACGGTGGTGACGGGGTCGAAACTCACGCGCAACATTGCGGATCGCACAAGCCAGGCCCGCGTGCCATCACCAAAGTCGACCGGTATCCATAGAGACGGACCCTCTTCGATCTCCGCCTCAGCTAAATACGGGAAAGCCCCGCGCGGGATGTCGCACCCGAACCATGCGTCTACCCACGAAAGGACCAGGCGCCTGCCCAAACTCGATGTTTTCCCTACTTCGCAGCCGCTTACCCCAGCAGAGCAGGAACTTGTCGCTTACATTGCCCACGCTCCGGAATCGGAGCGCCAGTCCCTGATCGAGGCACAGAAACAGGTGGACGCGCCGCTCTCGATCGCCGCTCTCGAAATTCAGCCACTCAGATCGCCGGAACCGGCCGGCAATTAAGGAGAACTCCATGCGCAAGACCACGATCGTTTGCATCCTTCTGCTCTTCGTCACAGGGTTCGGGCGCCAAGCCCTTGCTCAAGGTGCGTCCGACGCACAGCTGGCACCGAAAACACAAGATTCTGCTCGCGCGCCTGAGCACTTTTATCATCTCGACCTCGTAGTCGAGGATCTGAGTGCGGAAGGGAAAGTCGTCAACAGCCGCAGCTACTCCACGACGATCAGCACGAACTCTGACACCAGAATGTCTATTCGCTCAGGGGCTAGAGTTCCAATTGCCACCGGCCCTGCTTCCAAGAGTGAAGGTGGAAACGAGATAACTGCAATAACCAACGCCCAGCTTCAGTATGAGGATATCGGTGCAAGGTTCGACCTTGGCGACGCTCGTGAAGTGGGCCGCCAACTCGCTTTCAAGTTGACCGCGGATTTGACCAGCGTGGCAGTAGCGACCGATCCGAATATCCGTTATCCCGTCACGCGTCAAAACAAGTGGGAGGCTTCGATTTTAATTCCCATCGGTAAACAGAGCGTCGTCTTCAGTTCCGATTCCAGCGATAGCAAGGGAAGTACGCGCGTGCTTGTGACCGCCACGGCGATTCAGTAGAACTCGCCGGCAATTCGGTGTCTCCCGGATGGTTCATGTCCGTTGCAAGCCGGATCCCGGCCTGTCTTTCCGGTGGCTGATTTCGTGGGAGACTATGGTTGCTCCTGCTGCGGCCGTTGGATCAGCGCATTACAGGTAACCATAGCAACAAATGGCCATCCCCAGGCTTGTGCTCCGGTGACGATAAGCAACCCTAGGGATAAGCTGCGAAGGAACCAGCGCCTGATGGTCTGCATGAACTCGCACCTCCGAGAAAATTGGCTACGCACTTGATCCATTGCACGTGCTATGCCAAATTGGCGGAGATTGAATACAAACGGGATAGAGGACGGAACGACCGAACGACCGGCAAAATCTACCCGAACGCCAGGAAAAAACGCGCGTCTCTGGTTCCCGCTCCTGTGGGCTATTTGCCGGTCTCGCTCTTCTGCCGTATGAGCTCTTGTTCCAGAACTTGCAGCCGATGGCGGCCATCCTCCAGCCAGCGTGGATCGCGCTCGAACCTCAGATAGCGGTTCCAGGTCTCCACGGCGTTCATCGTCTGGCCACGATCTTCCAAAGCCACGGCTTCGTTAAACAGCACCACCGGGTCGCCGGGGGCCAGCTCGTCGGCGCGGCGCAGATCCTCCAAAGCTGTGGCGCGATCGCTTTCGCTTCCCGTCAAAGCACCGCGCTGGAAGTATGCAGCCGCATCGTCCTCCAGCAGGCTCGAAGTCACAGGTCCGGCCCCAAGCAGGCGATCGAGAATCCCAATGGCCGGATCGAATTTCTCTTCCATCAGGTCGGCCCGCGCCTCGAGTTGAAGCCAGTGGGCGTCCTCGGGCGCGGCTTCCAACTTGCGATCGATCCGGTTGCGCGCCTTCAGCAACTGAGCCGGCTCCCGGCTGGGCGCGTTGCCGCGAAGATGCCTGTTAGGCGTAACCTCGGCAAATCCTGCGCCGGGCATGCGCATCTCGAAGATGCGGGATCGCGTGTAGGCCTCGGCCAGAAGCCGCTCCGGATTATTCAGGTGCTGCCACCATGCGCTGGCCAGGATTGCCACCAGCAGCGATGCCGCCAACGCGGCTCCAGCCCAAAGGTACGCACTCATGGGGCGTCTCAGGACCAGCAAATGGGGGGCCGGAAAATGGGGTGTGCGGGCGAGCTTTGCGGCCAGCTTTTGTTGCCATTCGCCGGTTGCCGATGCCATTCGGTTCAACTCGGCAATCTCCTCTAGCGAGGCCTCCGCGGCCAGTAACCGCATCTCGGTCGCGCAGGCTCGGCATTCGGCGGCATGCGCCAGCAGTTTATCCACTTCAGCCGGGCGCGGCTTCCCGCACAGCAGGCGAGGCCACTCACCCGGCTCAGGACAACCGGCTTCCGGGCCCGGCGCCGAACCGCGCACCTGGTCCTGATGCCGTCCCCCGGCCTGATTTGTTCGCCCGTCCATCAGTTCCTCCAACGCCTTTGCCAAGGCATCTTCAGGCACTCCCACTGGGCGATCCGGGTTCAAGTTCTCATTCATATCCGCACTCTATTTAACGGGATTCTTCGCTGCATTCATTTCACCAGGCCATTTCCGCCTTCAGCCGGACTCTGCCCGGTCCTCCGGATTTCGCCGCTCCACCTCGCCGCGCAGCCACTTGACGACACGCCGCAACGCGCTCTCCACGCCTTTGGCCGTCAGTCCGGCCGGAAACAGGCGCGCAATCTCTTCGGCCGTCAGCCCCTGGAGATAGTAGAGCCAGAAGAACGACCGGTCGCGCTCGCCAATGATCTCCGGCGCCGAGCGCAGCTTCCCGTCCAGTTGTGCGAACAGGACTGATCGCTGCATCTCCGCATTCTGGCGACTACTCGCCACAGGGAGATGGACGCCGTCCTCGATGAGCGGAGTGGTTACTACTTTGCCACCTCTCTTGGCCGAGCGCAAACGCCGGAAGTAATCGTTTGCCACCGAGGCGGAAACAATGCGCAGAAGCCCAAGGAATGAGTCCTCGCCGCGCGGCTCAAATTCCCGCAGTATCCGGCGCTTGTGTTCGCACAGCTTGACGAAGATCTCCTGCACGATATCGTCCACCACTGTTGACGATGTTCCGCTATCCCATTGCCGGGATATGCGGAATGCCACCAGTGTCGCCAGTGGCATGCACCGGCGCACAAACTCCTCCCATTCCGCCGCATCGGCGGAGCGGGCACAGGCTTTGGCCAGATCGTTGACCCTGTTGCGAATCTCTTCCATGCCGCGGGTCTTCAGTTTATCCCAGCGGTGCGGAGATAGTTATTTGTTTGCAAATTGACTGGGCTCCTTGCAGCGTGTTTCAAAGATCCGCCTTGCATCAGGGCACGACCTCACAGGTTGCGGAGAAACTCTCTTCCATTGAAGTTTGCGAAGGTTTTGTAACAGGGCACGAGTTCAGTCGTGCCGCAAGAGCCATCGAATCAACTGGGCTTTAGCCCCTGCGGCATGCATCTCGGACATCTCGACCGAGCCCAGGCCCTTTTTCCGCAGCCAGTTTTGCCCCTGAGCCATCTCGGCCCAAAATCTGCCGGGACGGTTTTGAAACGCGATGCGGGTAACCTCAGCACGGCGGCGGGGTTTCGCCATGTGCTAGTATCCCGGCAAGCGTTCCCAGGCATTTTCTTAGGAGTTCTGCATGGAAAACTACTTACGCCCTCTCACTCTTGGTGAAATCCTCGACCGCACGGCCCAGCTTTACCGCGAGAATTTTCTTCTTTTTGCGGGAATCTTCTCGGTGTATGCCGGCGTGGGCCTGGTCCTGAACCTGGCGCTGATTGGCTTGGGAATGCTGCTGAAGGCGCTGCACATGGCCGACGCCCAGGTCTGGATCACCCTGGTCGCGGGCGGCGTTGAAATGCTCATACTGTTTCTTCTTTTTGGAGCGTCCGTGGCTGCCATCAGCCGTGCCGTTGCCTGGGTGAACCTGGGCGAGCCGGCCACCATCCGCGGCGCATACGCAAGTGTGTTGCCTATGCTGGGCCGCTACCTGTGGCTGATGTTCATCACGGCGTTCATCGTTTATATGCCGATTGTTCTGCTTTATGGCGGCTATTTCGGGTCCATGATGGTGTGGGGCAAGTTGAACCTGCTCCATCCCGACCCGGCGGCGCAGCAGGCTGCCATGTCCAATCCGCAAACGGCAGTTATGTTTGGTGTGGCTTCGCTGGCTTTCGTCCTGCTGTTGTTTCCATTTGGCTTTTACACCGTTTTCATGAGCCTGCGCTACTCCCTGGCTTTGCCGGCCTGCGTGGTTGAGAACATAAAGGCGCGCGCTGCAATTCGCCGCGCAATCAACCTGAGCAAAGGCTCGCGAGGGCGCATCTTCGTTCTGGCTTTGCTCATCGGCGCGATCAAGATTGGACTGGTTTTGGCTACCCAGTTGTTCATCGTTATCGCGGCCTTCAAAAACCACGGCGTTCTGGGACCGGGCCTGACCGCGGTCTCGCAGATCATTGCGTTCTTTACCAACACCTTCCTCGGTCCAATCTGGGCAACCGGCGTTACGCTCTTCTACTATGACCAACGGGTTCGCAAGGAAGGGTTCGACATCGAGTGGATGATGCAGGCAGCCGGAATGACCGCGCCTTCGGCTCTTTCGGCACTGCCTGCGGTGGCCGATCCCGAGGCGACACCGGAAGATCAAGGGAGCGTGCATGAATGAGCCCCCGCGACCACTGAACCTGGGCGAGATCTCCAGCCGAACATTGTGC
>Ga0182030_10013752_pt1 | contig 16074 bp, 11 predicted proteins | sample 812S3MmetaG_FD_121299 | JGI IMG/M metagenome (GOLD analysis project Ga0182030, IMG submission 121299) | Permafrost microbial communities from Stordalen Mire, Sweden - 812S3M metaG (Illumina Assembly) | ecosystem: Environmental > Terrestrial > Soil > Wetlands > Permafrost | place: Sweden...
CGGCTAGAGGAAGAGGTCCTCGTCGATCGCTAGAGTCGCTACGTTCCATCATAGGCGAAGGTCGAGCCCTGGGAGACTCACTCCGTCCTGGAGCTGGGATTTCTTTTCCTTCAGCGCGTAACTTTTCCTTCTCTCTCCAGCCCAACTTCGCCCCAGTAAGAGGAAGGGGTGGTCGTCGGTCGCTAGAGTCACTTCGTTCGGATAGAGGAATTGGAGCGCGTCGGTCGCTCGAGTCTCCACGTTCAAAAGCAGCACCGCGTACTGGAGGAGCAGCCTTTGCTTCTGCTCTGCGGCGGGCAGCTTCCTCGGCTCGTCGCTCCTGAAGAGCAGCAATCTCCGACGCCTCTTGCCGCTCCTTGTCTCGAATAGCCTTAAGCTCTTGAAATTCTTGTCTCTTCTTCTCGTCCCTCGCAGCCTTTTCCTCCGCTTCCCTCGCAGCACGTTCTTCTTCCTCACGCAAGATCCTCTCTTGTTCCTCGCGCTCTCGCTTCTCCCGGATCTTGCGTTCTCTGAACTCCTTTCTGCGCAAAGCTATCTGCTTCTCAAGCTCCTTTTCAGCATCACGGCGACGCTTCTCGAACTCATCGTGTCTTCGTTCAACAACGGACTCTCGGAAGGATTCGTAAAAAGGTACAAGTCGACTCAATCGATGTTTGAGTTCGACATTCTCTTTGTGCTTGGCCTCTGCATCTTTCAGAGTCTGGGCAGTTATCTTTTCGTATGCATCCTGGTCACGCTTGCGTTGCTCAGCATAGTCCTCGGGTAATTTTTTAGCCTCTTCCTTTCTGAAGGCACGCTCGAGGTGGTCGATGCGCTTGCCGGTAACTCGCAACTTCTCGTTGATGTCATTTTTCTCGCGCTCTAGTTGTGCAAGTTTCATAGCACGAAGACGATTGGCATCAAGATTATCGAGGTCTTCCTCGTCAATGTCAATAGCTTTAGAGCCGATTTTCAGATCCGCAATCTGCTTCTTGAGTTCCTCTTTGCGGACTCGTTCCAACTCGACCCTCAGACGCTTATCTTCACGGTCTTTCTGCTCCTGTGCAAGCCGTTTGGCCTCGGCCTCCTCAATTTGCGCGGCCCTAATACGCTTCCGGGTTGCGTCTTCTTTTTCTTTCCGGGCTTGAATCTCGGATGCCTCTTCCTTTCTTTTCTGAATGATCTGCTTGCGAGCCAATGTTTCTCGATGTTCTTGTTCGGCACCAGTCCTTGCTCTTGCATACGTGGCTTCTCGGGCGTTGATTCTTACTTCATTGAAAGACGGGTCAATATATTGGCAAGTGATGTAAAGAGATTTGGCCAGGCGAGTCAATTGAGTGCGGACTATTTCTGAAGGTGTATTCTGGAGTCTTTGAACAGAAGTCTCACTTTCCGCTGAGCCGGCTCCGGAACCCGTGTGAATAGCCTTGGTAGATGAGAAGACGTCAGTGTCGAAGCTGAGAACGCCTGTAGCGTGGTCCATCCGAATAGCAAGATCGCCCTTTTTATTTCCATTCATGATAAACTTCTCAATCGTGTCCCTGGTAACTTGGAATGGTTCCGGAAATTTTGCCAAGTTCTCGACGAATTCGAGATCAACAGTTTCGTAAACCTGGGAAAGTTGTTGGAATAGTCTGGTCAGTATGACCTGTTGAAGGGGAAGGATGTATTTTTCCATCTCAGCATCTGCGCCAATTTGAGTAAGGATTGGGGAGATCTTCTGGCAGATAGACAAAGGGTGAAAATCGACTTCAAGAATATTGTAAAGTTCACGAATCTCAGGGCGGGCACGCTTGAGGAGGCCTTTGCTCATAGCATCTTTGAAAAGAACCGCACGTGTAGGTGCTTGGGCCATACCCAAAAGATGAGTGAGGCGAGAGTTCTTATTCTTCTTGGCTTCATCAATGTCAACTAAAGCCCCACGAGATCTTGAGGTACTGATCACAGGAATGGCGAGAGCGGACAAAAGAACGAAGGAAGCAGCCTTTGAGAGGTCGGCTTCGGATGTTGCTGGGTTGTCTGCTTTCTTGCTTTGGCCAGATGCGACAATGGAGGCAGATTGACGAAGGAGGTTGTAATATCTAGACCAGGCAGCAGCATGGAATAAATAATTCTCGCCGACCAAGAAGATACGGGTTAACTTCTCATAGTAGTTGGCCATCATGATATTCTTCGGCGGCCGCTTGCTAAGATTGAGTAAAGTGTGAATATCTTCAACGCTTCTGAAAGCCTCCTGCCATAATTCGAGCTCCACGGCTACGTTCAGCTGTTGAAAACGAGTTTCGAGATGGCGCTGAAGCGTATCGGGATCGTTGAGGTTGATGGCATGCATCTGAGCAGAGTACTTCGCTGCAGTCTGGACATGGTTTCGCAACAACTCACAGAGTCTGCGGAACTCGGTCTTCCGGGTATACTTCTGACAGAACTCAAAAGCCTGCATGGCGGTACTCTGGTACATGATCTCCAATCTCGCATTGTTTCGTAGGATATCGAGCACAGTGCGATATGTTTCCCATAGGAATTTGAGCCATGGCGTGACGATTGCACGATCTGTGCGGTCACGGGATTGTTCGCCAGACACGGTAGATAGAAGAATGGATTCTGGGGTTTCGCTGGCTTCTAGGTCATCAACGCTTGCGGTAGCTGCGGTAGTCTCGAGAGTTGATTGAACTTCGTCGGCCTTTGCCTGTGCAGTTCTTACTTTCTCCTCGGCCAACTCGATAAACTTCTTGAGGACCAGCTATAAAGGCATTATTAGTCTTTGAACAGTAGATAATATGATCAGACTATTACCTCGATTGTGCCGACATTTGTGTTCTGACTGATATTCTTGTACTGATACAAGGCGTCCTTTGCCAACTTGCCTTTCTTCTGCTCGACGGACTGCTCGACCAAGAGGAGCATAACCGGCTCCAAAGACGCGATAGGGACATTTCGAGATCTCTTTGACGTGATATGTTCGTGAAGAAGGACCAGAGCAGCCTGTGACTGGCCTACTCCCATAAGTTCATGGGCGCGCTTCAGCACATTCTCAGGCTTCTGGTGCGGCGGCGGAGGAGGCATCTGGGCAAGCTCCTCTGCGGGTTGGTATGTTGAGTTGAATTTGCTGTGGACTAGAAGTCCCGGATGGATAGAAAGGTCTCTAATCCGATGGATTTCTGTTTCGTGTTGGAGTCGCGAAGGTGAGCGAAAGCGACTTTCTGAGGAGTTTTGTGCGCGAATTGTCTCCACCTTTTTCATCAATTCTGACTCTGAAGGTGCCGTGGGTCGCTTAATTTCTGGCTAAGGAAAAGCAGCAGCTCGGATGAAGAAGGCCCTGCCCAACCCCAGCCCGATCTCAAATCTCTTCCCTATCCCACATCTTCTCGAAAACTGTCAAATAGCTGTCGCGAGATTCATTCGTGGCTTCAATTGTCACTGGCAGAATCCCTCCCATAGTACGTCACTCCAATCCATACCCGAATGCTTGGTTCGGACATGGTTAACCTAATATTACGTTCAGGAGTCGTGACCGCCTCGACCACGACCTCCCTTACCATCACAACAATGCCTTCTGGGTACTCTTCCCGTGATGTTGGCGACCCTTCCCAAGTAAAAAAGAACAAGCAATCCATGGCAGATCTCAAGTTGCGACGTCTCACCGAATTGAACAATCGCCTGAGAGAAGATTTGGAACGCGAGAGGATTCCCGTTTCTCAAGCTGCGAAGAGGTACATCACAATCTGACGAGATGAGGGTCTCTTACTCATGGAAGTGCTACAGCATTATCTCCTACACGAATTCCACAAAAGACTTCATGGTTCCATCGGTTTGGGGAACAGTTGATAAGAGGGGTATGTGAAGCTATGAATGAAGTGCTTTCGAGTTAAATGCTGATTACAGAATGATAGATGATCCATATGCGCCTCAACAGTCCGGCGGATGCTGCGCTGTTATGTAGGCAAAGCATGATGGAACTCAGCATGGCGTTATCTGGCGTATGGTTCTTTCAACGTTAATCCCTCTCTCAGCATTGGTGGTGGTCGCTACGAGGCTTCGCAGGAATATGAGAGCATGTAATATTTTTTGTTTTCAGTAGCTACTTCACTTCGCTGTCCATAAGGTTACCAATGATCATGAGGAGGCTTTCATACAATCCCGAAATATTCCCAAGCAGTCGATCTTCCTAGAGCGATCTGTTGCAGTTGTGATGCTCACAGCCAAACAGGGCGTGAAATACCTTGCGCATGGGAATCTAGTCAGGATGCCGGTCAAGGACCTTGGCTCTCATTACTTACTGGAAGCGACGACCTTCGTTCCTTGGATACTCTGGTGTAGCGCAACTTACCGCCAGTACACGCAATGCACTATTCTTTAGGCAATCTGTTATTTGGAGCCATGATGGGACTGCTAAGGATGAAGCTGATTTGGAAGTTCCTGGAACTCCGTGCTTTGCATATGTCCCAGTTGCATTGCGGTTCTATTACATTTAACCCCCAAAGTATCGACCACTCTGAGCCCTGTATATGATCATTCATAGCAATAACGATTATCTACACGAAGACATTACGCTATTGCAAGATATAAAGCTCATTTTCGCGATATAATAGAATTTAACGTAGCCACAGTCTCGAGCAATCCATATAAACAACCTTACTTTGCCTAGGATGGCTGAGAGCATACCTCACATAAGCATTGCATGAATTTGAACAATTCAGACGTCTTTCCTGAACCGCCAAGGTGAAGGAACGACGTCTCGTCGTTCTTGGGAACCAGCAACGAAGCTTTTTCGCTTTCACCCCACCTTAAGGTGCTAAATTCAAGCGAGGCGACTTCAGATAGGTAACTCCACCTTAATCAATGATATCCTGATAGACAACGACCATTGTATCCTCTCACATATGAGAAGTAAATCAAATATGGAGGAGTTGCCTTCATCACCTTCGGGGCCGTATCCCAGGGTCACAATTGCGTTTTGCGTTCAATGCAAATGGAACCTCCGTGTAAGAACACTCCTCATGAGTGAAAGCTATCCAACTAACTCCGCTACAGGCTGCATACGTAGGTCTGGTCTTCTGTTATCATCGTTTTACTCTGGAAATTTCTGCCCTGCTTTCTGCCCTCCCATACTAAAGTAAAGAAAAACCTGGGATGGGTAGTATCCTCACGATGTTGCCGTAAATGTAACGCAGCACCCTATTCGCTACATATTGATTTCACGTGCTAGTACAGTCTAGCATTTATATTCTTGACGGAGTGTCCTATCACTCTATCCTACCTACTACGCACTCAAATTTGGGGAACCGCCTGACCTTTTCTATAGTTTGCACAAGAACTTCTCTCTACATTCTCTACCTCCCTGGGCGAAGTCGCCCTGCAACCTTCAGTCGGAGGAGCTTTTGTTGTTCAGTTGGAAACAAGCAATGGGCAGAAGCATCTCCTCTGGGATCATAAGGTAGAAGGAGGATTTCCCGGTAGGTTCTTACCCAGTCGTCCATACGCACTGATGCTGATAGCTCCCCAGAAACGAAGGAGTTGAAAAAAAGAGTCCGCAACGTTGGTACGTACTATTTTGCCATTGACATCTCAGGAGCCGAGCTCTCGGGAAATGTCTTAAAAGCTTGTCCAGGAGGATATATCTAAGTACCTCAGACATTGAGAGCTCGGCTCCTCGGATCCTAAAACATTCATCAAAAGCCCTACTAATTTTCTAATAGTAGATCCTGCTCGTGATCTGGGGCATATTGATAGAGATTCTAAGACCCTGATGCCCACGGCTCAGGGTTCCTCTTCAACAAAAAATGGACAACCAGGCGCCCAATTGATACAATCTAGCGGCGTGCCTATCCCAACGGCCATTAACCGCCTGCAAGCAGGCAACGAAGAAGGCATAAGCATGGGAGACAGGAAATTTACGCCCATGGATGTTGATATTAGGAGTAGACCGCCATCGAGAAATGCAGAGTCGCTAAACGAAAGAGGAAAGGTTGTCATCGGATGTTCCGAGGGAGAAAGCGGCTTTTATTGCAAACCAGGAGATGAAGATTGTGGTTAGCAAAAAAAATATAACCATCTCATTGGCACGTTTTCACGTTGAATCGAAGGAGCTCGCTTCCCAGTTTATTAATCTTGATACATACGAATATTGCTCAACTTTACAGGAATAAGATACGCCCTAAAATATTCCTGGTTATTCAAACTTAAGGTAAAGCATCCAAACACTCTCATTATACTTTTATTTCAAATTCTAAATCTTTTCATTCGCAAAATTTGGGATGTTTTATTTAAAAAAGCGTGTTCTAAGAAATCTACAGAAGTTTATCAAGGTTGAGCCGGAAAACAAGGGGAGATACCTGGGGATCAAGATGAAGCTGAAAATGGTACAGTCGTTGCATAGGTATAGGAAATTAAGTTCATTCAACCGCAACATGGCAGAAGACGGCTACGGAAAACTCGAATCCACCACGTTGTGACTATCCCCCCCCCCAGCCAAATTTCTCCTCTCGAAAGCAAAAGTCGAGCTACACAGACAAAGTAACATTGCGCAAATCCCCCCCGGACGGTCGTAATCTCATATACACACAAAGATGCCGCTCTCTATAAATCGAACTAAGCGGACTCGAGAAGCTCTGCCTCCCTCTTTGTCATAGCCGTGCAAAGTTCGTGATCGTTTGTGGCGGATGACGTCGTTGATCGTATCAAAAGCGAGTAAGGAGATGTGTACAGTTGGGATACGTTGTCGTAGAACCGGAGGCGCAGCTTTCACGCGCGATAGGTATGTTTCATGGGTCGTTGAGATCGAGAGAAGTTCGAAGAGTTGCAAAAGTCGGTAGGGTCGAGGAGGTGGGGAATCTGCGAAAAGGGGGTTCGATGGTCGAGGAGCGCGAGGGAGATTCTTTGTCGAAAACTCGATGGGAATCGCGAAGTTATGCTTATCTGCGTCCGAACCTGCTATACACAAGGAAGTTCGTAATTGTTCATTCTACTTTTTCTGCTTCCTCGGAGGAGTGACGGGCCTGCTGGCACCAAGACCACCGCCGTAAACGTACTTTTGTTTCTTCTCCGCTGGTTTCAGGATCTGAGAACAGAGGTCAATGGGCATTTCTTTCGGACAAAGTTGGGTCAACTAACCTGGAACGAACACAACAAACTCTCGTCCACGCTCATCATAGCTCCGGCATTGTCAAACTCGCCACAGTAATTGGGAGCGCTGAAAAGCGTGACCAACTGCCGCTTTGAGAAAAACTCGTAGCCATCTTCGACAACTTGATGAGCTCGGCATATCAAATCCATATCATGCTTCTGCAAGAATCGCGAGACAACGTCGGGTCCGAACGTGAACGAGACACCTCGATCGTTTTCGCTCCAGCCGGTGATATCTTTGTCTGGATCGGACCATAGAAGATCGCATAGCAAACCGCAATCAGGAATCTGCTTTTATCAGCAAGAGCTCAGGCCCTCTCTCGGTATGTCGAGAGCTGGCAGACCAAAAAAATAATAACAAAAATTAAGAGATAGCGGACTTACATCAGTGGGGCGCATGACACGGCGGATCTGCTCCATAGAGTTGAGGTCGGGACTTAGACCGCCATGCATTGTAAAAATCTTCTCGTCGATGATTGCTGCAATAGGCAAGCAGTTGAAGCAATCCGTGAATGTCTTCCATAGCTTAATATTATACCGTCTCTTGCACTCGTCGTAAAAGCCATAAATACGGTTGATCGAAGCACATTCGTGGTTACCACGCAAGATGAAGAAGTTCTCGGGGTATTTGATCTTGTACGCAAGGAGCAGGCAGATGGTCTCAAGGGATTGTTTGCCTCTGTCGACATAGTCGCCTAGAAAAAGATAATTTGCCTCGGGAGGGAAACCACCGTATTCAAACAAACGAAGGAGATCGTAATATTGACCATGAATATCCCCGCAGATCTATAAGGAGGCGACAATAGTCAACAAAAAGGTCTTTACCAAATTTAAGATGGTAAGAATTGCATTCATACCTTGATTGGCGCCTCGAGCTCTAGTAGGATTGGTTGGGAAATGAAGATCTCACGAGCCTTGGTGCAGAGATAACGAATTTCTGCTTCCAAGAGTTGGACCTGCTTGCCAGGTCGGCTTCCTCGGACCTCCAGCAGTCTATCGATGATAGAGTCGAGGTCTACATCGTTCTGGTCCGCCATAGCTTCTGTCCTCTTGTGGGAAGAAGATGACGGGGTGGAGTTGTGGTTTCCGCAGTATATGGACGATGGGTGTCGACAGTTCCCTGGGTTAAATTCGCTGTTTGGAGGGCTGTGATTCACTCCGCAGTCTAATACACGTCAAAAATTAGCAAAAGGCAATAGTTCGGGAAGCAGATCTCAAGACCGCGTTCAGGCGATTGTCGACGCATTTGCAGGATCTGTAACACTTACAAAGAAGTGATATCGGCCTCGATGGAGCTTTCTGCAGAAAGCAGCGCTGTGCTAGACCTTTCTAGGTTGTACGGCCCTGGTCTACGAAGTGAGAGGGCACGTCGGGAAGGTAGTAGATTCAAATCCTATCAAGGGCGAATTCACCGTCGAGTTTGAATGTTCAGCGTGATATGTCGCGGCTGGGGTATCACAATATATCCGCTTGATCGCAAATTCTGCGTCGTCGTGGTCGTAATTGTGGGAATGATGGCGGTGTTCAGGTAACTGGACTCGACTGTTCGAGGTTTGATGCGGAGGCTACGGAATTCTTGGTGTTTTTCAACCCGCGCTTGTGGTTCGTTTACGAGAGAGGCTCCAAACCGTTTTTTCTACCTTTTCGCTCTGTGAGACAAAATGGATCAGAATGCGTAAAAGGTGACTCCGTAGCACAAAGTAATGGAATGGAGAGCAGATCTAGATTCGTTTGGCAAGAGGAGCTGTGTTGTAGGTATTCGTAGCCTCAGGGGCCTGTCGGGGTTTTAGGTTTTTTTGCAGCTTGGAATGCGCGCGATTCAAGCTTAAGATCGAGTGTGAAAGGGTGAGGGGAATAACAAGCTTACACGATAGTATGTTGAGCAAAATGTCGTCGTTGTCGTCGTCGTTGTATCTTGTGTCGCCGTCGTTGCTGTCGTCGATTGTCTTTGAATCTGATGCAAGAGTCGATCAAAGAGTGTCGTTGCCTTGCTCTAATTTTGTCATCCCAGCTCTTAACGCCCCTTCCTTACCTTTCAAGCAGCGACGTTTCCAAGCGCTTATACTACAGATCAGCTCCTGCTTCTCGCGCCGCTTCTACTCAAAACACTTCAAATAACTGCTTCCGTACAGAGGTCATTATGTTTCAGTCTAATAAACGCTTTGAGAGTCTACCAGCCATAATAAAGGACCTGTTGCCAGTTTTTGTTATTGCAGCGGGTGAGATCTAGGAATACTTTTTCAATTCTTCACAGCTGAAGTCATCCATCCTAAATGAGACAGGGCATCCAACATTTCAACCATTTGTTCCTTCCCTTCCAGCTACAATATACATACAGAGCACATCTGGCTATTGATGTGAAGAGCGATAGACCCGCGGCTCTAGCTCTTATTCCCAAAGGTTCTGCGTACCCAGTCAACCAAGCCCGTCCAGCCGCGTAAGATGTAAGAGTAAGGGAGCGTGTTGAAACAACGCGAGAGTCGAACAAATTGGCGCAAAGGAGACCTTCAGTTATGGACACTGCACAGAACATGCACCGTATTCATTATTCACCACTATCTCAAGCCAACAGTCATCAAATGTGCCCCCCCGTAAAACGCCTAACCAACCTTTAAACCCCATATTTTACAAATCGAAAGTAAAGCCCCCGCCCAAAATTTCACCGAACCACTCACTCGCTGTCCTCCGGTCTATGTTTTCAAAAAGGATGTTGATGCAACATGACGACGTAGTTTGACATTAACATAAGATCGTGCCGAAAGCGAAAGAATGAATTCCAAAGGGCCGTCCAACGCATCCGCTATGCTGATGATCTGAAAGAAAACTAAAACAATAGAAATATGCCGTAATGCAAGAATCTCGTGAAGAGGCAGAGCTGAGCAGCCATGCGGCTTAGAGAGATTAGGGTATAAAAAAAATTCAATGCAATCAGCGACGGAGCATATTTCAGATGAGGAGGGCCATTCAGAGGTAGACTGGAGAGCACTAGTGAAGCCCCTTGTCCATTGTCGCACCATCCCATTCATTGATGATTGTGTTTTCTTAAGTATGGCACAAACCACAATTCGCCCTGGCTCCAACCTGTACTCAAAAACACAGGCGAATCGGTCAATGGGGTATGTGTCAAGTCCGTCAAGAAACTGGTCAACCTAGAGTTCGGCCACTGTGTACTGTTTGCTGACTATTGGTTCTAGGAGTGTTGGTGCTTGGCCGGATTGTGTTAGCTGGGCTGAAATCCGTAGTCGACTTCTGTGTCTCCCAGCCCTCTTCACTTAGTACACTTAACCATCCGTTTCCGACCTCGTTTCGAAGGGCCTCGATTTTCCTCCTATAAATATCACCGCTGATACTCCAATCTTGAGGCTCCTTAGGCGCTTTAACAAGTGATGGGTCGTAAGCCAAGCCTTCTATTGGCGGCAATCTAGGGACAAGTGAGGTGTCGATTCGTGGAACATCCGCCTGATTCTGGTTGGATCGTGACTCCGATGCTGCGTACGATGGGACTGTCCGGGGAGACGGATCAGGGCTAATTCCAAAACCGCCATCCGACCCAGCTGCAGGTTTTGATCTGCTGGGGGAAGTTTCCGAGGTTGACAGGTCTACTATCCTTCGCTTCGGGGTCCTCCTTCGCCTACCAGTTGTATGAACTTCGTTCATTGTACCTCCAGGTACAGCACGCTCCTTACGAATGACTGATGGGTCACGGGCAAGCGGATATTCGATGACAGGTTTATTGTTCACTTCAACAGGAGACAATCCGTAATCTGGTGGCGGCCTCATAACAGGAACATTGGCGCGTTCTGCAGCACGGTCAACCAAATGACGACGTTCAGTATAGCCTGGCCCATAAGTATCTATTAGAATATCTTCTGTGTAACCTGGTGTTTTCCGGAAAAGATTGAAGATGGTAATCCTGTAGTTACTGTGGGTCTTAGAGAATGGATTGCCAAGGACCCATATTTCTCGAAGGTCTGGGATTCCGGTGAGTCGTGCTAATTCAGTGGGATCATTAATCTTATTGTCTCGCAAATCCAAGCGCTCCAAGGGATACAACCGCTCAACTCCAGCAATAGATATGAGTCGATTAGATCGTAAGTTCAGTGCAGTGATAGCTGGTAGTGGATTTCTTGTCAAGGAATGGAGCGAATCGATCATGCAATTTGACAAGTTCAATGCTCGTAAGGCTGTTAAGGACGCTAGGCAATCAGGAACCTGTGAGAATAAGTTCGACGAAAGATCCAAGGAATGCAGTGTGTTTGCCAATGGTGCAAGGCTCGACGCTGATATTGAGGTAAGACCGTTATCTGCCAGGCTAAGGTGTTTAAGGAATCGCCATTTAGAAGGCGATAGAATTCCTATGGACAAGAGATTCGACGAACTATTACGTGGATTATGCCAGCCCTCGGACATTGAGGAGTGGGAACTACCAGAACCAGACCGCTTCACCTTATATGAGCCCCTCAGATGCCCATGCGCCGATCCAGTGCGTGAGCTATTGGGGCGGACAGGAGAATTGCTTCTTGGTCTTCCCTTGGTAGGAGATTTGGTACCATCAGACCCAGATCGAACGAGAGAACCCCCTCGAACCTCATCCTCGTCGAGATGATTACGTCCGTCCGGGGAACCAGGGGCCGAGTTGGAATGGTTGTCTAACTCTGCGTGAGGCAATGTTGGACTGCGCTTAGGACTGGACGATACAGCCCATGTAGATGTTGGTGACATCTGGGCTTTCGAGGAACGCCGTCGGCGCTTGTCCATATCGTCGAGTACAATATTGATAATGAGGTCTGCCGGATCATCCACGCCCGCGCGCTTTACTGTCAATGATCGAAGAGATTCCGCAAGCCTGTCCCAGCCAAAAAATTGACGAATATCAATATCGCTGATCTCCAAGGCACTGAGGTTTTTGAATGCGAGAAGAGGAACTGCGGTGTCAAAAGGAAATTCCTCATACCCTTCAATCAACCTTGCACGTCGATCAGGTGCCAGTCTGAGACACGGAATCTTGGTGAAGGCAGAGTATAGGTATTTCAGATCAGCTTCAACGGCAGCTTTCTGCTTCTCCGTCCGGGCAGCAGATCCTCCAGAACCAAGCCCAAAGTTTGACCACAGACTAGACATTCCGGACATCACACTTCTTACACTAGAAACGGAATGAATAGAACCATTGTCCGATCCACGGCCCTTAGGACGCTGTGACTGACTCAAGAAGGACACATAATTTGCAGCCGACGTATCTGAGTGTATATTCTCCAGCCGCACATTCATAGGTCCAACTTGTATACCGAGATCTTCGAAGCGAGAGAGGAGGTAGAATAGATGGTGAGAGGTCAAAGCAAGTTTAGCAGGCTTGATGTTATGGGAGGCGAAGGTCAGATATGGAAGAGAAAGCGCTGCAGCAAGAGTGCTTGATGTCGTAGCGGCGGAAGAGGGTTGATTCGTTGTGGTTGGCGACGTAGGTCCTCCCACAGTTCCCGTCACATTCTGCGAAGATCCATGTTTAGGAGCTTGCTGCCGTCGTAACTGCAAGGCGTTTGCAAGAGCTTTTTCGTGCGTCCGAACAAAGTGCGCCAGGTTCTAGCAGAAGTAGCACAATCAGTAGGGGCGAATAGTCTCGGAGCAGGCCTTAGATACCTTTATGAAGAACTGCCCATCTTCGGTATCCATCATCGAGGATGCATGTGGCTAACATAAACCGAAGTACCTGCGGTGGGAAGTAACTACACCAACCAAGGCCCCGCACTACCTCAACGGACGGCTGCTCGTAAGGATGGATGAGCGGGCGGAGATTAGGCAGTCTAAATAGTAGCACAGTTGTCAGACAGGATTCAATAGATCATAGACAAGAATGAAGGCGCAAATGACAGAGAAAGCCCAAGTATGCGTGGATTGAGGTTCAGTCCTCCCACAAATCGAGGATGCGCAACGCCTGTTTCTTCCTCGACAGAGAGGCCATGCGTAGAAGAACGCTGTGGAGACGGAAATTGGCATCTGATAAACCATAACATATCATGATTCTCGTGCAGGAATCGGTATGGCACATACAGAGAGAAAATAGAACATACCTCTTGCCAAAGCCCTTATCGTGCTGGAGCAGAAGGCTCCGAGGCACTCGTACAACAACAGGCAACGCAAGACTCGACGCGAGATAGAAGAATAGAAGACGGGATTCACGAACAGAAGAGAGAGTATCTCAGAACGGGCGAGAGATCATGCTTTGTGTAACCAATAACCAATAATAAAGATGGGTGGCTTTCTCTTTGCTCTCATAATTTTTTCTGGGGTGGGTTATTCGTTGGTGGTGGTCCTTCGTCTCATCGTTTTCGTTTGGTCAAATGCGCTTTGCCTGCGCTCTAAGGTAGGTATCTGTGCAGAGGATGCTAGCTCCACTCTTTTGCATTTACAAGGGTCCAGAGTTATAATGTCCTTGGTTCCTCCTGGTCATCAACGTTCAGATAGATGGGACAGATATATGGGACAAGTAGTTTGATATGAAGACAAATGGGGGGATCTACTGGATATTTTATACGTTTCGAATCGCGGGGAGGGAGGGAAGTATATTTATTACTTGTATGTACTCGATGAAGACACTCAAAGCATTCAAAGTGGGATGGAAGAGGAGGTTTTGGTCATTCAATCGATCGTCGCAGGCCGCCGGCAGCCACAGATTTCGGGGTCTCACTGATCAATCTTACTTTTGCCTTAATTAGCTGTGCCCGTGCATTCACTTACCTATGACTTACATGACCCCTCACTAATATACTAGTAATAAGAAAAAGTAAAAGTAAAAATTAAAATTAAAATAAAATAAAATAAAAATACGGCGCAAGATTGTATTCAATTCTTTACATGTCAACTATAGATACGTGAGAGAATAATCTAGCATAGTATATTCGGCTGTCTCCCTCTCTCCCCCCTTATTTTCATCTTGATATCAAGGGTAAAGATGGTGGCATCTTCACCGACAACAATTTCTTTTACCCAAACTTGTTTACCACTAAAAATCGAAATTTGCTTTCTTCACCCTTGTCAACACATCCCACCAGCAGCGCCAGCGATTTACCAACGGAACCCTGCAGGCGGTAAATGGGTCCTGCAAGGCCAACCCTAGGTCAAAGAAACTCAAAAGACCAGCCGCGATCACCTTCAAAGCTCACAAGCTGGACTTATCCAATGTCGTTCTCCCATAAATATAACACGCTCAATTGATGCAACGGTATGGCGGCTCGCGTCTTGGCACACGCACATACACACACACACACCCACGCATTGAAGATGCCGGCTGGCTGGGATTGCTTGCTTTCCACCTCTTCACCGCTCATGATCAACGATCCAAGTCAAATAGGATTCATCGCCATCCACCTTCGCATCCACGCTTCGAATTGTAGTCACTCGATGCAGAGTGGTTTACAAGACATTCGTCATACCTCGTGCAATAGTCAGGTGAGATTTTTACGACGAGCTGGGGTCATTTATGACTGAACGCTCGCCGACGTCGTGTTGTGAGTGCAATGGATGGCTTCTTCGAATCGTTCAATACGGACATACGGATCTTTCATTGCAGAAAAGGAGAATACGCACTTACCGCAAGGTGAACAGTGTGCGATAGGAGATGTCGTATTCACAGGTGTGATTCGACAATTCAATATAGATTTGCTACCGCTACTGCAAGCAAGTCTGCCGAGGCTGCAGACTGCATATATGGCATAGGAGCGTTTGATTGGTACACTTCGCTTTCTGTAGAAATTCCTTTTTTACTTTCTCCCATTCTCACGAGAATTCTTATTCATGCACGACTGCGTGCTCATAGTAGTTCTAGTCGAAATGTAAAGGCTTGCAAAAGCAAGTCATAAGCTACTGGCTGCACCTTAGTTGCTACTTCATACGTCAGTTCTGGACCCTCTTGAATGTGGGAGACAAATAATATAAAAACTATGCGTCCAGATACGTTTCTGCTCAGGGCCACTTCTGACGTGAGGATTGGAAAACCGTCCCCATATCATTTGACTTGTACTTGACAATACAGCGGTCAATTTCGCCTTTTTGGTTACGCCAATAAGACAATGCTCAAAGACTGGTTAGGTTTCTTTTAAAAAAAAAGCATCTGAATTGTCTTCAAGAATAAAGAAGCCAATACACCTTGTAATTCGGTCACTGCAGTGCTAATACTGAGCATGTGAACTCAAGTATCATTTTCTCCATTCCCACCAACTCTACCCAAGCAGCTGCTTTCGCTCATACCTCCAGTTCTGGAAATCTTATATTTCTTTGCTTCAGCGTGACAGAAGACAGCAGGGTAGCTTCATCTGTATTCGGAGTCTCGATGAAGATGAATTACCTCAAAGTATTGCTTGTCTGTATCCTTGTCCCAGAATCCAACCAGGCCTGGCAAAGGCTGACTTCACTGGTCGAGGCTCGGGGTTCTTCCATGGTATTTGTAAAATTCTCCAAGAAGAATCGTATCGAGTTCGAAGGTGGGGATGCGTTCGCTCTGTGTCGCGTTAAACAAAAGAGGTCGGTCACTTCAGTTCCTGCTTCATGGTTCTCATTGCAGCTTTCTTCACCCCCTCATCTTTATATCTTGTTCAATTTTCTATGGTTAAAACACCTAGTCGAAAAGCTCGGTCGTTAGACTCGGTCAATCTGTCGTAAAGTCTAGCGCATCCAGTTCCAGTTCCGAGCGCTTCATGCTGGTTGATCCTCTCCTCAATACAAATCCGTTCTATAAGTTCATTATGTTCTTCGTTGACTTTCTACTGTCTCCGTCATCCTTCTGATCCGTGTTCTTGGCCGAAATCTACCCACAACGGAGTGCAGTGGTAGCTCTTGAATTCCTGCCTCGGAAGGGGCCCCTACTCTGGTCTTCTCCTAATTAGGGGCCCTTGACTGATCAATAATTGCCTGATCTTGTATACTAGGCAGCAGGAGAGAGAGGACTATGTCAAGGTTTTATCGGTGATGTAAATCCCAACC
>Ga0182030_10013753_pt1 | contig 16073 bp, 18 predicted proteins | sample 812S3MmetaG_FD_121299 | JGI IMG/M metagenome (GOLD analysis project Ga0182030, IMG submission 121299) | Permafrost microbial communities from Stordalen Mire, Sweden - 812S3M metaG (Illumina Assembly) | ecosystem: Environmental > Terrestrial > Soil > Wetlands > Permafrost | place: Sweden...
CAGTATCTCGTCTGAGAGATTTGAAGTCGTCTAGTCTGCTAAAGTGACGAACGGGAGAATAGTCACAATGAGCATCGACACCTTGATTGCAGAAATCGACGCCGAGATTGCTCGGCTCCAGCAGGCACGTACTTTGCTGGCCGGCTCGCAGGGGCGAACAACCACTGCACCAGCCAAGAAACCTTCCAAACGCAGACTGAGCGCAGCGGCTCGGGAGAAGATTGCTGCGGCACAACGGAAGAGATGGGCAGTGGCCAAGGGGGCTGTGAAAGCCGCCGCTGCCAAGCCAGAGATGAAAGCTGCCACTCCGGCCAAGAAGCGGAAGATGAGTGCAGCCGCTCGGAAGCGTATCGCCGATGCCCAAAGGAAGAGATGGGCGGCAGTCAAGGCTGAGAAGGCGAAGAAAGCCGCTCCTGTCAAGAAGCCAGCCGCGAAGCCGAAGAAGGCTCCGGCCAAGAAGACAGCAGCCGTGAAGAAAGCTGCTCCCAAGAAAGCTCCTGCGATTGAGGCGAAGAAAACTGCACAGGAGAAGGCCACGCCTGTCTCAGCGGAAGCCGCTCCCTTCTAGGCTTGGCCACACGCAGGAAGTCGCGGCGTCTCTGACCGGGGCTTTCTGCTTCCTTCACTCGACCTTTCAACCCGCGACATCTTTGTTCAGTTATTGCCTCGTAGATGTCCGCTCCTCCATAAACCGTTCCAACTCCTTGACGGAATACAAGGCCATCTTGCAGACCCGCGTTACTGGCGGTCCTGAAGTTCGCCGCTTACCCGTCCAACTTCTGAGAGCCGAGGCGCTCACGCCGAGACGCTTCGCAGCGGCGTGTTCGTGGAGTATTGCGGCTCCGATTCTGTCTTAGGCTTTGGTGGTGAGGTGCCAAGCCGGGCGACCACACTGCCCGCAACCCTCTCGATGAGTTCCTCCTCCCGCAATCCGCCATCCACATGATTAAAGGAAGAGGAACCTTTCGAGAGGATTGCTGGCAGTGTGGCTGGCCGAATCGGAAGCTGTGTTCAACAGTCCTTGCAAGCGACCAACCGATCTGCTCGTTTTCGATTTTCGGAGAGAGTTCTTCAAATCTCTGAACGAGCGGGTCTTCATCTAATCGCTGTTCCCGCGAATTTCTTGACCATTGCAAGGAGGAGCTTACGGTCGCTCTCGCCGAGGTTTGAAGAGTATCGACGAAATTGGGTAAGGAAGCGAAGCTCCTCATCGATGAGCTTCTGTGCGTTGAACTGATGGCCGAAAGAGTCGTCCGCAAAGAATTGCGCTAGAGGCATGTCGAGCGCAAGTGCGATCTTGGACAGGGTGTTCAACGAGGGCACCGTATGTTCGTTTTCAACGCGCGAGAGATAGCAGCGCAGGAGGCCGGTTTTCTTTTCGATATCTCCTTGCGAGAGGCCCTTTTCCAGCCGGTGAGCCCGAATCGTTGTGCCGATCTTCATAGCGGGGCAAGTTCCTGTCTCTTGCATGACCGAGGGAAACACCCCCGCGGTGGCAATCAAATGGATGTTGATTTAACAGTAAACATGCATGACTGAAGAATGCAACAGGAACTCAATCAATGCAACGGGAAGCTCAATCACAAGTAACGTTAGTTCCGTTACCATTATCGGGAGGTATCGCCAGCAAGTACTGTACTGCAAAGTCAATCATCCGGAGGCCGCAATGGGCCTGCTACGAAAGTCCATCGATGAAAGTGACAAGACAACCGCGCTCGGAGGTCTATGCCAGCTCCGGACCATGGCTCGGGTACTTATCGTGTCACTGGCTCTGAGCCGCTGATTCCGCCGGGCTGAAATTACTCTGAATTCAAGGTCAAGGGTTAATCATTAAAGCAGTGGCTTGCTGTAGAATTCGCGCGAGGAGGTGATTAATATGACATCGATAACCAGAGTAGCTGAGGATTTCTTTGAGGCCTGCGAGACAGGCAAAGGATGGGAAGCCTGCAAAGCATACTGCGTGCCCGACGCAACATTTTCAGCTCAGGCGACGCCCCTGACCGACTTGGGGACGCTGGCAAAGTACACGGATTGGATGAAAGGAATACTGACCATATTTCCTGACGCCCGCTACGAACTGAAATCATTTGCCACTGATACTGACCGGAACAACATTGCCGCCTATGCGGTCTTTCACGCGACCCACACCGGTCAGGGGGGGCCGGTTCCTCCAACCGGACGTCGAATGAGCACCGATTACGTCTATGTCATGCAGTTCCAAGGGGAGAAGATCTCGCACATGACCAAGATATGGAATTCCGAATTAGACCTGAAGGAAATTGGCTGGGCTTGAGGAAGCTGCCTTTCCAGTCTGATAAGCGGTTCCCTCGATTTTTACTGATACGTCCACGATCGGCTCATCAACGGCAGATCAATATGCAAGAGTCCAAGAGCTGCCAAATAGATGAGGTCATCAACGCATCGGCGGATTTCATGGGAGATTGCGGCTGCAATTGTCAATCAGATGGGATAAGAAATGGCCATCTAGCAATTTTTGCTTTACTCGATCCTAAAAAATAGGTTAAACAAATGTTCAAAGAAACACCATCGAAGCTGTCGATGTACGTTGGCGCAACGAGGAGGATGCCGTGATGAAAACCAACTACCCAGCGGTGGTTGTTTGCGCTATTGTTTACTGGCTGCTCGGAGGACTCTGGTACGACCTGTTGTTCAGCAAGCAGTGGATGGCGCTCGAACACATGAGCGCGGCACAAGCGAGTTCCTCGAATCCGGTCTGGATCTGGCCGTTCATCCTCACATTTCTCTTGAATCTCTTGATCGCGTTTGTCCTCGCGCAGGTTTGCATCTGGCGCAACGCGAACACCGCTCCGCGGGGCGCCGGGGTCGGCGCCATCTTGTGGCTAGGAATTGTGGGCCCGATTGTTTATACGACATACATGTACGAAATGCGGTCCGTGCAACTATTTGCGATTAACGAATTTTACGCTCTGGTGGGACTGTGCCTGATGGGCGCGATTCTGGGCGCTTGGAAGAAAAAATCCGCGTAGAACCGACCGTCGCGTTCATAAATCCGCGATTAAATTAAGAGATGACCAGGCTGTGTGCTCCGACCCCTGCTTCTCTGGAGTCACCTGGCGGGGAACAGTCGCGTCTGCTTGGATGAGCGTTTGAGGATGGACTTTGGAGGGCGCTCAAGGTAAGAATGAACGGCTCGGGAAGGATGCCGAAATAAGAGGGAGTGTTTGGGATTTCCTGGGAGGTCGAGCAATCCGCTCCGGTGCCATCTCTCAGGCAAATTCGTTCGCAATGGATGCCAGAGACAAGTGTGCGTAGCCTGGAAGTGCGTGGCTCCTCGTCCATGAGAATAGATTTCTTCAAAATTTACGACGGAATGCAAAGGAGATTGTCGCATGAGAACGATTGCCAAGGGTCTTCCTCTGGTCCTGGCGGCTGCGCTTTTTACCCAGATCGCTCACGCCCAGGCCGCGCCAAAGTCGGACGCGGCGCCGAAACCCGCTGACAGCCCATCCAAAGTGTTGCTTGATAGCTGGAACGACGTTGGCCGAAAACTGATTGCGATGGCTGAGGACTTTCCCGAGGACAAATACGACTTCAAGCCGAATCCCGCCCAGCGGTCTTTTGCCGAACAGCTTTTGCACGCGGCGGTGAATGTGAACTATTTCGTCAATAACTTGGCCAAAGGCAAGAAACCGCCGACCGGCGACGTGAAGCGTGCTGACTACGCGACCAAAGCGGCGGTTGTCGAATACGTCAAGAAATCCTTTGCCGAAGGCGCGGCGCTGATCAAGAGCAAAGGCGATGGCGGGATGAGCGACCTATGCATCGATCCGTTCGCCAACCAGCAGGACCGATTTTCCGACCTCGCCTGGGGCTTTATCGAGCATTCCGGCGAGCACTACGGACAGCTCGTGGTCTATTACCGCGTGGCCGGGATGGTGCCGCCGGAGTCGCGCCCGAAAAGATAACCGCGCGAAATCCGAAACCGAAAAAGATCCGCCCCATTCAATCCAAATAGCTACAAGCGGAGCTACACTCAGCCAACGAAACCACTCACCCCCACCCGCCCCCGGCAACACCGAAGTCGAACGGCTTGGGAATGCTGTGGTCAAGACATTCACTGTCTCCAAAGAGGAATACAGCGCCGGGCAGACAAATGGCAGAAGGCCGAGCGGAAGGCTCCCCAAAAATCGTGAGAGGGTCAAATGGTCGAGACGATTGAATCGCTGCTTGAGGCATTGGCAAATGCCAACGCGAACGAAGAACCCCACCGGAACAGCAAGGCGAGCCGGAGAATTAGTCGCAAACTCCGCAGACTCGGACACTGGCGGTGGGGCGTACTGCACGACTTCAGCCGTGCCGCATTCCAGACGCCTTCAAGCGAGCGCTTCGAATGCGGTGATGATAATGTCTTCGGTCATCAGTTCCGGCGTTTGAAAATACGTGAAGAGCAGGCCTGTAGTCATCGCATCCAGTATGCGGACAGACTTCTCGGCTTCTATGGGCAGCTCTTTTGCTGGTACGACCTTTAGTAATTGCCTTGCCATGCGCCGATAGGTAGCCGCGTTCTGTTTTGTCAGATGGGACCGCATCGACTCGTGCGTCAGCGTGCGGTGGTGGATATGCGGAAGCTTTGTCTCCCGGAGACTTTTCATGGCATCCTCGCGTGGGACAGTTTCTTTCATCTGGACCATAGGGGGCAGCGGATCATGTTTCCAACATTTCGGAATCATGCCGCACCAGGGACTGCACACCCCACGGATACGGGGCTGCGGCTGCGCCCGAGCCACTTGAAGACGAGGTGACCGATGCAGAGCCACGCCAGCAGGAATAGGCATACGGCGGCGATAATCCACCAGCGCAGATGCTGAAGAACCTGGGAATAAGCGCTCCACTGGTTGAAGGTCGTCCACTCTTCTACGATGCGGCCGTCGACAACCCGAAAAATGGTGATGCCACGGAACTCCATGTAGGTGCCCGTAGGGGGAAAGCCGCCGTACCCGTCCCGGGCGTGGGTGCCGCGGAAGATCCAGAGGATGGTGACGAGGTCGTTCTCGGCAACGGTTTTTACCACCGTCATGCGGAGGTCGGGGAAGGCCCGGAGCTCGCCGCGCGCCCAGCCCTGATCTACCTCGAGCGAGGCATCGCTGTGGATGCCGTGGTTGCGGAAGTTAGGCGAGTAGATCTCAGCGGCGATCTCGGGGCGGCGCTGATTGAAAATCTCCTCAAAGACACGGAGCGCGACAGCGCGATTCCGGTCCACAAGCGACGGTGCGGCCGCCGGCGGTGCGGTAGTGGGCTTCGCAGTGGCAGTGGACTGGGCGAAGACGAGGGACGCACTGGCGAGAAGCGCCAGGATGGAAGTTACAAGAGCTGATTTCATGCGAAAACTTCACCTCCGGCATGGATGGACGTTGTAGATTCAGAGAATGGTCTGTCGGTGACCTGCGTCGAATCCAGGCTCCGCCACCAGGCTGCGCCCTCGCGGCCGCCGTATCTCAATCACCCTGATGGGCGCCACCGGCGCCGGCTCGCTCGTATCTGCCAATTCCATCGAAACGGACTTTACCGCTTCCGCTTCGCGAAGTCTCTTCTGCCACTCGTAAAGCTGCCAATCGCGAAGACCCCGATCACGGCAGAACACCGCTACGCTCTGGCCGCTTGCAATCTGCTCCGAAACTAGCCTACGCCACTTCGCCCACTCTTCCGTTCGCACGCGCCTCATCCCTCTACACTGCGCCACTATGATGCGCAGCTCAAGTTGGGGTCTACACGCCCCGCGCAACGCCGTAAGCGCTGCTTACAATCACGCTTTTTATCTGGAGCCACGCGCCAAGATGATGGAGGACTGGGCGGATTTTCCAGAACGCACCCAACGAAGCGGCAAAGTGCTGCCGTTCCGCGGAAATGTCGCTTGAATGATTAGTCGATTGAAGTGATTGTGATCGCATTGACCGCCAACCGAACTAAACTCTGCTGCGAGAAGGATTCTTCTTCCAACGCAGAACCCATCCTGGCCAAGAGTTCGGGTTGGCATGGTCATACATACAGCCAGTGGGCAAGCCAGCCTTCTCCACGCGGAAAAAACCGGAATCAAACAAGAAACTGAGAGGATTCTCCTTCAGCGCTCCTATCGACTATCCTTACCAAATTCTCCGTATCAGCGTGTAGTTTGTGGTGAGTCCGGCGGCTGCGATCATCCAAGGGGAGTTTTCAGAGTGAATCTGTTTCGAGGCTTACGCCCGCTGCAGCGGGCAACTGCTCTGCGAGACGTGGTTGCTGGGGCCGCGCTGGCGGCAATGGATATTCCCCAGGTGTTGGGGTACAGCAAGATCGCTGGCATGCCGGTGATCACGGGTCTTTATTCTCTGCTGCTGCCACTGGTGGCGTTTGCAGCCTTTGGCTCATCGCGATATCTAGTGGTAGCGGCGGACTCGGCGACGGCTGCCATCTTTGCCGGCGAAGTGTCGGGGATGGCAACGCCTGCGGGTGCTCAATATGTGGCTCTGGCGGGGATCGTGGCGGTTCTGACGGCGATGATTTTGCTGTTAGCGCGACTTCTTCGGCTGGGGTTCATCGCGGATTTTCTCTCACGGACAGTATTGGTGGGTTTCCTGGCTGGCGTGGGCCTTCAGGTTGGGATCTCGGTGCTGAGCGAGATGCTGGGAGTGCCGGTGGAGTCGCGCCGGCCGGTAGTGCAGCTTTGGGAAGTGCTTCGGGGACTGCCACGAGCCCCTCTGCCAACAGTGGCGTTGGCGGCTTCGGTGCTGGCGTTTGTGCTGGTGTTACGGCGCTTCGTTCCGAAACTGCCGGCCGCGCTCGTCGCCGTTGTGGCGGCGATCGCGGCAAGCGCGGCGTTGAATTTTGAAGGGCATGGGATTGCGACGATTGGGCCGGTGGCCGGCGGCCTGCCTCACCTCGGATTGAAGGGTCTGCTCAGCCTTGCCGACATGAGTTGGAAGGAGGTCGAGACGCTCGTAACGGTGTCGGCTTCATGTGCCGTGATGATCCTTACGCAGAGCGCGGCGACTTCTCGTATCTATGCGGCGAAGCACTATCAGGAGGTAAACGAGAATATCGATCTGTTCGGGCTATCGGCTGCGAATGTGGCCGCGGCACTGAGCGGCGGGTTTGTTGTGAATGGGAGCCCGACGCAGACGGCGATGATGGAAGATGCCGGCGGCCAGAGCCAGATCGCGCAGGTCACGACGGCAGCGGTCGTGGGCATCGTGCTGCTGTTTCTGACAGGGCCGCTCGAATACCTTCCCACTTGCGTGCTGGGCGTGCTCGTGTTCCTGGTTGCGCTTCGGCTGATCGATTTACAGGCATTGAGGGACATCCGGGCAGAGAGCCCAGAGGAGTATGCCCTGGCAGTGATGACTGCGGCAGTGGTGCTGCTGGTGGGAGTGGAGCAAGGGATAGTTTTGGCGATGGTCGTGTCGTTGCTGCGCGTGGTGCAACACAGTTATCACCCGCATAGCGGCGTGCTGGTCTCGGATGGAAGCGGGGCCTGGAAGTTGGTACCGGTAGCGCCGAATGTGGTTACAGAGCCCGGGCTTGTGCTGTACCGGTTTGGCGCGGCACTTTTCTATGCAAATGCCGGGCGGTTTATTGAAGATGTGTCCTCCGTTGTGCAGCCGATGCCGTCGGCGGTGCGCTGGGTGGTGGTGGACGCCGAGGCGATGACGCATGTGGACTACTCGGCTGCACGAGTGGTAACAGCACTGAAGAAGAACCTTTCAGAGGCTGGAATCGAGCTGGCGTTTGCGCGGTTGCCATGGGATCTGCGATCCGAGTTCGATCGACATCATCTGACGGAAGCGATCGGACCGACTCGAATATTCAACCGGCTCCACGATGCGATCGCGGCATTCGAAGAGGTGGAGAAGCCGGCGGAGGAGAAGACTAACGAAACAATCCGAGACGGGGCGACGCAGGACTTGCGTAATCAAGGCTCGGAATCCACATGACGCTGCTGGATCCGGGGCAACACTCACCTGGCTTTTGAATCTGGCAGGAGCTGTGCCTCGCCAAAATTCCATCCGGCCGTTATACGACGAGACGGCCTGATTTCTGAGAAAGTATCATACGATGGATTCGCCATCTTCGCATCGGAAGCTGCCTGCCAGACAGAGCAAAGCAACTAGCTGATTTGGATAAGTTCGGAGTTTTGGCGAGACACAGATTAGATTTTGCTATCTGATATCCATGAGGATCCCATCGTAAGTGCACGAATCTAAGCGGCGAGGAGGAGACTACGAGCAACCATTTCGAGAATGGGGCCGTTCCGGATTGCAGGAAAAGGAATTGCGAGGCCACAATTGCGGAAAGACAGCGCCAAGCGTCCGTTAGGGCTTGCCAGATGACAACCAGCGCTCAAGTCGATCAGCGTAGGTACGGCTCGAGCGATGCTCCGAGCCATCTGAGAGCTTGACCGTGAATTCGCGGTTCTCGATGGACTGCAGTTCTAGTATGCCTTTTGACCGCACAATTCGGGAGCGGTGTATGCGCAGAAATTGTTCCGGGTCGAGCCGCTGTTCGAGAGAAGCCATGGTCTCGCGAACCAGGAAAGGACGACCGTTGACGTGCAGTTCAACATAGGCGCCAGCAGCCCCAATCCACTCAATATCCTCCGCAATGACGATTTGAATTCGGGATCCGGTTTGCACTGCAAACCGGGACGCGTATCCATTCGAGGCGCAGTTCAGCATTTTCTGCACCCGATTTGCCATATCGGCCTTTAATTTGGAATCGACCAGATCACGAGCTCGACCGACCGCTGCCGCGAAGCGTGTGTCGTCCACAGGCTTCAGCAAGTAATGCAGCGCATGAGCATCGAATGCACGCAGAACATGTTTCTCATACGCGGTTAGAAAAATGACGGCGGGCATGTTTTCAATAGGCAGCGCGCGCAGAACCTCGAAGCCGTCCATGCCCGGCATCTGGATGTCGAGAAAAACAACATCGGGAGATCGTTCCAGAATTCTCTTCACCGCGGAATGCCCATCTCCGCACTCTCCGACGATCTCAATATCCTTGAATCGGCGCAGCATGAGAGCGACGCCACGGCGTGCCAACGGCTCGTCGTCTACGATCAGAGCCCGCACAGTGAAGCCTCCTGCAGGTTCAGATCCCTGCGTAATGGCAACTCCAGTACGACTTCGCAACCGCCCGCTTCAGGCCAAGCAAGCGAGAATACAAAATCCGACCCATAAAGTGTTCTCAAGCGCTCCTCCGTGTTTCCGAGGCCGATTCCATTTCCGTTTCTTCCCTGCTGGCCTTCACCTCTCCGTCCGGAGTTCACTATGACAATTCGCAACCTGTCGGCATGCTGTGCGCTCTTGATCGCAATCCACCCACCTTCAACCAATGGCGCCACGCCGTAGCGCACGGCGTTCTCAACCAGCGGCTGAAGCAGCATGTTTGGCACCAGGGCATCCCGCGTTTCCGCTTCAATAGCCATATCGACTCTCAGCCGCTCCCCGAGCCGTGTTTGCTCAATCGCCAGGTACCCTTCGGTAAAGGCCAGTTCCTGAGAAAGCGCCACCTCTGCCGTGACCTCGGAATCCAGGCTTGTGCGCAGAAGATCCCCTATTTGTGCCAGCATCCGTCTGGCCGTAGTCGCATTTTCATCCAGGATGAGCATGGAGACCGCATTGAGCGAGTTGAATAAGAAATGGGGATTCAGTTGATAGCGCAATGCAAGTAGTCTCGCCTCTCGAACCTCAGCCTCGGCGCGGAGCAACCGCTCCTTTTCCATGATCGATTTCTGCCATTGCTTAATGCTGAAATACGAACTACACCACATGAATAGAACGAAAGCAGACCACGCCCAAACTGTAACCAAGGCGTCCCAGGGCACCGAATGGAAACGCTGCAGGATAAGTCCGGCTGCACCGGCTACGGGAATGGATGTGATCATGGCCGCAGCGGCAGCTTTCAATTCAAAATCGATCCAGGAAGGCGATTGTCGTAGCAGCCAACGGCAAAAAGGGCGCAAGGCACAACTGCCAAGGAACATCAAGAAGATAGGTACTGTCTCTTCATCAATGAAGACACGCTGAGTCAAAAACGCATGAATCGACTCCAGAAGGTCGTAAATATAAAAGCAGCCCCATCCAATGAATTGGATTTTCCAAAAGGATCGCAGATTCAGGGCATCATCTCGATTCATGAATGGCATTTTAGCTCAGTTGAGGGAGAGGCATTACACGGCCTGTAACGAAAAACCTTCGACTCACTTCATTTTTCAATCGCCGAGCGGATTAGGTCCGGTTTATCAACTTTCCTTGAGCTAAGCTCTGAAAGCGGTCCGAGGCTCGATGTAAGTCACCGCGACGGAGCTATACGAAGCAGTATCCAAACTCGAATGATGTGACGGGCCCCCTTCTGCGCCAAGAGCGACTTTGTACCATGTCGGGGCAGCACAACTATCAAGAAACCGAGTCATTGCAAGGTAAAGATCTTCCAGAGAAGACGTCAACGGTATGTTTCTCACAGGCTGGTCAACATGCAATGACGATAACCGAAACAAGACACGAATCGAAGGCCCGCTTTCTCAATGCGGCCTTGCATGTCATCCGCGCCAAGGGCCATTTCACCGCACGCATTGAGGGCATCTACGACGACGCCGGCCTCACCAAGGGAAGCTTCTTCCACCACTTCGACAGCAAGGAAGCTCTGGCTTTTGACGCAGTTGACTACTGGATTGAGCGTACCGGCATCGAATTCGCTTCCGGGCCCTACCGCAGCCGAACGATCCGGTTGACCGCTTCCAGTCGTAGATTGATTTCCGCAAGGCGGAATGTCGAAACAGAAGTGGAGCCAGATTAACCGGCCCTCGAGGCCGCGTTTCAGACAAGATGAAATCGAAATTCAACTTTGGAGGATACGATGCGACTTTACAAATTCTCGGAATTAGGTCTGACTCTTTTCGCGTCCGCGGTCCTTGGAGGCATGCTACTCGGAATTGGAACAGCCCCAGAGGCCTACTCACAATCACTCCTAGCCGGCGACATCACGGGCACTGTTCTCGATAGCAGCGGGTCGGTGGTGACGGGCGCGACGGTTACGGCGAAAAGCAAGGCAACGGAGGCTACGGCATCGGTGAAAACGGACGCTCAGGGTGCTTATCGTTTTGCTCTGTTGAAACCGGGTGTATATCAAGTGTTCGTAAAGGCCGAGGGCTTCAAAGAGGAATCTGTGGAAGCAGTCGTTTCGCTTGGCCAAGTTGCGACCGTACCGTTTCACTTGAATGTTGGCAGCGAAGCCCAAACTGTTGAGGTTACTGAGACCGCGGAACTTCTCCAGACAGATTCAGCGGAGCTGAATACCTCGTTCAGCTTCGAACAGTTACAGAGCGTGCCCAATCCAGGCGGCGATATCACCTATGTGGCGCAAACTGCGCCGGGCGTCGTGATGAACACCGCGGCGGGCGATGGAAACTTCTCGGTATTCGGTCTTCCGGGAACATCGAATAACTTCACGATGAACGGAATGGAGGTCAACGATCCCTTTCTGAATTTGAACAACTCCGGCCCATCGAATCTTCTCCTCGGCCTGAACGATGTTTCCGAAGTCAATGTGGTGACCAATGCGTACGGCGCACAGATGGGACAATTTGGAGGGGCGCAGGTTAACGCAGTTTCACGCTCCGGCGGAAACGTATTTCACGGAAATGCAAACTATTGGTGGAACGGGCGGGCGATGAACGCAAACGACTGGTTCAATGCCGGGAATCCAAAACCCTTCACCAATTCGAATCAGTATTCCGCCGCGGTCGGTGGCCCCATCAAGAAGGATCACACATTCTTTTTTGCCAATTGGGAACAACTGTCGTTTATCACGGCACCGGTCGATGTGATATTGTTGCCCTCATCTTCCTATGAGGCGGGCGTACTGGGAAGCGACGGTAATTGCGATAATGCGAGCAGCTCGTTGTTCGCCGCGGGGACCGGCGGTGAATGCGCCTTTTACGCGAAGGCATTTGCGCTCTACAACGGCACACCTAATCGTGCAAACGCGACCGTGTTCTCTCCCGATCAATTACAGCTCACCGTTACGCCGAAGACGATACTGAATGAGCATCTTTTCACTGCTCGCATCGATCAGAGCTTCAGTGACAACGACAAAGTGTACGGCCACTATAAGTACGACAAAGGGACTCAGCCGACTTATACCGATCCGATTAATCCGGTGTTCAATGCGCATTCTGTACAGCCTGACGACGAGGGGCAGCTATCGTGGACGCATGTCTTCTCTCCCAGGGCTGTGAACCAACTCCTCCTGACCGGATCGTGGTATGGTGCGCTTTTCACGTCTGTAGACCATACAGCAGCAACGGCGGCCCTTCCTGAGGCACTTTGGTTCAGCGCATTAGATGGATATTTCCAGGATCTAAACACAGACGGCTTCGCCTGGCCCCAGGGCCGCAATGTCAGCCAGGTGCAGGCCGGCGACGACTTCAGTTACAGCCTGGGCAAGCACACATTGAAGGCAGGAGTTGCCTATAAGAAGGACTATGTCTCGGATTTCGATGTGGACCAGTTCGCGACTCCGCTCTTGCTTACCTGCGGGAGCGCTGCGACCTGCCTCTCGTCAGCGGGCGTAACGGGCAACCAGTTTGGCCAAGGTGTTTCGGTTGAGGCGCTGCAGAACTTTACCACGCACCCCGATTTGGGTCTTAGCCTGTATACGCTTGGCATGTATTTCCAGGACGATTGGAAACCGACTCCGAATCTGACTTTGACACTGGGGGCACGCGTAGAACGGAACTCGAACCCGAACTGCGCCCAGAACTGCCTATCCAACTTCGGAACCAATTTCACCACATTCGTAGCGAACGTCGGCAACGCGTTTGACACGACGCCGTACTCGTCCATGATCAAAGCAGGGCAGAGCAAGGCCTTCACCAATTACCAGCGTTTCATGGTCGAACCTCGCTTCGGGTTCACTTACTCGCCGGCGTTCGACCGAAATACCGTGGTGCGCGGCGGAGTAGGATTGTTTACCGACGTATTCCCAGGCACCATTGCCGACCAGGAGTTGGGGAATGCGCCGTTGGATCCGGCATTCCAAATATATTTCGGTGGGATCGATCCATCGCAAAGCTACAGTTCGGCCAATCAGGCCGCAACATTGAACAAGGCTTTTCAAACCGGTTATGCGGCCGGCGGCACTTTGAATTCAATCAGCGCGGCTGACCCGAATTTCGCGCCTCCGAGCATGATCACGACTGCATCACATTTGCAATACCCGACCTACACCGAGTGGAGCTTGGAGATACAGCATCAACTTCCGTACAACAACTCGCTGCAGGTTGAATACGTCGGAAATAAGGGTTACCACGAGCCGGTTCAGAACGAGGCAGTAAATGCGTTCGGAAGCGGACCCTTCCCGGCATCTGCTCCCGCACCCGCATTCGGGCAAGTGACAGAAATCAGCTCTACCGCGTCAAGCAATTACGCCGGATTTGTGGCGTCTCTACTGCATAAAGGGAAAAGCCTCAATTTGCAGCTCAATTACACCTACAGCCACGCCCTGGATGAGATTTCGAATGGAGGTATCCTGGTATTCAACGCCAGTAACTCCATCGAGGGTCAGGTCAATCCCTATGATCTTCGGCACAACTACGGCAACGCGGACTACGATACGCGGCACTATCTGAACGGGAACTATCTGTACCTTTTGCCGTATTTCCGCGGCCCAAGAGCGGTAACCGCGGGTTGGGAGCTTTCTGGCACATTGTTCCTGCACACAGGGTTGCCGTTTAGCGCAACGGAGTCAGACTATGTTGCGGCGGCAGGAAATGTGGGCAATGTCAGCACAGTTCAGGTAGCTTCAACTCCAGGAACCTCGAATCACTGCGGTGCATCGGCGGCGAGAACAGCCTGCCTGAGCGCGACGAGTTTCCCGAATGCCGGAGTGGCCAATTCGATCTTCGCGCCGGAAGATCGGAATCAGTTCACCGGCCCCGGATATTTCGACACAGATATGACACTCTCCAAGAGCGTCTCACTGCACGAGGGAGTCGCGGTTAAGTTCGGGGTGAGTGCCTATAACCTCTTCAATCACCCCAATTTCGCGACACCGGTGGGCAATGTATTATCCTCGCAATTTGGGCAGTCGCTTCAAGCAGTGAGCCCGCCGACCAGTATCTATGGCGCTGGCCTTGGCGGCGACGCATCGGTACGCATCGTTCAATTGACGGGCAAATTCACCTTCTAATACCTTGGCCCGTCGGTGGGCGCCATCGACGCCATTCTGGATAAAGATGGCCGTGTGTGCGGATCAGAGGGGAACGGCATCGCGAATAACGGATCTTTCCAATAGCTGCGGGAATTAAGGAGAGTCGACTATGACATGGACCGTAATGTCGCGCCGGCACCTGCTCGGAGCTGGAGCCTGCGCGCTGACAGGAACGATGAGATTGCCGGCGTTGACAAGCGCCGGCGCGTTGGGTGAGCAGAATCTTGCGAACGAGGAGATCATCCGTAAGTGGTACGCGGCGTGGGTGAACAAGGACTTGAGCACGTTCAATATGCTGCTCGCTCACAACTTCACCTTTTCGAGCGCGGCTGGCGACGACCATATCAGCAAGAGTACTTTCAAAACGCGATGCTGGGACACACAGGTTGGATTCATTGAACGTGTTGACCTGGAGCGGATTACCACTGGCGCGGAGGACGCTTTTGTAAAGTACCTTGGTCACACCAAGAACGGCAAATCGTTCCGGAACGTGGAATATTTCAGAATCAAGAACGGAAAGTTTGAGTCACTTGAGTGTTATTTCGGCGCGCAATCCAACTTTCCGTCTGCAGTAAGCACGGGGACGAATTGAGCACATGGCCTGTCCGATCTCTTGAACCAGATTGCTTGTTAGCGGAGTGCTCGGAGTATTCCTCTGAGCTATTCGCGCGAAGAGCGTGTCCACACTAGAGGATGAGGCCGCTAGCCTTCGTGAGATCAGTGAGCTTCTTGCGCAGTGGCCCACATCCATGGCCCTCAGAGTCGAAGCGGAGAAAGTTAATATCGCTGGAGAAAAGGTTTGACGTTGGATCCCGAGTAAAGGGCTCTCCGCAGGAGCAAGGTATTGCGGGTTACCACAATCCATGGGTCACTCCCCAAACCAGAAAGAATGAGATGAGAACGGTATCAATGTCTCGTGTATTCAATCCAAGCAGATGCGATCACGTTGAAGTGGGAGAACTACCAATTTGGAAAAATAACTCCATCTACGGTAGGCATCTTGGTGAGAGGTGGGCCGAGTCGGTGGGCGCAAATCCGATAGACGACTCAAACCATGTCTCGTTTAAATCCCCGAACTCTCCGATATTTCTAACTTCACAGTTCCTAGGTTACCCCGAACCGATGGATAATTTCGCCGTTCCCACCGGGTGGGGTCGGAACTGCGGATCATATGTAAAGGAGCGCCAATGGAGTGCAGCCTCGGAATCATTGAGTGACGCAGGAGCATGATGAAAACTGGATTCGAGAGAGCGAAAAGGACAGTCTGGCAGTGCAGGAGGCTTCTGCCGGCCGCGTTGCTTTTACTCCCCGCAATTGCACTTGGACAAATGCAACCGCAGGCGAAGCCGGAACCTACCCCAATCCGGCCGTTCAAAATGCATGTTCCCGACCGTGTTCTAATTGATCTTCGCCGCCGTTTGGCGGAAGCCAACTGGCCTGATCAACTTCCGGGCACGACCTGGGAGTACGGCGCCGACATCAAGAAGGTTCGGGAACTCGCAGACTATTGGCGGAACGGCTACGACTGGCGTGCACAAGAAGCGAAGATTAATCAGTTTGACCAGTTCACAACGGAAATTGATGGACAGCAGATTTATTTTATCCATCAGCGCTCTCCCCGCCCCCACGCCATACCGTTGATGCTTATTCACGGATGGCCCGGCTCGATTTTGGAGTTTGAGAAGCTCATTGGGCCGCTTACCGATCCTAAGGATAAAAATAGTCCGGCATTTGACGTTATCATTCCTTCGCTTCCTGGCTTTGGATATTCCGGACCCACCACAACCCGTGGCTGGGGCCCACAGCGTATGGCGAAGGCTTTAGTTGTTCTGATGGATCGTTTGGGC
>Ga0182030_10013754_pt1 | contig 16073 bp, 12 predicted proteins | sample 812S3MmetaG_FD_121299 | JGI IMG/M metagenome (GOLD analysis project Ga0182030, IMG submission 121299) | Permafrost microbial communities from Stordalen Mire, Sweden - 812S3M metaG (Illumina Assembly) | ecosystem: Environmental > Terrestrial > Soil > Wetlands > Permafrost | place: Sweden...
ACGGCGCATTCTGTCCTGGATGTCCTGTCCCAAGGACGCCACGCGCGGCGCCATCAAAGAGAGGTCCATGACGGCCCCGATCAGATATCCGCCTAACTCGTCGTGCAGTTCCTGAGCCAGTGCGGCCTTGTCTTGCTCGACCAATTCCTGGAAGTGTGTAACCATCTCGAGCGTTGGATCATGAAGCGAACCCATAGATCCCTCGATGCTGCGGGGCTCCCGAAGCATGAAGATAAGAAAAATAAACCTCACAATAGCAGACACCACCTAGTGCAGCGGCCCTATTGCGCGTAGGACGGATCAGACGCACACCACGCGTAGGGGAGATTCACTTCTCGTGATGGCATCCTGCGGTGTAATGCGCACCCGTTAACGGATCGAATCGCAACAATCGTTTTAACAGACCCCTTCGTCTGTGCGCTGCCGAACATAGCCTGGCAGCATTCGAACCTCTTCCGAATGTCACTGCTAGAAAGGCATCGCCGCGCGTGGCTTTTAGAGAGACAATACTTCCATGAGTGGCGCAATCAACGAACGGGCCCGCGAGCTCCAATCCCGGTTGGCCGTCCCAGCTCGATCGCGCCGACTGCGCCACGTTGAATTGAGTCCGCGACGGGAGTCGCAGTCATCGCGGGAATGCCTGTTCAAGGCGGCTGGAATAACGGCACAGTATGTTCCCATCGACAGCCTTCACGGGTACAGCTATCAGTGGATGGGCCGGTCCCATTATCTAGCGCTCCATGGGTTGCGGTTGACCACGGGTGAGACGTTCAGCGACGCATCGAGCGTCACGCACCGTAATGATCTTCGAGGCACGTTGACCTACCTTCCGGCCGGCTGCCGTATCTGGGGCTGGTCGATTCCCAAGTCATCAAATCAGTGGTTTACCGCCCTGTATCTCGATCCCCGTGAGATGGAAGAGGAGCTGACCCAAAAATTGCAGAACGTCCCGTCGCTTAGTCATGTGTATTTCACCAATCCTGCGCTGCGCTCGACGCTCGAGAAACTGCGCGTGGAGTTGGTGAGGGGTCAGACAAAATGGGATGCGCTGCATGTGGAATCTATCTGCTTGCTGAGCGTGCTCGAGCTATGCGCCTTTCAGCGCGAGGCCTTCGCATCCGCCGACAAAATCCCCGGGGGCCTTGGCTCGACTCACCAGCAAACCATCCGTGATTACGTCGAAGCCAACTTGGACCGGGACATTGGGGTAAGCGATCTCGCCAAGCTGGTCGGGTTGAGTCGGTTTCATTTCCTGCGAGTGTTCAAGAAAGCGACCCGTGAAACTCCGTACCAGTACTTGCTTCAGCGGCGCGTAGAGCGCGCCCACGACCTTTTGCAACAGGCGGATATGTCGGTGGCGGATGTGGCCGCGCAGGTGGGTTTCAAGGATTCCACCCGATTTATTCGCGCGTTTCGCCTGATCAAGGGTGTGACCCCCGGAAAAATTCGAAAAAGACGGCTTTGATTGTTCTCTATCAATGCGCCAGCACTAATCCTCTAGATCAGCCACTTTTGCGTTGACATGAGCACGCGGATGCTGGATTTGTAGGGCATTTGCCTAACGCATTCACATATAGCTAGCGCCCGGACGGGCGTATACTCTCTCGTACCAAGCCACAAAGGATGCTCAAGCGTGAGCTCGCGCCGCAGAGCAGCGCGGCGGCTAATCCGCCTTTGGTACGTGCCTCACGATGAAAAGGCGCGAAGTCCTTTTGGCGTGCTTGATGCTGCGCCCCCGCCAATCGCGGCAGGAGGCGCTTACCATGTGCCCTTCGCGGCTAAACATGCTGGTTCCACTCGAACTGCTGAGGATTCGTCATGAGCACGACAGCATCCGCAGGAATCTTGATAGTTGAAGACGAACGCATTGTGGCAATTGACCTACAACAGGCGTTGGGCGAACTGGGATACGACGCATTCGCGATTGCGGCATCCGGTGAGGAAGCGGTCGCTTGTGCCGAGGAGCGGTGGCCCGATGTGGTGTTGATGGATATCCGGATCAAGGGCCCGGAAGACGGAATTCGGACCGCCACGAGGCTGAAACAGACGGACCCGGTCAGTGTCGTGTTCTTGACGTCCCATGCGGACGATTCAATGATCGAGCGCGCAAAATTGGCCGAACCGGATGGATATCTGATAAAGCCGGTGCAATTGGCCGAATTGCGCAGCACCATCGAGATGGCATTGTATCGGCGACAAACCGACGCGGAGAAGGAGAAGACCCGGGCACTCGAGCACCGGGTGGTCACCATTTCCAACCACATACCCATGGCGATTGCACACTTCGACCTCAGAGGAAAGGTGCAATTCGCCAATTCGGTTTTTAAATCTCTGGTCGCTTACCATGACGATCCGATCGGCGCATCGGCCATGTCGTTCCTTGGTGAAGACTTGTATAAGGCGTCGTACTCCAGCCGGCAGAGTGCTTCGTCCGGTGACGCCGCAGCCGTACAAATGGATGTCGAGCAGAGCGGGGTGACTCGTCATTATGAGCTGAGCTATCTGCCCGACCGCGATTCCAGCGGTACGGTTACGGGCGTGTACGCGCTGGGCTCCGACATCACCGAGCGCGAGCAACTGGCGACCGATCTGCGCCACGCCCATGCAAATTGGGAAACCATCTTGAACGCCGTGCCGGCACGAATCATTTCCTTTAATCGCGATCTGATCAGCTGCTTTGCGAACACAGCGGCTCAAGCGGAATCCAGCATGCTGCGCTATCACACGCTCGGTCATCATATTCGGGCCGTTCTGGGTGAAGCTCGATACCGTAGAGCCGCGAACGATATCGAGAGCGCGCTTGCCGGACAGGCAACGGTGCGGGAAGAGGTTGCGTACGACGACAGCGGACCTCGCTACAGCCATCTGCATTTCATTCCAGACCTCAATGACGGTAGGGTGGTCGGTCTTCACTCCCTCTCATTCTGAGGGTCACGGACTTCCATTCCACGCCCGGCGATCCGTTGATTAGCGCACCGGCGTGAGTGGTTCGAGCGGAGCAGCAGGCGGTATGTGACGCCATTCTCAAGCCGCCGGTTGATTTGCTCGAGTGGCCGATTGCTCTTGTAAACTGCCGTCAAATGAGGCACCCACCGCTCATTCACCGGCTCGTGGTAGCCGCCCTCGCCATGGGCGCGGCGGTCGATGCGGCCGCGCGTGGCGGCGGCGGAGGCCATGGAGGCGGCGGAGGCGGCGGTCACAGCAGCGGGGGCGGCTCGCATTCATTCTCGGGTGGGACCTTCCATTCGTCGTCGGGAGCGGGCACCAGTCAGCTCTCGCTCGTCGAAACGATCGTATTGCTCATGTTCATCGCGATCGTCTTCTACTGGTTCTGGCGAATGAAGCGCAACTTGGAAACGGTGCCGCCGCAGCGAAGCGCGCCGCTGCGCACCGCGCTCGGGCCGGTCATCGACGATCCTACCGTTCCTCGCCGAGCACCCGCGCTTCAGCGGAATCGGCCGGCTTTGCGTGCTGACATTGCAACCATCGGCGCGAAGGATCCGGGTTTCGACATCGAGACCTTCTTGCAACGTGCCGAGATGAGCTATTTTTTGGTCCGGCGCGGTATACAAAACAATGACGCGGCCGCCGTGCGGCCCTATGTCAACGACGCGCTGTTCGCCGAGACGGCGCGCTCGATCGGTGCACTCAAGACACAGCATCGGCACACGCTGCTGGAGAGCCTCAACGTTCGGGCCGTGCATCTGGTCGATGCCATCTGCAACGATCAAGGCCAGAGTCTCGAGGTGCACTTCGACCTCGTTTACCGGGCAAAGAGTTTCGACGATGCAAACCATGTGGTCGCCGATGAGGGTTCCGATGGACGCCGCGGCGAGCGCTGGGTGTTCGTGCGGTCAGCGACCGCTCGAACCTCACTGCTCGGCAACGTGACGTCCTCGCGCTGTCCTGCCTGTGGGGCGGAGCTCAAATTGAGCCTCGACGGAGTCTGCGCTCACTGCAAGGCGAGTGTGACGAACGGAAGCGTCGACTGGGTGGTCGCCGGCATTCGAGGCGCCCCATTCGTCGGCTATACGAGCGAGTCGCAGTTGGCGGCTGCTGCTCCGAGCATCCCGGAAGGCGTTGCGCTCATGCAATCCTCGGACCCGGCATTCTCGATCGACGCGTTTCGGGTGCGCGTCCGAACCGCATTCGTCGCTCTGCAAGAGGCGTGGTGCAAGCAGCATCTCGACACGGCACGCGGCTTCATGAGCCCGGGTGCTTATTTCGCATGGCGTGCCCAGCTCGAGACCATGGCGGCGGAAGGTCGGCGCAATGTGATGGAGCGGCTGCAGGTACACCGTATTCAGCCGATGCGGATCGTGCATGGCCGCGTTTTCGATGACTTGACGGTGCGCATCACGGCGGCATGCGCCGACTACGAGCTCGATAGGGACGGGAAAGTGGTATTTGGCGATCGCACCGTGCGGCCCTTCGCCGAGGAGTGGACTTTTCAGCGGTCGACGGGCGTGACCACGACCGGCAAGCCCGGCACACTTGAAAATACCTGTCCGAGCTGTGGCGCGCCGGTGTCATTGACCCAGATAGGCGAGTGTCGCTTCTGCAAGGCGGCAATCACCACGGGGAAATTCGACTGGGTCGTTTCACGCATCGAACAGGAAGATGCCCCGATGGGTCGCGCCGACGCCGATGAGGGCAGCGCGGCCGCCTAGGGCTCGCGGCCGGCGCGGCGACGGCTCAAGGGACGATTGCAGTGCCCGTCGGCAGGAAGGGATCAGCGAAGATCTCCGAACTGGCGGCCCCTGCCAGGAAAGTACCAACCTGCGCGGCATTGACCATCTGCGGGTTGCCGCATAGATACACCCGCCATCCGGTCAAATCGGGATGGTCTCCCAGTGCGAGATCGAGCGGCGTGCCGGTCCAGAGGCCCGCGGGGTACGGGCCCCCGGAGACGCACGGCCGGTAACAAAAGCTTGCGTGGGTGGCGTCTAAGCGGCGCAGTTGCTCGGTCAGGTAAAGCCCGCGCGGGTCGCGGCTGCCATGGTACAGGTGGATTGCACCCTGGTGCTTGCGGTTCAGCGCATCGCGCGCAATCCCGTACAGGGGCGCCAATCCGCACCCCGTGCCGAGCAGAAGGATGTTTTGATCGGGTCTGCCGGGCGAATAGAAGCAATCGCCGAACGGCTCCGAGATCGTCACGCGGTCTTCGGCCTTCAGGCGTTCGAAAATCCAGCCGCTCACCCGACCTCCGCAGACGCGGCGCACATGCAGATTCAAATCATCGTCCAGCGAGGGAACGCTGGCGATCGAATAGTTGCGGGATGTGTGAGCATCCATGAACAGACGCAGAAACTGGCCGGGCAGGTAAGCGAACGGGCTGGCTGGCCGCAGTCGCACTTCGACGATTTCCTCGTTCAGCCGCTCAATGCAGATCACCGTGGCTTCGATGCGCTCAATCACCTCATCGGCGAGCGCCACCTCAAGGTCATGCGTCGGAACGCATTGGCAGGCGAGGAACAGACCGCGGCCCGTCATCGCGGGAGTCAACCCTGCCTGTGCGTTGTCCGGTACGACGCCCCGTAGGGCGCGCATGAGGCACGATTGACAAATCCCGGCGCGACAGGCACTCGGCACGGCGTGGCCTCGGGCCGTCAGGCAGTCGAGCACCGACTGCCCGTCGGCCTCGTACGATGAGCCTTGAAACAAGAGCCGAGCCATTCGCGTGATGATTACTTGCCGAGAACATCTTTACGCGTGGTTTCCGCGATGGCGGCTACTTGCGCAATCAGGTGGTCCGGCACCTTGAGTTCTTTCAACGTGGCGCCCAGATCCTCGACGACCGCGTCGAAATGGGAGTCGTTGAGGCCGTCCTTGACCAGGCGCGCGTGACCTTTTCGCATGTCCAGGCCGGTGTAGTTGTTCGGTCCGCCGAAGGCCATGGTCAGAAAAGACTTCTGCTTGGCCGCCTGCTTGGCCATATCGACGCCCGTGAAGAACCGGCTGATGCGCGGATCCTTGAGTACTTTGCGGTAAAAAATGTTGACAGCGGTGTCAACGGCGGGAGCGCCGCCGATTTCTTCATACAGTCCCATGGTAGTGCCTCACATGAAATTGGTTAACATGCATCACATATGCATGTTATTGAGAATAGGACAGGGCGTCACTACGTAGTAGCCGCAATGAGGAATCGCCAGCCCGCCATCCGCCCGCGCTGCGATTGTGCAAAGATGAGCCGCGCTGGACCAAGACTGCATTAGATCCTTGCCTGGTAGACCTCATGCAACTGACGCAATTCACGGATTATTCGCTGCGCACGCTGGTGTTCCTCGGGGCGCACCCCGGTCGGCTCTGCACGATCGCGGAAATCTCCGCCGCTTACGGCATCTCGGTCAATCACGTCATGAAAGTCGTCAACCGACTGGCCTCCCGCGGTTACGTGGAGACGATTCGCGGCAAGGGCGGCGGCCTGCACCTGGCGCGCGCGCCGCGGCTGATCAATCTGGGGGAGGTAGTGCGCCACATGGAGGAGCGATTCGACATCGTGGAGTGCTTCAATGAGGAGCATCAAGACTGCCTGTTGCTGCCGGGCTGCACTCTGAAGTCGATCCTGAACGATGCGCGCCGCAACTTCATGGCCACCCTCGATCGCCACACGTTGGCGGATGTCACCAGCGAGCATTTGACCGCGGTGTTTGCCTCGCGCAAAGGCGTGCGCATTCCGATCCGGCGAGTTCGCTGATACGATCCAGCGGTGGGTCCGGGGCGAAAGCTCATGGGATGGGGGTGGTCCAACAAGGAGAAAGTTTTGAGAACTCGATTGACAATGATTCACGGGGTGATTGTGGCTGCGGCAATGAGCGCAGCGTTGTCGTGGTCGTGCACCGCCTGGGCGGCTCATCCGCCGGATAGGCCGATCAACACGGCAAGCGAGTTGCGCGACTGGTGCAGGGATCAGTCCGAGGCGGCGCTCATCGCCAAGGGTCTGTCACCCTCCAATTGGACGGCGTCCTACTCCGATGCCGGGGACATTTTGAGCGTGAAAGGCCAGTGGCGCGTCGACGCATCGGCAGTCGCTGTGGAATGCCACACCGCGCGCGGAGATGCGGCGCGCTCGGCAACGATGTCCCTGCAGGATGCAGATGCCGGGGGAACTTAGAACTCAAAATAAACGGGGGCGGCCGCTCCGCCCACGTCTTGATCAAGCCTCCACTGCTGCGAGTGCACCCTCGAGCGCATCGCAAAGAAGATCGATCTGCGAGCGCTCGATGGTCAAGGCCGGCGACAGGATGATGGTGGAGCCCGAGAGCCGGATCATCGCGCCGCGCTGGTAGGCCTCCCGCTGCACGCGCGCGAGCTCCGGCGCTCCGCGCGGGAACGGCGTGCGCTTGGCCTTGTCCGCCACCAATTCGATGCCGGCCATCATCCCAATGCCACGCACGTCGCCGACCCACTTGAAGCGATTCTGCAGGGTATGCAGCCGTGTCAGGAAATATTCGCCTTCGCGTGCCGCCCGGGCCGGAATGTTCTCGCGTTCCAAAATCTCCAGCGTCGCGAGCGCCGCGGCCGCCGCGACCGGATGAGCGCCATAAGTGTATCCATGATTGATCGCGCCGAGCACCGGGTCGCTGGCGTCGAATGTGTCCAACATCTTGGCCGATACTGCGGTGGCTCCGAGCGGAATATACCCTGAGGATATGCCCTTGGCGAGGCACCACATGTCAGCCTTCACTCCCCACAGGCGGGTGCCGAACCAGTGGCCGGTGCGGCCGAATCCTGTGACCACTTCATCAGCGATCAGCAGTACCCCATGCTTGTCGCAAACTTCGCGCACCAGGGGCCAGTAATTGGTCGGCGGCACGATCAGTCCCCCCGCTCCCTGCACGGGCTCCGCAATGAATGCCGCGACGGTGTCGGGTCCCTGAAAAACGATCTCGCGGTCGAGCAGCTCAGCGCAAATCTGGCCCAGCTTCTCGGGATTCTGCGTGTAGGGATTGCGGTAAAGCCACGGCGTATCGATGTGAAAACAGCCCGGCAGCAGCGGCTCGTAGGCTCGGCGAAACCCCGTATTGCCGTTGACACTCGCGCCGCCGAAGTGCGTGCCGTGATATCCCTGGCGCAAGGAAATGTATTTGGTGCGATCGGCTTGGCCGCGTAGCTTCCAATATTGGCGGGCGAGCTTCAACGCACCCTCGACGGCGTCCGATCCGCCCGAGCTGAAGTGAAATGTGCCGACGCCGTCTTCAGCCATCAATTTGGATAGTTGCTGCGACAACTCAATGGCGCGCGGGTGGGTCGCACCGCGAAAAGTGTTGTAGAACGGCAGTTCCTCCAGCTGAGCCACGATGGCATCGCGGATTTCCCTGCGGCCGAAGCCCAAATTCGCGCACCACAGCCCGCCGATTCCATCGACCATGCGATGGCCGTCCACGTCCCAGACCCAGCTTCCATCGCCGCGCGCGATGATGTCCGGCGGCGTGCCCCGGGCGGAGCCGGAGTGTCCCATTGGATGCAGAAAATGACGTGCATTTTCCGATTTCAGTTCGGCGGGCGAAAGTTTGCTCATAGGCTGCGATTCTAGCCGGTTGCGGCGCAGGCGATCGCCGGGGCGGTTCGCTCGGGCGCGCCGGCCCGAAGTTTTTTTTGCCTCGCGGCTCAGCCGGAGCGTTAGCCGGTGACAGTCCTCGGCACCGGCGTCATCAGGGTCGGTGGACCGAGGCTCGCGAGAACGCGATCATTGTTGATCATGATCGGCGAGGAGAGCACGTCGCGCAGGCTGCGCGCGAGGCTGAACTCGCTGTCGTTGCGATAGCCGGCCAAACCACAGGCGCGCAGCGCACGCAACACGGTCGCGGTGGCGAGCTCGGATGCCTCCACCTTGCTCAAGGTGATCATGGTCTGGAAGTCCAACGATTGCAGTGCAGTGGGATCGCCGAACGCACGCTCGTACTCGCGCGCCGCACGCGCAAGCAGCCCGAGCAGTGTGTGCAGCGAGCCCACGGCGGTGGTCAGATGTGCCGCCCCCGGGGGGAAATGCCCGTTGGAATGGCGCGACGCTGAACGGATAAACGCCTGGGCACGGGAAACCGCCGCAGCGGCGATGCCCGCCCACACGGCTCCCCAAAATAAATGGGCGCTCGGTACCATGCTTTGCGCGTGGATCTTGGCGTACGGAGTGGCGACGATGTTTCCGGCCACGCCCTTGGCGCGCAGGGTGAAACCCTCGCTGCGCGTGCCGCGCATGCCGAGCGTATCCCAGCTGTGGGAACGCTCGAGCGTGTACGAAGGCTTCAGAAACACGCCCAGCACCTGATCGGACGGCGCCGCGCTCGCCGAGCGCCGCGCGGTGGTGACGACGCCGTCGGCCTCCTGGCCGTACGATATGCAGGTCGCCTTGCGCACCAGGCTGATCTGTTCCCCGGAAAACTCGATCGGCGCCTCGCTCTCGCGGATGTTGGCTCCGGCCAGCCCTTCGGTGGTCGAAGAAGCCAGCAGCAGCTGATCGCTGGCAAGGCGCCGCAGAATGGCCTCGAGGGTCGAGTTTCCATCTAGGTAAGGCACGATGCAGGCCACTTTGACCTGGTGCATGGCATAGATGAGACCCGTGGACCCGCAGCCCTGAGCGATTCGATAGCAGATGTCGATGACGTCCGAGGGCGAGGCACCTTCGCCTCCATAGGCCACGGGCACGAGGATGCCGAGCAGCCGTTGCTTGCGAATTTCGTCAAAGGCTTCGGCGGGAAAGCGGGATTCGAGATCGACGGCGGTCGCGAACGTCCCGGCTACCCGAGTCACCGCCTCGGCGCGAACGGAGAAATCGCTGGGCTGAGGTGTGATCGGGGGTGCGCCAACTGCAGGGCGTGCTGAGGTGATCATGGGCTGGAGCCTAATGCAGCCGGCTGCCTGCAATTCTGCGATACATCAGATTTTGCGACGATGAGCGTCGGAAATCTGATCCATCTCACCTTTCGCCACCGGCCCTGCGGTAGGCTTGGTACCACGACCATTTGAGGATCCGAGAATGAGCATCAACCCATGGCCCGGCGGGTCGACGTTGCCGCGCGCGACGGACGCAGGCACTTTGGGATCAGCATCGCCGGACACGGCAGCACGGCTCCCCACCATCGTCGCACTGCGCGACTCCCTGGCACCCTTCAGCCGCAAACGCAACGCCTATGCACTCCTACTGCTGTGCGGCGATGTCGCCCTGTTTGCCGCCGGTCAGTGGCTTGCCGTCACCACGTTGAACGATTGGGCGCGGTTCGCGGGGGCAGTCTTGACCTGGTCTGCCATCGTGCGCCTGTTCATCATCGGCCACGATGCCTGTCATCAGGCCCTCACGAGTAATCGGACGTTGAACGAGGTCACCGGCCGCATCGCCTTTTTGGTGTCGTTGACGCCCTATTCGCTCTGGCGCGCGGGACACAATGTCGTGCACCACGGTTTCAACAACCTGCGGGGTAGGGACTTCGTTTGGGAGCCCAAAGAAGTGGACGAGTATCTGGCGCTGCCCACCTGGCGCCGCGCGCTCGAGCGCATCTATCGAAGTGCGCTCGGACCCGCCATCTATTATTTGGTCGAGATCTGGTGGAAGCATCTCTTTTTTCCCAATCGCCAGCACATTGCGGCGCCGCGGTTGGAGTTCAGGCTGGACTGCTGGTTGGCGGCTGCGGCGGCGTCTGCGTGGATGGCAGCAATATTTTTTTACACTCACGCGGTCGGTCGGCCGTTCTTCACCACCTGGCTGATCGCCTGTGTCGTGCCCTTTTTGCTGTGGAATTGGACCGTGGGGCTCGTGGTGTACCTCCACCACACCGATCCCGACCTGCTCTGGTACGCCGAAAAAAGAGAATGGAGGAGGCATACCGCGCAGGTGTCGGCGACCGCACACGTCGTGATGCCCTCGATCCTCGGTGCGTGCATGCATCACATCATGGAGCACCCCGCGCATCACCTGAACTCGACCATCCCGCTCTACAATCTGAAGGCGGCCCAGCGTCACCTTCTCGAGATCGGCGCCACGTTCAGGAGCACGCCGTGCACCCTGGCGCACTATCTTCGGTGTGTTCGGATCTGCAAGCTGTACGACTACGCTGCGAACTCGTGGGTGCCTTTTCCAGCGTAGCGATCGGGCCTGCTCAGATCCGAGCCGCTCTGAGGCGAAGCGCGTTGCCGATCACCGATACCGAGCTCAGGCTCATGGCAGCCGCCGCAATCATCGGACTCAAGAGAACCCCGAAGGCGGGATACAGCACACCGGCTGCCACAGGTATCCCCACCGCGTTGTAAACGAACGCGAGCGCCAGATTCTGTCGGATGTTGCGCATCGTGGCGCGGCTTAAGGATCGCGCGCGTGCGATGCCGGCGAGATCGCCTTTGACGAGGGTGAGCCCTGCGCTTTGCATGGCGATATCGGTGCCGGTGCCCATGGCAATGCCCACGTCGGCGGCGGCCAGCGCGGGCGCATCGTTGATGCCGTCCCCCGCCATGGCGACCACATGACCTTCGCTCTTCAGGCGCCGAATGACTGCGCTTTTTTGGTCCGGAAGCACGTCAGCCTGCACTTCGGTGATGCCGAGCTTGCGGGCGACGGCCTGTGCGGTGGTGGCATGGTCTCCCGTCAACATCACGATGCGCAGGCCCTCGGCGCGCAGCGTGCCGAGCGCGCCGAGCGTCGAGCCTTTGACTGGATCCGCCACCGCGATGATGCCCCCCATCCGGCCATCCACCGCCACGAACAAAACCGTGGCGCCGTCCTGGCGCAGCTCCTCGGCGCGCGAGACCCAAGCGGAGTCGGTAATACCGCCGTCCGCGAGGAGATGCTGGTTCCCGACCGCGACGTGCCGCCCGCCGATGCTCCCGAGCACTCCCTTGCCTGTGATCGAGGCGAAGTTCGCGACCTCATCGAGCGCAATTCCTCGCTTCGCGGCGGCCGCGAGTAGTGCGCCCGCGAGAGGATGTTCGCTGGGCCGTTCCAGACTCGCAGCAAATCCGAGGATGGACGTTTCATCGAATCCCCCGGCAGCGACGATCGCGGTCACCCGGGGCTTTCCCTCGGTGAGGGTGCCGGTCTTGTCGACCACCAGGGTGTCGACCTTCTCGAAGCGCTCGAGCACTTCGGCGTTGCTGATGAGCACCCCGGCACCTGCCGCCTTGCCGACTCCGACCATGATGGACATCGGCGTTGCGAGGCCAAGCGCGCAGGGGCACGCAATGATGAGCACCGATACCGCCGCGACCAGCGCGAGACCCAATGCCGGTGCCGGTCCCCAGACCATCCAAGCCGCAAATGCTCCGAGCGCGCAGGCCATCACCGCCGGCACGAACCAAGCGGCAACGACATCAGCGAGCCGCTGAATGGGTGCGCGGCTGCGCTGCGCATCCGCGACCAGCCGCACGATGCGGGATAACAGCGTGTCGCTACCGACCCTGCTCGCGGTGATGGTGAGCGCCCCCGTGCCGTTGAGGGTGCCGCCGATGACGGCTGCGCCCAGCGACTTCTCGACCGGCAACGATTCGCCGGTCATCATCGATTCATCGACTGCACTCGCTCCCTCCGACACCGTGCCGTCAACGGGTACCGCCTCGCCCGGGCGCACCTGCAGCCGATCACCGATATTGAGATGATCGAGCGGGACTTCCTCCTCGGAGCCGTCCACTCGCAAACGCCGCGCGGTCTTGGGGGCAAGCGCAAGCAGCGCCCGGATGGCCCCCCCGGTCTTTTCCCGTGCGCGCAGCTCGAGCACCTGACCGAGCAGAACCAGAACCGTGATCATCGCGGACGCTTCATAGTAGACCGGGACCAGGCCAGCAGGGTCTCGAAGCGCGGGCGGAAACAGTGCGGGCGCGAAGGTCGCGATCACGCTATATGAGTAGGACGCAGCCACCCCCAAGGCGATCAGGGTGAACATGTTGGGAGAGCGGTTGCGGAGGGATGCAAACGCTCGCTGGAAGAACGGCCAGCCGCACCAGAGCACCACCGGTGTGGCGAGCGCGAACTGCATCCAGAGCGACCGCTCGGTCAAATGGCCGCTCATGTCCAACACGAAGACCGGTGAGGTGAGGAGGGCGCCGATGGTGAATCGCCGGCTCATATCTCGAAGCTCGGGGCTCGTACCCGCCGCTTCGGGAACGCCCTCCGGTTCGAGTGCCATACCGCAGATCGGGCAACTGCCCTGCTCGTTGCTGTGAATTTGGGGGTGCATCGGGCAGGTGTAGAAAGCGCGTGAAACGGGGCGGGGATTCGCCGCAGGTCGAGCGCGCGGTGCCGGCGCAGCCGTGCTCGGATTCAAGTACGGTTCGGGGTCCGCCAGAAACTTGGCCTTGCAGCCGGCGCAACAAAAGACGTAGGTCGAACCCGCATGTTCCGCGCGGTGCTTGGCGGCGGCCGGATCGACCCCCATGCCGCATACGGGGTCACGCGCGGTTTTCTCGGCGCTGATCGACTGCAAATCGTGATTCATGCACCCAGTCTACGCTTCGTCGTCGATACCGCGTGGAGCGGGGTTAAGCGGCCGTTGAGTGGGGGGCGCCCCCCGCGGGGCGCCCCGCCCGCAGATGTCAGGCGAGATCGAATCGATCGAGCTCCATCACCTTCGCCCATGCCGCGACGAAATCCCGCACAAACTTTTCCTGGGAATCCGCGCACGCATACACCTCCGCAATCGCGCGCAGCTGCGAATGGGAGCCGAAAATCAGGTCGACCCGGGTGGCGGTCCATTTGAGCTCTTGCGTCTTGCCGTCGCGGCCCTCGTACACCCCGGAAAATCCTGCCGCAGGCTGCCAATGCGTAGCCATGTCTAGCAGGTTGACGAAGAAATCGTTCGACAGGGTCCCTGGCCGTCGCGTCAAGACGCCATGCAAGGACTTCTCGCCATTGGCACCGAGCACACGCAAGCCGCCGACCAGCACTGTCATCTCGGGGGCGGACAGGGTCAGCAATTGTGACCGATCGATCAACAGCTCTTCGGCCGACAGCCGTTGCTTGCCACGCAGATAGTTGCGGAACCCGTCGGCGGTGGGCTCGAGAGGTGCAAAAGCATCCGCGTCGGTCTCATCCTGCGAGGCATCCATGCGTCCCGGGGTGAACGGAACTTTCACATCGTGCTGAGCGGCCCTGGAGGCCTTCTCGATCGCCGCAGCGCCGCCGAGAACGATCAGATCCGCCATGGATACTTTGTTTCCCTCAGCAGCCGAGGCGTTGAACTCTCGTTGGATCCGCTCGAGCGCCGTCAGCGTGCGGGCGAGCTCCGGCGGACGATTCGCGTCCCAGTCCCGTTGTGGCGCGAGCCGAATACGTGCGCCGTTGGCGCCTCCGCGCTTGTCGGAGCCTCGGAATGTCGAGGCCGACGCCCATGCGGTGGAAACCAGTTCCGCTACGGAAAGGCCTGAGCCGAGGATTCTCTCCTTCAACGCCGCAATGTCCGCCTCCGCGATCAGGGCATGATCCACGGCGGGAATCGGGTCTTGCCAGGGGAGCGGCTCCTTTGGAACGAGCGGGCCGAGATAGCGCACGATGGGTCCCATATCGCGGTGGGTGAGCTTGAACCACGCCCGCGCAAACGCGTCGGCGAACTGATCCGGATGCTCGTAAAAGCGCCTCGAGATCTTTTCGTAGGCAGGATCCACGCGCAAGGCGAGATCCGTCGTGAGCATCGAAGGCGCGTGACGTCGCGCGCTGTCATGCGCATCCGGCACGGTATTCGCGCCCGCACCGTTCTGTGGCGTCCATTGATGAGCCCCGGCGGGGCTCTTGGTCAGCTCCCATTCGTAGCCAAACAAGTTTTTGAAGTACTCGTGGCTCCACCTCGTCGGCGTCGCAGACCAGGTCACTTCCAGGCCACTGGTGATCGCATCGCCCGCGTTGCCCGTGCCAAATCGGCTCTTCCACCCGAAGCCCTGATCCTCGATGCCGGCGCCCTCCGGTTCCGGACCCACGAGGGATGCGTCGCCGGCGCCATGGGTCTTGCCGAAGGTGTGGCCGCCCGCGATGAGTGCCACTGTCTCTTCGTCGTTCATTGCCATGCGGGCAAACGTGTCGCGAATGTCTCTCGCCGCGGCAAGCGGGTCGGGCTTGCCGTTCGGCCCTTCCGGGTTCACATAGATGAGGCCCATCTGCACGGCGCCGAGAGGATGCTCAAGATCGCGATCTGCGCCATAGCGCTCATCGGCGAGCCACTGGCCCTCGGGTCCCCAATAAATGTCCTGATCGGGTTCCCAGGTGTCGACGCGACCGCCGCCGAACCCGAAGGTCTTGAAACCCATGGATTCGAGCGCGACGTTGCCCGTGAGAATGAGAAGATCGGCCCAGGAAATCTTTCGCCCATATTTCTGCTTGATGGGCCACAGAAGCCGACGTGCCTTGTCCAGATTCGCATTGTCCGGCCAGCTGTTGATGGGCGCGAAACGCTGCTGCCCGCCGCCGGCGCCGCCCCGGCCGTCGCCGATGCGGTATGTTCCGGCGCTATGCCAGGCCATTCGAATGAACAGCGGCCCATAGTGTCCAAAATCGGCAGGCCACCAATCTTGCGAGTCGGTCATCAACGCATGCAGATCCGCGATCACGGCATTGAGGTCAAGACGAGCGAATTCCTGTGCGTAATCGAACGCTTCGCCCATCGGATTGGACCGCGCGCCATGCTGATGAAGGACCGTAAGATCCAACAGGTGGGGCCACCAGTCGTGGTTGGTGTGTGCGCGAACTTTGCCTGCCACGGGGCATTTGCTTTCGGTTGCCATGGTTCTCTCCTCAGACCTGACGGGGGCCGGCCGATCGACGGCCTGAAGCCTTCTGGCTCAATGGACGGGAGGAACGATATCCGGGGCGCACGCCGCAATACAGGTGATTGTTTCTATGAGGGCCATCGAGCCCCTCTATCACCGGTGCCATCGAGCCCCTCTATCACCGGTGGCGCAGCGAACACCGGTGATAGAGGCTGTCAGATCGAAGTCGCGCTCGAGTCAAAACTCAATGAATCTTTTTCAGCGCCTCCGCGAAGTCGCTGACATTCAGCGTGCCTATCCCCGCCGCCGGGCTGTACCCGTCGCGGCCCACGTAGAAGTCGTTATTGCCATACTTGATCACGTTGAACGGCGCTCCCTGACCGGTATAGGCCCCG
>Ga0182030_10013755_pt1 | contig 16071 bp, 11 predicted proteins | sample 812S3MmetaG_FD_121299 | JGI IMG/M metagenome (GOLD analysis project Ga0182030, IMG submission 121299) | Permafrost microbial communities from Stordalen Mire, Sweden - 812S3M metaG (Illumina Assembly) | ecosystem: Environmental > Terrestrial > Soil > Wetlands > Permafrost | place: Sweden...
GGCCGTTGAAGCCGCAGCACCAAATCAATCAATTGCTCTTTGCTGAGCTGCTGCAAATCAGTGCGATCCATGTCCACATAGATTCAGAGATTGAAACCCGTGGCAAGGGGGGTGGGTAATTGCCTCGGATGGTCGGCCTCATAGCCGCTGACGATGAAAGCATGTTCAAGGTTATGATCGCTCTGGCCGATGCCACCCCACAATTCTCCTCAATGGAACTGTTAATGCCCAACCGGAGTTGGTTTGGCGTGAGCAAATTTCCTCCTCCCGACCAACCCTCACCCGAACAGTGTAAGCCAGCCCCGCCTCTTGTTGATCGAATGCCGCATGTGCCGACAGGCGAAACTAAGGAGCAGACCAAGCCCAAAGCCTCAGCAGGACGAAAGCCTCAGTTCGGCAAATAGGTTACCCATTCGGTCAATGATAGGTCGGGGCGAGGCGCGATGCTTGACGCGATGGCCGGCCACGTTATTTCCAAGGGCTGCATGATCGGAATTACCAACGGGCTTGACACCGTTCGGTCGAACGATCGCGAACAGGGCTACGATGCTTTCGGATGCCAATCTAGGTTTTGAAATTCAGGCTTCGGGCGAAGAGTGTCCCGGTGCCACAGCGGCATTCCCGTACGATCGGTTGACAGTAGAACGCTTCCGCACAGCGTTTCCCCGGGCACGTTGGCGCGACGATCTTAGGGCGTGGTTCGTCCCCGGAACGACCGCCGAGCGCCGTCTCAATCGCTGGCTCGGACGAGAACTGTCGAGTGCTCTCACCTATGCCGACGATAAAGGTCGTGACGCCTTTGCTTTCGACCCAATTGACAGCCCCTATCTGGAGGTGGGTGAGGACCTACGTGTAAGGACGCCATATTCCAGAACCATCGTCGGTGAGCTTCAGACAGTCCCGTGGGCTTGGTGGGATAGCGAGATAAAGGCGTGGCGTGTGCCTTTTCGATCTTGGGAAGCGCTGCGGGAGCATTGGTCGACGATCGAAGCAGCCGCTCGCCGCAACGAGCCAGCAGCAAGACAGGCGCGGCGAGCGGCCCGCAAAGGTTCGCCGACCTATGAGGAAATGATGGCGCATGTTGCGGAAATGCGTCGCCATCGCTACCCGGTTCCTGCCGGATCACTTCCGCCCTTGGACCGCATCGTCATGACGCGAAATGGACCCGTCATCTTCACTGACATTACTGGCGAGGTTGCCGCAGAGAATATTCTCAGGAATCGTTATCCGGATGTCGTACCTGGAGACAGGTCATTCATTTGGGCAAACTGGCGCAGACCAACACATGATGAACTGGTGAAGACGTGGCCTGCGCATCGACCGCCGAGCGATGCTGAGATTGGACGCGGTTGGTGGCAGCCGACCCTCGAGGAACTCAGAGGGGAAAGACGAAAAGCAAAATCGATTGAGCGCGCCCAAGAGACTCGCCGCTTGAAGCGACAAAAGCCGCTGAACACTGCTTTATGAACGGCGCGGAGCCTCGGACGACTCGACGTAAATTATAGGGACAGGCTCATTTGAGGCGCTATTTCGGGCTCCTCGCCAAGCGATGAGAGCGACACGCCCAGCTTTGCACGATCCGGTCGTAGTCAACGGCCGTCTCGATATCGAAGCATGGAAAATGGCCCAATTTGATGATGGCGCCCCCCGGCGGCGAAGGTTGCTGCAGGTACTGAGTGCCGAAGTTTTCGGTGCCCATCCCAATCGGCATTCTGCTGATGTCTGTTCAGGCCGATGCGAAGGCGGCGTTTCTGGTTCTCCGAGAGACCGAAGACGCGAAGCACTGGAATCGAGGTGATGCCTTCGAGCTTCGCCGCGCGCCATACTGCTTCGCCGTCGAGGATTGTACCGTCCTCCGCAACGACCAGCGCACGCGCCAGGCCATCCACGCGGATGCTGGAGCGGATATCATTGTGGCTGCTTGCTTTTTACCGATCGGCCCTCGAACCCAAGCGCCAAAATTACCGCGCCTTCTGTCGCGCGGCGATCACCTCCGCGTCTTTGGCCATATAATCCGCCAGCTTTTGTCCGGCGACCGGGTCGCCCCAGGTTTCGATCCGCGCGATCCGGCCGTCCTCGATCGTGAAGAACAGGGCCGTTTTCGCCTTCAACGCAGTTCCGTCGGGAAAGCTGCCGGAGAGCTCTGTTGTCACGACAACATTGTCGCCGCTTGCGATGAAGCGCGTGATTTCGAGATGGTAATTCGAAACGAAGCGGCGGATCGAGGCCTGCTCCGGTCCGATGACGCCGATCAGCCGCTCGGTCGGGGCGGTATGCGCCTGCCCGATATTGTGGCCGTAGGTGAGTTGTTCCTTGTACAGACTGCGGTCCATGGGAATTCCCGGGTCGCGCTCGATCGACGCGCGTATGCGCGCGGCAGTCGTCTCGAAGGCTGCGTTGCCGCCGGCGGCATGAAGAATTGGGCCCGGCAGCAGGAATGCCACCGCGATCGGGATCATCGATATGCGTATCACAGCATTTTCCCTGAGATTGTTGGTATGCTCACGTCGGTTCGCGGCCCAGTTTCAGCGGGTCGAAGGGTTGCGCCGCCAGTAGCAGTACATGCCAGCTTTTCCCGGCGGCCGAGCTGCGTTCCGCATCGGCGCTTTGCACGATGTCGAGCGTCAGCTGCTGAAGCCTGACCAGCACATCGTCGAGCGCCTGAGCGGAAATATTGACGACCTGGGACGACCAGATGGCGTTGGGCCTGGAAAAATCCATCGTCACGAACAGGTTCTGTAAGCCCCGGGCAAACGCCCTTCCCACCTCTGAATTCTCGTGCCAGTGGATGTTGCGGGCAAACAGCAGCCTCACCTTGTTGCCCGGCAGCAGTTCGACCAGCCGTAGCTTCTCCAGCTTCACGAGATGTTCGACCAGCAGCGCCTCAGGCATTTTGCAGTCGCGCTGAATTTCCTGGGCCGACCATCCCCTGGTCAGAAGGATGAACACGAAGGCCAGCTGCAAATCGGCGAATAGCAGCCGTTCTTGCTCCCGGCCCAGCCGGTTGGGCCGAGTGTCGAGGTCTTCCTTCGCGACCTCACACAACTCCATGAATGTAACGCCCAGGATGTTGCAGAGGTCTTCCGCGATCTGCAGCGTCAGGCCGCTGCCGGCGAACCAGCGCTTGACCGTTCTTTCGGTGACGTCCATCAGCGACGCGATTTCGCGATAGCGCAAGCTCCGCATCCGGCACAGCTGCTTCAATGCCTGTATCAGCGTCGCGACCTGCCGATGGCTATCTGACTGCCGCATCGCCTCCCCGCTTCGACCTGTTTGTTGATGGCCTGGTTCTTTGCCTACCGAGGGGACCATGCCGGACGAACCACTGACAAGTCCTTTGGGCGACTAGGGACATATTTCGTCCCCGACCAGGCTCCGTGAAGTCCCTCCGATACTTTCGTCTTGCCCGCGCCGTGCAAATAGACACCTTTTCACAGTGAAGAAATACAGACCCGCCGCGCGCAGACGCGGTGAAGGGGGAAGCAAATCCGGCGCCTAGCGCGGCGCCGGGACAACAAAGGGGGGAAGCAATGTCGAAAGAATTTGCTATTGTCGGATCGCGCCGTCTCGCGCGTCGTTCGACGGTGCTGGCGCTGCTCGCCGGCATATCCGGTATCGCCTGTTCCGCAGTCGCCCAGGATCAGCCGTCGCAAGGGCCGACGGTCACAGGCGCGCAGGGCGAACAGCTCCAAGAGGTTGTTGTTACCGCGCAAAAGCGGGCGCAGAACCTGCAGACCACCCCGGTCGCGGTGACGGCCATATCATCCCAAACGCTGGAGGATTTTCACGTACAGAACGCCTCGGACATCAACGGCCTGGTCCCCAACCTCCAGGTCTATGTTTCCGCCCAGGGCGCATCGACGGCGGAATACTACATTCGCGGCATCGGCGGCAGCTCCAGCACCAACGGCCAGGACAACAAGGTCGCGATGTATGTCGATGGGGTCTATATTCCGCGCAGCACCGGCGCATTGTTTGACGTCGCCGATATCGAACGCGTTGAAGTCCTGCGCGGCCCGCAGGGGACATTATATGGCGAGGCCGCGACAGGCGGCGCGATCAATTTCATCACGGTAGGTCCAAAGGGCAACTTCGCCGCGCGAGAGGATTTGACCTTCGGCAATTACGGCCGCGTGAAGACCAAGACGCGCTTCGACACGCCAACCTGGAACGGCCTATCGGCCGAGTTCACCTTTCTGAGCAACAACAGCGACGGCTGGGAAGACAATCTCGCCGGCGGTCAAGTAACCAACCTCGGACCTGGAACCGGCGGGCATTTCGGAGTCATGACCGCGCCGTCGAAATTTGCCTATTCCGACACAAAAGCCTATCAGGCGGCGATCAAGTGGGAGACGCCGATCGAGGGCCTGACCTTGCAGTGGAAGGGCGACCATACAGACGACCATTCGATGCAGCCGGCGGTACAGATGCTGTTTCCGGAAACTCTGGGCACCACCATCCTGGCGGTACAGCCGCCGGGCAGTGTCGCGCCATATTCGGCCCATGCGCTGAACGCGATCGCCGGGCCGACGGACTATCCCGACCGAGACCAGGTCTATGGGCAGAGCCTGAATATCACCTACGACATCAACGATTGGCTCAGCGTCAAGAACCAGACCGCATTCCGTTTCGCGGACGATCTGACCTCGACCGAGTTGGGCGGCGGCGGCGAACTGGTCTGCGCAATTCCGATTTTTTGTTCCGGCGGCATCTTTGGCGGCAAGCTTAACAATCCTGCGAACTCACCGATCACGCTGTTCGATTCGATCGGCGACACCGTGTCCCACACCGAAAGCAACGAGTTCAACGTCACCGCCAAGACGCAGTGGGCGGATTTCCTGGCCGGCGTCTATTACTTCCATGAAGGGGTGAACGGCTCTGGCAATAATTTCGGACCGTTCTATCCGCCCGGGTTCGGCGTTTACCAGATCATAAACGGGATACGAACCTTGCCCGGGTACCCCGGCGCCGACGGCACCGTCGGACGTAACGACAACACCGACTTCGCCCTCTACGGCCAAGTCACCGGCCATATCACCGACCAGATCGATCTCCAGGGCGGGCTGCGCTGGAGCAAGGATGATCGGGACGACATCAGTACGACGGTCTTTCCGCCGGTCACCTTCAACAACACGCTCTATCGCGTCGACTGGATGGTGGATCTCACCTATCGCCCGACCGACGATATGATGGCCTATGCCAAGATCGCCACCGGTTTCGTGCCCGGCGGCCTGTTCGGCAGCGCGCCCTTCGGACCAGAAAAGCTGACGGAGCCGGAGGTCGGCCTGAAAGCCGACCTCCTGGACAAGCATCTGCGTACCAACACCGCTTTCTTCTGGGGCGACTATCGCCAGCTCCAGTTGCTCGCCGCCAATCCGACTATCCAGATATCCAATGTCGGCTCAGAAGAAATCTATGGGCTGGAAGAGGAAGTCACCTATCTGATGACGGACGGGCTGGAGTTGGGCGCCAATGCCGGCTGGACCCACGTCCGATGCTCGCAGACACCCGCCGCCTGCATCAGCGCCAACAATACCGCGCTTGCCAATCAGCGGCCGGTCGGCACTCCGAAATGGAATGCCGCAGTCTCGGCGCAATATGACACGCAGGAACTCTCGTTCGGCGGTCATGCGCGTTTTCGCGTCGATGGCGTTTATGTATCGGACCAGAACTGGCTCGCCTCGCCGCCAACCTCGGCGATCGAGCAGGCCGCGATCACCAGCAAGGGGAGCTGGACTGTCAATATGCGGGCCGGGATCGTCGAAGTACCCCTGGGCGATACCGACGCCACCGGTTCAGTGTCGCTTTGGGGCTCGAACATCTTTAACAACCGGCGTCTGAACTTCGCCTTCAGCGTCGGCGACGCCGCGGTCGGCACCTTCACGCCGCCGGCCATGTTCGGCGTGGACTTGACGGTCAAATACTGAGAGGCGGGAGATAAGGACGGCATCTGTCCTTAACCGGGACGGCAGGGGTCACTCGCGACATCGCAAGTTGACCCCTGCCGTTCGAAGAGGACAATACCGTAGTGAGGTCCAGGTCACGACCGCGAATCCACAGCCGGAATACCGTAAATTCTGGTAGCATGGTCCCGACGACCGGTCTCAAAGGCCGGCATACGATTTGTACGACAGGGAGGACTTTAGATGATTCTCGTCCAAACCGCGCGAAGTGAGACCCCGGCCGCGCACTATGCCTTGGCGTTAGCGGCGATCGGCGCGGGCCTGATGCTGCCGGCATGGAGCACGGCCTCTGCCGGCACGACGAAGGGCTTCGTTGTCACGGCTATGGAGTACGCGACCCATGACGGCGGCCCCGCCGATTGCCCCGGCGGCCTCGCCATGAGTTCAAAGGACTATTACCTGCAGAACCTGCCGCCGGCTGAGCGCGAGCGCCTGTCCAAGGGCGAGAACGTCAAGGAATTATTCAAACTGCTCTATGCCCCGGGCGGCAATCTGGGGCCGGGCAAGCGCACCCATAACCAATGCGCCGACCCGACCGATTTCCAAGGCCCGCCGCTTCCGACCATCCAGGGCGCGGTTGCCGACGGCATGAATCTGGACGGGCGCAACGAATCAACGCCGGGCGACGCCGCGCCAAATACCTGCGCCCATCAAAAATTCACCAGCCCCACCGGCGCGCCCGGCATTGACAACCAGTTCTGGCGGGCGATGGGCTGCATCCGCGGCTATCGGCCTGATGCGGACATCGTCAAATATCAGAACGCGAATATTCCCGGCGGTGAATATACGGTCCTGATCGAGCTGACCGGCGTCGACGATATCCGCAACGACCCGGACGTTCAGGTCGGTATCTATGCCAGTCCTGATAGGGTGACGGTCGACGCCGCGCAGAATGTGCTGCCGGATTCCAGCCTGTCGGTCCCCGACGACCCGCGCTATCGCGCCGTCGCCCATGGCCGGATCGTGGACGGCGTGTTGACTACCGACCCGACCGACGTTCGGCTCAAATATAAATCGCAGGGCTATGTCGATACGGATTACTACATCAAGGGTGCCCGCCTGCGCCTGGAACTGAAGCCGGACGGCACCGCAAAGGGTATGCTGGGCGGCTATTACGACGTCGAAACTTTCTATGACGGCTTCATCCGTCAAGCTCAGGTCGTGACCTCCGTCCTGCTGTCCTATACCTGCCCGGGCGTCTATGGCGCGCTGAACAACCTAGCTGACGCTTATCCCGATGCGAAGACCGGCAAATGCACCGCGATCTCGACCGCTTTCCGCCTGGAAGCGATTCCGGCCTTCATCATCCATCCGACCGATAAGACCAAGACCGCCCAGGACACGACGCAGGGGGCGGTGAACCGTTGAGACGAGTCATCGCATTTGCCACGCTCGCCCTGCTGGCGGGCTGCGGACCGAGCGAACCGCAATCGAGCGGCGGGCCGCCCGCGATCCGCCGGTTGACCGAGGCGCAATACCGACAAAGCATCGCCGACATCTTCGGGCCCGACATCAAGGTCAGCGGCCGCTTCGACCCCGATATGCGGACCGACGGGCTGCTGGCGGTCGGTACCGGCCGGGTCACGGTCACGCCCTCGGGCTTCGAGCAGTACGAAGCAATGGCGCGCAATATCGCGGGCCAGGCGCTTGACGAAAAGCACCGCGACGCGGCGATGCCGTGCAAACCGGCCTCTGCCAGGGTGCCGGACGACGCCTGTGCGGCACAATTTCTGGGCAGGGTCGGACGGCTGCTGTTCCGCCGCCCGCTGCTGGAGAGCGAGCTGAAAGCGCAGGTCGAGGTCGCGAACAAGGCGACGCAGACGCTTGGCAATTTCTATTCCGGGCTCGAGTTCGGCTTGGCCGGGCTGATCGCCGCGCCGGAGTTCGTCTTTCGCGAAGAGGATCCCGAGCCCGACCCGGCCCATCCGGGGTCGCAGCGGCTGACGGCCTATTCCAAGGCCCAGCGCCTCAGTTTCCTGCTGTGGAACACCGCGCCCGACGACGAGCTGCTGGCGGCCGCGGCGCGCGGAGAGCTGAATGACAAAGCAGGGCTGGCGCGGCAAGCCGACCGGCTGATCGCCTCGCCGCGCTTGAACGACGGGGTGCGCGCCTTCTTTTCCGACATGCTGAGCTTCGACGCCTTCGACGATCTGGCGAAGGACAGCGTCATCTATCCCAAATTCAACATCAATGTGGCGAACGACGCCAAGGAACAGACGCTGCGCACGATCACCGATCTGCTTATAACGCAGCACGGCGACTATCGCGACCTGTTCACCACCCGCAAGACCTTCCTCAGCCGGCCGCTGGGGCTGGTCTATCGCCTGCCGGTCGAGACGCGGACGGGTTTCGAGCCGCACGAGTTCGCCGAGGGCGACCCCCATGCCGGATTGCTGACCGAAATCAGCTTCCTGGCGCTCCATTCCCACCCCGGGCGAAGCTCGGCGACGCTCAGGGGCAAGGCGGTGCGCGAACTATTGCTGTGCCAGATTGTGCCCGCCCCGCCGGCGAACGTGAATTTCTCGATCGTGCAGGATACCAATAATCCGCAGTTCAAGACCGCGCGCGACCGGCTGACGGCGCACCGTTCCAATCCGACCTGCGCCGGCTGCCACAAGATCATGGACCCGATCGGGCTGGGGCTCGAGGCTTTCGACGGGGCCGGACAGTTCCGCGACGGCGAGAACGGCGCGCCGATCGATGCCTCGGGCGAGATCGACGGCCTGCCCTTCAAGGATGCCGCCAGCCTCGGCAACGCGCTGCACGACGACCCAGCGACGCCCGCCTGCCTGGTGACAGACATCTACCGCTATGCCAGCGGCCACGATCCGGTTCCGGGCGAAAAGGACTGGATGGGCTATCTGCAAAAGCAGTTCGCCGCGGACGGCTATCGCCTGCCCGACCTGCTGCGGCGCATCGCCGTTAGCGACGATTTCTACAGGATTTCGCCGACGCCGAGCGGCAAACCGGTAAAGGAGGCCACGCGATGAGCATGGATTTCGGGCGACGCACATTACTGAAAGGCATGATGGGCGGCGGCGCGGTGATGGTCGGCCTGCCCCTGCTGGACTGTTTCCTCAATACCAACGGCACGGCGCTGGCCGCCGGCGGGCGGATGCCGGTACGCTTCGGCACTTGGTTCTGGGGCTGCGGCATGACGCCGGAGCGTTTCGTGCCCCACACCGTGGGCGCGAATTACGACATCCCGGTTGAGCTTAAAGCTATCGAGCCGTTCAAAGACCAGGTCACGGTGCTAACCGGTTTTCAGGCCTTGCTCGACGGCCGGTCGAACTTTCCACACAGCAGCGGGAATATCGCGGTCCGCACCGGCAGCGCGCCCGACAAGCCGGGCGAGGTCAAGGCTCCGACGATCGACGTGCTGATCGGCGACGTGATGGGCACCGACACTCGCTTCCGCTCTCTGGAAATGATGGCGACCGGCGACCCCAAACACAGCTATTCCATGCGCAACGCGGCCGTCACCAACCCCAGCGAAGTATCGCCGCTGGCGCTCTATACCCGTATCTTCGGCCCCGAATTCCAGGACCCCAATTCCGCCGACTTCAAGCCCGACCCCAGGATCGTTCTGCGGCAAAGCGTGCTGTCGGCGATCAAGGATCATCGCGACCGGTTCGAGGCCAAGCTGGGCAGCGCCGACAAGGCGCGGCTGGACCAGTATTTCACCTCGGTCCGCCAGTTGGAGCAGCAGCTGGACCTGCAATTGCAGAAGCCACCGCCAGCCGAAGCCTGCAGCATTCCCAAATCGCCGCCCGACGGCACTGTCGGTACCGATATCGAGCAGGCGACGCGCAACCACAAACTAATGGCCGAATTGCTGGCGATGGCTCTAGCCTGCAACCAGACCAAGGTCTTCAACGTCGTCTTCTCGGATTCGGCCTCGTCGCTGAGGCGAACCGGCAGCTCCACCAACCACCATCAACTAACCCATGAGGAACAGATCGACCCGGCGCTGGGATATCAGCCGCAGGCGACCTGGTTCGTGGAGCAGAGCTTGGCGGCCTGGGGCCAGTTCGTGGCGACGCTCGCGGCGGTCAAGGAAGGCGACGGCACGCTGCTTGACAACACGCTGGTCTTCGCCCAGTCCGACACGCAATTCGCAAAGACCCATTCGGTTGTCGGCATCCCGGTGATGATCGCCGGAAAGGCCGGGGGGCGGGTGAAAACCGGCATCCATATCGCCGGCAACGGCGACCCAATCTCGCGCATCGGGCTGACGGTTCAGCAGATCATGGGCGTAACGGTCGACAAGTGGGGCACCCAGTCGATGCAGACCGGCAAGAGCATCGGTGAACTGATCGCCTAGCTCGGGGGCGGGTCACAGCCACGGCGGTTCGGCGTCCTGCTCGATATGGATGCGTTGGCGGGCGATCGCCCCATCCAGCGCCGAGCCGTCCAGGACGGCGTCTTCCCGCCCCCCAATGCATTGCACCAGTTGGGGTCTGAGTAGCAACGGAACAGAAAACCTACACTAGCTCATTCTCACGCCTCGTCGACACCGACTGTCTGCGGGTTGCGCAGTGGCCTGAGTTCTCCTCGCGCGACCAAATCCGGCAGTGTGAAGGTGTATCGGCCAAGCATGTTGATGGTGGTGTCAGTCCAACGACAACTTGTCTCTGTTTTGTCGCAACTAGGGCAGGGGGCGCGAGTTTAGCTCGCGAGCGACTTCCACTCGGCGAATGCTGCTAAGCGTCTGGCCTTATATTGATCTCTATTGATTAGGTGACGGTCTTGATTGAAATGGTTATGAACGCTGCCGTGGACTGAGGCGAATTTCTGAAGGGTCTTCATCCTGCGAAATCTGAGCATCGCTCGCTCTCGTCGTCGGAAGGGTTGATGTGAGTTTTCGGCGCGATTATTGAGCCAACGCCCCACTTCCTGTTTATCGGGTTAGGAGCTTTCTGCCTCCGCCGCTTCGCTTGACCAAGGTTCCGTTCGACCATAGCGTCGCTTAATCAATGCTTTGGGTTTTCTCGGGCGCCTCGCGCCGCTCCCCGTTCGCAACGATTTGGATTAGATCGTTTGGGGCCGGCCGCTGTAATGCCGACGCGGCACCAAGACCACCGTCTAGCCATATCGATTTGGCGGTCGTACCAGATGACCGGGAAGGTTGAGACCGGTTGGGTGCGGGGCGTATGATGTGCTGAATCATAAGAAATATCGAGCCATTGCTATAGCTGCAAACAGAGCAACGCCGACCAGCAGGACCTGGAAACGGCCGATCCAAACGCCAGCAGATTTTCCGTCTTCATAACCATGGCGATAATTAGTCGTGCGCTCAAAGAGAGTGGTTCGCTCTTCCGGTGTCACTCTATATTACTCCACCTTCCTTTTTTGTGAACGGCTGGCGGGCGAGTTTCATTCTCCACAACAACCCCGGCCCGACAACCAGGGCAGGTGAACTCCATCCGGCGTTCGTTCTTTATATCACCGACGCGGACGATATGTTCGGCGCCGCCCTCAGGGCAAGCAATGACAGTGCCATAGGTGCTCATGGCGATTTCTTTACGCCTGCAAGTGGGGAAATAGCATGCTGGTAGTATCACCGGCAAAAAGTCGCTGGTCAAAATCATACGCTTGGATATCCGATAGCGACGAGTTGGGAGCGATCGGGTGTGATCGGCGTCGACCAGGCACTCCGCCTGAGAAGCCATCAACTTACTGAAAATAAGTAATAAAACATTTTCGTCCTGCGGTCCTGTTCGGCGCCGATTGAGACCCCTCGACGATTCAAATTATCACTTCCAGAACAATTCGTTAGACTGGAGGAGGACGGGGATCCAGTTCGACGCCGAAACACAGGCAGGCGGCCTAGCCGAGAAGCGATATAAAATCTGCTTCTGAAATCACGCGGATTGCCGATCCTTTGCTTTGAAGCGTTCTTGCCTTCTGCAGTTTTCCGGCTCCAGGGCTTGCACCTACTACCAATAAGCTTGTCGTCTTTGTGGGATTGTCCTGGCAGATGGCGCCACAGGCGATAGCTCTGGTTGCTGCGTCATGTCGCGTGAACGACCTAAGTTCGCCAGTAAACACCAGGCTTTTGCCGAACAACGGGTGAGAGGGGCCGGAAACAGACCCAGCAGAAACGATCTGTGATATTCGCTCGGTGACAATTGATCTGACCTTGGTGCATGGCGAGTAGCTTCCGATACCAATTTCGCCAATGTGCAAACCAATCTGTGCAGCAAGCTCCTCCAGCGTCTTGATGTTCGCGTCTGCTAATTGGCGGTGCGCCACATACCCACAGGCGGCTGCATCGTCCCCCGCATGGTGGTGAACAAATTCGTAACCCAGGTGGCTCGCAACAGTCGGCAGCCGATAATCGGGGAGTCCCGGCCACACCAATCGGGAGCTGTTTCTTGTGCAAAAAACCGGAGCGTCTGGGTAGGGCAACCCGTATAGATCGAGCGTTCGCCTGATTACACCTAAATCAAATGCAGCGTAGTGAGCGATAAGAGTCCGACCGGTGAGATAAGGCAGAATTTCAGCCCAAACCTGCGGAAACTCAGGCTCATTAGCTACGTGTTCTGGCCCTATGCCATGGAAGGAAATATTGAATGGGTCGAAGTCGTTATCGGGCGGCTGGATAAGCTTGTAGGCTCGGTGGGCTACACCGGCCGGATTGATCCAGGCCAGTCCGATCGCGCATGGACTTTCGCGTAAGGAAGTCGCGGTTTCGAAGTCGATAGCGACTCCCCAGCTTGAGCTAATATCTGACAGCGGGGGTAACGGGACTTGTCGAAGGTGGTAGGGAAGGACGCTCGCAACGGGCGCCGTGGGTTGTTGGGTTTCTGGCGTCTGCGAGACATCGCCGTGACTCAAGAGCGCCGTTAACCGCCTAAACATCGTTCCTCCCAACTCCCTGACTTATACGAGGATGATGAAGCTTTCCGTTCGAGAGTCGAGTCTGGGTTTCGACAGCTTGCCCGAGTCCATCCGCTTCGCGTTGTGTGCTGCACGATTGAGTTAAGATCGCATGCGACTATGGTCTAACTGATTGAGGCGCTATTGATAAACCGGATTGCTCTAGGGGCCAGATTAACTACGCCGAAATCGTGCCTTCTTGTTTAACTCTAAAAGTTTTTCGATCTTTCAGACGGGGCACTGCTAGGTGCCGAACCACAACTAGCGCTACTGCCACTCTTTCTGCCATTTCCGCCTTTGCAATGATGCGACGGGTGGGGCGCGCCGACTGACACTCTGGATACAGGACGGTGAAATGATCAGCCAATCCTCATCTGTGCGCGCGAAAATCGAGTGCCATGAACGACCGTCGGAATTTCTCCGACGCGCTCCCTCCAGAGGCACTACGTTGGTCGAGAGTTATTAAATTATGGAATCCTTATAACATTGACAGTTGCCGATGCTGAGCAAATTCTTCGCCATCGCTTCGGCTGTAGCGCGTCAATTAGGATTAATTCACCACTCCGACCAAAGAAGGAGAATCCGATTATGACTCTGGCAAACAGAACGCAGGCCCCTGCCACGACCACGTCAGGGCGCTTATTCTTTCTGGACCTCGGCGGCGGTCGTGTGTTGTCGGCAAATCCTGACGGTTCGGACTTGAAAACCGTCGTCAGCGAAGGCCGAAAACTGCCGGATGGATTGGTGGTCGATATCGACCACGGATATATGTATTGGACCAATATGGGGAATCCCAAGGCGAACGACGGGTCGATTTTCCGCTCCGATCTCGACGGCCGAAACATGATCACCATCGTTCCTCCCGGCGGCACGTTCACGCCGAAGCAGCTCCAGCTCGATAAGAAGAGCGGCAAGCTCTACTGGTCGGACCGTGAGGGGATGCGCATGATGCGCGCCAATCTCGACGGTACGCTGATTGAGACCCTGGTCGATACGAGCGGGGGAGACCCGCGTCCGGGGCCCGACGCGAGGAAATGGTGCGTGGGCGTCGCCGTCGATGCCGACGGGGGCAAATTCTACTGGACCCAGAAGGGTCCGGAGAAGGGTGGGCAGGGCAGCCTTCGACGCGCCAACATCGCTATTCCGGCTGGCCAGAGTCCCGCCAGTCGCAATGACATCGAGCTCCTTTACGACAACCTGCCTGAGCCGATCGATGTCGACCTCGATCTCGCCAACCGCACAATCTACTGGACGGACCGCGGGGACCCGCCGCGTGGCAACACCGTCAATCGCGCGCCGATGGATGTGGCGCCGGGCAAGCGCAAAGATCCGGAGATCGTTTTTACCCACCTGATGGAAGGCATCGGTCTGGCGCTGGACCTCAAGGGAGGCCGGATGTTCGTCACCGATTTCGCCGGAACCGTCTACAGCGCCAATCTCGACGGCTCGAACAAGAAGACGCTGCTCGTCGCGCAGGGAAACCTGACCGGCATCGCTTACGTGGAGAAGCCTGCAGCCAAGTAGCCGGAAGCGCTTGGTTCGCGTCGCTCGTCGAGACGGACCCACCACGAGTGCAAAGTGACTTCATCATTAAGGCGTCAAGCATCGTCCTGCACTTAAGCAAGCCGTTTTCGTCCCGGTGGCGCGCGATGGCTCAACCTTTCATCCAGGCCTGAAACGTGGCGCCGGATACTCGATTGGCGAGAAGGGCGCCGAGATCCAAGTCGCCGACTTTGATCAAGCCCTCCTAGACCTCCAGCGTATGCCGAGCCCCTACTGGCGTCGACCGAACGAGAGCGGAAATTGGGGCATTGTGGCCGGAGTACGTTGGGCGCGGGTAGATGCTTCGGACCTCGAAGCTATTGCAGAGAATCCGGATTACCGGATCCCGGACAACCTGCGCGCCTGAGTGCTATCTGCCGACCCTAGAACTCCTTGCCTTCGCGCCGGCCCACCTCCAGGCTTTCTGGGGTCTCACCCACCGACTGATGAGAAAATTATTATGGATATGCTCCAAGCTACTTGTCTTCCCGCCTCCGGTCGGATCGCTTGCTCCCTGTGTCACGCCAAGCCCGTTGTCTTTGACGAAACACGCACTGAGCGGAATGAGAGAGATTGGAGAATTACTGCCAATCCTCTCTCCTGGGGCAATCAGCGCCCCGAAGTGTTGGTCTTAGGTTTTTCAAAAGGTCCCAGCCAGGCAGGCGAACTTCGCCGGCTTCCTCACAACGACATTCCCTACCGGAAGGGTCGTTTGCAGGTCGGGAAAATTCTATCCCATATCGGTCTCTTGCAGCCGGCCAAGCCCGAAGAACTCAAAAGCCTGGTTGAGCGCGCTATCGCCGATACCAACGGACGTTTTGGCTGGGGTTCACTGATTCGTTGTACCGTCGAGCGTTTCGATACCGGCAGGCATGAATGGGTCGGTAGCGGCGGCATGATCGACCAATTCATGGCCACACCCTTCGGGCAGAAAATATCGACCACATGTGCAACTCGCTTCCTCGGCGAACTGCCTCCTGAAACAAAACTGGTGATCATGTTCGGTCTTGGTGCCGGCGGTAGCTACGTAGCAACTGCGCGAAAGGCTATCGAAAAAGCGCGTGGGGGAACTTGGCGGACAATCAATGATGTCGCTTACACGGATGGTAAGATTACCGTTGTCCATGTCGAGCATTTTGCATCGCAGGGTGCGAATATTCCGAACTGGCTTGGGCAAAATCAGCACCCGAGATCGCGGCTTGGCATCATGGCACGCGACGCTGTCGAAAAAGCGCTTTCGCTCTCGCACTGATTGTTAATGCGAGGAACGTCTTCAACAAATTCGAGGGGAAGTAAGCTCTCGCAGGCGCTAGGTGGCGTCAGTGTCGCCCCAAATTTGGGGCCTATTAAAGAGTTGCCTTGCTAAGCAGGCTTCCTCATCGAAGTCATGATCAAACCTGCCAAAGGCATCATTCACCGGATTGTCCGGGCTCATGGGATGTCTCATAATTCCGGGAATCGACCTCTTGGGGTGAGGATGATCCGGGAAAATCATTCCTGTGCTCAGTATCGTCGCCACTCTGTCAGGGTGTCGGAAGATCGGCGCTGCCGACCATCATTCTGCATCTGGGGCAGATTTCTGTGCGGTCTAACCGGCGGCGGCGAGCCTGACCAGGTGGGGGAGGTTTGGCACGGTTGGGGCATCATGGACGCCGAATCGGTCTCCGATGAATCGATAGAACGA
>Ga0182030_10013756_pt1 | contig 16070 bp, 9 predicted proteins | sample 812S3MmetaG_FD_121299 | JGI IMG/M metagenome (GOLD analysis project Ga0182030, IMG submission 121299) | Permafrost microbial communities from Stordalen Mire, Sweden - 812S3M metaG (Illumina Assembly) | ecosystem: Environmental > Terrestrial > Soil > Wetlands > Permafrost | place: Sweden...
CCGTTTGATCCGCTGGCATCCGTGCCGATGTAATTGCCGAGAACCACGTTGCCAGTCGTGTTGGAATCGGTGATGAAGACGCCGTATTGCGCATTGCCGGAAAGAATATTTTGTTGCAGCGCGTTCGTGCCGCCGATGATGTTTCCGCTCGCGCCGGCGGCAATGAGTATTCCCTGATACGCGTTCGACGCGGCGTTCGTGCCGGTGGAAGCAACGCCGAACCAGCAGCCGGAAATGGTGTTGTTCGTCGCGTCCGGGTAAAGCAGCGTCACGCCGTTCCAGTTGAAACCGGTGAACGCAATGTTTCTCAACTGGTTGCTCGACGAATAAACCAGCACGGTGTCTGACGTAAAGGTTTCGGGAATGATTTGCGAGGCATCCACGATGATGACCGGCTCGTTTGTGAAACCCGGCTGCGTGGATCCGTCAATCACCATGCCGTTTGCGACCAGCGGCGGCAGGTGGCCGGTGAGATGGATGTTGAAAACGCCGTTGCTGTAGCCGGGGTCGCCCACCGGGATGTTAAACTTGACCGTCGTGCCGGGATGATCAGTCGCATAATAAATTGCCGCCCGAAGACTGTTGGTGCCAAAGTCGGCGGTGGTGGTCACGATATTGGTGAGCGGAGCGGCGGGCGGGCCGTAAAGATACGCCAGTGCGGCGCGGTCGCCCGGACTCAAACAGTAATTGCCCATGCGAAACTGGTAGCGCGGAAAATTGGGTGCTTTCGGCTGCTGCGTGGCGAGCACGCCGGAATTGGTCGAGTCGAAATCCCAGCCGAGGTGCATCACGGACTCGTAATCATAATTTCCATTCGTGACGGTCGTGTTATCGGGAATGAACCAATGCAGGTTGGCCGGTTCGTCCGTGATGTTGTTGGTCAGGATGGCGATGTAATTGGTCGCGTCGGGCCGGATATTTTCATGGTTGAAGCCGAACGAATGCCCCATCTCGTGGCAGACCTGCGCGCGGCTCAAGCTGGAGATGGTGACGATCTGCGGATTGTAGCCGCCGCCGGATACATAATCCTGAAAGTTGGTGTTGTAACAGAATAGAATCCAGTTCGGCTGGCTGGTGTGCGGCACGAAGTGAACGTTCGCGGCCAGTTCCCATTCGCGCAGGGCGGCGAGGTAGGTGTTGGTTTCTGCGGCGGTGAGATTATTGGTGAAGGCATACGGCACGATGCCGTTCGTCCAGGGAACCGTCGCGGGGGAAATGCCGGCGTAAAAATTCCCTGCCCAGACCATCCGGCAAAGGGCGAAGGACAATACCACCATAAGGCGCAAAAGAAAAAAATGCGCCGTGCCGGGTTTTCGAGTTAATTGTCGGATGAAGTAACTTTGCATGGCGCAAAATCACGCGTTTTCGACTCCGGCAGACAACTTACCCGACTTTTAAGATTTGTCATGTAACAAATTAGCGGCTGAAATATGCAAAAAAGGCGCTGTGTTTGACAGCGCCTTTGTGAGGACGGCTTCAGTTCAATTTGCGTAATGCACGCCGCAGCCGTAGGGCTTGGTCTGCGCCACCGTCACCGGCTTGCCGGCGAGTAGTTCGTCCACGGCGGCGCGGACATAATTTTTCGCGGTGCGCGGGTCGCCGCTGGGCGAGGGCCGGTCATCAATCGCGCCGGCATAAACCAGCGTGCCGTCGGCCGCGATGACAAACATGTGCGGCGTGGTTTTCATGTCGTATAAATGGCCGATGTCGCCGGAGTGGTCGTCAATCCAGGTGGTCACATCCATTTTTTCGGCGGTCAGCTCCGCGCGTGCCTGTTCTGGTGTGCGGTAGCTGAAATTTTTCGTGTTCACCGAATCCACAATCAGCCACACGACGTTATTGGCCGCGAGAGCGCGCTGCAACTCCTGCATCGCACCCGTCGCGTAATGGTTGTGGCAAAACGGGCAGTCGGAATTGTAGGATTCAATGACGACAATCTTGCCCTTGTAATCAGACAGCTTGACGGTCTTGCCGTTGATGTCCGTGCCGGTGAAGTCAGGCGCCGGCTTGCCAATCTCCACGGCGAAGACGGAGGCGGTCAACGCCAGCGTGGTGAACAGGGCTAAAACTTTTTTCATAATTCAATTCAGTTTGGTTGATAACTATTAAAACTAGAGACATCGTTGGCAAGCGTTTGGTTCAAAGAAAATTCATTTGGCGGCACGGTCGAGTGCCGACAGGACGATGCCCGGCGTCAAAACTTCCGGCAAAACAATCGGTTGTGCGTCGGCATTTTTCGGATAAACCAGAACGAGCGGCACGCCGGCGCGGTTGTAGTGGTTCAGTTCCGCCGTGATGGCGTCGGGAAAATGGGTGTAATCACCGAGCAGTGCAACAGCTTTCATAGATTTTAACTTTTCCCGCACGGATGAAATTTCAATGCTGGTTTTTTTGTTCACCTGGCAGGTCAGGCACCAGTCCGCCGTGAAATCCACCAGCACCGGTTTGCCGGCGGCGCGCGCCGCCGCGACGGCTTCGGGCCTCCAGCGCTGCCAGTCAATGCCGTCCGCCGATTCCTTAAGCGAACCGGTTGCACTGGTGTCCGGCAGCATCGCTGTCCGCCAATTTAATTCTTTTTCGAGTGCAAAAGCGTAGCCACCGGCGAGCAAAATCAAAGTGACGATTGCGGCGGCAGTTTTGTGTTTGCGACCGCGCTGGAAGAATTCACCGAAGATCCACGCAGCGAGCGCGACGACGACCAGAAAAAAGCCGAGCCACAAAACATTTTTACCATAGCTGCTGGCGGCGATGTTGAACAGCCACACGACGGTCGCCAGCATCGGAAACCCCATGGCGATCTTGAATTTTTCCATCCACGCGCCGGGCTTTGGCAAAAATTTCAACCACGCCGGATTCCAACTCAGCAATATATACGGCGACGCCAGCCCAAGGCCGACAGTCAGAAAAACCAGGATGATGACGGGCGCGCTTTGGGCGAACGCGAAGCCGAGTGCCGCGCCCAAAAAAGGCGCAGTGCAGGGCGTCGCCAGAATGGTTGCCAGCACGCCGTTGAAATATGCGCCGGCGGCACCGTGCTTGGAGGCGAGTGCGCCCGCCGTGTCCAGCGCGCGTCCGCCGAGCGTGACTTCAAAGACGCCGAACAAGTTCAGCGCGACCAGTGTAACAAGCGTGGTGAGGCAGACGATGAAAACGGGACTGCCGAATTGCATGCCCCAACCGGCGTGATGTCCAGCGGTTTTCACACCGATGACAATGGCGGCGAGCGCGAGAAACGAGAGCAGCACGCCGAGCGCGTAGATCAGGCCGAGTTTGCGGACACGGCGCGGCTCGCTGTTGGCCTCGCTGACGAAGCCGAGGATTTTCAGCGCGATGACTGGCAGCACGCACGGCATTAAATTCAGAATCAGCCCGCCGATGAAGGCGTAGAGCAGCATTTGCCAGAGCGGTTGCGGTGGCAATGTGGGCGACAAAGTCTCAATCGAAGCGGTTGTCCCGCCAGTTGGAGCCTTGTCGGCAACCAGAAAATTTATGCTGCAGCCAAATTTCAGCTTGCCGTCTTCAATCACAATCACTCCGGACAATTCCCGCGGCCAATCGCCGGAAAATTTTTTGACTGATTTGCGAAGGCTGATATTGCCAGAATACGTGGAAATAATTTCCGTCGGGGCTTGAATTTCAAACTGATCGCTGGCGTCCGGAAAAAAATCCACCGAATCCAACTTTATGTTTTTGGTGGCCGCGCTGGCCAGATTGCTCATGACGAACGCCCGCGTGCTGTCGTTGGCTGCCATTTCCCACCATGCTTCAAATTGATAATGTGCGTTTGTTTGCGGCACCTTGCTTTTCCATGCTTCAAGCGTCGTCGCGTCCGCAGAAATTCTGTTTTCACCGCCGACATTCAGCGTTGCCTCGACATTCGCTTTACCAGGAACACATTGCTCCTGACATTCAAGCCACGCGACATCCGCCTTCAAAACGAGCGGGCCGAGCGGCAAATTTGTCGCGAGCGTGAGCGGCACGAGTAGCACAGCTTCGTTTTCGTAGCCGTAAGTCGTCACCTCGGCGGGCGGAAGCTTTTCCGGCAGCGGCCATTGGATTTCGCCGGCAGTGACACCGGGCGGCAAATCCCACTTGATCGTCGTGGCAATGCCGGAGTCGCCGGGATTTTTCCAGTAAATGTGCCACCCCGCGTCCATCTTCAAATCCACGCCAGCCCAGATTGTGTCACCGGGCTTCGCGGTGTCGGCGGACAGCAGCAACTGCACCTGCGTGTGCGCGGCCTGCGCGATGGAAGCCGCAAAGTAAACGAACATCGTCAGGGCAATGAAAAGTTGACGCATAAGCATTTGATAATGGATACAGCTCGACAGTTCAAACTATCAATACCGGTGTTTTACCCGCAAGCAGGGCCAGTCGCACCCCTTTACAATCGAAAGACACAACCACGGCTTTCGCGTTTATCTCGCCCGGCGGCGGCGCAAATTCAAAAAAACACTCCAACCTCATCGCCAGCATCCGGTTCGATTGCTCAAAAGTCTGAATCAAATAGATAGAGATGTTCGATCGGGTTGAGATCCGGCGAGTCAGTGGGCAGGAAGAGCAATTCACGGCCTGCGTCGGCCACCAGTTTTTGTGTGCTGGGCGATTGGTTAAAACTGGCGTTTATTAACAAACATTCATCAATTATTAACCGATGCTTCATGTTGCGGTATTAGGATGCTTCTGTAATTAAAACAACGGAAACAAAAGCAAGGCCGATGAATAATACTTCCCTCATAAAAACATTGGCCACCCTCCAGCAGGTTTTCCTTTTCACCTACGGCATGAATCGGCGTATTTGCGCTGTGCGTCCTGGTTTTTACCGGCGGCACTGCCTGCGCCAGTTTTTCCCGTTCGCTCCGACGGGCCCGGTTAAAGAAGCCAATCAGGCTGGCGGTCGTTTTTTTCTGTTCCGGTCTGTTGGTGCGGGTGCATTGCTTGGCATTGGAATTGCTTGGCGATCGCCATGGAATACGAGCCATTGAAGTTTAGGAAATATTTATCATAAGGTGGAATTTTGTTCTGAATGAAAGACTGTTTTATGTTAAAACTGGACAGAGGCTGGGGGAGGTGCTGGTTTTTAAGGATTCGCCAACTGGGAATTTTACTTTTCCTGAGCCTCTTACTGTATCGGTCTGTTCAAGCGGCCCCGTTGATGGAAGAAGGTTTTCCCTATCCGGCTGGCACGGGTCTGGCCAGTGATGGCCAATGGTTGGGCAGTTCCGGATCATCCGTGAGTGTGGTGAGCGGCAATCTGACCCTCACGAATCTGGCCGCAACGGGGGCGGACACCAACATGTTGCAAATCACCGGCGGCACAAGCCGGACGGTCTATCGCAACTTTAGTAGCAATGCGGTCACAGGAGGATCGGTTTATTACTCCGCGCTGATCTGCTGCACCCTGCCGCCGACGAATTCCCAGTTCATCACGAGCCTGATGGACGCGGGAAATACCTCTCCCAATCGCGACACCGACCCGCTCGATTTATATGTCACGACTGTGACCAATGGCTACCGGCTCAGCGTGATCAGCGCCGGAAGTGATTCGGCCACCATTCGCCAGACGCTGGCTGTGAACACTACGCATTTTATCGTCCTTAGGTATGATTTCGGCTCCACTGGTCAAGGCACCCTCTATGTGGATCCGACACCAGGCGGGGTTGAACCAAGTTCGCCCAGTGCTAGAACCTCGGGAGGAGATGGTGGGGCCGGGGCTTCCAATCTGCAAATCGTCTTGTTCCGTTCAGCCAGTTCTGTCGGACAGGGCAGTTTTAATTTTGACACGCTGCGTATCGGCACCAACTGGGCTGACGTGACGCCGTTACCGACTCCGTTGTCGCTCAAAGGGCCGGATGATCAGGTGGTGTGTTATGGCAGCGGGGTCAGTTTCAATGTGCTGGCGTCCGGCACAGCGCCTTTTACCTACCAGTGGCGCACCAATGGGGTCGCGGTGCCCAATACCAACACCAATGCCTACACGTTGGGGAATCCAGGCATTGCCGACACCCTGAACCTCTATGATGTGGTCGTCACCGATGCTTTCGGTTCCCTCACGAGCCAGGTGGCGCGATTATTCTTCACCACGAACGCCGCCGCCATTGTCATTCAGCCGACCAGTCAACTGGTCACGTCGGGCATTTCCAATGTGACTTTCAGCGTAACCGCATCGGGTGATGCGCCTTTGAGTTTTCAATGGCGCACAAACGGTCTATCCATTCATGGTGCCACCAACTCCAGTTATCTCCTCAACAATCCGGGGCTGGCCAACTCAACCAACTTGATTGATGTCGTGGTCTCCAATCCCTGTGGTTCAGTCACCAGCTCGCCTCCCGTTGGGCTGGTTTTCCCCACGGTATTTTATCCTGCCTATGATGCGGGGGCGGGGTTCTTTGGTGGTGAAAATCTCATCTTCACCAATTTAAGCGGCATGGGTTATTATGTCTGGTCCTCGCCTGATCCGACAATTGCAGTGACCAACTGGAATTTCGAGGGGCAGATGAGTGAATTTCCTTTCGGCATTTCGGGTTCCAGCCGTTATGCCATCACCGTCAACCCGGTCACATCACCGGTTTATTACATCTTTGCCCCAACCAACACCGGACCCTACAACACGACCGAAGCGCTGGTCTGGCTGACGACGGTTGACTATCTAAGTTTCACGGTGAACAGCTCAAATGTCATCATGGATGTGTCCGGCTACTTTTTTGGCAAGAATGCCTTCGCGGCCGCTTATGATGCTGGCTCCGGATTTTTCGGTGGTGAGAATCTCATCTTCACCAATGCCAGCGGAGTCAGCTACTACGTCTGGTCCTCGTCCAACCCGTCGGTATCGGTAACCAACTGGACTTTGGAGGGACCAATGCAGGAGTTTCCATTCGGCACATCGGGTAGCAGCCGCTATGGCATCACGCTGAATCCTCCGGCCTCATCATTGGAATACTATATTTTTGCCACCGCCAACACCCGGCCTTACACCGACACCGAAGCGGTGAGCTGGCTGACCACGGACGCCAGCCAGATCTCCACCGTGGCCGGCAACATTCTCCCCATAAGTGCCGACGGTATCTTTGTCTTCCCAGTGCCGCCGAACATAATCCAGCCTCCCCAGAGCTTGACGGTTCTGGCTGGGCAAAGTCCAAGTTTCAAAGTGGCCGCCACTGGCTCCAGCCTGGGTTACCAGTGGTTGTTCAACAACGCTGCGATCTCCAGCGCATCAGGAGCTGTGCTGGGGCTGACCAATGTTTCCAGCGCCAGTGCCGGCTCTTATGCGGTCATTGTCACCAACTCAACGGGTGCGGCCACCAGCAGCGTGGTAACACTGACCGTGGTCCTGCCTCCGACTTTGACGATTGTTGCCACCTCCCCCGGCAGCATCCTATTAACGGCGCACACAATTACCAACCTCACATATGTTGTGCAGACCGCCACTAATCTGGTCAATCCCATCTGGGTGTCCATCCTGACAAACACCACGGGTCTTAATGGGTTGGTAAGCTGGCAAACCAATACAGTGGGTCGCTCCTCGCAATTTTACCGGCTGTTTTTCCCGTTGGCCATCTCAGCCTCACCAAACATCATCCAGTCACCCCAGAGCCTGACGGTTCTGACCGGACAAAATCCCAGCTTCAATGTAACCGCCACCGGTTCCGGTTTGGGTTACCAGTGGTTGTTCAACAACGCTCCGATCTCCGGCGCATCGGGATCAACGTTGAACTTGACCAATGTTTCCAGTGCTAATACCGGTCCTTACGCGGTGATCGTCACCAACTCATCGGGTTCGATCACCAGCAGCGTGGCGACGCTGACAGTGGTCCTGCCTCCAACCCTGAACTTAATTGCCGGCACCCCCGCGACCGGCACCCTTCAGTTGACCGCGAATGCTGTTCCCAGCCTGACTTATGTTGTGCAGACCACCACTAACCTGGTCAATCCAGTCTGGGTGTCCATCATGACAAACACCACCGGTCTTGATGGGGTGGTGAGTTATCAGACAAACATAGCGGGTGCCACCCGGCAATTCTTCCGCTTGATCTTTCCATGAACTCCATTGACCAAAAAACATAATTCATTTTCTATGGAAATACCCATTACCACTGGCCGACCCGAAAGAGATGGAACTTTTGCCCTGGCCAAAGGCCGACACGCTCAACGGCGGACTAAGTTGATCGCGCTGACGGTGGCTTTGATCTTGCCGCTGATGCGCATGAGCCGCGCAGTTGGAGTTGATGATTCGCTGGCGTTTCTTTACAGCTCTTACAACGAAGACGGGAGCCGCATGAATGTCGTCACGGAATCGGCCGATGCAAACGTAGGCCTGGGTGACCATGTCCGATTGAGCGCCAATTTGGTGATTGATTCGATCTCGGGCGCCACCCCCCACTGGGGCGCCACCGCAATCCAAGTGGACGTTTCCCACTTACAACTATTATTACCAGCCATATTACCAGAATCTTTACAACACCCAATACGCTGCCAGCATTGCGCAGAACCAGATTTATTATGATGTCGGCCTGATTAGCTACAATCAGCTCACCAATGGTGCGGCGGTTTCCGCCCAGCAATACACGTCGCCGCTGGCCACGCAATACGCCAACGGTGCCTACGCAAACCTGACCAACAAGCCCAGCTATCACAACACTTCGGTGCCTTTGACCCACATGGAAGACCACCGGGACGCGTTCGGCTTTCAGCTCCCGATCACGCTCGGTCGCAACTTGATCACGCCGTCGTTCGCGCATAGTGCGGAAAGTGATTACATATCGTTTAGTGGCGCCCTGAATTACTCTTTCTCGTTCAATGACAAAAACACGATCGTGAGCACCGGTTGGGCGTTGAACAAGGACTCGGTGCGTAACGACGTGATGGTATGGGTTCCCAAGACGACCGACGATGTTTTCCTTGGCCTGGTTCAGTTATTTGGCCCCAAGGCATATTTGACGGTCAACGCCGCGCTCGGTTTTGAGGATGGTTATCTGGCCGATCCTTACCGCGGCGTCATGTTTGCGAATCAACTGCAATTTGACCCCGCTGATGCGGCGCTCTATCCCGAAAAACGACCGAGCCATCGAAACACCGAATTGCTCTACGCCTCCTGGACTCAGTTTATCACGCCGGCCAACGGGAGCGCTGAATTTAGTTACCGGTTATTTCACGATTCCTACGGCATCTTTGCCAACACGGCCGCCATCACCTGGAACCAGAAAATTGGCAAGCATCTGGTCATCTCTCCCATGTTCCGCTACTACGTTCAGAACGCCGCGAATTTTTATGGCGTCATTTTCCCAGACTCCAACTACAAGCCCACGTTTTACTCCGCAGATTACCGGCTTTCGGAAATGGAAACCTTTACCACAGGGGTGACCATCACATGGCGCGTCGCCAAGTATCTGTCTCTGAACGCAGGTTATTCGCGCTTTATCATGCGCGGCCTGGATGGGGTCACGTCGGAAAGCGCCTACCCTTCGGCCAACGTCTTCAGCCTTGGCGGATCCGTTTATTTTTAATCGAATGAACCCTCAAACCTCCCATCCAACATCCGCCAATTTGACCCAATCAGCGCAGGGTTTTAGATCCGGCGGTGTCATGAATGACCGTGGCTTTCAGGCTGCCGACGTTGCCGCGCGCATCGCTCAAACCGTGCAGACCACGGTGGAACGCGGCATGGCCAAACTCACTTTTGGAGCGATGGGCACGCAGTGCAAAGTGCAGTTTCACGGTGTGCCCGCCGCGGTCGCGCGGGATTTTCAGCGCGAGGTCGTGGCGTGGGTGGCGCAGTTCGAAGCCCGCTATTCGCGATTCATCCCCGACAGCCTGATCGGGCGCATCAACGCGGCGGCGGGCGAACATTGGGTGGAAATTGACCCGGAAAGCGAACGACTCTTCGCCTTCTGTCAGGAACTTTTCTTTTTCACCCGCGGCACTTTTGATCCCACAGCATTGCCGCTCATCAAACTTTGGAACTGGAAGGCCCAGCCACCAGTCGTCCCGACCACCGCCGCCATTGCCGCCGCCCGCGAACTGGTCGGATGGAACAAAGTCCAGCGACGGGCCGGCGGGATTTTTCTACCACAAAAGGGCATGGCCCTTGATCTTGGCGGCATTGGCAAGGAATACGCCGTGGATCTGGTGATGAACCAGGCCGTCGCCCGCGGCATTTCGAATGTGCTGGTGGATTTCGGCCAGGACGTGCGCGTGCGTGGCCATGCCTTGGACAAGGAATTCTGGTGGATCGGCCTCGATGACGCGTTGATCCCCGGCAAATGTTGGACGGGTGTGGCTGTGACCAATCATGCCGTGGCCACGTCCGGCGATTATCTGCGTTGTTTCGAAGTGAACGGACGTCGTTACAGCCACATTCTTGATCCGCGCACCGGTTATCCGGCGGACAGCGGCTGCCATGGTGCCTCCGTGATTGCTCCCTCCTGCACCATCGCGGGCCTGCTGGCCACCAGCACGATCATTCTCGGCGCGGAAGAAGGCTTGCGCCTAATCGATATGCATCCCGGCGCGGCGGGCGCCATCACTACCAGAACCACCAAACACTACTCCCGAAAATTCCATGAATACATCCCTGCTTAAAAAACTGCTCATGGCGACGTTGATCGCCGGAACCTATGTCACCGCGCTGGCGGCGATGAAAGTCGGCGACTCTTTGCCTGACCTCACCGGCTTCAAACTGGAAGGAAATGTGCCAGACTCGCTCAAGGGCAAGATTGTCATACTCGATTTCTGGGCCTCCTGGTGCGGGCCATGCCGGGAGTCTTTTCCCGCGATGAACGACCTTCAAAAGAAATACGGCGGGCAGGGGTTGGTCATCCTTGCGGTCAATGAAGACGAGGTGGCTTCCGATATGCAGGACTTTTTGAAGGAGAACAAGGCTACTTTCACGGTGTTGCGTGATGCCAAGCAAAATCTTGTGGGGGCGGCCGGCATCCAGACCATGCCCAGTTCGCTGGTCATTGATGGAACCGGCACGGTGCGTTTCGTGCACGCTGGGTTTTACGGGGACAAAACCCGCAAGGAATATGAAACGCAGATTGAATCACTCCTGAAAAAATAATTTTATGCCCCACCGACTCAAAAAATTCATCCTGCTGGCTGGCTTGGTGGTCATCGCCGGCATGCAGACCGGGTGCGATACCGTGAAACCCTGGCAGCGCAAAACCCTGGCCGACCCCACCATGAGCGGCGATCTGATTCCCCTGCAAAGCGCTTTCAACGACCACATTTACTTCTCCCGCGAAATGGCCTCCGGCGGGAAGGGCGTCGGCGGTGGCGGATGCGGCTGCAATTAACCAAACAGATTATGAAATATCACCTATATTCCCCGGCATGGTTGTTGACCGCAGTCTTATTCGTGCGACTCATGGCAAATGCGGCTGAACTGCCAACGCGCAGTCCATTTGGGATTGCCGTGGCTGTGGCGGACGACCCCGGCGTTACCAATCGCTTGCGCGTCGATTTCACGGTGCCACCGGATTGTGTCATCAATGTGGACCGGTTGCATTTTCGCACCACCGACGGAACGGAGGTCCAGCCTTTGACCTTGCCCGAACCCGAGATGGAGCTGAATCGGGTCACAGGTAAAACCAACCTGGTATATCCCCATGATTTTTCGGTGGCGTTGAAACTGACGGATTTGCCGGATCACCAGTTGGTGGTAAAATTTCAAGGTTGCACCAATGGTGAATGTTACTTTCCTGAGCAACGGCTATTTGCAACGAATACGGCTGGAATTTTTTCCGAGGTCGCTCCCGGCACGCCCGCCGCTAATTTGGCGGTCGCCGGTGACACGAGCGAGATAGATTGGGCGCGTGAGTTCAAAGGTTTCACGGTCAAGGGGCAGCAGACCGGATACCTGAACGCTTCGGAATTTAACTCGTTTTTGGAACGGGCTGCGGCCGGACAGGAAGTCGCCAACCCGCTTGAGAAATTTCAAAAAATGGGATTGTTCGCCACCCTGCTGCTCATTGTTCTGGGCGGATTCTTGCTCAACTTTACCCCGTGCATCCTTCCGATGATCCCGATCAACCTGGCCATCATCGGCGCCGGGCGCGGCGCCAAAACGCGCATGGATGGGTTCCGCAACGGCTCGATTTATGGCCTCGGCATGGCGTTGGCCTATGGCACGCTCGGGGTAGTCGTGGTCTTGACGGGTTCAAAATTCGGCACGCTGAATTCCTCCATGTGGTTCAACGTCGGCATTGCGCTCGTTTTTGTGGTAATGGCAATGGGCATGTTCGATTTGGTGAACATTGATCTATCGCGTTTTAGCGGCACTGGCCCGGTGGGTTCCGCCGGTAGTGGTGCGCTGGCGCAAAATGCCTTGGTGCTCTCGATGGGGGTTATGTCGGCATTGCTGGCCGGCGCATGCGTTGCGCCAGTGGTAATTTCCGTGATCTTGCTGGCGACGAATTTCTACGCCAAGGGCTTGGTGGTCGGATTGACGCTGCCATTTCTGTTGGGCGTGGGCATGGCGTTGCCGTGGCCGTTTGCCGGCGCGGGCCTGACTTTTATGCCCAAGCCCGGGAAGTGGATGAAGTATGTGAAGCATGGCTTTGGCATCTTGATCCTCGGATTTGCCCTATATTACGGTCATCTTGCCTGGCATGCCCACCAGATAACCCGTAATTCCATCACCGCCGAAGGAGCCGCCGAAGGAGTAGGGGATGGTTCAACGGCAGAATCGGGTCAGGAACTATTGGCCGCCATTCACCAAGCGCGGGACACCGGCCGGCCGCTGTTCATTGATTTTCACGCGAGCTGGTGCAAAGACTGCTCGGCCATGGATGAAACGGTTTTCAACCGGGCGGAGGTCAAAGGACAACTCCAAAAATTTGTTGCCGTGCGTTATGCGGCGGAGTTGCCGAACGCGGTCCCGGCCAAACCATTGCTCGACCATTTTAACATTGTCGGTTTACCAGCCTATCTCGTCTTGTCGTCGAAATAAAAAAATTAACCATCAACCCCAATCTGCTACCAAACAAAATACCAATGAAAACCAAATCCATCCAAATCATGTCTCTCCTGCTGGCCGGGCTGCTGCAGGTAGCCCCGCTGCTGCGCTCGTTCCTGCCCAATGCGACCGGTCTGGCCCCCAACGCGTGGGGCTTCATCCTCAAGATTGGTGTTGGGGCGGCGGCATTGCTGGAATTTGACTCCGTATCCAAGGCGTCAAGCATCTCGATTTCGCCGCCCAATGCCACCGTGGGCCAATTCTATAGTGGAACAATCAGCTATTCCGGCAGCCATGCCGGCTCGGTGAGTTCAATGGCTTATGGCACCTGCATCGGCACTGGTGTCTCTTTTGTTGATGGTCTGACCATTATATATAATGGCAACAATACCGCCACCGTGTCGGGCACGCCGACCAATGCGGCCAGCTATCCATTCTCCATCACGGTTTACGATCAGAGCGGTTGTGGCACGGGCGGGAACAAGGACACGCGTGCCACCACGTTGGTTGTTGCTGGCAGCGGCGTAACCGCAGTAGCACCGAGCATTGTGGCCGCACCTCCCAACGTCTGTGCGCAGGTGGGCACGGACGTTCAGTTGAGTGGTGGCGCTTTGGGTTATCCGGTTCCGCAATATCAGTGGTGGACGGCATTGGGGACACCAATCACCGGTGCCACCAATTCGGTTCTCACCCTGTCCAACGTGCAAATGAGCACGGCGGGCCTTTACACGATGACCGCTTCCAATTCCTCCACCGCCGGCTTTACATTTTTACAATTGCCCAAAGCCAATTGTTATTTGTCCGTCGCCATATCGGGCGGCACCAATTTTACCACGTTTAATTATACCAACTACGCTCCCGCCGGCGTGCCCTTGACCATGTTCAGCGCACTGACCAACGGATACGCGACCACGACCAATTATTTTTATTGGCTTTATAATTCTGCCACCAAGATCAGCACGAGCAATACAGTTTCCATCACCGGTGTGAACGTGACTCCATCCCGGAGCGGGGTTTACTCCGTCTTTATGAGCAGCACCAACACCGGCGGCGGCATTGTGATCAGCCAACCCTATGACTCTTATTGGCAATTTGGGTATTTGCCAATGTTCACCAATTCATTGCCGGCTGCCTCTAATGTCAATGCCGGAGCCAGCGTCACATTCAACATCGGCATCAGCGGCAGCTTAAATGTCCAAAATTTCTTCGGTGGAACTGGCGCCACCGCCTATTCGACCAATAGCCTGCCCAATGTCTTCTGGTATAAGAATGGCACGACGCTGATCGCGAGCCAAACCAACGTGCTCGGCCCGATCAGCTCAGCCACCTATTCCAATACCGCCGTGGTGGCCAGCCTGCCTCTGAACGGCGTGTCCTCGGCCGATAATGGTAGTTATACGGTGGTGGTGACTAATTACTGGGGCAGCATCACCAGTTCTCCGGTCGCCTTGACGGTGTCATCTGGTTCCGCCTTTGCCCCCGTCATAACCACGAATCCACCCGCCAGCCTCTCGCTGCTGGCCGGTCAGAATTCCACCATCAGTGTCACCGTGACCGGCACGCCGCCTTATTATTACCAATGGCGCGACGGTGGTGCCAATCTTGCCAACGGCGGAGTTTACAGCGGGGTATTTACGAACACCCTGACGCTTACGGCTGTCAATACTAACAATAGCGGCAGCTATACCGTGGCGATCACCAATGTTGCCGGTGCCATCACCAGCAGCGTCACAGCGTTGAGCGTTGTGCTCCCGCCGCGATTGGGAACCGCCACCGGCAGTCCCGGCAATTTCCAGTTCAACGCCAATACCATCACAGGTCTGAATTATGTTGTTCTGATGTCCACCAATCTCGCAGGTTCGAACTGGACTCCCATTCTGACCAATAACACCGGATTGACCGGCAATATTAACTTCCAGACCAACTCCGCCGGCAACCCGTATCTATTCTACCGGCTCCTGTTTCCGTGAGATCTTTTTGTTAATAGCCATCAGAAAATCTAAAGCAAATTTCTGGGGGCAGTCGGATCAAACCGGCTGCCCCTCGAATTATTTCGGGCGAGTCTGCGTAGTTGGATTTCTAATGATTTGATTGAGATTGGCAACCGTTCGGATTTTCTTCCCAAATTAGGTAGGCAGATTGAAGTCTCGCTAAAATCGTTAAGGCCAGGCGGGATTCCATCGTTTGCGTCGGTAACGCGTAAAAGCATCCTGATTATGAACACGCCATTCAAGTCGCAAGTTTGCTTGAAAACTGGATTTTTGAATTTCCTTCGCCGTCATTCTGCATTTTGTCGGTCTGCCCATCAATTGGCCCTGCTGGCTCATTTAACAACTGGCGCATGATGCAAAAATTTATTGCTGGAAAGCGGCGGCGATTTGCGCCAAGTTGTGTGCCGTTATTATGGATGTAAAACTTCCCAAGCTAGGTGAGGGCGCTGATTCCGGCGTTGTTGTCAACCTCTTCGTCAAAGAGGGCGACACGATCGCGATAGATCAGGCCATCATGGAATTGGAAAATGAAAAAGCCGTCGCCTCGATTCCGTCCACGGCGGCGGGCGTCGTGACCAAGGTTTATGTGAAGGCTGGCGACCGCATCAGCGTCGGTCAAAAGATTTTGTCGGTCGGCGGCAATGCGCCAGCGACCGCAGATCCCGCACCGGTGGCAGCGTCTAAACCGGCGGCGAAAAAAGTTGTCGCCCAAGCCGCGCCCGAACCGGAAGCAGTCGAAGACGAATCGCCTGACATCGAAGAAGAAGTTTCGACAGTGGAAATTGCCACGTCGCCGTCCATTCGCAAGATGGCGCGCGAATTCGGCATTCATCTCGGCAAGATTCGCGGCAGCGGTGCTGGCGGTCGCATCATCAGCGCCGATGTGCGCGCATATATTCAGCGCTTGATGAAAGCGGCGGCCAAACCGGCACCCGTGACGGCGGCTCCGGCTCAACCGGCTCCGATGCAGATTGATTTCTCGCAGTGGGGGCCGATTCTCAAGAAGCCGGTCACGCCGTTGCGCAAAGTCATCGCGCGGCGCATGTCGGAAAGCTGGAGTGCCGTCGCCCGCGTCACGCAGTTTGACGACGTTGATTTCACCAATCTCGGCGGGCTGCGGAAAA
>Ga0182030_10013757_pt1 | contig 16068 bp, 13 predicted proteins | sample 812S3MmetaG_FD_121299 | JGI IMG/M metagenome (GOLD analysis project Ga0182030, IMG submission 121299) | Permafrost microbial communities from Stordalen Mire, Sweden - 812S3M metaG (Illumina Assembly) | ecosystem: Environmental > Terrestrial > Soil > Wetlands > Permafrost | place: Sweden...
GACGCGCTCGCAGGTCGAATCGTTCAAGCAGCCCGACTTGAACTGGTATTTCAACGTGGCCAACACGCCGCCCGAGAACCGCAAGAAGGTTCTCGAAATGCTGGCGAAGGCCCCCTCGGCTGTCCGCGAGCTTTTCAAGATCGGCCAGGAAGAAGGCAAGATTGTCTGGCACTGGCGGCGGCTGACGCTGGTTGCGGGGAAGATATAGGTAGGGACGGCAGTCCCTTGCCGTCCCATTATTTCAGGGACGCGAAGGGACTCGCGTCCCTACCCGGAAGCTGCTCCGCGTGATAAGACCCCCCCTGCTGATCGGCGAGACCTTGCAGGAGCCGCTCGTCCCCCGCATTCGCACGGGGAGCAATGCCAATGATGGTCAAGCCGAGGCAATGTCCTTCCGGCCCCAGGATGTCGCGGGCCTGGGTCGCGAGGTTGAAGGCGGAGATATTCAGATCGCCATCGCTCACCAGCACAAGGGCGCCCGGGTGAAGCTGCTGCGCGGAAGCGAGGCCCGCGGGGAGATTAGTGCCGCCGCCGCAATCGACATCGCGCATGATGAAACGGACGGCCGCTTCGCGGGTCGCGTCATTGGCCGCCACGAGCGGGCCGCTGGCGCGCGCGCATTGGGCGTAAAGGGTGACCGCGAAAGGCGCGCCGTCCTTCAACGCGCGGATTCGGCGGCTCAGTGTTTCTCGCGCGAACGCCAGGCGGGTCGAACCGGCGTAGGGTTCGTACATGCTGCCGGAAATATCGAGGAGGAAGACCACGCCGTCCGCGCCGTTGAGATGCGGCGCGGGGCTGGGCGACAAGACCGCCTCGGGCGGAAGCGCCCGCACATGCGCGTTCGGATTCGCCTCGATTGCCAGCGCCGGGGGCGGCGTCACCGCAGGCGGGGCTTTTTCGACCATGGGTTGAGCAGGTGAGGGGAGCGCGGCGGGCTGACTTATCACGACGGAACGAGCAACCGCGGGCTGGGCCGCAGCCGGGTGCTGGAACGGGCGGGCGGGCGTCTCCTGGGAACGAAGCAACATCACGGTTGCGGTCGGCGTTGTCGCCTCGGGCGAAGCGACGGCGAGCGCCGCCGTCCCGTGAAAAAAGGACAGCACGATTCCCGCCGCCACGCTCACATGCAAGGCCAGCGAGACCATCAGCATCAGGGGAAGGTTTCCTCGCACAAATCGAACGCTAACTAATTTTTATATAAAGTCATGTAAAAACTAAGCGCGGCCACGAACGGCGGAAATATTTCCTCACTTGACGTTTCCAAATGTAGATACACACTGTAGATATGACGACGGCCAAGCTTTTCAAGCACGGGGGCAGCCAGGCGGTGCGCCTGCCGAAGGCATTTCGATTCAAGGGTACTGAGGTCATTATCGAAAAGCGGGGGGACGCGGTTGTCCTTAAGCCGAAACGGCGGCCCCGCTTCAAGTCGCTCGGCGATGTCGCCCGCTATTTGGCAAAGAAATATCCTGGAGCGCCGGATTTTCCCGATATACCGCGTCCGAAAGAGCACGAGCGGCCCATCATTGATTTGGATTAGTTTATTGTGGCGCCCCATCTTTACTTGCTCGATACGAGTGTTTGCGTACCGGTATTGCGTGAAAAGGCTTCTTTTCAGGACCTGCCCGCTCCGGACCTGACAGCTTTTTCTTCAATCGTTGCGGCGGAGCTCTGGGCGGGTGCTTGTAAGTCGGGCCGAGAACATCCTCAATTCGAGCGTGTCACGGAATTTCTGAAGCTTTTCGAAATACTCGATTTCTCACATGACGCCGCCCGGCACTACGGCGAAATCCAGGCGGAACTGGAAAAGAAGGGCGTGTCCATTGGCCCGCTTGATCTGCTCATTGCCGCGCATGCCCGCAGCCTTGGGGCCACGCTCATCACAGCGAACTTCGGCGAGTTCAAGCGGGTCAAGGGACTGAAGGTGCTGGCGTGGAGATGATTTTTTAAACGATTGGCGTTCCGCCGATCTCTTGGCAGTTTGGAGCGTGTTTGATCGCTGGTTTGATTCGCATCGCTGGTGGTGGTGCGCCTTGTCGGGGCTGTTGCTCGTCGCGAGTTTCGCGCCGTTCTCGTGCGCGACGTGCGGCTGGATCGCGCTCGTGCCCGCCTGGTGGGTGATCACGCGGAGCGAGCGGGCGCGGCGCCAACCGATCCGCCACGGTTACCTGATCGGCCTGATCTATTTCGGCGGCACGTTCTGGTGGATCGGCAACGTCACGGCGATCGGCACGTTTTTCCTCGTGCTTTACCTGGCGCTTTATCCGGCCATCTGGTTTCTGCTCGTGGTGCGGTTCGTCGCGCGGCGGCATGGCGAGACACCGCCCCCCGTTCTTTTCCAGGCGTTCGCGGCGGCGGCGCTATGGGTCATGCTCGAATGGTTGCGGAGTTGGTTCCTCACCGGCTTCAACTGGAACGAACTCGGCATCTCCCAGGCGCCGAGCGTCGTCTTCCGCCAATTGGCCGCGTTCGGCGGCGCGCACCTGATTTCCTTCGTCCTCGTCACGGTGAATGTTCTCTGGGCGGAAGGCGTTCTCGGGATCGCGGAGACCCTCCGGGAAAAGCGGGTCGTCCGCGCGTCGTTGCCGTTTGCGGCGGCGCTTTTCCTTGTGGCGGTCTGCTTCGCGCTCGGCTGGCATCATCTGCTGCGCCACCGCGGCGAGACGCTCCGGCCCGGCCTCACTTTCGCCTGCATCCAGCCCGACATCCCGCAAATTCCCTACGATCCCCGCGCGCCCTATATTGATTTCCAAAACACGGAAATCGCGGCGCTCGAAAAGACCGAGAAGCTTTCTCTCGACGCCATCGCGGGAAAGGGAAACCCCGATCTCCTCATCTGGCCCGAAGCGATGATCGACGAAGGCGTTTTCCAGGATCGTCCGCTCAACGAGGCGGTGCGCGACATTTGCCAGACGTACGGCGGCTATTTCCTGCTCGGCTCGCAGGATTTTGACATCGGGGGCGGGCGCAAGCTCTACAACTGCGCCTATCTTTTCTCGCCGGGCGGAGAGCGGTACGAAGAGTACCGCAAGACCCAGCTCGTCATCCTCGGGGAGTTCCTGCCCTTCGGCGACTCGTTTCCCAAACTCCGCCAATGGGCCGGCGTCGGCATGGACTTCACGCCGGGTCCTGGGCCGAAGCTATTTACGATGAAAAATCCGGATGCGAGCTTCGCCCCCCTGATTTGTTTTGAGGACACGCTGCCCGATGTGGTCGACAAGGCGGCGCGGTTGCGTCCCGATTTCTTTATCACGATCACCAACGACGGCTGGTACCGCGGCTGGTGCGCGGCCTGGGGCGTGCGGCAGCATTTGAACCACGCGGTCTTCCGCTGCGTGGAGCATGACCGCCCCATGATCCGTTGCGCCAACACCGGCATCTCCTGCGTCATCGATCAGGACGGCGCCGTGACGGACCGGTTCCTCGGCCCGTCGGGCGGGGAGATCGACGTCGGCGGAATCTTCGCGCGGAAGCTCGAATTTTACCCCACGCACGGCACACGCTATGAAAGGTGGGGCGATTGGATCGTCTTGATCTCTTCCCTCGTCAGCGTCATGCTTGGAATTCGGTTTTTTTACCGATCCTGATGAATCCCGATCCCATTTTTTCCGTTGTCGTCCCGTTTTATAATGAGGCGGAAAATCTGCCCCGGCTCATCCGCGAAATCGACGCCATGCTCCGGGCCATGGAACGACAGGCGGAAATCATCCTCGTCGACGACGGCAGCGCCGACACGTTCGCGCAGCCTTCGGGAAGTCCGGCCTTCCTCATCCGCTGGCTCCACATCAGCCAAAACAGCGGCCAGAGCGCGGCGATGTATTACGGGATGCAGGAGGCCCGGGGCGAATTCATCATCCTGATGGACGCCGACCTCCAGAACGACCCGATGGACGCGGTCAAGATGTTGCGCAAGCTGGAGGAGGATCGGCTCGATCTGGTGACGGGCGTGCGGCTGCATCGCAACGACAACTTCATCCGCCGTATCTCCTCGGCCATCGCCAACGCGGTGCGCGGAGCCCTGCTCCAGGACCATACCAGCGACACGGGTTGCACGTTGAAAGTCATTCGTGCGGAGGCGGCCAAACGGCTGCCCGGCTGGAACGGGATGCACCGGTTCATTCCCGCGCTCGTCCTTTCGGCGGGCTACAAAATCGGGGAGATGCCCGTCGAACACCGCGCGCGCCATGCCGGGGTCAGCAAGGTCGCCGGCGGCAAGCGGGCGTTGCGCGCCACGGTCGATTTGCTCGGGATGCTCTGGTTTTCGCGGCGCCAGTTCAAGGGCCGTTTGCAGGAGAAGAAGCCGTGATTTTAGCCGCACCTAATCTCGACGCCCTGGGCATCATCGCGGGCAACGGACGTTACCCGATCCTGCTGGCCGAGGCGGCGCGGGCGCGCGGCGTCAAGCGGATCGCCATCGTCGGTTTCTCGGGCGAAACCGCGCCGGAAGTCGAGAAGCTGGCGGACCATTATACCAAGTTGCGCGTCGGGCAGTTGGGCGGACTCTGCAATTACTTCCGGGACCAAAAGGTCACGCAGGCCATCATGGCGGGCCAGATCGCTCCGGGAAATCTTTTCGACTTGCTCCCCGATCTCAAGGGCGCGCTTCTGCTGGCGAGGTTGAAGGAACGGAATGCCGAGACGATCTTCTCGGCCATCGCGGACGAACTCAAATCGGCGGGCGTGGAGCTTCTGCCCGCGACGACTTTTCTGGAGGATTCGCTGCCGGAGCCGGGGCACATCGCCGGTCCGAAGCTCTCGACCCGGCAGTTGGCCGATGTCGCGCTCGGCTTCCGGATCGCCAAGGAAAGCAGCCGCCTGGACATCGGCCAGAGCGTTGTCGTCAAGAAAGGGACCGTTGTCGCCGTGGAAGCCTTCGAGGGCACCGATGCGGCGATGGAACGGGGCGGACGCCTGGGGAAAGGGGACGTCGTGCTGGTGAAGGTCAGCAAGCCGAACCAGGATTTTCGTTTTGACGTGCCCGTCGTCGGCACGCGTACGATGGAGCAGGCCCGCGATTGCGACGTGAAGGTGGTCGCCTGCGAAGCGCGGCGCACCTTGCTTCTGGATCGGGAACTGGTGGTGGAACTGGCCGCGCGCTGGAGGATCAGCCTCTTCGCGGCGGACGAATCGCTTTGAGGCTGTCCGAAAAGTGGGCGTGGGTCGCGTGACGAGTCGAATTTGGGCCGAATCGAGGCGCGAACGACGCGCATAGCTTAAGCTACGTAAGGAGTGAGCAACGAAGAGATCGGCCCAAATTCGCCGTCACCCTTTTTCCTCTTCGCCGAAGTCCTTTTTCCCTGGGGCGGTGTCGCTCGCTCGTCACGTAGCTGCGGCTATGCTCCTCGCTCGGCTCCTTGCCCCAGGAAAAAAATCCTTTCGGCGTGACCCGCGCCGACTTTTCGGACAGCCTCTGGAAGGAAAAACTATGAGCAAACTAAAAGTCGGTGTGGTCGGTGTGGGACATATCGGGCGCGAACACGCGCGCATCTATTCGCAACTGCCCGGAGTCGAGTTCGTCGGCCTTTACGATCTCGACGGCCATGTTGCCGAGAAAGTCGCGCAACGGCACGGCGTGAAGGCCTTCGGCACGGCCCAGGCGCTGGCCGAGGAAGTCGATGCCGCCACCATCGCCACGCCCACCAACACGCATCACGAAATCGGCTCCCTGTTTCTCGGCCTCGGCAAGCATGTCCTGATCGAAAAACCGATCACCGATAACACGGAACAGGCCAAGTCGCTGGTCGATCTCGCCCACGCCAAAAATCTGGTCCTGCAAGTGGGACATATCGAGCGCTTCAATCCGGCGCTCCAGGCGCTGGAGGAAAAGCTGACGCGCCCCCGTTTCATCGAGGCGCACCGGCTCTCGGCCTACCCCGGCCGCAGCACCGACATCGGCGTGGTCCTCGACCTGATGATTCATGACCTGGAAGTCGTGCTCCACCTGGTGCGCTCGCCGATTCAATCGATCGATTCCGTCGGGACCGCCGTGCTGAGCAAGGGCGAGGACATCGCCAACGCGCGCATCCGGTTCGAGAACGGCTGCGTGGCCAACATCACGACGAGCCGCATCAGCTTCGAAAAAGTGAGGAAAATCCGGGTCTTCCAGGACGACGCCTATCTCTCGCTCGATTACTTCGCCCAGAGCGGGGAGATCTATCGCAAGGTCAATTCGCAGATCATCAAGGAGACGATCAAGGTGGAGAAGGACGAACCGCTGAAGCTGCAATTGGCCGCCTTCGCCGAGTGCGCGCGTTCGAGCGGGAAACCCCGGGTGGGCGGCGCGCAGGCCGCGGTGGCCCTCGAAATCGCCATGCTCATCACCGAGCAGATCGCAAAGCAAAACGCGCGGCAGACTTGAGTTCCAGCCATTGCCATGCGCGCTCCCGAGCCTTCCTCTTCCGAACGCTCCCCGATCTTTCTCATGGTCGCGGGCGAAGCCAGCGGCGACGCGCATGGCGCGGACCTGATCCTCGCCCTCAAGGAAAAGCAGCCCAAGGCGCGCATCATCGGCGTCGGCGGCCCGCGCATGGCGGCGGCGGGGCAGGAACAACTCCTCGATTTGTCGGCCCACGCGGTTCTCGGGCTGGCCGAGGTGCTGAAACAGTACTTCAAGTTTCGCAAATTCAGGGACCAGGTGCTCGACCTGGCCAAACGGGAACGGCCCGATGCGGTCGTCCTGATCGACTGCTCCGGTTTTAATTTGCGCCTCACGCCGCGACTGCGCCGGGACCTGCCCGGCACGCGCATCATCTACTACATCAGCCCGCAGGTGTGGGCCTCGCGGGCGGGCCGCGTCAAAGCCATGCAGCGGGACATCGATCTGCTCCTGGCCATTCTTCCTTTCGAGAAGGCGTGGTTCGCCAAGGTCGCGCCGAAATTCAACGTCCAATGGGTGGGCCATCCCGTGCTCGACCGCATCCGCAAGGTTGAAATCGCCGAGCCGAATCCCAACTTCGTCGCCCTCTTGCCGGGCAGCCGCAAGACCGAGGTCGAGTCGCACTTGCCCGTGCTCTGGGAAGCGGCCCTCCTGATGGGGCGCGACAGGCCGGGCCTCAAGTTCATCCTGCTCTCCCCGAACGAAACGATTCAGAAATATTCCCTGGAAATGCTGGCGAAATTTCCCGCGCCGAACTTCACCTTCGAGTACAATGTCGGCTACGCCATCTCCCATCTCTCGCGCTGCGCGCTCGCCTTGGTCGCTTCCGGAACGGCCTCGCTCGAATGCGCGCTGGTCGGCATCCCGCAGGTTGTCGTCTATCGCGTCCATCCGCTGACCTACGCGGTGGGAAAGCGCGTGGTGAAGGTCAACTATCTCAGCATCGTCAACGTCATGGCGAACGAGGCCATCGTGCCCGAATTTCTCCAGGACAATCTCGAGGCGAGCGCGGTCGCGCGGGAAGCGCTCGAACTGCTCGGCAGCCCGCAACGCCGCGAGACCATGAAGCGCCGCGTCGCGCAGGTCGTCGCCACCCTCGGCGAACCCGGAGCCGGCAAACGCGCCGCCGAGGCCATCCTCCTCGAAGCCGCCCTCGCCAAGGTGGGGTAATCTCGAACCTGGAGGGTCGGACTCCGTCCCGACCCTGACTTTGCCTGCCGGCACCCTCCAGAAGGTTGCATCGAGAACGCTGCGCCCTAGAAATAGTCATGGCCGCGACGCGTTTGCATTTCACCGCTTCCGTGGAGGAACAGTGGCGCGCGCTGGCGGGGCCGTGGCTGCGGGAGCAAGCGGGCGCGGCGTGGAAAAATCCGAAGCCGACCGTGGTGCTGACGCCGAGCCGGGCCGAGAGTTTTTACCTCCGCGGACGCCTCGTCGAGGAGGGCGTTTCTTTTCTGGGCCTTCGTTTTTGGACGCCCAGCGACGCGCGCAAGTTCCTGCTGGGGGAAATCTCGCCCGAAATTGGAGCGGCCACGCAGGCGGAGCTGCGGCTGGTGGCGCGCGCCTGCGCGGAAAGATTGGCGCGCCAAGCGGGTGCCGATAACGCGACCCTCACCAGCGTGGTCCGGGAGCCGGGGGCGTTCCTTCGCGCGTACGATCTTCTGCTCGGGGCCGGATGGGACCCCTCGCGCGAAGGGGCGGTCTACGGACGCGAATTGGCGCGGGAGATGCAGCGCGCGTTGGAAGAACGGCACATCGCCACGCAAGCCGGTTTGCATCGGCATTTGCGGCGCGAAGTCTCCTCGCGCGATGATCCCCTGATCGCGAACCTGCTCGTGGTTGGTTTTAACGCGGCGCACTGGCCGTTGTGGGACCTCCTGAAGGCCGTCGTCTTTTCCGCCGAAGAAGCCGTGGTCGCGCTTTCCGAACCGCGCGTTTTCGCCGAAGAGATCGATCAACTCTGGATCAGTTCGTGGGAGGAAGTCACGCAAACCGAAGCCATAAGTCCCATAAGTCCCATCACCCCGGATGAATCCACGGCCCCCTTTGCCGGCTTGGTCGCCTCTTACGAGAAAGGCGATCCCGGCAATGCCGCCGCCGCCGACCTGACGTTTCTCGTAACGCCGGAACTGGCGTCGCACATTCGCGCGGTCGTGTTGCAGGCGCTCGACTATCTGAAGCGCGACTCGTGCGCGCGATTGGGAATCGTTTTCCCGGAAGCCAACGCGCTGGCGCTGGGCGTGTCGGAAGAGTTGCGGCGGCTGGGCGTCCCGCTCGATGACGGGACGGGCTCGCTTGCGCCGGGGCTGTTCGAGAGGCGCTGCTGGCAGAGCTGGATCGCGCTCCAGGAGGAGTCGGGCGTGCAGCGGCTGATCGCGTGGGTGCGCGCCTGCGAGGCGCAGGGCGTTTCGTGCGGCATGGAAAAATCACTAGCGGCCCGCGAAATCGCGGATGTCCTGGAGAACGCGCTGGGCGAATCGCTCGTCGACGACCTGAATTTTCTCGCGCGCCATCTGGAGGATAATTCCACCGGGAATCGGGCGGGCGCCGTGGCCGATTTCCTGCGCGGGCGCATCGCGCTTCCCGAAGCGGCGACGTTCGCCGGGTTTCTCGCGATGACCCGGGAAGCGCTCACCCTGCCCGGTTGGGAGGAACATCTCGCGCGATTGCGGATCGATCCGCCCGCGTGGCTGCGGAAAAGCGAGGAGATGCTTTCGCGCCGCGTGTTCCTCGAATGGCTGAAGGAATCGACCGATTCGCAAACCCGGACGCGAGGCGCGGACGGCAACCATTTTTACGGCAAGGCGCACCTGCTCATCTACGCGCAGATGACCGGCCAGACCTGGAGTCACCTCATCCTGACCGGCCTGAACGAGGGCGTCTGGCCGCGCGTTTTTGAAGCGGGCGCGTTCGGCTCGCGGCACGAATTGGCGGCGCTCAACCGGCAGGCCCGCGAGCTGAATCGGCTCGGCGCGGGGCAGGGCGGGCAGGGGATGGGACACGAAACCGTCGGCGCGGATCGCGGCCATTGCCTTTTGCCGCTCGAACGGCAGGAACTGGCGCTGCGCGATTTGTGCGCGGCGCTCGAATCGACCGGCGCGGCGGCGTGTCTCACGGCGATGACGACCGAGGGTGGGCGCAGCCTGCTGCCCTCCGATTTTTTCAACCACGCCTACCAGGCCAAAACGGGCCGGGTGCTGGACGAGGAGACGTTTCGGAGTTTCGCGAACGCGACCCAGGAATGGTGCCGGCGGCATGAGTCTTTTTTCGAATCGAAGACATCCATTTTATCTTCCAGCATCGCGACGACGCGAATCGCCTACGCCGCGCGTCGCGACGCCACGCGGACGTTCGGGCCATACGAGTTTGCCTACGGTCAGCCGCCGCGCCGGCCGATCCAGCTTTCATGCAAAAGATGGGAGGACGCGTGGAACCATCCCGCCACCGTATGGCTGGAGGAAATCGTAGGCGCGTCGCCCTGGCCGGAGGGAGCGCTAAGCTGGCCGCGAGCGGTAGGCACCTGGGTCCATCGTTGGCTGGCCGCGTCGCTGCGCGAGTGCCGCGAGCGAAACTCGGCGAAGGATTTTTTGCCCTTGCTGCTCGCGGCGGCGGACCGCGAGGCGTTCGCGGTGCGGAACCGCGCGCGCGCGGCGGAGATCGAGTTGTATCCCTGGTGGGACCAGGTGTGGGCGCAGGCGCGAACCACGGCGCTCGGCCTGGCCGAAACGCTCGCGCCTCATTTGCAGGACAGGCAATTCCTTTGTGAATTTCGCCTGCCGCAAGACGTGATGATCGCGCTTCCGGGAACAGATCAGACCGACTTCCTGTTGAAAGGCCGGATCGATCTTCTCCTCGTCGAGCCGGGCGCGATTCCGCATGACCTCGCCAGCGGCGATTTTTCGGGCTGCGCGTGCTGGGTGGTCGATTTCAAAACCGGCTCGGCGCAAAGCCTGAGCGACAAAAAGATCGGGGAGGGCAAAGGATTGCAGACGGTCCTTTACGCGCTGGCGGTTCGGGCGCGCGGCGCGGCCTCGACGGCGATTTCGCTGCATACCTGCGATGCGCCGCTGAAGCCGCAGGTCCAACTGGACGACGTGCTGGGAATCACCCCGCTCTTTCGCTCGCTCGATAAATTCCACCGCGACGGCGTGTTCGGGATGCGCGCCGACGCCGACAACGCGTACGGCTACTCGCCCTCGTATCCGATGGCGATGCGATTTGTGCCCGGGAACATCCTCGAAGCGAAATGGGCGCTCGCGCACGGGGCCGCGCCCGGAGAGGAGGAGGAATGAGCGCGTTGATCGATCAGGCGGAGCGTGATCGTTTCGTCCTTGAGCAGGGAAAAAACATCTCGGTGATCGCGCCGGCGGGCGTGGGCAAGACCACCTCGATTGTGGCGCGCATTGTCCATCTGGCGAGCCTGCCCGAGAAGGAAGCGGCGGACCGCCTGTCGCGGCTGATCGTCGTGACTTATTCGGTGCGCGCCGCCCAGCAGATGCAGCAGAAGGCGCGCGTGGCGATTCGCGAGGCGGCGGTTTCGGCGCGGGTCCAGCGCGCCTTTCGGCGGACATTCTTCGGCACGATTCACAGCTATTGCGTCCGGTTGCTCGAACGGTTCGGGCACTATCTCGGCCTGCCGTCGCCGGTGGCGCTGCTCGAGGCCGACGATGAATTGTGGAACCGCTTTCTCATCCGCGGCCTGGGGCGGGAGATTTCGCGGGACGCGAACCTGCGGGAACTTTTCCATTTTTATTCACCGGAAAAGCTCTATGCGCTGGGCAGGGAAATTTCCCCCGGCGAGGAAATGGAAGTGGGGCCCCTGCCAGACCTGGACTGGAAACGGCTGTTGGACTATCGGGACAACGCGCTTCATCCCGCCACCAGGAAAAGCATCGCCAAGGCGCAAGACGCCGCGAAACAATGGAGCGAAGCGTGGGCGAGGGGAGAACGCTTTCGGCCCCTGCCGAAGTGTCCCGAGTCGGAGAAAGCGGCGGCCTTCGCCGAAATCTGGAGGGAGACGTTTGCTCCGCTCCACGACTGGCTGCGCGACGCGGCGCTGGCTTTCGGACGCCGCGTAGCCAATGCCTACGCGGAGTTCCGGCGCTCCGAGGCGGTGATGACTTACGACGACCAGGTGCGCCTCGCCCTGCGCGTGCTGGAGGATCCGTCGGTGCGGAGCGAACTGGCGTCGGAACGGCTGAGCGTCCTGCTCGACGAGGCGCAGGATACTGATCCACGCCAGTTTGACGTTTTGCGGCGCGTGGCTGGTCTGGGCGACAACCCGAATCAGACCGAGGACCAGAGCTTCTGCATCGTGGGCGATTTTCAGCAGGCGATCTACGCGCCCCGGTCCGATCTCGGGATGTACCGGCGCGTCCACGACGAGGTTTCCGCCGAACCGCGCGGGACGAGCAGCCGGTTGAGGGTCACCTTTCGTTGCGACGCGGCGATCATCGATTTCGTGAATCGGATTTTTCCGACGGTCTTGAACGATGCCGACGGCCAATGCGCTTTTGAAACGCTGGTTGCGCGCGACGGGGCCGGGCCGGGCCATGTGGCGCGGTGGGTTTGTCCCGATGAGCCGGAGCACGCGGCCGGGAAGAAAATTCCCGCCGAGACGCGCGCCCGTCACGAAGCCCGGTTCGTGGCGCGCCGGATTCAGGAGCTAGGCCCCGCCGGACTCGGCGCGAGCGGCTGGTCGCAGGTGGCCGTGCTTTGCCCGCGCAAAAATTGGCTGCTCGAAATTCAGCGGGAACTCGCCGGGTTGGGCCTGCCCGTGCAGCTCCACTCGTCGAACGAACAGCAGCGCGAGCGCACGCCCGCCGCGTGGCTGACCGCGCTGATCTGGGTCGCGGCGCACCCGGAGGACAGCTTCGAAATCGCGGGCGTCCTGCGAGAAATCCTGGGCGTTTCGGACAGCGACATGGCGATCCATACGGGCGGCGACGGCGACAAGCTTCGCCTCGACCGGCCCGCTTCCACCGGCGAAGGCCCCGTCGAGACCGCATTGAAAAATCTCCGCGAGGCCTGCGCGCACGCGGACGCGATGCCGTTGCATCAGGCCGTGCGGCAGTTGTTGGAAAAGACGCAATTGCGCGAGCGGCTGAATTCAATCGTCGAAATGGAACTGGAAAATGCCGGGCGCGAGCTGGACGATTTTCTGGCGGTCATTGCCGGGCGCGGCGCGGAAGGCGCCACCCTGGCCGAACTCGCGGAGGAACTTCGCCTCGGACTCGCCCAGGTCCATCCGGCGGAGGAGGAAATTCGGGACGCGATCCAACTGCTGACCTCGCACAAAGCCAAGGGCCTCGAATGGCAGGCGGTCATCGTGCCCTATGTTTTTCGCGCGATTGAATCGAAATCGCCGCCCTATCCGCGGGTGGTTTCCGGCGAGGCGGGCCGGGAAATCGTATGCCGGGACAAGGCCGATTTTGCGAGCCGGGCCCAGGCTTTTGTCACGGGCCGGGAGCGGCAGCAACTCCAGCGCCTGCTTTACGTGATGTCCACCCGCGCGAAGCGGACCCTGGTGCTGGTTGACGACGAGGCGCTTTTTGCGGGATCCACGCGCCGGGCCGGATGGTGCGCGGGCGAGTTGCTGGGCTTTTTGGGCGGGGAAAATCGCGGCGCATGGAGGGCGCTTCCCGAAACGGTGGAAGATGGAGATTCGCTTCCTGCGCGCGAGGGAAGTGTCCCTCGCGCGCCCGGACAACATAGTTGTCCGGGCCACCCGAATGCGGCTGAGTCCGGCGTTGTCGCCTTGCCCGATTTGTCGCGGGAAGACGTCCGGCAAGCCGTCGAGGGGGCGGGAAATTTTCCGCGCCGGATCACTCCCCATGCGCTGGCCGTTCATACCCGCGAGGATGCCGAACCCGAAAAGCAAATCGAGCAGGAGGACGATCAGGCTGCGAACGCGACGAGCGGTCCCGGCATTCTCCACGGCACCTGGTGGCACGAATTCGTGCAGACGATTCCGTGGCGGCAACCGGCGGCAGCGTGGCAGCGGAAATTTGTCGAAGCGCAGGCGCGTTCGCCGCAGCCGGAACGGGCGGCGCGGGAATGGGAGCTGTTTCGCCGCTCCGGGCTGGCGCGATGGCTGGCGGAACCGGGTCGGCTGATCCAGGTCGAGCTTCCTTTTCTTTGGCGGGCAACCGGCGAGGAGGCATGCTTCGAAGGCGTGATGGACCTGGCGGTTTATACGGCGGGCGAATCGGCCTGGCGCGTGATCGACTGGAAGACGAACCGGATTGGGCCGACGGGAAGCGACGGCCTCGTCGAGATGTATCGCGGGCAAATCAGCGCCTACGTGCGCGCGTTGCGGGAAATGCTTTCCGCCGAGGTGAGGGGAAGTCTTTATCTCACCCAGACGGGGGAGTGGGTGGAGGTGTCTCCACCAACGACGCGGCCGCGCTCGTAAAAAACAAGAATCAATCGAAGTTGAGGCGGCCCTTCATTTCGCGGAGCCGGTCGCGCTCGATCGATTGGGTTTGTTCTTTCTTATATTCCGCCAGGGTCTGATGTTGCAGATATTGGCGGTAATTGGAATTCGCATGGGCGACATCCTGTTTGAGGTCGTTGAGATGGTGGGTTTCGATTTCCTCGGGCACGCATTCGACCACGAGATATTTCCGGTCGACCCAGATATGACGCCAGCGCGAATGACGGGCGATTTTGCGCGATTCCTCGAAGTATTTCCGCCAGAGCGGCGGAGGCGTCTGGGAGAGGCGCAGATAGATGTAGCGCAAGGCCGGGTTATCGGGCGACTCGACCGTGAGGTCGTCTTCCAGCCCGACGATCTTGATGTCGATGAAATCGATTTCCATCTTGTCGAATAGTACGCGCGCAACGCTTCAAAGCAATAGCGGCTCTATGGTAGCCGTCGCGCGCCGCGCGACGAATCGGCAACGAAGGTAAGAAATGGGTCGGGACAGAGTCCGACCCTCCAGACAATTACAAATGCCCCTGGGCTTCGGCTTCGGCTTTGATGCGGTCGGCTTCGGCCTGGCGCTCGTGTTCCTTCTTGCTGACCCAGGCGTCCCACGATTTGCCGTCGGCGGTGTCTTTGCCGGTGAAGGCGATGGCCGTGATATCGTCGCAGGGGATGATCCGGGATTCCTCGCTGCCCTTGATAAAGACCTCGATGCGGGGCGGGCGGGCTTTGACGTCGCGATTGAAGATGTAGCCTTCGACCTGTTCGTTGCGGAGGGTGATAGTCACGTCGCCGCGGTAGTCGAACGCCTTGTCGATCGCCTCGACGCGGTCGGCTTCCGATTGAAAGGTAAAAACGGCGCCTTCCAGCGAGTTGGGGCGATGCGAGGCGGGATGGGTCTTGATGTCGGCGGGCATAAATATCCTTGGCGAATGTTGGCGTGCGGAAGGCTAGCTCCCCATGGTCGCCTTGGCCGTTTGGAGGAAGCCGGAGAACGATCCGAAAGTGGCATCGACGGCGGACGGTTCAAAGCCGCAATGGACCATGCAGTCCTGGCACTTGGGGTTGTCGCTCTTGTTGCCGTAGTTGTCCCAGTCGGTCGACTCGAGATATTCCTTGAACGTGCTGACATAGCCGTCCTGGAGGAGATAGCACGGTTTCTGCCAGCCGAAGACGTTGTAGGCGGGGCTGCCCCAGGGGGTGCACGCGAAATCGAGGTCGCCCTGGAGGAACTTGAGGAACAGCGGCGAGAGGTTGAAACGCCAGGTCTTCTTGGGATTCTGGAGGATCTGCTTGAAGAGGGCCTTGGTCTGGTCGCGATGGAGGAAGTTTTCCTGGTCGGGCGCCTTCTCGTAGGTGTAACCGGGCGAGAGCATCATGCCTTCGACGCCGAGGGCCATCATCTCGTCGAAGAACTCGCGAACATGGGCCGGATTGGTGCCGTTGAAGAGGGTGGTATTGGTCGTGACGCGGAAGCCCCGCTTGACGGCTTCCTTGATCGCTTCCACGGCGATGTCGAAGGTGCCGTCGCGGCAGACAGCGGTGTCGTGTTCTTCCTTCAGGCCGTCCATATGCACGGAGAAGGTGAGATAGGTCGAGGGCTTGAAGAGATCGATCTTGCGCTTCAAAAGCAAGGCGTTGGTGCAAAGGTAGATGTACTTCTTGCGCTCCACGAGGCCCGCCACAATCTGATCGATTTCATTGTGAATCAGCGGCTCGCCGCCGGGGATGCTGACCATGGGCGCGCCGCATTCCTCGACCGCGTCGAAGCATTGCTGCGGCGTCAGGCGCTTGTTGAGGACGTGATCGGGATACTGGATCTTGCCGCAGCCAGCGCAGGCCAGGTTGCAGCGGAAGAGAGGTTCCAGCATGAGGACGAGCGGATAGCGCTTGCGACCCTTGAGCTTTTGGGAGATGACGTAGGAGGCAACCGTCCACGCTTGAGAGATAGGAACCATAATTTGGATTAGTTAAACTGATGACCCTATCAGGGGCCGATCAGGTGTCAAGACCCTCTTGAACTTTTTGGCGATAATGAGGGACTCTGATTGTGGTTATTAGAGCTATACTGTTTAGAATAAGGATATTACAGCAGTTGTTGCATGAGGCATTAGTGGAGCTACTAAACCGTTCTCTAAGCGATCCGTCATCCTGAGCCGTAACGATGCAGTTGGATAGACATATTGAGTGGGATTTCAGGTCAGGATTCCAACTGCATCGCAGTTGGGTAAAGGGTTGAGGATTTGGTTCCAAACGCTCTGCCACC
>Ga0182030_10013760_pt1 | contig 16065 bp, 16 predicted proteins | sample 812S3MmetaG_FD_121299 | JGI IMG/M metagenome (GOLD analysis project Ga0182030, IMG submission 121299) | Permafrost microbial communities from Stordalen Mire, Sweden - 812S3M metaG (Illumina Assembly) | ecosystem: Environmental > Terrestrial > Soil > Wetlands > Permafrost | place: Sweden...
AGCAGCAGCCAATCGACAAGTCAAAATGCCAGATGTCGCCGCCGAAGATCGACATCCACAAGACGGACGACAAGCTGTCGATCGCCGGTCACGACACGCAGCGCACATTGGCCACGCTCACCGAGAGCTGTACCGACAAAGATACCGGCGATGTCTGCGACACGGTGGTCGCTGTCGAACTCTGGATGACGCAGGATGCGCTGCCAGGCGCCGCCGATCGCACCGCGTTCGGCCACGCCTACGCCAAAAAACTCGGGCTTACCGATGATCAGGGCGCGATGCGCGGCGAGTTCGCAAAATATCTGGCGCCGTATCAATCGCAGATCAAGGAGCTGACCGAAAAATCCGGCGAGCTCAAGGGGCAGCCGCTGAAAACCTCATTGCGCGTCATGATGGGCGGCCAGCAATGCAGCGCGATGAACAAGGCGCAGGCCAACGGCTCGACCAGTGCCGACAACTCGGCCGCCGGCGGGAACCCCATGAACAATGTGGCGCAAGCCGGCAAGGCGCTCGGCTCCCAGGTCGGCAACTTGGTGGGCGGGTTGTTCCACAAGAAAAAGACCGACGACTCGACGGCGGCAAGCGCCGCAGCACCCGCTGATGCAGCTGCCGCCCCGGCGGCGGCGCCGGCCGTGCCCGATCAGTATGCGCAGTATCTGCAGCTCGCGGCATTTACGATGGAGACCACATCGATCAGCACCGATGCCGTCCCGGCGGACCGTTTCGAGGTTCCTGCCGACTGGAAGAAAGAGGTGCCCAAAGCCGCGAAACAGGGCGATGACGACTTTACCTGTCCCAAGACCGGCGGCTAGTCGATCGATGCCGCGCCAGGGAGGGCGCGGGCATACCGCGGCACGACTCTGCCGCTGGTCAGTGACGGTGCTGGTATGCGCCCTCTGGTCGAGCGGCTGCGGCGCCCCGCAGGCCGCCAAGGTTCTCAATCTATTTATTTTTTCGGACTATCTCGCGCCCAACAGCCTGACGGATTTCGAGAGACAGACCGGCATCAAGGTCTACGCCAGCTTCTACGACACCAACGAAAGTCTGGAGACACGCCTTCTCACGGGCCACAGCGGCTTCGACGTGGTGGTGGCCACGTCGCCGTTTTTCGAGCGTCAGATCAAGGCAGGGATTTACCAAACGCTGGATAAATCGAAGCTGCCGAATCTGAAAAACCTCGATCCCAAGCTGATGGCGAAAGTCTCCGCGCACGATCCCGGCAACGCCCACGGCGTGATCTACATGTGGGGCACCCTGGGCATCGGCTATAACGAAAAGATGGTCAAGGCGCTGCTGCCGGACGCGCCGCTCGACAGCTGGCGTTTGGTATTCGATCCGGCGGTAACGGCAAAGCTTGCCGCGTGCGGCATCAGCATGATCGACGCCGCTCCCGAGATGATGCGCGCGGTGCTCGCGTATGTCGGGCGGGATCCCAATTCGCAAAATGCAGCGGACTTGCCGGCCGCGCAGCAGGCACTCAGCAAAGCCCGGCCGTATCTGCGCAATATCGACTCCAATCCCTACGTCGACTCGATGGCGAACGGCGATCTGTGTGTCGCCGCCGGCTTCAACGGCGCTATAGTCCAGGCCCGGGATCGCGCCCGCGAGGCAAACAAGGGCTTCGACATCAAGTTTATAGTTCCCAAAGAGGGCTCGGTCCTGTGGTTCGACATGCTGGCGATTCCAAAAGACGCCCCGAATCCCGACAGCGCCCATGCCTTCTTGAATTACATGATGACGCCGCAGGCGATCGCCGACGTATCGAACACCGTGCGCTACGCCAACGCCAATGCCGCGGCTGACTCGCTGGTGCGCCCCGAGATACGCAATGACCCCGCCGTTTACCCACCCTCGCAATTGCAGGATCGCCTGGCGGCATTTCTGGCCGACACTCCACAACAAACCCGCGCAATCACCCGGATGTGGCAGGCCTTCAAATCGGATTCCCTGGGCGCGCCATGAACGACGACGCGCCGTTGGAGCAGATCCAAACCAAAATCGCGTTCCTCGAAAGCGCTGTTGCCGAACTGAGCGACGTCGTCTATCGGCAGCATCAGGAAATTCAGGCGCTCGAGGCGAAACTCAAGGCCCTGGCGGATCGGTTGCGCGGCGCCCAATTCGACGACGGCCCGCGGCCGCCGGAACAGGAGCGGCCGCCTCACTATTGATGCAGGATTCGCCCGCCCGAATTGACACCCGTGTCGAGCTTGTCCAACAACTCCCAAGCCGCCGCCTCGCTCACCACTTGGTATGGATCATCGGGATTTCGCGAGCGATTATGCGCGGCATAGCAAACGCTCATGCTTAAGCGGGCGAGTACCAAAGGCAGCAACACCTGCTGCTCCGTCTCGGTCAGAGGAGTCTCGCGCCGATAGGCGGCAACGATCTGCGCACCGACCGCGATCGGTTCCTGCTCGCCGAGCATGGCATACGCCAGCAGGATGGCGAGGTCGCAGACGCTGGCCGAAAACACCATGTCGCCGAAGTCGAGCAGACCCACCATGTGGCCGTCGTCGACCAGGACGTTGTAGTCATTCGCGTCGCCGTGAATCACCCCGTGCGGCAGACTCGTCCAATCGATGGCCTCCCATTGCAAGAAAAGACCTTCCACCTGCGCCCGCCGCTTGGGGGCCAGCAATCCCAGGTGCTCGCGGGCCATTCCCGCCCGACGCAGGTCCCATTGCAGAATGCGATGCATCGCCGGATGCGAGAAGCTTTGCAACGCGGCGTCGATCCGCGCCAGCTTTGCACCGATCGATTCCAGCAGGAGAGGGTCTCGCGCAGCGCAGTGTGCAAGCACCGTTCCCTCGAGCCAGGTGAGCAATCGCAAACAGTGCTCGGTGTCTGCGGCGGCGTTGCGAATGCGCTCGATCTCCGCTCCACGGCGCGAACGCATCACGCCGGGCACCCGGCAAGCCGCTGAGTTCGCCACCCGTCGCATCGCTTGATTTTGAAAATCCAGCACTTCCGGCGTGTCGTGAAGATTCGCGATCTTCAACACGAACTTCCCGCCTGCCGCGTCGCTCAGCAGAAAATTCTGATCGCGCTCGCTCGGCAGCGGAGCAACCGCGCCCGCGATCCCATACTTCTCGTGCGCGGCGGCAAGTGCCTGCGCTGCCGTGAAGTGCGGAATGCTGTCGAGCGGAATCGTCAGACTTGGGCTTCCGGAGCGGCCGCTTGAAACTCGGGTATTTCGCGGCAAGCGGCGTCGATGCCGACGAGGCGCGGATAGGCGCGAAGGTCGACGTCGAAGCGCCGCGCGTTGGCCACCTGCGGCACCAGACATACGTCCGCCATGCTCGGGCGATCGCCGTGGCAGAAGCGCCCGGTCGCCGCGTCGCGGACCAGCCAGCGTTCGAGCGCCTCGAAACCGACCTGCACCCAATGGCGATACCAGGCATCGCGGGTCGCCTTGTCATGCCGCAGCTCTTTCTCGAGGTAGTTGAGTACCCGCAGATTATTCAACGGATGGATATCGCAGATGATCGCCAACGTCAGCGCACGCACGCTCGCGCGCGCCAGAGCCGCCTGCGGCAACAGCGGCGGATCGGGATGCGTTTCGTCGAGATACTCGATGATGGCCAGCGACTGCGTGAGGACCGCGCCGTCGTCCAGCGCCAGCGTCGGAACCAAGCCCTGACTGTTGATTCGCAGGAACGCCTCGCCGCGTTGCTCGCCGGCGCGCAAGTCCATCAGCTTGGAATCGAACGGCAAGCCCTTCAGCGCGAGCGCAATACGCACCCGGTAGGACGCCGAACTCACCGCGTGATGATATAGGATCATGCTCAAGCATAGGCACCAGGTCAGACGTATTGCAATCAGGCATGATGCGGCAACGGTATGGCTGCATCCCTGAAACGCCTCTACTCACCCATCGGGTTGCTGTCGGCCGCGCTGCTCTTGGTCTGGTGCGTCGGCATGTTTGGGCGCGGCTATTGGACCCCGGATGAACCGCGCGAAGCCGATATCGCCTGGCGCATGAGTTGGCAGGCGGATCAAGCGGTGCCGCTGCTCGCCGGCGAGGCATTTTGCGAGAAACCGCCGCTCACTTACTGGATCGCGGCAATCCCCATTCGTCTTTTCGGTTCTGCGGCCTGGTCGGCACGGCTGCCCAATCTCTTGTACGCCATGCTCACGGCGCTCGGCGTCGGTTTGCTGGCGCGCGCCGCCGCCGGACGTTTGGCCGCAATTGTGGCGATGGCCGCCGTGAGCACCTTTCTGCTTGCCTATCAAGTCGCCATCTGGCTGGCGACCGATGCTCCCCTGCTCGCGGCGGCATCGATCGCACTCTTCGGAGCTTATCAAGGCTTCTATGCACCGAGCACTCGCACGCGCCTCGTCGGTTACCTCGTGATGCACGCCGCGTTGGGATTGGGATTTCTGTGCAAGAGTGCGGCCGCCTGGATGGTGCCGGCCTTGACCCTGTTGGCGTTGGTGGTGTGGGAGAAGCGCTGGCGCGAATTGCTGCGCTTCGAACTCTATGCAGGCTTGTTGTTGCAGGCTGCGATGATTCTCACCTGGATTTATTTCGTTTACGTGGGGCAGGACGGCGTCGCGCACTTGAAAGTGTTTTTCTGGAACAACCTGGTCGGCCGCTTCACGCAGGTCGAGGCGCCGAGCGCTCTGCAATACGCGGCGGCGCATCGCAACTCTGCAGGCAAGTATTTGATCGAGATGCCGCTGTACTTGGCGCCGTGGACTTTGTTGGTGCTGGCGGCGCTGCGCCAAGCATGGCGGCGGCGCAATGACGCCGCCGCTGACTATCGCCCGGTGCGCTTTGCACTTGCCGCGACGTTGCCGCCGCTGCTGCTGCTCTCGGTGGCGGCAACTGCGCGCAACGTCTATTTCGCGCCGGCGCTTCCCGGCGTCGCGCTGCTGCTCGGGTGGTGGGCGCGCGGGCTGTCGCGGCAGGGATGCGATCGTTGGGATGCGATGGCGCTTCGCGCCACCTCGGGGCTGCTCTTGTTGGCAGTGATTCTGTGCGCAGCCGCCGTTGGCCTGATAGCGGCGGATGCGTGGGCGAGAATGACTTCCCATGCGGTGTTCGTGGCGATATCCGCGGCCGGTCTGGTACTCGCCGCATGGTTCGCTCAGCGCGCCTGGGTGGCCGCTCAAAATCGGCTGCAGCGCGCGCTGTGGTCGTTGTTGCTCGCTTATTGCGCGTTACTGGTCGGACCTGCGTCGCAGGCGTATCGCCAAGTCGACGCTTGGCAAGATCTGCCGTCCGTCGCTCGCGCCATCGAGCGCGACTCGGCCGGCAAACCGTTAATTCTGTTCGCGCCTGATGAAACGACTCGGGCAGTGATCGACATGTACGCGCGAACCCGCGTCGAGCTGATCGCAGGTCCGATCGATGCGCTCTCCGTGGAGCATCTGCGCTCCGCCTTGGCCCGCGTGCCGCAGAGCCTCGTCATAACCCAATTGCCGGGACGCAGCGGCGGTCTCGCGGCGCGTCTCGCACCAGAGCCTCGGAATACGGAATCGCTCCCGGCCTGGATTGTGTCGGCACGATTGCGCCTGGCGAATACGTATGCTCTGCCGAACGGCCGACGATACGCGTTGCTCGGATTGCAGCCGCCGGGCGCAGCGTCAGGCAATCCGGCGGCGCCCGAGCAACTCATGGTAGAGCGTGTCGTATTTGACGATTTGCCGCGTCCATGAAAAGTCCTGCGCCATCGCGTTCTGTTGTAGCTTTTGCCAACTCGCGGCCGAGTCGAACCAATCGAGCGTGGTGCCGATCGCCCAGCGCGCGGCGGCGGCATCGTAATCGTTGAATACGCAGCCGGTGCCTGTGCCGGTCGCCGGATTGAAATGCTGCACCGAATCGGCCAGGCCGCCGGTGTTGCGCACGATCGGGATGGTGCCGTAGCGCAGGCTGTACATTTGATTGAGTCCACACGGTTCGTAGCGCGAGGGCATGAGGAAAATATCGCTGCCCGCCTCGATCAAATGCGCCATCGGCTCATCGAACCCTGAGCGGAACGCGACGCGACCCGGGAATCGCCGCTCCAGTCCTTGGAAAAAGTTCATATATTGGGCGTCACCGCTACCGAGCACCGCCACGCCGAAATCGCGTTCCTGCAGCAAGCCCGGCAGGCTGTCGAATAGCAGGTCGATGCCTTTTTGTTCCGCGAGCCGGGTCACCATGCCGATCAAGGGCCGCGACCTATCCATGGTGAGATCGAGGGCGGCGAGCAATTGCTGCTTGTTCGCCTGCTTGCCGCCCAAGTCTTGCGGCCCATAGTGTGCGGTCAAATGCGGATCGCGCGCCGGATCCCAATCGTCATAGTCGACGCCGTTCAAAATGCCGACCACACCATTGGCGCGCGCCTTGAGCGTCGTCTGCATCCCCATCCCCAACGGCCCTTCGCAAATTTCGCGGGCATAGGTCGGGCTGACGGTGGTCACTAAATCCGCAAATTTTATGCCGGTTTTCAAGGAGTTGATGACTCCGTGAGCCGTATCGGCGGCATCCAGCCGCAGGCCGGCGGACCCCAACCCCAGATCCGCAACAGCGGCGCTCGGAATGATGCCCTGATAACCAATGTTATGGATCGTCAGCACCGTGCTGGTCGCCGCCAGCGGATCCGAGCGATAGAGCGTCTTCAGGTACAGCGGCAAGAATGCCGTGTGCCAATCGTTGCAGTGGAAAATATCCGGCGACATCGCAAGATGCCGGCAGCTCTCGATCGCGGCGCGCGTGAACAGCAGAAAGCGTCGATGCTCGTCGGGATCGTTGGTGTAGAACTGCGGTCGATCGTAAAGCGCCGGACAATCGACGAAGTACATCGGCACGTCGGTGCCGGGATAGGCGGCGGTCTGCAGGGAAAAGCGATACTGCGTGTCGCCGATCTTAAGCGGGATCTCACGCGCCTCGAGCACCGGCTTGAGCTCCGGGTGCGCCGCGCGCACCGAGGCGTACAAAGGCATGAACCCGGACACCTCATGACCCAGCAGTCGCAAGTTCCTCAGCAACGCGCCGGCGACGTCCGCAAGGCCGCCGGTTTTTGCATACGGCAGAATCTCCGAGCTCAACAGGCACAGCTTCAAGGGGGGCATATCCGACAGTTTAGCAAAGGGTCCGCGAACGCCGTCAGAAACCTGGTGCAGGCCTTTGCCGAGTGTGGCAGGCTGCTGCTATTCGGGGTTGGAACCTTAAGGTAAGTATGCGACACGCTGCTCGTGCTAACACCGGACGCTACGTCAGCCGTTTGACGAGCGGAACCTTGGCTGTGATCATGGCCGGCGGCCGCGGCGAGCGACTCAAGGCGCTGACCCAACATCGCTGCAAACCGGCGACTCCCTTCGGCGGCAAGTTCCGGATCATCGATTTCGTACTGTCGAATTGCGTCAACTCGGGCATCCGGCAAATCGCCGTGCTGACCCAGTACAAATCGCAATCGCTGATCCAGCACATTCAGCGCGGCTGGAGCTACCTGCGCGGCGAACTCGGCGAGTTCGTCGAATTGATTCCGGCGCAGCAGCAGATCGGCACGCATTGGTATCGCGGCACCGCGGACTCGGTGTATCAAAATCTCGACTTCATCCGTTCGCATCACCCCACGCACGTGCTGATATTGGCGGGCGATCATATTTACAAAATGGACTACGGTCCGATGATCGCCTACCACGAGCAGTGCGAGGCGGACATCACCGTCGGCGTCGTCGACGTGCCGCTGGACCGTGCCAACGAGTTCGGCATCATGACCACCGACCAGACGAACCGGGTCACCAAGTTCGCCGAGAAGCCGCAAAATCCGGATCATATCGTCGGCAATGAGCAGTTGGCGCGCGCCTCCATGGGCATTTACGTCATTGCCTTCGATCGCCTGGAACAATTGTTGACCGATGACGCGCTCAACGAATCCACCCAACACGATTTCGGCAAGAACATCATCCCGCCGGCGATCCAGCAGTTGCGCGTATTCGCCTACCCTTTTCAGGACGTCGAGACGCGCGCGCAGAATTATTGGCGGGATGTCGGCAACGTTGACGCGCTGTACGAAGCGAACATGGAGCTGGTTTCGCTCAACCCGGAACTCAATATCTACGATCATCAATGGCCCATCTGGACCTATCAGTCGCAGCAACCCCCCGCCAAGTTCGTGCTCGACGAGGAAGGCCGGCGCGGCATGGCGGTCAACTCGATGGTCGCCGGTGGCTGCATCATCTCGGGCGCATACGTCAAGGAGTCGCTGCTGTCGAGCGATGTGCGCATCGAGGATAGCAGCATCGTCGAGAATTCAGTGCTGTTGCCGAGCGTCACCATCGGCCGGCGTTGCAAGATCATGCGCTGCATTATCGACGAGAACTGCGTCATTCCCGATGGCATGACCATCGGCCAGGATCACGCCGTCGATCAGCAACGATTTTTCGTCACCAAGCGCGGCGTGGTTCTCGTAACCCAGGACATGCTGCGCTCGACCGACAAGAAATAGCGCGCTCGGCGCGCTTCAGCGGCCGGTATACGTCAAGGGTCCCTCGCCCGCGACGTCGCGTATTTTCAAGCTCGACCACGCCTCGATCACGCTGCGCGATTCGATTCCCAGCATGTCCGGCTGCCCGGCGACTTCGCCGCACAGCACTTTCACCTCCGCCGCCGACGTGCCCCACGGTCGATACAACGACGGCCGCGCTTTGCCGAACAACACCACCATCGGGCAGCCCACGGCTGCTGCGGCATGCGCGGGGCCCGAATCCACGCTGATCAGACCGACAGCTCGCGCCATCAATGCAACCAGCCGCGGAATGGGTAAATCGTTGGCCACGTTGTAGAGACGCGCGATTTTTGCCAGCGCAGCCACTTGCTGATTGAGGGCGTACTCGGGGCCGGTGCCGAGCAACAGAATGGCGTGCTCTGGATACTGCAGTCGTACGTGGCGCAACACGTCGGCCCAGCGCTCGTGAGGCCAGTACTTGTGATTGGCGGCCAGCCGGCGCAGGCCGCGCCGCATGGTGCGCTTGTTGCCGATTTGAATGAGGATCAACGGCTGGTTCGACAAGCCTCGAGCCCGCAACCACACTTCGAGATCGATGCGCTGCGGGTCGCCGACTTGCAGAAAGCATCCCGGCGTTACCGCGGGCGCCGATTCGCCCCTCGCAGCGGCGGCCGCAGTGCCGGTGAGTGCGGCCGGCATGATTTGCGCCAGCCGTTGCCACTGCTCGACCGTGTGTTCGCCCGGCAGTAACGCATGATCCTTGGCGTCGACGATCAACTCGTCGGGAACGTTGCCGCGCCTGAGCAAAGCGCGCGCCGCATCGTTGCTGTCGCAGTACCAGGTGGGGCCCGCGCCGCGCGCGCGCAACAGTCCAACGACCAACCGTTGGTCCGGGCTGAACCAATACGGCGCCTTGCGGCTGCGCATGCTCCAAACCTCGCCCACTTCGGGCTGCCCGTACAGGAGCGGCGCGCTCCACGGGCCGGTGGTCACGATGTCGATCGGCGTACGAAAGCGCGCGTACAGCACGCGCAGCAAGGCGGTCAGCAGCACCATGTCGCCGAACGCGCCACAACGCACCACCAGCGGGCGGCTCATGCGCGGGCCGCAGGCGCCGCCGGCACGTTCGGCAGCCCTAGCCGGGCTTCGCGCCATCCGCCGAATCGGTAGTAGGCGATGGACATGAGCATCGAGATCATCGATGCCAGCGGAAAACTCCACCAAATCGCATCGTCCTGCCAGTACGGCAACATCCAATAGGCAAACGGCACGCGCACCACCCAGAGCGCGATGGTCAGCATGATGAGCGGTGCCATCACCGCGCCGGTCGCGCGCACCACCGCGTACAGCACCATCGACGTGCCGAAAAAGATGAACGACCAGACCACGACACGGTTGAGATGTGCGGCAATTGGCAACGCCGTTCCGGTCGCCGGCAGGAATAGTCCCAGGGCATGTCTGTTGAGCAGGTACACCAGCGCAATCAACGAGCCGCCCAGCAGAAAATTGAACATGACACCGGTTACCGCGATCCGGCCGACCCGATCCCATCGACCCGCCCCGACGTTCTGCGCCGCCATCGAAGACACCGCCGCGGCGATCGCGAGAGCCGGCATCTGCACGTAATTCCAGAGTTGAATGGCCGCATTGAAGGCCGCGGTCTCCTGCGAACCGAATCGATTCACCAAGGAGATCAACACGATCATGCTCGAAGACACCACGAACATCTGCAATCCCATCGGCGTACCCTTAGTGATGAGCACGCGAACCAAGGTCCAGTCGACCGCGAACAGCTTGAGTTCGTTGCGGCGAATGCACAGGAAATGCTTGATCCGGTACAAATGCAGCACCAGCGCGAAAAAGCTCGTCGCCTGCGCAATCATGGTCGCGAGTGCGGAGCCCGCGACGCCGAGGTGCGGGATCGGGCCCCAGCCAAATATCAGCAATGGATTGAGGGCTATGTCGAGCGCGACGGATAAAATCAGATAAATGAATGGCGTCTTCGAATCACCGGCGCCGCGCAGAGCCGCCATCAAAAAGAACAGGCCTCCCATGAAGGGCAGCGCCAAAAACGTGATCCGCATGTAAACGAGTGCCAGCGGCAGCGCATCGGCCGGCGTGCCCAGCCATGTCACCAACATTTTCGCGAGCATCAACCCGAGCAACGTCATCGCCAGCGACAGCCCCAGGAAAAACACCGCGCTGGTGCCGACCACGCGTTTCGCTTCGTCGATGTTCTTGGCGCCGATGCATTGCGCGACCATGATGGTGGAGGCCATTGAAAAGCCGAACATCACGGCGAACAATAAAAACATCACGACATTGGAATTGCCGACCGCAGCCAGAGCCGCTTCGCCCAAGAACTTTCCGACCCAGATGGCGTTCACTGAGCCATTGAACGATTGCAGCATGTTGCCGAACAGGATGGGGAGCGAAAAAGCCAGCAGAGCGCGCGGAATCGATCCTTCGATCAACGAAAACTTGGGGGGCACGAACGCTCCGGGCGGAAAGACGAGCCTCCCAGTATAATTCATCCCCGTGGTCTCAAGGAGCCGGCATGACGGTCATCGCTATCGCCGCAGGGATCAAGCGGCTGCTGGAATCGCAGCATGCACCCGCAATCGCCGCGTTTCTTGCCGAGTGGCCGCAGCTCCCGCAATCTCGTTGTCTGGCGGCCGCCGACTTGCCGGTATTGCGCTGGCTTGACTCGATCCGCGATGACGGCGCGGCCTTCGATGTCGATTTGGTCGCCGCTCTGTGCGACGCGGCGCCAGGGCTCGCCTGGCGCCAGACCTATACGGAAAAGCACATCGGGCGCGCGTTCCTCGACAACTACGGATGGTGCGCAATCGTCGGCCGCGACGGGCCCCTCGTGAGCGAGCGCCTCGCCTGCGGCTTTCTGCTGCTCGGTCCTCAGGTACATTATCCGCGGCATCGCCACCCGGCCGAAGAGTTATACCTGGCCTTGAGCGGCACGGCCGCCTGGCAACAAGGTGATGGCGCGTGGGCGTGGCGAACTCCGGGCGCGCTGCTGCATCATGCAAGCAACGAACCTCATGCGATGCGCACTGCCGGGACTCCATTGCTCGCACTCTACGTCTGGCGCGGCGCCGATCTCGCGCGCCCCGCCGAGCTCGAGACGGTAGACTGGTGTCATGATCGATAGAGAACACGGCGGCCAGGCGGCTGAATTTGCAGCAGCGCGCGGGGATCGTAGCAGCGGCTGGCTGCCGCAGTCGCGTTCCGAAGTGCTGGCGCGCAATGGAATCGTCGCGACCAGCCAGCCGCTCGCGGCGCAGGCGGGGCTGCAGATACTGAAGGGCGGCGGCAACGCAATCGATGCCGCGGTCGCGACCGCAGCGGTGTTGAATGTCGTCGAGCCCGAAAGTGCCGGGATCGGCGGCGACGTCTTCGTGATCGCGTGGTTGGCGAAAGAGGAGCGGCTGGTGGCGCTCAACGGCAGCGGCCGGGCTGCCTCGGGCGCGACGCCGCAACATCTCGCCGCACGCGGCTCGACGACGGAAATGCCGTTGAGTGGAATCGACGCCGTGACGATCCCGGGAGCGGTCGATGCCTGGGATGTATTGTTGAAGCGCGCCGGCACTTTGACGTTCAAAGAATTGCTGCGGCCGGCGGCGGATATCGCCGAGCAGGGCTTCGCCGTCAGCGAGCGTATCCACAACGATTGGCAGGGGGGCGCCGCGGTTCTCCACACCGATGCCGATTCCATCAAGGCTTACCTGCCGAACGGTAGAGCGCCGGCCGCGTATAGCGTATTCCGCAATCCCGACCTCGCGCACGCGTTTCGCGTGCTGCAAACGCAGGGCCGCGACGCGTTCTATCAGGGCGCGATCGCCGAAGCGCTGTTGGCAAAATCCCAGGCGCTCGGCGGCAGCATCACGGCGGCCGATCTTAAAGCCACGCACGCCGATTGGGTGGCGCCGATCGGCAGCCACTATCACGGCCATGACGTGTTCGAGTTCCCGCCGAATACGCAAGGCTTCGCGGTACTCGAAATGCTGAACATACTCGAGGCTTGTGCGCCTCAGTGGGGAATCGACCTTCAGGCGTTGGGGCCAAAGTCCGCGCTTTACTGGCACCTGCTGATCGAAGCCAAGAAACTCGCGTATGCGGACCTGTACGCCTACAACGCCGATCCGGCATTCGCCGACATCCCGGTCGAGAAACTGATCTCGAAGAGCTATGCCGCCGAGCAGTGTCGGCGCATCGATCTTCACAAGGCGAGCCTCCCGGATTCCAAAGCCGACTCGGGCGGCGGCACGGTGTACCTCGTGACCGCCGATCGCTGGGGCAACATGGTGTCCTTCATCTACAGCATCTACCAAGGATTCGGCGGCGGGATTACCGTACCGGGCTACGGCTTCGTGCTGAACAACCGCGCCGCATTGTTCTCGCTGAACCCACGCAGTGCGAATGTCATCGCTCCCGGCAAGCGTCCGTTTCACACCCTGCTTCCGGGATTCATCATGAAGGACGGCAAGCCGCTCACGGCCTTCGGTCTCATGGGTGGCGCACAGCAGGCACAAGGCCACGTCCAAGTGCTGATCAACATGATCGACCTCGGCGCCAACTTACAGGCCGCGAGCGACGCCGCGCGCTTCTCGCACGCTCAGGCGACCAACACCGTGGAACTCGAGTCGAATCTCTACCAGTTGGTTGGCGCAAAGTTGCGTGAGCTTGGACACGACGTGATCGCGGCCAACGGCGACACTATGGGCGGTTACCAGGCAGTGTCCTTTACCCCGGCAAGCGTGGCGGCGAGCTCCGCCGACGAGCAGCCGATCGCCGGCGTGTATCGCGGCGCCTCCGATCATCGCAAAGACGGACAGGCCGTCGGCTGGTAACTCATGAAAAAACTATCCATCGCCGCGCTTCTCTGCTGCGCCATGGCGCTCGCAGGCTCGGGAGCGGCAGCCGATTTAAACTCTCCCGTCGGCGTGTGGAAAACGGTCGACGACAAAACGGGGATGCCGCGCGCACTGGTGCGCATCTATCTTGAGGACGGCAAGTATTTCGGCAAGATTGAACAGAGCTTTACACCGGGCGCGCAGACGCGCGTCTGCGCGGTTTGCACCGACGAACGCAAGAATCAGCCCATCATCGGCCTCACAATCGTACGCCATGTGACTTTGCACGACGGCGAGTACGGCGGCGGCGACATTCTCGATCCCGACTCGGGCTCGGTTTATCGCTGCAAATTTCACTTGGAGAATGGCGGCGCAACCCTGGTGGTTCGCGGCTACATCGGTTTCTCACTGCTCGGTCGATCGTAAACCTGGCAGCGTCAAAGCTGACGTTTCGCGCCGCCTTTGCGCGACGCTCCGAGCGCTTGCGCCGGCGCGGCTGCAAGCTCTGCCTCTTTAGCGGGATCGGGCACGCCCGCCGCCGTCAATAACACCCGGGCCGCCGCCTTGGCGGAGCGCGCCATTCCCGGATCGCCGCGAACCAGCGCCGACGCAATGGCTCCCTCGAATAGAATTGCGATTTGCATCGACAAGCCGTCGGGATCGGCGACCCCAACGGATTGAAGAATATCGCGTAGCCAAACTCGTCGTTGTTCTTTGAATCCGAGCGCGATCTTGCACACCGGGTGGCTGGCGTCGCCCAATTCCGTCACCGCATTGGCGAACGCGCAGCCGCGAAACGTGTCGCTTGCAAACCAGCGCTCCAACCAATCGAAAATCCTCAGAATCTGTTCGAGCGCCGGCCGGTCCGAATGCTTGATCGGAACAAAGCGGCGCGACAAATACGCAATGATCAATGCGTCTTTGGAGGGAAAGTAGTTGTACAAGGTGCGCTTGCTGATGCCGATTTCGGCGGCCACGGTATCGACGCCGACCGCGCGAATGCCCTGCTGGTAGAACAGCCGGTCGGCGGTCTCCAAAATGCGCTCCTGCATGACCTCTTTGGCGGGCCAGCGAGTCATTGCACAGACCTGTGTAGATTTTTCTTGACATCGGCCATGGCACACGTTTTACTTACACAGACCTGTGTAGTCAAGTGAAGAGGAGAGACTGGGATGCATACCACTGCCAAAGCCCTGATGATCACCCTGTATTTTAGCGCCGCGACGCTCGGCGGTTCCATCGCCACTGCCGGAACGGAACAGGCGGATGTCGCCCCGCCGCCGGCCCGCGACGAGCGCGCCCCCGCGCCGCGCGACGGCTACGTCTGGATTCCCGGGTATTGGGACTGGCGCGGCCATGACTATTCCTGGGTTTCGGGACGCTTCGTGTTCGAGCACCGCGGCGCGCATTGGGTTGCCGATCGCTGGGATCAAGTCGCATCGCACTGGGAGCGCGTCGCCGGTCACTGGGAACACTAGACCTAGGATCAGCGAATTTTCATGCCGATCCGCCGCCAGTCCGGCCATCTGGGCAATTGCCAGTCTATTTAAGGCCGCGGCTCGAGATGGAGATGGAATTTCCCGCCGGATCTTTGGCGTTGCAGAATTCGAAGCCGGGCGCTTCGTGGACGACGCCGAACTTGAGGCCGGCCGCCTCCCGAGCTGCCTTGAAGGTGCGCACGTCTTTGACCGCGAACACGATCTTGATTTCCGAGCCGCGCTTCTGCGCTGCGCTCGCCTGATGCAGGGCAATGTTGCAGCCCCCGGAAGTCAGCTCCAACCATCCCTTTTCGGATCCTGGCAGCGCCACAAATCCGAAATGTGTTTGGTAAAAGGCCGCCACCTTTGGAATATCGCGCACATAGAGAATTATCCGCGCGATCGACACCGCCTCACGCGTTTTCACAGTCACACGCGGCGCGTTTTACCGATCCACTGCGCGAACGCCTCGAGAAATTTACCGCAAAACTCCCGCGTACCAGGATTTGCGATGGCTCCGGAGGAATCGAATAATTTGTCGACGTGGGCGATATAGGCTTCCGGTTGTTGCAGGGTCGGCATGTTCACGGACAACAGGCACTGGCGCACGTGTTGATTGGCCCCGAATGCGCCCAACGCGCCGGGAGAGCAGCTGACAATGGCGGCCGGCTTGCCGTCCCAGATGTTTGCCGCCTTCGGCCGGGACCCTACATCGATGGCGTTTTTGAGCGCGCCCGGAATCGAGCGGTTGTACTCGGTGGTCGCGAACAGCACGGCGTCGGCGCCTTTGATGCGATTGCGAAAGTTCACCCAGGGCGCGGGCGCAGCGGCTTCATCGTCGGCGTCGTACATCGAGAGTTCGCGGATCTCGACGATGCTTATTTTTAATGTCGGCGGCGCCAACTCGCTCAACGCCAAGACCAGGCGTCGCGTGAACGAGCCGCGCCGCAGGCTGCCGACGATCGCGGCGACATCATAAGGCTCGCTCATTTGACTGGCTCCGACTAAAACTTCCCGATGGTGTTGACGAACAAGCCGTGGCTGCGATAACTCATATCCGTCAACGTGTCGGAATAGTTGGTGAAATTATAACCGGCACCAATTTTGACATGATCTCCGAGATGGCGGTAAAGACCGACCAGGCAGCCGGTGCGCGCATCGTCGGTTTCGTGGATCTCGAGCCGCCGCAGCTCGAGCATGCCGTCCCATTTGCGCGGCAGGAGGAAGTCACCCCGCAGTACCCAGAGCTGCGCCTGACTCTCGTACCAGGTGCTGCCGGCG
>Ga0182030_10013761_pt1 | contig 16065 bp, 14 predicted proteins | sample 812S3MmetaG_FD_121299 | JGI IMG/M metagenome (GOLD analysis project Ga0182030, IMG submission 121299) | Permafrost microbial communities from Stordalen Mire, Sweden - 812S3M metaG (Illumina Assembly) | ecosystem: Environmental > Terrestrial > Soil > Wetlands > Permafrost | place: Sweden...
AAAGCGCCAGATGCTCCAACTTGCAATGTCGAACCGTAGTGCTTTGGGTAAAACCCTTGATTTTGCTTTGAAACCTGCGCTGTCGGCCATAGCTGCGCGACGGTCTGACCGGCGTGGTGGCCCGTCCTCACGCAGAAGTCGAACATTCTGGGAGCGGTGGACCACACTCGTGGAGTCAGACGATTCGCAGCCCCACTACTGATGGATGTACCTAGAACCAGGTTGGCGAGGAGGCGCGTTGGTTAGCGAGATGACTTCGTTGCGGCCCTCTGGCCCATTGACCGTCACTAGGCCACTCGTGAGCCACACCATCCCCGGCCACTCCTGCTTATCACTTTAGGCCGAGATCCAATCGGATTATCGATCTGGCCACTCCGGTACTCTAAGCAAGTAAATGCGGATATCCACCTAATTCTCTTGTAATAGACAACGGCATTTGGTACTATTTCCGACATTCGGCCACAGTTCTTATACGCAGTATGGAGGGGATTATGAGAGCAAGGAACCTTTCATCCTTAGCCGTCGTGTGCGTGGCTGTGCTCTGTTGCCTGGGCACCAAGCGCGATTACGCCAAGCCCACCACGGAAGAGCTGATGGCTCGTATTCCAGCGAACCCAACTCCGCATTGCAAGAGCGACCAAGGTCTACCCGACGCTACTTGCACGCCCGGGTCTGTCATCACTAAAAGCAAGGATGACATTTGTAACAACGTGTCAACATCCAGCATAAGACCGATTTCGGAATATACGGATAAGCTCAAGGTTGCGCAGATAGTTGAGTACGGCTGGCACGACAACGATCCGAGCGATTACGAGGAGGATCACCTAATCTCGTTGGAGATTGGAGGCAACCCTGACGACACGGCCAACTTGTGGCCGGAGCCTCACAGCGGCGTCTACGGCTCGCTAGTCAAAGATAAGGTCGAGAACTGGCTCCACAAGCAGATTTGCGATGGGTCCATGACGCCAGAAGAGGCGCAGCAAGGAATTGCCAGCGATTGGAGACAGTACATTGAAAAGGCTGTCCCGCAGACTCCGCACAAGAGGGTTATGGAAGTTCAGTAAACCACCATCGGAATTCTCCAAATCTTACTTTCACATATTGTTCACAAGCAGAGGAGCATTGCATGATCGGCAGAGTGTTAGCCAAGCTTTCCGCCGTGTGTCTATTGGTGTATGCCATGGGACTAGGTGAGTTTACGAGGCCGTGTGAAGCGCAGACAAGCTTCTGTGATCCCGTTCCTCATCAGACGACTTGTTCACTAATGACGATCAACGGTAGCTGTGAAATCAGTCTGGATAGAGCCAATCCAATCTCATTTCCGACGATCTATATGAAGCCGGGCGCAAAGCTCTCAGTCACCGTCTACAATACAACACCCTTTGAAACACTCACCCTCGACTTGACCAGCTTTACAGGAGCATTGCGTCCCGACACGTTTCAGACCATCTTTAACTCCTTGACGCCAAACGCTTCCAAAGCGACTGGCGTGGGAATAGTTCCGGGTCCCTACGCTGAGGTTATTCATGCCCCTCCCGCCCCGAGGCCTGCGGGAACTCTCGACGAAGTTAAAAAACTCGCAGAAACAACGCTCTATGGTCAAAACCGAGTCATTGACGAGACGGATGCCAGTCTTGTTCTCCAACAAATAGCTTTAGCCGCGCAAGGAATGACCAGGCAAAGCTGCTCTATATCCATAGCGACGACTTTAGACGAGTTTCCGAACCCGTGGTTTCAGACGGCTGACTGGAAGAAGATGGTCGCGGAGAGGCTTAAGACTGCCTCTGAGGGGACAGCTAAAAAGAAGGCCGTTCTTACCGCAGAAGCTGCATTGGTATCCGTCGACATCGGCAAGCTCAGCGGACTTCTCGGCCAATGGAATGACTATTTTCAGTCAAGTCCTTCGGTGTACGAAAAGTTAGACTCATCCAATCGAGAAATGCTCATCCGCTCAAACAAGATTCTAGATACGCTTCAGACTCAAAAGACAATACTGGACTCCAAAATTGAATACCATGAAGACGCCGGAGACGCGAGCAATCAGAGCCAGCGTTTAAAGTTACTCTCAACCGTCATTAACTCGGTTTCGACTGCTCAGGCCGATGCGACGAAGAAAGCGGGATCCGGTCAGAACGTGGTGAATCAATTCGTCGTTGATGTTCCAAGTGGCAACAAGGCTTTCAACGTGAGTGGGGTATGGGCCCTGAACTATACGAATGTTTTGTCCGGTGTTGTCACGCAAGTATCGCAATCGCCCTATCCTCCAAAAGACCCGCCAGCACCTGTAGATTACGCGCAACTAGGCACGCCTCCCACGAAGACGCAGGCATTATCGATAACAATACAGGCTACGAATAAAGAATGGGTGGAGGCGTCAGCCGGCTTCGTGGTTCCCGTGCGCGCGTATCACTCCTATACCGCAGCAGCCCAAGCGTCCGGCGGTGCCGTAACGGGGAATGTGGTTCAAATGACGCAGACTCACACGGTTGTCCCAGCGGCGTTTGTAAATATAAATCTGCTAGAAATTCCCAATAGACATGGTTCGTGGGCATTGTTTGTCACACCATTTGTCGGCTATAACAGCACTACTTCAACTGTCGAGACAGGAATTGGCCCTAGCATATCGTGGCGGAGCATCGAGTTAAACATGATGATGGATTACGGTAATGACGCATATTTGAAAGGCGGCTTCACAGTGGGTCAGAGCCTTGGAGCCAGCAACCCCGCTTCGCCCTTGACTGCGAATGCATACTCGTGGCATTTCGCGCCAGGTATAAGCATTCGGATACCTCTCGGAAGTAGTTCGGGGGGCGGTGCAACGGGAGCAACTGCGAATTCGGGCGGTGCTTCGAGTGGTTCAGGTAGCACAAACACTCCTGGCGGTAAAGGGCATCATTGATGTCCGACGCGGGGCGTGCTCCTGCTCATGCCAATCCTCCCTCAAATCCGAAATCATACTTGCTGACGTGCGGATCCAGGGGAGCACGTCACAACGGGCGATTTGCTCTAGATGTTTTGCGATTCGAGCGTGCTGATGGTCGGACTGCCTCATGGAGGCACCTAAGCTGGCACTTGTCTGACACGGCTCAGGCTCTCTTGGCAACAGTGGAAGAGAGTGGCCCAGGAGATAGAGTTCTCCTTTCGGGATGGCCGGGCGCGAATCTCCGTCGTCAACGGACCTCCCGGGAAGAAAGAGTGTTATGGGAACTGCCGAAACGCCAACATGTCCCCGCGACGGATTGGGCTGGTTGAGACCATTCGCGCACCTCTCCGGCGTGGCGTCGATTCGACTAACCTCAGGATAAGAGACACGGAGACTAGTCCAAGTCCGTAACCAACCCGTCCGTGAAGGTCACCTTCATGTTCGGGTAGATATAGACTTTCACATTTCCCTTGTCCAAAATCTGCTGTGGTTGCCCGAGCTTTGCCGTAACCTGTGCAACGGTTTCTCCGGGCGCGATGGTCACGGGCGTCTTTGGAACTGTGGGCTCCGGGGGAGCCGGCGGTGGAGACGGTTCTGCCGCCGCAGCAGGCGGATGTGCTTCGGGTACGGCTGCATCCTGCGGCAGAATGACTGCCTCCACTGTCTTGAGCAGGTCCCCGGGGGAGATCGTATCAAGATAGCCTTTGGCGTACTTGATCCGCAGGATCGTCGTGAAATGGATTGTCCTGGGCTGGCCCATCAGTTGCACGTCGAAGGTGTCCTTGGTAAGCAGGGAGATCTTTGCCTCATCCTCCTTCACCTCGAACCCGGTGATGTAAACCTTGTCCCCGGCGTTCAGGCGAACTGAGTTCTGGCGTACGCCGAAGCTGCCCCCTCGCGGATCGACGATCTGCCCGTCCACGAGGTCGTTGTAGATGATGGCGATGTCGGTGGACGGATCTACGCGCAGCCCATCCTTTGCGAGCACAAATACCGGGCCTACCGCCTTTATATGGTCGCGGCTCCGGTCGTACGTCGTCTTCGGATACTGCTGCTCCAGAGCGGCGCTGTAGGCGGAACGGTCTGGGCCAGCGAGCGCGCAGGTGGGGAAGAGTCCAAGCACGATCCAGGCTGTCAAATGAGTAAATCGCTTTACCGTACACATGTTCAAGCCTTTCCAAGCAGAGTGAGGTAGGTTGAAAGACCGACTAGAGATTGGGGTTTTCGGCCTGCTGGGTCACGTCCTGGTCTGCCTGCACGTCTGTCTGAACCTCTCCGTTTATCTCCGAGGAGGCGTTCGCATCGACCGGAGGTGCTGAATCCGCATATGGGGAATTGACCGTGCCGGGAAGCGCCGTGCGTGGAGGCGGTGGCAGCTTGCCGACGCCGCCCTGAGACGCCCGGATCGCATCCAAGCCCGCGTCAAGCGTTTCGCGGAGATGGTTCTGCATCTCCTGAAGGTCCGCAATCTGCACCGCCGCCATCTGCCCCGGTTGGCAGTCGGACGCCTTGGCCGCAAGCACCTGTAGGGTAGCGGTCGGGGAATCCGGTGCCGGCGCGCCACTCAGTTGGAGAACATCTCCGCCCGTGAGTGCGCAGCTCTGGCCGTCGGGCGTGTCGGCTGTCAGGGCGGACGAAACGAGGAACACATGCGAAGTTCCGTCGGCAAGCAGCGCAGGCAAACCGCCGGTCGTAGGGTCTTCCGGCCGGTTTTGGGCGACCTGCTGCCCTTCTGCTTCTTCTGCGGAAAGCTGGTTGCCGATCTCGCTGGCGATAGCACTCTTGACCTCCGGCGAGAGCGGAACGGAAACTCCGCCGGGAGCTAGCTGTCCCTGCGCGTCGACCTGCTCCTGGTATGCCTCTTCGAGTGAGGCGGAGAGGGCGTAGTCGGTAAGCCAAAGGGACGGCGTCGGATAGATGGGGGAAGGAACGAAGTATCCTCCGTAGTAGCCATACCAAGGCTCCGATGTCCAGCCCCAGCGGTAGCGGACAGGAGAGGCCCAAGGCCGAGCCGCCCAGCCGTAGAATGCAGGCGAATAGTAATGAGCCGGGACGTAGTAATACGCTCGGGCCCCATGGAAATAGTACTGGCGATAGGCGTGGACATACGGATGGCCGTTCATGACATAGACCCGCTGGCGGTAGAACTGCCCATGAGCGACGAACGGTCGCTCGAGATATCCATGGCCTGCGCGATTGGCCACGATGACCGAATGGTCGGCTCTTTCGGCGTGGACGATTCGCGATCCTCCTGGCCCGTGGATTACCGTCGCTCCGCTCGCGAGATGGACGCTGCGAACCTCATTGTGCGGGCCGAAATGCGCCTCCTCTCCGTGGGCGCCTCGAAAACTGGCAAGTGAGCCGTCGCGGCGGGCTTCGTACTCTCTGCCGCTCGGTGTCTTGATGGAGTAATTCTGCCCGTGCTGGGTGATCTCGCCATGGGGTAGCGGACGCGCGTTGGGGTTGGCCTGCAGCCGCTGGCGGTTGAGGTCCTCCACGGCACGGTTCGATACTTCCGGATTCATTGCGGCGGGACGGACACTCGTCGCTGGGGCGTTAGCCCTGTTGGAGGTGGGCGACATCGCGTTCCCGGTGCGTACAGGTGTAATGGAGGAAGGAGAAGAGGGCTGCGGGCTCGCGCTATGACGTACGACATTGGCATTGCCGGTATTGCTTGGAGCCGGCCGAGAAGGATTTGAAGAGCTGTTGGCTGCGGGCGCGGCGCTGTTTCTTACGGGTGCGGAGGGCGCTGCAGGCGAATTGTTGCGGACTGGGGCAGGTGAGGGAGTTGTACGGGGCACACTCGCCGGGGCGCTTCTCGGGGCACTGTTGTTCGCGGGGGCAGGGGCAGGAGGCCTGGCTGGCGCAGGTGCACTTGGCTGCGGTTTTTTGTTCTTGTCGGTATTCTGTGACCGGGCAGGCAGAGCACATTGGATCAGGAAAACGGCAAGGAATAGAGCAATCAGCTGCTTTTTCATTCGATTTTCTCCTAAGGCATACCGCTGAGTATCTGGCTATCACTGAAGTCTATAGTCGACGGTTATGTGGACTATAGACCGTGGTGCCTATAGTCCACAAGCGAAAAGATAAAGCCGTATGGCAAAGACGACGGCGGATGGAAAGTCCAGGGCGAACGCGGCATTTGGTCGAACGCTGTACGCCTTGCGTATTGAAAAGGGCTATTCGCAGGAAGAGCTGTCGTTTCGCTGCGAGATCGATCGAAGCTATGTGAGTCAGCTTGAGAGGGGAGAGAAGGAGCCGTGTCTCGGCATCCTCGTCAAGCTCTCGGAAGGTCTGGGCACGGCTCTTTCGGAGCTATTTCGACGGTTTGAGATCGACGGCGGCAGGCCCTCTACAACAGTGGCCCGAAACGCTAGGGTACGATAATCGGGCCGAAGCGACGTGAAGAATGGCCGTCCATCATGCCCCCGAAGTCTCGCACGCCCCGAGGTCGCGCGGGCCTCCTGAAGCCTTGACAACTGGGTAGACGTATTTGGGGGACATTACGCCAAACAAGTCCATTTGGTGGGTCACGCAGTGGTAGAGGTCGAAAGTTTTGGCAAACATTACTGCTCGGTTTCTGATGTCGAACTTTTTTAACCAATAAAAACAGACCCTTTTGAAGAGGTCTGTTTAAGTGGTGGGTCGCGCAGTGGGGAACGTCGAACCTTTTGGAAACGATGGCTCAGCTTCAGAGCGCCCTCGGCAAGATCGCACCGAACATTTGTGCGATAGTGGCACGATCTTACAGGACAAATCGACCTCTGTATGAACGTCCAGGTATGAATCACCCGGGGCAATTGGAAACCTCCGCAATCGAACACCCACCTATCGATCCGCCGTCTCTCGAAAAAGTGTATGAATCCGTGCTCCACATTCCAGCACAGTTCGGGAGTGAATTCGAGAACTCTGCGTCGCAAGCTGAACTGAACATCGGGGTCTTCGGTGGGGTGTTCTGAACCTCGTACTCGCCGTGATCGGCAAGAGCCCGAAGCAACTTCGAATCAGAGTTCCAGTCACGGGCTGAGCTTCCTCTCGTTACCCAGTAAAAACCGGGTTGGGAGGCTTCTCGCACCTAGCGGGAGTAGACTTAGATCGTGTCGGAACCACACTGCACAATGACACTTTCCCGACGACGAGACGGGTTCCAATTCGTATCAGGGCCTCAAGGATTGTCGGTTGGAACTTGCAAACGAGAGACGACTAGATTTATCGTGAAAGTTCTCCTAAATACCCTGAGAAATCTGGTTTAGATCATCGGCCGCGTCGAGAAAGGAACTTATGGAGGCTCCTTCATCACCGCCAACGTTGCGCCAAGCGTTAAGGTCCGCCGTTGGATATTTCATTGTGTCGGTCTTAACTACCATCGCAGGCTATACCGTCGCGAATTTTCATTCCCTTCCCGCCTCCACGGTGCTTCCGGGATATCTATTGTTCTTTGCCGTGCTACTGCCTGCTTATGTCAATCGAGCAATCTTGTACGAATTAAGCGATCTCAGAGCATTTGTCCGGCAGCAGGACAATCGCGCTTGGCTCAAACAACTTAGTATTGATCTTCCGCTATTGTTGCTGGTTGAAGGCGGAGTCTTGTCCGGCCTCCTTGTGTTTGCCGACATACATATGACACGGGCTGCGGGGATGCTCGCCCTCTCCATCCTTCTATGCGCCGCTCCGCTCTATTTGATGGAGTGGTGGCTAACGGTCTGCTGGCCCCATGATAGGAGATTAGCCAGCTTCAGATATCGAAGCCTTCTCCCAGCGTTCGCGACGTGTCTTCTACCATTTACTTTCGGCTATTCAGGCTCTATGCACCCGTCATACTGTTTTGCTGCATCTGGGTTAGTAATAGGGTATTGGCTTATTTCAATGAAACTCAGCACCAGGAATCTAAGCGCAACGGGCCTCATTGTCTGTGTCGCTATTGTTGTCGTACATTTCGTTGGCACTCACTTTCATCGAGGAGGGCTAGCCACCCAAGCCAAGGTTCTCTTCTTTGGGATTACGATGACGCTAGCCATGGGGGTATCCGAGGCGTGGCGAGTTACAACTCGCCTCCTGAACAATAGAGATCTAAGCATTGATCCGGCCGATTGTGCGACTAAGTCCTACTTTCTGGGCGGTACGAACCTAGCGACGTCTCTCTTCCTACCTGTGTTTCTCTTGAGTTCGCTTTACCCGTCAACCACACCAATGTATCTCTGCACCATCAGCATCCTGCTTGCCATGCAATATATAATGTGGTTTCGGGATCGGACACCAACTAAGAGTTCTCGTTGGACTACAGCTGGAGTCATTACAGGATTTCTACTGCCGATATGCGTCTCGATTAGTTCGGCGACTGGGAGTAGGTCAGTTTACACTCACGCATTACCGCACGATATAGGTTCATGCATCGCGGTCTTCACGATAACCGGGGGAATGTTCGCGTACTTGGCAGCAACGATTAGACGCTGTATAATAAAGGCCGGATCGCAGGCGCATCTGCCGAATTACTTTACTGAGTGGCGGCCATGTATCGCACTGACAGGTACTGTGGCTGTAATTCATTGCGATCTGATAGCTCTGATTGGCCTACTCAGTAAGATGTCAATTCATATGGAGACGAGACTATATATTCTTCTTCTTGAATACATGGGTGCGGCGGTCGCCTGTTTTCTGACTATTCTAGCTTTTCCTATGGATGGATATAGTAAATACGGTTTCAATATACAAAAAAGGCGTCAAGCCGACAGGGTTGTCGAGTTTAGCGAGTCTTCGAAAGAAGACCGGCAGACGCGCCCCACAATACTTGGGCTTATCAGGGCCGTCAGAATCATTCCATCGAGTATGGCGGCGGCGTTAACCGGATGCGTTGTGCTAGCAATTGGTGGGTCGTCGATAGCTATTTCTATTCGCTGCACTCTGGCGGTACTATTATTGACGATGGTCGGGTTTGTCGCGGACAACCTATATGACTTGGAGACGGATGGTGAATGTGGACTTCGCAACCCGATAGCTGACGGATTCGTGAGTCCACGTGTTGCTCGGGTGGCATGCGCAGTATTTGCAATTGCATCCTTATTACTTGGTTCGTTTTCCGAGCAAGTGCTGGTTGTTCTATTCCTTGGAATTGTCAGCGTGATTGCCTACTCTCCCGTAACCCACAGATTTCCAGTGACAAAGGGACTATACACCGCCGGGCTTAGTTGTATCCCTCTGCTATGTGCATCCTTTGCCGTGAGTAGCCGAGTGCCAATTGGCTATTATGCCTCCCTTTCATTATTCATAGTTGGCCGGGAGATGCTTTCGGACGCCAGTCAATACGGCAGCGACATTGCAAGTGGTTTTTCTACCCTGGCAGCGAGTGTAGGCCCTGTGGCTGCAGCTCGACTGGCAATTGGTGGCATTGTAGCTTCGTGGGCTATGTTGCTACTGTGTGTGCCTAGCGGTCCGGCGTTTATCACGGCATTGATTGGATCGGGCTCAGTGGTGGTCGTACTTGTCTGTTGTGGGAAAGCTCATGCTCAAACAGCATGGTTGCGAGTACCCATGGTCATTGGCGTTATTACGATTGCGCTAGCTATTCGAAGTTAGTCGGGCATTCAGGGCAGTTCTGTCTATGGAAAGTTGCCTCCGAGGACTGGAGCGATGAGTGGCATCACCTCAGTTAGGGCGGGTGTCGACTATCCTTCGAAGAAAGGGCCTTTCATCACAATCGCTGTTGGCGCTGTTTTCCTCTTCACGGCATTCATCGCTACAGCCGACAAATCCAACGGATTCATCGTTGGGCTGCCGTTGATCGCTCTGGGCACTTGGCTATGGAGGGGACGACGGCCGCAATATTCAGTCCTACTGCACAGTGCGTCTGGCGAGCAAAAAGCCACCACAGGCACGGATAAGGAATTCATTCAGCGAACTATCTCCGCGCTCAATCAAGCCATCGTCATGCGTGGGTAGGCAAGCGACATAGATGCGAAACCAGCAGGGTCGCCTCTCTCGCAAGCAGGCAAGACCTGCCTGCCCACGATGCGACCTCGACCTTCGATGCCAATTCAGTTCATTTATTATTGGAATCCTCATTAACATCTGGAGGAAACAAAAAAGCAGAGAACGATCAACGCTCTCTGCAGCGCTCTTATTGCAAGAGCACCCTAAGGCCACAAAAGGTAATACCGACAGTACCTAAGTGTTCAAACAGTATCCTCCGTTCAACCTTTGAAGCGTCCATATCCCAAACCACATATGCCTCCCAACCACTATAGAATTGGGGAATACCGTGCCAACGCAAGACTCCGACATCTCCTTTCCGAAAGTAATAGGTGTCTGCGTCGCCGTCTGGGATTGACCTCCCGTCAAGAATAGCCTCAACCACAATTTCCACCTGATCCATCTTCCCCTCCAGCCCGGCTGAGTGGGCGTGGTAGCCCCTCATAATGGAGCCTATGTATTATAGGCGAAGAAAAGACGAATATCAAGGCCAAAACTTACTGCATTCTTGGCAGCACCGATGCTACTATGGCGGAGCTCGATGGCAAGGAGTTTATGTGTCCTTAGAAGGTGTACATGTGGACGTCGGTCTGGTCGTCGCCCTAAGGGAGGAATTTGACGGCCTGATTGCCGCTATGGGTTTAAGAGCTGTACCGGAGCAACCAAGGCGGAAGTCGCGGACGGCCGACGATGCGCCACCAAGAGCTTTTAGGCTCTATTGGGGAGCTGGTGGGTCGCATCCCACCCTCAGCGCCGTTATGGTGGACGACATGGACCCGGGGGAGGCGCTTCTCGCTACACAGCATCTCGTCCGAACATTTCGACCTTCGCTAATTCTGTCAGTCGGCATGTCAGGGGCTTTGTCGAAGGATGTTCGGCTAGGCGATATTGTTATCGCCACCGAAGTGGCAGACTACTATCACCGCTCGAAGGCCGTTGACGACCCCCGCAAATCGGGCTTCGCGCTAAAGGCCGGGGGCAAGAGCCTCCCATTCACGCAAGCGTTAGTAAACGAATCGCTTCAGCTTGAACATTCTGCCTCTGTTCCATATTCGGCTTGGCAAGATGTCACTGCGGATTACCGTACCCGCGTCCTAAAGCAGAGTTTACGTAAGAGTCTGAGTGCTAAGGATCTTCTCAGAGAGCGTCCCGAGCTCTATTCCGGCCCCACAGCGTGTGGGCCAACAGTCAGCGCATCTAAGAGATTTGTTGAGTTCTTGTTGGGGATGAATAGATCCTTTCTCTCCTTAGATATGGAATCGTACGGTGTGGCCCGCGCAGCGCGAAAAACCAGCTTGTCGGTGCTCAGCATAAGAGCCATAAGCGACTTCTCTGATGATAGGAAGAACCAGCTAGAAGCTAGCACCAAAGGCCTCATTCGCAGAATAGCCGTTCAACACCTTGCCACGTTCTTGAGCCTCTATCTCACGCAGATGACGACACTATCAAGGACGCGGGAAATCCCGGAGTCCGATACGGGGCCTCATGGCACAGTCTTCGATCGCCTGACTGCAATGAGTTCAAGATTTTTGGAGCCCAGAGTCACCAAATCGCGGGCTACTGCCTTGACTCCCAAGAGACCACCGATCACAACACGCCAAACGAAGAAGCATGCCCTATATGCCGCATACGTGCCAGAAATAGAAACTCATATTCGTGCCACTTCGTCCGGAGCAAATGTACTCATACAGGGCGGTCCGGGGGCGGGCAAGAGCTACTTATTAAGAACGATCTATGATCATTTCATTTCCCTCAATGCCAGCGGCGACACCTCCCTTTTTCCTATCTATATAGATCTCAAGATATATGACGAAGCTGTTCTTTCATCTCAAGAGAGCTCAAAGGCGGCTCTGAAGGAATTCCAAAAAGACCTCGGCGCTCTGACAGGTGACCTAATTGCTTCAACAGATTCCACTCTTGTGATTTGTATCGACTCGATTGATCATCATGCCGCCTATCGGTCAGGATTGGAGGATTATCTCCTGTCAATCGTCGAGGGACTTACCGGTGCTTCGCGAATTATTGCAGTTGGTGATGACAACCGAGATAGTGCCAGAGTAATGCTTTGGACCACGAATCCCTCTATGGAGTTGACACTCGGCCCTTGTGAGGCCGGCAGTTCCGAGGCGGAAGACCTAATAGCTCTTTTAGTTCAAACTGAAGCGGCGTCTCGCGCAATCACTGTAGAAGAAGTAAAGAGTCTAGTTGCGCGTTTCGACATTCGGCAGTTGGATTATCTCACTGTCCGCACTCTAATCCGGCAAACTCGGGATGCCGCACTGGACAATAAAAGCTCTATTGGAGATTTGTATCAAATAGTCTGCGAAGAGTATATCAAGAAACACACAAGTCTACCGCCCGCGAGAGGCCTATCTATGATAGCCGAGATGGCCCATTCGGAGTTTATTCAGCTGCGTCGAAAGAATCGAATTGGGGAAAACGCCCATGCGATTTGGAAGTTATTGCATTACCATCGAACGGTACAGGATTTCTTGATTGCATATCATGTTATTGATGTTCTCAGGGAAATCGGCAGAGGGGTGACGGCGAGAAAGAGCCACTTGAATTATGTGTTTCCTGAAAGAATTGACAGGCTATGCAAGGGGATCATGTCGCACACAGAAAGAATCGAAAGGGAATGTCTCGATGGGGCCGTGAAACTACACGACATTTTCTTGAAACATCCGAGTGATTATGCATATGCTATGACCCATGTTTCATATCTACTGGGGAGAGTACGACACACCAATTCAAAGCATAGGGCGATAGCGCTGCTTCAGGCCTGGGCGGAAGAGTACAAAGAGGCAGATGTGTGGGGTCGCAGATGGATCCAACAAATCCAGCTTGAGCGAGGCCTCCTGTACGCGAGGACGTTATCTATTAGTTTGGCATATCTAGGGGTGGAAGGCTTCGCGGAAAGCTACATAACGAAATTGATCTACGACGCCAAGCAGGACAATTTGAATCGCGGATTTCACCTCGAATATTATCATGACAAGTTGTATTTGCCTGATGAGTTGCAACTCACCCATGAAGATTGCCTGGAAGAGTTCCCAAATACTTTCGGTGCACTCGTCAGACGCATCGAAGACCATTTCCAGAATCGCACAAACCCAATATTTGAGATAGAGTGGTATACCCTACTGTCCTTGTCGCAACATAGACACGCCGCCAGGCTGCTCCCAGCAGTCATCAGAGACAAGTTGAAAGGGCTCATTGAGGTGTCTGCTCAGGTGAGAATGTGCGATACCCTGCGAGCGTATACCGGAATGCTAGAGAGGTCACTGGATAGTTCTTATCCTGCTAGGAAGGTACTCGATGAGTTATACAAGCTGAAGGGGATCAAGCGGGTCGGCTGGACGTCGCGTGGAATGGCTAATACCGAATCAGTCCCCGATCATGTGTTTGGCACGATGCTTCTAGCCAGGTTGCTGTTACCGGAGACGAACTCAGACGGTGGAAAGTTACCTAACGGCTACGACAAAGAAGAGGTTATGAGAATGCTGTTGATACATGAATTAGCCGAGGCGTACACGGGTGATAGGTTGCCGTCTGAGCACTCCTCGGTAGAAGAGGAGGGCTGGTTCACGAAGATGGAAACTGCCTTAACTTATCGTGTATTCCCAGGTCTTGAGAATATCCACCACGATTGGCATGCATTTGAGTACTCAGATAACCTCAATGCAAGAATTGCACGGGACCTAGACAAGATTGAGAATCTCGTACAACTCTGGATGTATGCCTTAGTTGAGGGCCGCGAAGTTCCTGAAGTCGGCGAGTGGGTGCTGGATCTTATCCAGGATGTGAAGACGGATATTGGGAAGGGATTGTTGTCGACCGTAAGGACACTGTTCGGTGTGGCATGATGTAGGGCAGAGTCATCGGTCGTGCGCTCATTACGAAGTGCGGTGCATGCAACTATGCTTTCTAGATTAGGAAGCCTATAAATCGCGATGAAATGCGTGGGTGCCATGCAGAGGGCAATATGCCGCAGTTGAGACAGGCAACGGAGATCGGGGATTGCCGGGCATGCCAGAGGCCCTGGCTTGGGAACAGACACCTGAGGCGCACCGATTTCCCGCAAGCGCTACACATTCATGAACATAGCCGAACGCATCTGCTGTCTCTGCATCGGCGATGTGGGCGAAATTGCAGATATGACTGCATCCTCGCGGTAGCGCTGAAATCCGCAACCCTCAACAGGGATTAACGTTGCGGTCGCCACTTCCTGCAGGCCGACTTGAACTGACCTGCCTGTCAGAACGAAGCCTCATAAGGCCGATAGGCGGATACGGTCAGAACCCGCGCCCAGTAGGGGCACTGCCGCTGTCTTCCAGAGACGACTGTCAGCGCCGGCGGTTGAGATCAACAGACACCCTTTGGAAGTGCTTTAGAGCTGCTTGCAATTCGTCTGCAATTGTCGCCGCCAGTTCGTGGGACGGTGGTAACTCTGCGCTGGCAGAACGCCTCTCTTCTTCTGCTAACCAAGTTAAGTCCAGATTTACCTTGTCCTGTGCGAGCAAGACGCTATGGTCAAACCGTCGCCACCTCCCTTGAGGCCGTCGCTGGCTCCAAGTCGCCCGTCGTTTGTTCAATTTATCTGGGCAATAGCATTTTACAAATTCGCTGAGGTCGGAGCGCTGAATCGGCCTTTGTCGTAAGGTGAAATGCTTATCCGTTCGCAAATCGTATACCCAGAGCCCGGCGTTGCGGGGGGGGCGCTCACGGTCAAAGAACAGGACGTTTGCCTTGACACCTTGCGCATAAAAGATTCCAGGTGGTAGACGAAGAAGTGTATGTACATTGCAATTCTCAAATAGCCTCCGACGAACAACCTCCCCTGCACCGGTCTCGGAAAGAACGTTATCTGGTACGACGATCGCACAACGCCCACCAGATTCCATTAGTGTATACGCATGTTGGAGAAAATTTAGTTGCTTGTTCGCAGTCATCACCCACAAGTCAGTACGTGTTCGAAGTGGTGCTTCGTCATCGTCAGTGTGTTTCCCTTTTCGACCAATCGGAATGCTGCCTTTCTTTCCGAAAGGGGGATTGGTGAGGACGACGCTAAATTTCCTGCTCGGCGGCTCTGCCAAAGAGTCCACTCCAATATGCAAGGGCGATGGATCAGCATCGACGCCGTGAAGGTAAAGATTCATTACGCAGAGTCGGGCGGTGTTTGGGACAAGCTCCCAACCATGCACCAGGTCGTGGCTAAGGTGTTTCCGTATGGGTCGACTTGTTTTTGGCCCGGCGCACTTTGAAGCAAAGCTATGTGCGGCGAGCAAGAATCCGCCGGTTCCGGCTGCCGGATCGCAAACGGTATCCTGAACAGTTGGACGAACACAATCTACAATCGCGGCAATGAGCCCTCGCGGCGTAAAGTACTGGCCGGCGCCGCGAGGAGATTCAGCAGCGGTACGAGCCAGAAGGCCCTCGTAAATGTCTCCTTTCACATCGGCATCCATCGCCGTCCAATTCTCTCCACCAACGAGATCAACGATAAGCCGACGAAGCGTCCGGGGGTTCTCAATCTCTGGACGTGGCTTACGGAAAATATCGCCCAGCATTCCGGGCTGACGGCTCAATCTCTCCAGCACTCCGTCGTAATGTTCCTTCAAGGCTAGACCTGTCTTATTTGTCAGGCTATCCCAGCCCCATCCCTCGGGAACGAGAGGCGTTCGTCGCGGTTCACGCTCGGTGATTTCGTGGGCCATTTTCAAAAACAACAGAAATGTTATCTGCTCGGTGTAGGCAAGGTACGACAAGCCCTCCTCGCGGAGGATATGAGCAAAGGCCCATGCTTTATCGACGATTTGCTTTGTCTCACTCGCCATAACTACCTCTGCGCGCTCTCACTAGAAACCGGGTCCATTGGGACTATACCGTACCGTTGTGTTGTATTTGCTCGGGGTAAATGCCTTTTTCTTGAGCTACTTGTTCGGCCGCTCTCGAGAATTCTGCGTATGGCGAAACATAGCTAAGAAGCTCCCCAAGGAGTTCCATATATGTGTTCTGACCGAACCCATCTAGGGCTGGCGAAGCAGACTCCAGCGAACCGCACGCCGATCCGAAGTACCTGTCCAGCGAGCCGAGTGATCTCCATGCCCAGGCTCGGTGGATTGCACCACCGCTACGATCTCGCAGCATAGAAGCGCTCCACCTGTATCTGAATT
>Ga0182030_10013763_pt1 | contig 16059 bp, 17 predicted proteins | sample 812S3MmetaG_FD_121299 | JGI IMG/M metagenome (GOLD analysis project Ga0182030, IMG submission 121299) | Permafrost microbial communities from Stordalen Mire, Sweden - 812S3M metaG (Illumina Assembly) | ecosystem: Environmental > Terrestrial > Soil > Wetlands > Permafrost | place: Sweden...
GACAACTTCTATGTAGTCACACAAATGAAAGACGTGCAACACAAAACCGAAGACCTTGTTACTGCAGAAAATTTGAGTAACATGGCAAACTCGATGAGCAGCTCTAATGCTCCCATAAGCAACCCTAAGCAACCCTAAGCAACCCTAAGTAGCCCTGAGTAGCCCTAACTAGCTACTGCACGGATGGATCAAATTTGCATTTATGTTATTGTCCACCGCGTTCGGATAAATCACTGAATGGCAATTATTTTCACAGGACTTTCACGTCGCCGGCCATATTCTTTTTGCGTCGAGAGCGGAACACCCCTGGCGCACTCGGAATACTGAGTTCACACCTCGAAACGAAAACTATCCCGCTGCCTTTCAGGCAATGGCGAATCAATTTCACTAGTTTCACCTCAGCTGCCACGGCTAGAAGCAGCTATAAAAGGCGCGTGACTGGATCTGTATTTTTGTCCAAAAGGAGCGAACAATGACAAGCACCACGAATGGGTTTGATAATACATCAAAAGCACCAGCTACTAAAGAGCTTGCAGGCACAACGGCAGCGGCGTCCGCAACTCTTTCCCAGGAAGCCTTTAGCGATCCAAGAACGTTTCTCAAAACTCTAAGTTCGGATCTATATAAAATAGAGCCTGAGGCCGTCATAAGTGTTAGTAAGCAGCAGCTATTAGATTTCGCCGCCAATCCGGCCGACACTCCCAGTGAAAAAGCGGCGGCAAATATTGCCGCCAATCACTATGACGAGCTAGCAGGAATGAGTCATCTTCCAGTGGAGGATGATGGACTCTTTAACGACTCCGCAAATACCATCCTCGATCTTTCTAAAGGCGATACCGGTTGGGCCATTGCAGGCTCGGAGTTTGCTTATGGAAGTGTCCTGATTGTCGGGTCTGCTCTAGCTGGTATAGGAGGGGTGATAGCCGCAGGCACTGCAGAGGTACCACCAATAGCTATAGCAGGTGGAGCGCTTGCAGTTGCTGGCGGCTCGTTAGCGGCCTTTTCTGCTCGCGACATGTGGAATACCCCGGGCACAATTAAAGCGTTAGGTGTACAGGACAAAGCTACCTTATCAACCTGGAAAGAAATAAACAGCCAGGTTTCATAAAGATGGCAATCAAGATCAATTATTACGTTCGACCCAGAGGAACGAAGTAAAGTTCTCATGCAGATCTTGAAGGTTTTCCTCGATTAGCTTCAGACCGTAAATCTTAGCTAGAACTTTGCTGCCCATCGTGGCGATATTTGGTGGCATCTTGCCCAGGCTCATTAATTCAGCAACCTTGGCGTGATCGACCAGGTCTCCTTCTCCACTTGTTTGCTTTAACCGTTCGTATTTGAATGATAGGTTCGTTTTGCATTGCTTCAAAACTTGAGGGTGAGTCATGATTGTATCCACCTTGTTGAAGTCAACGCCTGGCGAAATCATGAGAGCATGAGCGATTTTAATTGCATATTCCTCGACAATATTGAATCGATAATTAGCCATGGCCTGAATACTTTCGCCAACGACACCGCCTATCGAGTTATGAATTGCAAATTGCCCACGGTCAACTTCGCCCTCATAGAGAGCTTTAAGAACATTTTCTGTCGTGTGCAGGTATTTCAGTTCAAAGGGTACCTCCGGAGTGCGGCTAAGGTAGTACCGTGCGGCTTCTTCATTAAAGCTGCCGGCACCTCCCTGAATGCCGACGATCAACTTTTCTTTGTTGATTCGATTAGGTAATAGTTTGTTGAACACACGCATTAACGAGTTGGCGAGTTGAATGCGTACCTGACGCGTGTATGGATTGTAAGTCTGTAGATCCTCGAATAGTTGCCAGCTGTCATTGCAAACTTGCTGTTGGATCTCGTGCAACATTTGCGCACCAAGTGTATCGATGACAGTTGGTTCAAATTCGAATTCACCCAGAACGCGCCCCACAAAATGCGTTAGTCCCTGGCTTTGCGCCGCCATCTTGTCGTGTTCATCAGCGGATAATTCGACTATCGCGAGTTCTTTTGACTCAAAGTAGTTTTTCCAGAATGAATAGTTGTCGTCATTCATGCGAAATCGATCCAGTACCAGGCGTTGATTTTTAAGTCCCTTAACTCTGACGCTGTCAGGTCCGAACATCGGATGCGTCAACATCATCTGGTAATCCGACGGAAGGTACTGTTCGAAGGTGTTTTTGGCATGCACTTTAACAGATAAAACATCTGCGAAGACAGGCTTCTTATCGGCGTTTGTGACTAGCCCTGCATATTGTTTGATGGCTGCTTCAAACAATGAAATCGGTACGCAGAAAAAAACTATATCGGCGTTTACTGCTTGTTCTTTATCAACCAGATCAAAACCCTGAGATTTTGCAAGATCATGCAGTTCTTCCATAGGTTCGACTATCTGAACTTTAAAATCTGTGCGCAGTATATTCGCCCACAATTGTCCAAATCTGCCGAAGCCAACTACGCTAACTACTGATGGTTTATTTTGCAAAGCCCCACTCCATTGTATTTCAGCGGTTTCTGACAACCTCGCTGTAAGCCAGCTTCCAGAATGTCACAACCCGGCGCCAATGCCCGGTCAGCATTTGACCTCGCATTATACGCGATTGCTCGCGCGACGCTTCTTTGCTTCAAAAAAATGCTTTACGTGAGTTATTTTGCTGATGCTGTTGCTGTCGCAGACGAAGATGAAGATGAAGCCGAAGATGAATTCGAGGACGAAGACGAGCCAGATGCCCCTTCGGACGCACCTGCTGGCGCTGCTGCAGGTGGAGGCACGGGATCGTGCCAACCATTTTTCGGTTTTATCGCTGCATAAGCTTCTTCCGGTCCCCAGGTGTATTTGTCGTACTCGAAGACAGGGTAGCATTGTCCAGAATTTGGTCAAGCACCCTCCATGCTGCTTCAACTGAATCTTCTCTCGCAAAAAGGCTAGCATCACCCTTGATGGCGTCACCGAGCAATCTTTCATATGGTGGCATGATTGATTTGGCTACACCGATGACAGGAATGGTTAGATGCCCATCTTTGATTAATGCTTGCAGTGCGGGAAAAATCTGTTTATAGGCGAGAGCACCGCTAGCACCAAAGAACACAAATGCGTCCGAAAAATCTCCGCTCATTTTTTATCTCCGCAGATTATAAATAGACGGTGGAGTTTCTGTAGGTTCCAGTAATGAGCACCATACTCAACAGGAAAGGAACATGGCTGACGTGACTACCGTCGCCGGACCAGTAGCAAATGGAGCAGCAGATGAATAACGAAAAGGATTTATATTTGATTACAGGAAGCAGCGGCTTCCTCGGTGCTGCGCTTGCTGAGCGCTTCGCTGCCAAGGGGGCGCACATCGTTGGCTTTGATAATAATGCATCTGTTCATGAGAGACCGGAGACAGAGTGTCTCTTCTGTGATTTATCTTCGGATGAGAGTGTTCAGAAGACGTTCGAGCTTCTCAAGAGCAAGCATGGCACAAAGATTAAGGCTGTCTTTCATTTGGCTGCCTATTATAGTTTCTCCGGAGAAGATAGTCCGCTATACGAAAAAATAACGGTAGAGGGTACGGGCAGGATGTTGCGAGAGTTGCAGAATTATGAAGTGGGTCAATTCATTTTTTCCAGTTCGATGCTGATTCACAAACCGAACAAGCCCGGAGAGAAGATCACCGAAGACTCGCCCGTTGAGCCAACGTGGCAATATCCCAAGTCAAAAGTCGAAACCGAAAAGCTTATTTACGAGAAACATGGAAAAGTACCAACGGTAATACTGAGAATCGCAGGAGTCTATGCAGACGATTGTCACTCAATTCCTATTGCGCATCAGATTCAGCGTATCTACGAAGGTCAATTGGAAGGGCATCTATATTCTGGTGACACCGATGTGAGACAGTCGTTCGTGCATGTTGATGACATAGTCTCGGCGTTCGAATGTGTCGTGGATCATGCCGCAAGTCTTCCGCCCGTCTCGGTGTTTGAGATCGGTGAGGAAAACGCAATGAGCTATGAAGAGATGCAGAAAGAGATTGGCATGCTATTGCATGGTACCGACTGGAAGACATTTTCCGTGCCCAAGCCGATTGCCAAAATAGGCGCCTACATCGAATCAGAACTTCCTTTTATAGATCCACCGTTTGTGAAGCCATGGATGGTTGATCATGCCGATGACAATTATGATCTAGACATCAGCAAAGCCAGGCGTGAACTTGGATGGAATCCGGCGCGCAATTTGCATGACACTATCCCAAAGATGATTGCTCAGCTGAAAGCGGATCCATTGAAGTGGTATCACGAAAATAAATTGAAGGCCCCTGGTTGGTTGAAAGATAAGGCGTCTAAGCAAGCAACCGCAACTTAAGCAGGAAATAGAAACATCATAAGCCCTACCCATCAGACCCTGGCCTGGTGAGATCATTCCACAGTCTTTTCAAGCCACGCTTGCCTAGATAATCTTCATATGTCTTTTTTTTGAATGGTAAGTGACCAATTTCCATCGGTTCCACAAATCCGTCGACGACGTGGGTAATGATGGCACGCTCCACTGGTTGCCACGGATCGATGAAAAAATCGCCTTGTTCGCAGTAAAGTCCGTATTCCGTAAGTTTTATCAAATCTGGCTGCAATTCTACGCGAATTCTCCACATGTAACTTGCTATTGTATTTGGGTATAGTCAGTTTGTACGGGCGTATCAGGCATCCGATAATAAATTGTCAAAAGACGCAGTTCCTTGGAATCGACGACGAAATAATTGAAAGGAAGTTCGCAGAATGACATCGGTCTCTAATATCCTCCTCAAGAGTTCGCTCGTAGCCGTAATAGCTATGTCCTGCTCTATTTCTGGTGCTTCCGCGGCTAAACCTTCCCCACCCCAGAAAACACCTGTTCAGCGCCATGAATTGTCTAATTCTGAACTTGTCGAAATTCTTAGAACATCGAAAGTGATAGACGCTAGCTACAGCCTTACTGCCACTCAGACCGGGGACGAGCTAATTGTCTCGACTCAGCTAAACCCTAAGTTCAACGAAAATGACACTAAAGTGCAAGGCGTGTTGATCGCAAAAACTGCTTTTGATGTTTTGCCCGAATCGGTTCAGAAAACCAAAATACTTTTCCACAATCTTGAGTCGGACACTTTTAATGAAGTGCTAATTAATCGCACTGTAATCGAGACTTATGGAAAGGGTTTAATCGACGAGAAAAAGCTTCTTGGTTCTCTTGAATTAGAAAAGAAAGGTGGCGAGCCATCTTCGGAAGCTGCAGAAGCTCCGCTTAAGGTGGTAGATGGTCCTTTGCAAGAGGAACGACTGTTAGCGCTTACCAGAATCCAGTTCATGAAGAACAGAGGCGCAGAGCTTTCTAAACCAGAAAGTATGTTTGCTGAAGCTGAGAAGCTTGCGTCAGCGAACGATCGCGACGGAGTCAGGGCTAAGCTCTCCGAGTTGAAACAGAGGCTCGATGAACAAAGAGGAGCTCTTACGAGTGCTGAAAAGACTCAGCGCTATCTTCAGCAGCCTTCCAATGTCCAGAGCAACGGCCGTAGGTCTTTCGATAACAAGAATGACGGTTTGAAAGGCAAAGACAATCGATGGAATCAGGCTGAATACATAAGAGAATTGATGCATTTTCTTAGTAGTCGAAACATTTCGGTGAGCCGCGAAGTACAAGAATTTGAAGCAACTTCTATTCTGGCTGCCAATGTATCGAAGGAAGAAAAGAGAGCTCGCAGGAGGCAACTGTTGCAGTCCTTGAATGATAAGCTCTCGAAATTGCCGTCCAAGGTGCAAGAGGAGTTTAAGAATTCTGAGAGATCTACAGGAGCGTCGAGTGGTCCGCTTGATAATGTTAATACATCGCAAGGTCAAATCGGGCAGCAACCTAGTAATAATTCACAAGCGACGGGACAACTCAGAAGTAACAGAACTGGCAATCCAGGGAGCCAGCAATCTTCGTCTAGTAGCTTTCCGAAGAACCGAGTGCCTTACGATCCTGGTAACTCAAATACATACACTGGTCACTAATTGGGAGGGTAGCAACCGCTATTCTAAGAATGCAATCGAATAAGTTCGCTTTGAAGTTTTTTGTTTTAGCTTTGTTGTCCACCAGCACTTTCATTCCGGTATTCTCGCAAACCAACGAGTCTGCCCTCGCCGAGATTGTTCGTCAAACTCGTGCAATCGACCCGAGTGCGAAGCTTCATGCCACCATTAATGGTGATGAGGTGACGATTACTTCTGAGTCGACGCCAAAGTCAAATGATGATGCTTGCAAGGTGCAGGCTATCCTCGTCGCGAAAGCTCTTTTTGATAGTCAGCCGGATTCGATCCAAAAAACAAAAGTGATTTTGTTTGATTACCCCGGCAATAAGTGTCGGACGATTGTTATTAAGCGCGCTGAAATCAAATTGTATGCATCGAATGGTATGAGTGAGAAGGCTCTCCTCTCATCGGTTGACTTCACCGTTACAAGCGCAGGTGCTGGCGGGGCACCAACCGACCTGAAGGTAGTAGACGGACCCTTGCAAAATGAGCGACTTTTGCTTCTTGGACGTATTACGCGAATGAAGGCAGCTGGCACTAATGTCACCGCTTTCATGTCGATTTTTAACGACCTCGAGGCCGCTGCTGCAACGAACGATCAAGCTAAGACGCAGGCGAAATTAGAATACGTTGCTGACAAGGTCGACGAGCAAGAGAAAGTCATCCGCGCAGCTAAATCTTCGGTTACGAAAACTTCGTCCAGTGGAAGTTTTTATTCGAACTCTAGACCAACCGGAGGTGGAGGTAGTGGCTTATCTGCCAATCGGCAGGCCGACGCTTCCGCCGCAGCAGACCTCACTAAAATGGTGCAGGAACATCTCAATAATCAACAGATGCTTCTGTTTGCCCTTGCCAGTCGCCAGCAACAGCTGTCGGCTAGAATTACAACCTTCAAGGTTGTACGTCCAGGCTTTATAGGCAATGACGAGCAGACGATTGCCAGAATTCAAGGCTTGATAGAACAACATCAACTTATTGAGGCCGATAGAGAAATGAAAGTATTAGAGAACAAGTATGCTCAGGCCGGGAATTAGAGTCGTTGATCACCGCTGCCAGAGCTGTTCAACGGTTCGCCTTCGGTCGACTAGTCAATCAGACAATTACCTTTGTACATGCTGCTTATTGTTGGTTGCTACTTTCTTGTACGCAAGAGGCATAGCCTGAGTTCCTAGACCATCACCACCCTGTCTCTTTGCTTCGATGAATAGTTTCTCGGCGAGTTGAGTAGCGGGTAGGTCGAGTTCACCACCGGTATTTTCTTGAATTAAGCGAAGATCTTTGAGCATGTCTTCGATGCGAAACCCCGGAGCATAGTCGGCTTTGGCGATACGCGGTCCCAGGTTTTGTAGCGCCCATGAGCCACCGGCTCCGCTGCCTAAAACTTCCAGCAATAAGGTTGAATCGATTGAAAAATTATTTGCTATTGCATATGCTTCTGAGAGTCCGAGCATGTTTGCGGCGCACAGTATCTGGTTGCATAATTTAAGAGCTTGACCACTCCCCGCTGGTCCACATAAAGTCGATGACTTTCCTAAAGCTTTCAGGAGAGGCTCGGCTTCGTTAAAGTCATCTTGATCTCCGCCTACCATTATTACAAGCGTTCCATTTTTTGCTCCAACATCACCGCCAGTAACTGGCGCGTCAAGAAATCGAAGACCCTTCGTTTTCAGCGCGGAGGCTATTTTTTTCGCAACTTCTGGACCGATAGTGCTGGTGTCTATCACCAGTGCACCCGCCTCGGCACTTCCGCTCACACCGCCCTGTCCTAGCAAAACCTTTTCTACATCACTAGTGTCGCTAACACAACTGAATATAATCGAACAGTCTTTGATTGCACCGGATATGGTATCAAATGCTTTTGCCCCGGCTTCCTCGGCGATTTTTATTCCCGGGCGACCTGGAGTACGGTTCCAAACGGAGACTTGTGCCCCGGCGCGAGCAAGATTGGCAGCCATCGCTGATCCCATAATTCCCATACCAAGGTAGGCCACCTTACAGTCTGAAAGCGGTTTCGTCATTTTAGTTTTTGCCTCTTTAATTATCCTAATCTATTGCTTTTTGGCGTTACGTGCTCGGCGCATCATTATCGACCGGCTCGGCCTGTGACCAGCTATCGACGTATAGCGGTCTCAAACTATTGAGAGCAGCAGCTATCGCTGAGCCGTTGTTTAAAAGAGTTGCGCCAGCCGGACCGACCAGCCCGAAGGCTGCCAGAGCAAGACCAGCACTGTTTGGAACAACCGCTAGTGATAGATTCTGTTTCACCAGTCCCATTGCGCCTCGTGCGATTTTGATCGCTTCGGGAAGTCTTAGTAAGTCATCATCGGTTAGAACGATATTTGCGCTGTGTCTAGCGGCTTCGGTGCCACCATGTAGGGAAATTGCTACGTCAGCATGCGCAAGAGCTGGCGAATCGTTTATACCGTCTCCTATTACTGCAACGGTAAATCCATCAGCTTTTAGTTTTTTGACGAGATCAGCTTTTTGCTCTGGGAACGCACGGGCCATGACTTCGGTTATGCCACAATTCTCCGCAATACGTTGCGCTGCACCTTCTCCGTCCCCGGTCGCCATCACCAATTTCTTGATTCCGAGTCGCTTGAGTTGCTGCATTGCCGATGCTGTTTCTGGTCGGAGCTGGTCACTATATCTGATCAATCCTGCAAGCTGATGTTCGATCGCCACATACGCGATCGACTCGCCTGACGCTAAAGCACGCGCTTCTGCTGCACGAGATTCCGATATATCTATGTTTTCACTTTCCATCATGCGGCGACTGCCGACGATAACTTCAATATTATCTATCGTAGCCTTGACGCCCATGCCTCGCATGAATTTAGATGTCGCGCGATCTGGAATGGTAAGACCTTTTAATACAGCAGCTTTGACAATCGCTCGAGAAGCTGGGTGATGCAATCGTTGTTCCACACCTGCCGCCAGAGCAAGAACATCATTTGATTTCTTTCCGTTAAAGCTTATGGTTTCCAAAACCTTAGGTTCGCCTGAAGTCAGCGTTCCTGTTTTGTCGAACACTATTGCATCGACTGCTGCCAGCTGTTCGAGAGCCTGTCCACTCTTGATTAAAATACCTCTTCTTCCTGCGCGATGCATGGACGAGAGCACTGCAGTTGGTGCGGCAATTCTTATGCCTGTGCTAAAGTCAAAAATTAACATGCTCATCAGGCGCAAGTGATTGCGAGTAATGAGGAAACATGTCGCTGCTGCGAAAAATATTGGCACCACCATTTTGTCGGCTACTACCGATGCGTAATTTTGTATTTTCGTTTCGTGTATAGGGGCATGAGCAATGCATTCCAGTACCATGCCTGCTTTGGTTTGTGAGCCTGTGGCTTCGCATCGAATGTGTATCTTCCCTTCGACCGCGACTGTCGCTGCCATGACTTTATCGCCGGTTTTGACTTCGACTGGAATAGGTTCACCAGTCATCTTGGATTGGTCTATCGATGCTTCGCCACTAATGACGGTGCCATCGACTGGAATCATGTCACCTGGATAAACAGCGACCACTTCGCCTACTTTGACTTCGTCAGCAGGAATGCAGACTCGTTTTTTACCTTTCACCAACCATGCCGAACGTCCAGATAGTCCCAATAAATCGTTGACTATCTTTTCGCATCGCTTCGCGGTTCGTTCTCTAATAAACTCTCCCAGTGCGATAAGCAACGTCATGAAACCAGCTTCGACTAGTCTTCCGTTGAGTATCATTAGAGTTGCAGCCATGCAATCGAGGGCATCAACTCCGATTTTTTCCTCATCGACCAAAGTGCGAGTGGCTCTGTTCAGAATAGGCACCACTGAAAGTCCGAGGCAAACTTTGACAGCAATTTCAGGTGCTCGGGCAACCGCAACGCCAAACGCGAGAGCACCAACAGCTAGTTGTACTGCGCCCGGGAAAGACTCATCCAGCCAGTTAAGCATGTGACGCATCGCCTTACCAATTATGGTCGGCTCGCCGCGGCGATGTGGAAGATCGGAGTATCCTCCGTTCGTCGCATATCTCATGCGACTGAGATAAAGCAATACTTCCTCTTCGTCAACAACAGAAGGCTCGTAGACAATTACTGCGCTTGCGCACGCAAAATTGGTGCGCACTTCTAGAACTCCTCGAAGGCGTCCTAATTGCATGAGACAGGAACTGGCTCTGATGGAGTCTTCCTTCAGATTCTGAACTTTAAGCCGCAATCGTCCGGGAATAGCATGCGCGATTTCGAATCTAAGGCGTGTCGATTGTTCGTCTTCGACATCGACATCCACATCCACATCGACATTCATGTCGATGTTCAGGCTCACGTCGACGACTTTATTTTCCGCATCAATCAGTCGTGGGGAATTGAGTGCTAAATCAGGTTGAGCTGCATCAGAAGGATCAGTTGGATCAGTAGATTTTGTATTAAATACCGAACTCATCTTGTCCTTTACCCATCTCGAAGTTGGTTTGTCGGCGTATGACTTGCAGTTACTCTGCTGTCGTTGTCCGTATTTGTTTCAGTCTGCGCGGTTGCGGATCAGACTTACTATCGGTGACGTCTATCGGTTCAAAGCGTTCCTCTGCTGAAGATTCCCGCACGCTCGGTCCGTGGAACTTCATGTATGCATCGTAGGCGAAGTAAAAGAGCATCCACGCTGGCGTCTGGTTGAACCAACCAAGGTGGCGCCTGGATTGAATTACGCCTGCAGCGAAGAAGCCAACGGGCACAAGCATCTTCAAATCGATTAAGTTGTTGGTTGCTACCGCTAGACGATTGTCTACGTGCGACATGCTTTCTCTAATCACGTGCGCGACGATGGACAGTCCCGGAAGTTCAAGACCTTCGGCTTCGAGAATGGCTTCGAAAAGCTCGCCTGCAACTTCCTCGAGCGCATCCCCAACTTTGTTCAACACTTCCGGATCTTCGTCGTGATGAATAAGAACGCTGCCTGTTCTTGGGTTGATTTCTACCGCGTTGACTCCTGCGGTCTCCGAGATTGTTTTATGCACCTTCGCTATGGTAGCTTCGTCACGATGATCGCGAGGAAGGCGCAGGCGCGTGCGATGCGGCAGGTGGTGGGCTACTGCCTTTGATTTCGGGTGCAAGTGTCGGGTCATAACAGTCTCCGGCTGGCTGCTTGATAATAACCTGAAAAGACGGAGGACGGACCACTAGGGCCCGTCACTCTTTGGAATCTTGTCAGACTATTCGTGTGACTTATGCGTCGTTGTCTTGCCTACGGCATGCTTTCGCTCTGCTTTGACTTCAGCAACAACATCAGTCGCTTCTTCCTTGAGCTCAGCATAGAAGTCTTTAGCGCTCTCGCCAACGGCGATTCCAGCGCGGACTGCTTCGCGTGCTACTGTGCGGATTGCTTTACGTCCTGCAGGCAATGCTACGACTGCTAGAGCGACCAGGGCCCAGGGACCAGCCACTATTTCGAAAAGTTCTTCAAACATCCCATTCTCCTTTAAATACTCTCTGAAAGAGCGCTCAGTGTTCACTCTGCCGCTTGCGGAAGAGCCACGCTATCAAGCTTGCCAGTGTTAAATGTAAGCAACCTACTTATAATACAGATAGTGAATATGAGTGACGCTCTAAGCCCTAAATTCTTAACATAAACCACGCAACCTCGTCCGCATGCGCCTGAAGTCGCCGCTAATTTTCTATGACTTTTAAAACGGACAGGCTGAGCCGGTTGGACTCAGCCTTATCAACTTCCTCAAGCCTGTTCGAGCTTATTAGATGCTCAACAACTCAACTTCAAAAACCAGGATAGCATTCTGTGGAATCACTGGTGGATAACCCTTCTGACCGTATCCCAATTCTGGTGGAATGGTGAGTTTGCGCTTACCGCCAACTTTCATGCTTGCGACACCCTCGTCCCAGCCTTTGATTACACTTCCCTTGCCCAACGGAAAGCTGAATGGTCCTCTTCCGATAGAACTGTCGAACTTTGTACCATCTGTCAACCAGCCGGTGTAATTGACTGTGACATTACTGCCTGGTTTTGGAGAATCTCCCTTCCCTACAGCAATGTCTTCATATTGAAGACCAGATGGAGTTGTGATCACGTTCTGTTGCGCCATTCTTTTGTTCTCCGCGATGTAAGTGTTCTCTCTGTTGATGCTGAGTCCGGTTTTAATGGAAGCCCAATAGCTCGACTTCAAAAATCAGGGTTGAGTTTGGTGGAATTACATAATGCCCGGGACGGTCCTGCATTCCTTTAGGTCCATAAGCCAGAGATCCTGGAACGATTAGTTTGCGCTTACCGCCAATTTTCATGCTGGCGACACCTTCATCCCAACCTTTGATAACCTGACCTGCGCCCAGAGGGAAGCTGAATGGTGGTGCTCCTGGTCCCTTCAATGAGGTGTCAAACACCGAACCATTTGTGAATCGTCCCGTGTAGTGGACTGAAACCGTTTGACCAGGTCTAGGTGAATCTCCGGCGCCTTTTACGAGGTCTATATATTGAAGACCAGATGGAGTTGTGACCGGCTTCGTATCTTGAGGAGTAGATGGAGTCGTGACTGGCTTCTGTTGTGCCAGTCGCTCTGCGACGTAAGTGTGGTTATCAGCGCTGACTCCTAGGGTCAACGCGTTCATGCCGGTCGCAGCTACGATGCCGACTGTTAAAGCCAAGAATTTTGATTTCATATTTTTGTTCTGCACTACCAACCTAATGACGACCTACATTATAAACGGTTGTCTTAGAACGACCTCAAAACTGATCCCGCTAACGTGTATCCTTCATATTACGCTTGACCAAAAGATAAGATGGAAGATTTCAAGGTATGCCCGAAATTCGCCTGGTAGTGGTTGACGATCATGCTCCTACTCGTGAACAAGTTATCAAGGATCTCGCTCCTGGCGGCGTCATCAAAGTCGTCGGAGAGGCTCAAACCTCAGATGATGGTCTGAAGGTTGCTCGCGATTTGTTGCCGGACATTGTTTTGCTGGATCTGCACTTGCCAGGCTTAGTTGGCACTATGGATATGATCAAGCGTCTAACTTCGTTACGCAACGTTCGCGTGGTGATTTTTGGCAGTCAGGGAAAACCCGCGGATGTTCAAGACTTTCTAGATGCAGGCGCTGTCGGCTATGTGCTTAAGTCGGATGCACCCGCGCTTATTCGCATGGCCTTGCTTATGGTATCGCGTGGCTCTAAAGGAGTGGTATCACCGGCGCTGCCACGACATGTAACGAGATTATCTCCAGAAGAACGAGTTATGTTACGTCAAATTGTGCAACGCGGAAAATTTAGCAAAGCGGCTCAACGGATGGGGATAAGCGAAGCGCTGCTGATGCTGGAGGTGGAGGCGCTCACCATAAAGTTGGATCTAGAGAGCCCGGACCATTTAGTGAAGTGGGCGAAGAAGCAGGGCTTCTAACCTTAACACCCTATGGAGTGACTCGCGATCACTCTTCCTGGCTCAAGGTCACTCTTAATTCACCCATACAAATCACGCGCAAGAAGGAAGCTGATCGCGCCACCAGATGACATGATTTGAATGTGCAGAAGGGAACCGATGCGCCGCAGACGACGAGGGACACAATTTTGAACATCGCAACTCAGCTCGATATTCCGAAAGAACGCGTTCGCTCAATTTTATCTAGCTACTACATGAGTACTTTGCCCGAGACCTACCATCCTGCCGATTATGTTTTTGTTCCGCAAGGCGACCTTGTTATTGCTCAACAGTTGTTGCAAAGCGATGACTTTGATACCAGTGGCGTATTTCAGCGTCCAGAAACTCGTCCACAGGGCGGTGTCTGTCTCGAAACTGCAACGGGTCGGCAGAAATTGCGCAGAATCGAATCTACATCTAGCCTAAAAGTTCGTCTGACCAGAGTAGTAGTGAATTACTTTCGACACTTTTGGGAATTGCCTGTCGCGTAGCACTCATAGGACTGCGCTCGGACTTTTTGACGGCAACTCTACTTATATTAATATGCATTCCAATTGGATGCATTCCGATTAATAGGACCATTCCGCAGTTGAATTTTGTACGTGGTATCCCTCGAAGGAGTTACTACCTCGGTATTTATTGCAAATTCGGAAACAAAAGCACATGCGTTGACATCATTACCCACATCAAGGATGGTGCAGCATGGAAAAAAGCATTGGGCTTTCAAGTCAGTTCGTAATGGCACTTCTGCTCGTCGCTTTCTGTAGCGCTGCAAACGTAGCCAGGGGAGACGCTCGCGCGCCTCAGCACAAGAGAGCTCCTGGCGTAGTTACAACGAATGGAGCTGGACCAGCTAAGGCATTGCCGGAAAGTTCTGCACTTGTGCAGCATGATGACGTGCTGCCTACGCAAAATCGAACACAGGCGATGGCTCTCGAAGCGGAGAACGGCAAACTTCCCCAGGGCGAGGAAGATGAATTGAAGCGCCGCGGTTTGATCAAAAAATCTCGATAATTCTGCGATATTTCGATGAATTCGAACACCTGTACGAAGATGAATTCGAACAGCGGCACAAAAAGGTTTAAAAGTTTAGGGAGGTACGCGAAAGCCAGTACCTCCTTTAGTTTATTTTGTGGAGGTCGCGCTGATCCTTGCTCTTTAGCTTGACAGTTTTGACGCTCCTCTTGTCGCTCATCTCACTGGCATTGTTTTTGCTCGTTGTGCGAGTATTACTACTCGTGATTTCTTCGTTACCGGTCCTACTTTCGCTGCTCTTGTTTGCGCTTTTGACTTTACTACCTGTGTCCAGCAAATTTTGTACGCCGATAGAAACTGCATACATGAGTCCAAAACCCAAAATGAACGATGCCACTTTTATCAGTTTTTTTCGTTTCTTTTCGCGCTCAGAAACCAGTGGATGTCTAGTTATAGTCACGCCTTTAGTAAGTTTCTTCAAATCGGACGCAAGATCGCTAATCTTTTGATATCTGTCCGATGGTTTCTTCTCCATAGATTTGAAGACAATTGCTCTCAAGTCTGCTGGAATTTTCAAACGCCCAGGAAAATCGGCCGGTGTCTGGTGAAGGTGCTTTGCGATTGTCTCGATGGCGCTGTTTCCGACAAGCGGAGGTTCGCCGCACAGCACGTAATACATCAAGCAGCCTAAAGAATAAATGTCAGATCGCTCGTCGATGTTCATCGACGCTTTAGCTTGCTCGGGACTCATGAAGAGCGGGGTACCGACGAATGTACCAGTGGTGGTTAAGTGATTAAGGACCTTTTGCTCTCTTTCTTTTACGGCGGTAGCATTCCCGTGATCTGCACCACTTCCATCACTTTCATCTTTTTGTAGAAGCTTCGCTATACCAAAGTCCACGATGTGGACCTGGGTGCGTCCCTCACTGTCTCTCGTAAGCATGATATTGTCTGGTTTTAAGTCGCGATGAACTACTTTGTGGGCATGTGCGTGCTCTAGTCCAGCGCAGATTTGTTGGAAAATATTCACAGCTTCCGTTGAGGACTGAGGTCCGTCAGCCTGAACTTTCTTGCTCAATGATATGCCGTTGATCCAATCCATTACGAGGTAAGGAATTTTAGTAGTGGTTAAACCGAAGTCACGGACCTGGCAGACCCGTGGATGATTCAGCGATGATGCTGAGCGTGCTTCCATGACGAATCTAGCAAGTGCTTTTTCGTTTTGAGAAGATTCGGCTTTTAAAACTTTGATTGCAACGAACGCCCCTGTGTAGCGATTCTTTGCCTTGAAAATTGCGCCCATTCCGCCCTGACTTATTTTGCCCAGTATTTCATACTGTTCGGGCAAAGCGCTCAGACTTGGATGGAGCTCTTGTCCAGATGCCTTCTGAGCGCCTTCAGATGTTTCTACAAGTTCTTCTTTACTGACCATTTGGTACAGTAATAGTCGTCGAGGTTGATGGCGAAGGCGGTGTGGGCGCCGGTGTCAACGATGGCAATGCGGTAGATCCAGTTGATGACGTAGAGGATGTAGAAGCGATTGGGGAGGGCTCTATCTGCTCGGCTTTTTCATTTTTACCGAGCTTGCGCAGCAAATTCGCGTAGGTTTTAGTTACGACTCTTCTTTTTTCCTGAGGAAAGGATGGACTTCTTTGCGCAAGCTCATA
>Ga0182030_10013764_pt1 | contig 16059 bp, 15 predicted proteins | sample 812S3MmetaG_FD_121299 | JGI IMG/M metagenome (GOLD analysis project Ga0182030, IMG submission 121299) | Permafrost microbial communities from Stordalen Mire, Sweden - 812S3M metaG (Illumina Assembly) | ecosystem: Environmental > Terrestrial > Soil > Wetlands > Permafrost | place: Sweden...
TCCGGGCGCAGCGAGTAGTTCTCCTGCTCGGCCGCGCCGTCGGTCGGGCGCTCGACGGTCAGCTGGATGCGCAGCGATTCGAGCTCGGAACGGTCCGCGTAGAAGCGCCGTGCGAACGCGTCTTCGTTCATGCCGCTGTAGCCCTCCACGTCGCGCCTGATCTCCAGCGCCGTGACCGGCCTGCGCTCGGCCATCAGGTAGGAGATCAGCGACAACTGGCGGATCAGCTTCTCGGTGTCCTTTGCCATCGGACATCAAAGATAGAACCCGACGGCGGGACGGTTGTGGCGGGGGCTCTCCGGGTTCGCTATTTGCGGCTTTTCACGGACGTTGTCGGCCACTGCGACTCCTCCGTGCGTGCTGCGACCCCGCGGACGCGCTCGACGCTACGCGGCTTCGCGCCCGAGCTCGACCGGCTCTAGGCCGCGCGCTCCGAAGAACGCCGCCCCGTCGATCGCGCGGTCGAAGCTCGACCAGCGCTTGCCGGGGGCGAGCTCCTTCTCCAGGCGGTCGAAGCTGCCCAGGCGCCCGCCGAGGTTGTCGATCATGTGCACGAGCGTCGCCTCGCGCGTGCAGGGCACCACCGGGCTGCCGTGCTCGAGCGAGCCGTGGTGGGAGAGGATGATGTGCCCGACCGCCTGCGCGAGCTCCGCGGGGAAGCCCTCGATCTCCTCGATCGTGCGACGGATGCGGTAGTAGCCGAGCGCGATCTCGCCCTGCAGGCGGCCCGCGTCGGTCAGGTCGATGACCCGCTCGCGCCCGCCCTGGGCCGGCTCCGCGCCCGGGGTCTGATCCGTGTAGGCCTCGAGCTTGCCGATGTCGTGCAGCAGCGCGCCGGTGACGGCGACGTCGCGGTCGATGCCTCCGAAGGTGGCGCTGATCGCGCTGACCGCCTGGGCGACGCCGAGGCAGTGCTCGAGCAGGCCGTGGCGGTAGGCCTGGTGGTAGTACTTGGCCGCCGGCGCGACGCGATAGCCGGCCCACAGCTCGGAGTCCTCGCCGAACACCCGCTCGAGCAGGATCCGCAGGTGCGGCTCCTGGATCGTCGCGAGCAGCTCGCGCACCTCTTCCTCCATCTGCTCGGGCTCGCGCGCGGGCCCGTCGAGCAGATCCTCGGGCGCATAGCTGCCGGGGACGGCCTCGGAGAGACCGCGCAGGTTGATCTGCGGGCCGAAGCGCGGATGTACGGTGTAGCGGCCACGTACGTGCACCGCCGCGCCGGTACAGGCGAGCTCCCCGATATCGCCCAGCTCCTCCCACACCATCGCGACGACCGCGCCCGTGCGGTCGCCGAGGTGCAGGCGCAGGTACTCGCCGCCGTCGCGCCGCTGGCGGCGCTCGGCCTCGCGGACCAGCAGCACCTGGTCGATCTCCACTCCGTCGCTGAACTCGTTCACGAGCATGGCCAAAGGTATAGACACGAGTGCGGACGGCACAGACGTTCGGGCCGGCTCGATTCGACGTCCCGAATCCGGGGGCCGGCCGCGTCGAGGTGCTATTTCTGCGGGTATGTCGAGCTTTACGGTGCCGCCCTTTCGCCTCTCAGTGCTCGACCAGTCCCCGATCTCCGAGGGCTCCTCCGGCGCGCAGGCGCTGCGCAACACGATCGACCTGGCGCGGCTCGCGGACCGGCTCGGCTACCACCGCTACTGGGTCGCCGAGCACCACGGCGGGCCGATGCTCGCCGGGCCCTCGCCGGAGGCGCTGATCGGGCCGATCGCCGCGGCCACCGAGCGGATCAGGGTCGGCAGCGGCGGGGTGATGCTCCCGCACTACTCGCCGCTGAAGGTCGCGGAGACGTTCAGCCTGCTCGCCGGCCTGTTCCCCGGCCGCATCGACCTCGCGCTCGGGCGCGCCGCCGGCACCGACCCGCTGACGACGTTCGCGTTGCAGCGCGACCGCCGTCAGGCGAGCCCCGACGATTTCCCGCAGCAGCTCGAGGAGTTGCTCGGGTATCTCTACGACCGGCTGCCCGCCGACCATCCCTTCGCGCGCCTGGCTGCGACGCTGCCCGGCCGCCCCGAGCGGCCGCAGCCGTGGCTGCTCGGCTCCTCCCCACAGAGCGCGCTGTGGGCCGCCGAGCTCGGGCTGCCGTACGCGTTCGCGGACTTCATCAATCCGAAGGGCGCCGAGATCGCCACGCTCTACCGCGAGCGCTTCGCCGAGCACGAACACGCGGATTTGAAACCCCGGGTGGCGGTCGGCGTGTGGGTGATCTGCGCCGAGTCCGACGAGGAGGCCCGGCGGCTTGCGACGAGCGGGCGGATGACGTTCACGCTGCTGCGTCGCGGCCAGCCGATCGCCGTGCCCTCGCCCGAGATCGCGGTCGAGTTCCTCGCCGCCGACGAGCGATCGGGGGCCCGCCCGCCCGGGCAGCCGCGCTCGGAGCGCCGGGCGGTCGTCGGCTCGCCCGAGACGGTGCGCTCCGAGCTCGCGGACGTCGTCGAGAAATACGGCGCCGAGGAGGCGATCGTCGTCAGCATCACATACGCGCACGAGGCGCGGCGGCGCTCGTATGAGCTGCTCGCGGAGGCGTTTGGGCTTTTTTGAGGGCCGCCCGCAGGCCGCTTCTGTCCCGTTTGGCCGTTGTCGTCGGATAAGGGGGTGTGGACGGGTATCAGGCTTCTATCCCCGAACTGCTCGAGAGCGGCGAGCTGGACCTCGCGCGTGATCCGATCCGCGCCTGGCTCGATCGGAACGCGACGACAGAAAACGCCCAGTTGCTCTACAAGCAGTGGCTGGACGCGGGTGGGGAGTTACTCCTGGTCAAAAAATCGATCCAGGACTGGCTCGGTGTCCATGGTGGCGCACCCGTCGCCAGCTTCGTCTATCGGGCCTGGTTGAATGCAAATGGTGAGCTCGAGCTGGTCCACGAGCCAATCCGCAACTGGCTCGTCCAAAACGCCATATCGCTCGATGCCAGTTTCGTCTACACATTGTGGTTGAACTCCGGAGGCGAAACGAGCCTGGTCGCAGACGCGATCCAATCCTGGCTGGCCGCGCACGCGACGACGGCACGGGCGCGGTTTGTCTTCGTGGCGTGGCTGCGCGCGGGGGGCGAGCCCGGCGTTGTGCACCGGCCGCTGCAGATCTGGCTGGAGCGACATGGAGCCCAATGGTACGCGGGCTTTATCTACACATCGTGGCTGGAGGCCGGGGGCCATCCCGAGACCGTTCAGAAGTGGAGGAGAAGAAAATAGGCGCGCAAGATGACGAGCGCAGGACGAAATCAGATGGCCTCAGAACATTGAAGAACTGGCTAGCTTAAACTCAGCTACGCAACTCGACTGAGTTAAAGAGAACCGAGGTTGGCTCTATCAAGCTACGCAACTCGGCTGGGTGGTTACCCTCGCGTGCTTGCTTGCCAGCCGTTGCGCGGTTCGATATCCAGGTTGTTATTCCGCGTAAACGTTTTGGGCGCTGTAGCCTCCGAGACCGGCCCGCGAGACCGAGGATGATGATCAGCTCGTGGGGACCTCGCAACGCAGGTGCCGCCGCTTGCCTACTCAAAATATCGCGTACTCACGGACGAGCTTTGGGAGCGAATCGGTCTCAAAGAGCAATGCGAGTAGACCTTGCTCGAGATCCTCCCCGAGACGGGTCGTCTCGCTAAACGCCGGGGAGCCCTTGTAGTTCTCGCGGGTCACTGCATTGAGCTCGTCGCGGAAATCTTCTTTATCGAGCAATCCAAGGAAGTCATCGTAGGCACCCAGCGTTCGACCGCCGGGATCCGCCGCGTTATGATTGAGAAAAGCCCTGGCGATTCTGTCGGCTGGTGGTATTTCCAGCTGACCCCGCAGGAACTCTGTCATCTGGCCCTTTTCCAGATCATTGCATTCAAATACAGGCAATAGCCCGCTGGCGAAAAGCATCTTGCGCGCCGTCCGCAGCTTCGCGTTACGGAGACCCCACTTCTCCGGTCCTTCACGCTCCTTACCCGCAAAGTCCACACACATCGTTCGCCAGTAGCGGACAACGTCATTGAGTAGAAACCTGGGTGGATGTAGGCTCTTAACAGACTGATCGAGATAACGATCTAGGAGTTCGTTGTAAACCGCTTCATATATTTCTCCACCGGTCGCGTACACCGACTCCAACAAAAACAGCATACGCCGAGTGAGATTACTATTTTGATCATCCTCCAAGCCGATCTTCTCGATCATCCAACGACTGGAGACCGGCTTGCCAAAGATCCCTTGATCACCCGGCGGTCGATCGAGGATCTTTTCGACTTCCGCTTTAGAGGGACGCACACCCTCACGCACGTCACCCTTATCACCGATATCTCCCGTAACGAGAAGCATGAAGTCATCGTCGCTCCCACTGGTGACCTCCGACCGGCCCCACGAGCCCGTCAGAACGATCGACACATTCTCGTCGTAGGGCAGCTCGGCAAGCCTCGCCCTGCGCTCGCTCAGTCCCTTGCTCGTGAGCTCACGAGCCTTCAGCAGATTCGGGAACTCCCGTCCACTGGCCGCACTGAGCTGCTCAAGAGGACTAGCCATAGCTTTTGAACCCGCTCAAGAATGCCGTGGTGGTGCCTCGAGAATCCAGGGGACATCCAGACACCGCTGAAGCAGCGGCGTGAACAGCTCTTCGTGCTCCTCGGTGAGCGGCACATGATCCAAATCGGATCCCATCGAGCTCACATGCAGGTGCCGCAGGCGTGTTCGAAACGCGTCAAGCAGCCCGCCACCCACTCCCATCGTGTCGTCGACCGACCAGGCGTGCGCGATGTCGAAGCAGAAGCCGGCATCAGGCAGCTCCGCGAACCACCCATCCAGCTCCTCGACGGTGCGTCCGTCGTGCTTACGCGCATCCATGTTCTCCAGGACGAGCTTTCTCCCCAGGGATCGATAGGGAGCTGGGTCCTCCATCGTGTCCGGGTGCATCACTACCGCTTGAGCGTGGGCACCAAGCTCGAGCAGAACGTCCACGAGCGCCGACTCGGACATCACGCGACCCTTGGACGGGCCATGAATGCTCAAATACCGAAAGGGCAAAGGCGGAGCGCCAACCAGGTAGCTCGCGAGACCATCGATCTCGCTCTCGGAGAGCACAGACAGCTCGATCGCAAACGGCGAGAGCTCCCGTGCCTGTCCGAGCTGGGCCGGCCAGTCGCCTCGCAGATCGCCCATGTAGCCGGTCGACGCCCCCAATGGATGATGCGCCAGCACCAAGTCGGGCTCGGTTAGAAGCAGCGGGACCATGGCTTCAGCCTAGCGACCAGGACCGACGGCAGCTCTGAGCAGGGCGTTTGCCGATGCTCCGAAGCGGAGATCGAACGCGAAGCCGTGTGGACCGTGCACGGGGCACGGCGGGCACAAGCGGCGCGGCGGTCTCAGCGCTGACCGCGCGCGGAGGAGACGGTTCGCGATCGACGTCCGATCGGGATCATCAAAGCAAGTAGGCAACCAACAACAGCCCCAATCAAGAGTCCCAGACCCACGGGAAGAACCCACGAAAGCATGGCTTCCATCAGGCTGGGGTCGATACATTGAGCGAAGGTGTGGACGAGCACGTGTGCATGTGCATGCTCTTGTGTGTGGCACGCCTTCGGGACTTGCTGAGGAGGGGTACGGTGGTCCTTTAAGGTCAGCAAGAGGCCGAGGAAGCCACCGGCCACCGTGCAACCGCGAAACACGAGGTCACGCAGGCCGCGGCCTAGCGTTCAGCGTTGTCGAGGGCCCAATCCCACTGAGCCGTTATCGGCAGGTGGTTCGGACTACTAAACTAGTCCGGGCTCGCGAAGATTGCGAGGACCCTGCCGCAGGTCGTGGGCGCTGGGCGAAACGGGACCAGTCTGGGGTCCGACGGCTCATTAACAAACATGCCACTCCGGCTATTCAGACTCCGCTGCCTTGACGGCGCCCGCGATCTCGGTGCGAGCAGCAGCAGTAAAGGACCTGAAGGCCCTGAAGATCCCTACCCGAAGAGTTATTGATGTGTCGTTCTGCTCGGGTGTGAACTCGCCCTCGCTGTCGCTGAGAAATGTGTAGCGCTCATTAATGAGCTTTGTGACCTGCTCGTAGCTCCTAAACACATCGTGATTGTCGCCGAACCACAACGCTACCCGGTCCAGCGCAATCGGGACCTGGAGTTTGGCTGCGTGCGCGTCTCTAGCAGCCTTGTCGATTGTCTCTGAGGCGGAAACCGGTGGTTTCCGCAGTGCGGAAAACCGGTTCAAGGCCGCAGAGGCATGCTCGTAGTCCATTGCGATCTCGTCGAAAAACCCCCTGAGGTTCTGGACATCTTGCTGCTTGCGCTCGTGCTGCAAGCGCTGCATGAGCCGGCGATCCTCAGCATCCAACGATTCGGTGTGTTGCATTGCATTAGCCTTGAGGCTATCTTTGTGCTGATCGTCGGCCGACTTCAACGACCGTTTCTGTCGTTTTCCCGCGGTCGCGGCCGCTATGAAGCCAACGGCGATGCTGCCTAGCACCGTGACGATAGCCGCGAGCAGGATGTCGTGCCCCGTCTTGTCGGAGGGGACAACAACGGTCACGTTCTTGGCCACGGTTTCCGTGCTCGCAAGTACTGGCCATCCCCAAGAGAACATGACGAGAGTCTAATGACCGCTGGCTTGCGCTGGGGGACATGGAGCTGGGCGGCGACCGGCCGTACGCCAGGGTGGAGCGACAGATTTACAAGCTTGCGCTATTCGCTACCCTGGTGGTCTACATCGTTGTGCCGGTCGTCGATGGGCGACCTTATGAGCCCCTACTAGCTGCATCCACTGCGCGGAGCACTTTCTGCAGCTCCGTAGGGATCTCCGATACTTGCATGCGGGTTGCTAGTAGACGAGGCGTCACGGTCTTGTGTTCGTCGGCCTGCAGGCGTTCGTTGAGACGACTCAGCAACTCCTTGCCTGGACACGCATGCTGTCGGGTCGCGGCGTCCTTCCAGATCGTGTCAGCTTCTTGCTTGGCTAACTTAGTCACGGCTTTGCCATCTAGATCCGACTGCTTATGCGCACGAAGTAATGCCGCACTAATTCCAGCGTATACGTCGTCCTCGAAGCTCGCGACGATCTCCGTGAGCGCGGCTTCAATCCATGGCGAGTCCGTACCGCTTAGGCGTGCAAGCGCTGTGGGGCTCAAGAGATAGTTCTCAAGCTCGTGGCGTTGCCACACATGTGGATCAAGCCCAGCTTTACGCAACCGGCGCTCCACATCGCTAACAGTCTTCTGATCGCGATGGTCTCGATCAAGAATGACGTATGATCGTACGCTCTTCTCAAGGAGTTTGTCGGTCAGCCACTGAAAGGCATCGAGATGCTCCCAGCGGTCAAATCCATCGAGCGGAACGACCACGAGGCCGTCCTCTCGATAGACACGTGTGGCACCAATGGTGCGGGCGATATGACGAAGAATCTTGACATCTTGCCCCTCGACGAACAGGACGCACCGCGCTCGCAGAGTACGAGCCAGTCGCAAGTTGAATTGGGTGCCGAGACTGTCCGAGAGCTCGAACAGCAAGCGGTCGCTCGGCGCTCGCACTCCTTGCCGACGATTGCGCGACACCCAAATCACTGAGTTGGGCTCGGCCTCCGCCAGGACCTCAGGCGAGTGAGTAGCTGTAATGACCTGCGCCTCGATCGACTCGATCAGATCGACCAAACGTCTCTGAAGATCGGAGTGCAGGAAGACATCGGGCTCGTCGAGAAGGACAATATCTGTGTTCCCTAGGCGAAAGAGGTGCAGTAGCAACTGGAGCCAGATCTGCATGCCGTCGCCGCTCCAAAAAACCTCCTTGCGTATCACGCTATCCGGCTCGGAGTAGTAGCAGTCGAGCGCCGGGTGGTCCCCGCTGAGTGACAGCTTTAGGTCCTCAAGTTTCAACTCAAGGAGCCAAGGTGCGGCAAACGCCCGGAACTCGTCTAAACGGGATTCAAAGCGATCATCCTCAGGCTCTTCGCGGCTCAAGAGGTAAAGCTGATTGCGAAAGTGGCGACTAGCCAGTCGACCATCAAGATTGGCTCGCACGTGCCCATCCGATAGAGGTTCCTCCTCATGCTCCATTGGGCTGAGAATGGGCACAAGACCAATATTCGGCAGAGCTTTCCTGACGTCTCGAGGCTCGTGAAGCGTTACATCCCGGTGACGCACCCAGAAGAACCCGGTTTCGTCGTCGCCGGGTGGCCAGATAGCAATGAGCTCGGCGTCATCATCAAACACAAGACGCACCCGGCTCTCAACCGGATGAAACTCGTGCCGGAGATTCTCCTGGACTAGATCCACTTGCTTGCCGTTAAACGTGTGCCCTGACCTCAGGACACCTTCAATCTCCATGCGGTCCGTAGCGCGGCGCCTACTAGCAATCCGAAGCATGTTCGCGCCGGCCCGCACAGCAGCGATCAGTGTCGACTTTCCGGCGTTGTTAGGACCTACCAGAAACGCATCGCCGCGTACGTGGACCGTAAATCGCTCAAAGGCCTTGAAGTTCGTAAGCTCGATACGACGCAGCACGGCTGGGATTGTCGCAGCGAGGTCGGATGAGGCCCACGGCTAGGGATTGACTTCCCACGCACCGTAGCCGTCGTCACCAACTCATGGCGAACCGACATCCTTGCTCAGGTCGAGGCAGAGCCGATGACCGTTGAGCTTCTACACCCACCTGACCGCCCTGCTGCTCCTGCTTGTCTGTGAGTAGACTGTCTGCGTATGCCATCGGTGAGGAAGTCTACTTCGACGGGGCGCAAACCGACCAAAGGCAAGCCGTCATGCTTCGTGGTTTCGCCAATAGGCGAAGACGGTAGCCCAGAGCGCCGTAGGGCCGATCAGGTGCTCCGGCACCTAATCGAACCTGCGGCACGCAAGACAGGCTACGCCAAACCCGTCCGCGCCGACCAGATCTCGTCGCCCGGCATTATTACGCAGCAAGTTATAGAGGCCGTCGCTGAGGCAGATCTTGTGATTGCCGACCTTACTGACCACAACCCGAACGTGTTCTACGAGCTCGCTATTCGTCATGGCCTGCAGAGCCCATTCGTGCAACTCCTCGAAAGCTCACAACGGCTGCCATTCGACATCGCTCAAATGCGCACCATAAAATTCGACATCCACGACATCGACAGCGTCGAGCGGGCTCGCGAAGAACTAGTCGCACAAATCAACACGCTGAAAAGCAGCGACACGCCTATGGTAACGCCGATAAGCGTCACGAGAGATATGAAAGCAATGTGGGAGAGTACGGATCCAGCAACACACGCCTTTGCCGACGTTCTGGCCGCAATCAACTCTTTGAGGGCAGACGTCCAAACACAGCGTCCAAACTACCCCACCTTTGCGCCCGATCTAAGGCTAGGAGAAGCGGGCTTCGCCCGTGTGAACCAGCCGCTCGGCTCGGCGTTTATGAGCCAGCCGCCTGGCTCACATATTGGCTCGGATTTCTTTACTCCCGGCTCCTTTCATTTTGCCCGCGAGCTGGATCAAGAGCCATCTCAGGAGGAGTCCCAGTCGCGCAGAACCGACCCGAAACGGACACAACGCAGAACTCGATCGAAGCCATCGAAAGGCAAACCAGCAGACGAGTAGTCGTCGAGGAAGCAGTGATAACCTCTCGACGGTTGAAGGCCGAAGATCATGACGCAGTATGCGGACCTCTAAATAATGTTTAAACCGTCTCCGGCTCCCACCAGTTGATGCCGGCTTCGCGCGCAAGCTCGCGCATCCAAGTCTCCGCGACTGCCTTCGCGTCGTCCGTGCTGGCTGGCAACTCAATGTCCTCGCCTAGAAAGGCCTCATCTCCCGGCGGCGCATGTAGCTCGCCCGTTTCGTGAGCAGTCTGGAGCGTCAGCATTGGTTTCCATCCCGCATCAGTTGCGGTGATGCGGACAAGCAGATGGAGATGTGTCGCTCCTGCGGCACCACAGTCAGCCAAGGTGTCGAGCGTAAGCAGCAACAGCGGCGTGAGGATGCCATCGGCCGTGGCCCCTGGGTGGCAAGCGCCCCGGGTCAACCTGAGGCGCATTCGTGCTACTGCGACGCCACCTCCGTCTACAAGCAGATGCAACTCATCGCCATTTGTCTGATTGCGGCCTTCGATAGATATGCCCTTGCCGCTCGGTCGTGCCTGCGTCCACGCGGCATTGGGAGGCCCGAGGTCTTTGAGCTTGGTGGCGAGCCGCGCGTTAGCTCTCTTGACGACGCCTTCCGAGAGCGTCTTTCGCCGGAAGGTGTTGGGCACGACCAGCGGCCCGGCAGCAACGATCCAATCCGCGACGCGTGTCTGTCCGTTGATTTCCCTGCCGACGTCGTGTTGGCCGATCGCTTGCTGAACCAGGGGGAAGGTCACCATCCGCTGGATCGCGGTGCTCTTGGCTTGCTCGGGGCTCACCGCGAGTTCCAGCAGCTTGGCCTGCGACGTGATCGGGTGGCGACCGCCATGCTCGCGAATGTAGATGGCGCCAGCAGGCGTGAACAGATGGGGCGTCAACGCCGAGGCATGAACGCGGATGACGATGACCTCCTCGCCGTCGATCGGGACGTATCCCGCTTCAAAGGGAGGCAGCGGGTCGAGATCTTTTCGCAGGGCTGTCCGGAGCCAGTCCTGAGGCTCCGACCTGCCCGGAGCCTGGTAACCCACGGCCTTCCCGTCGTTGGTCACACCGAGGAGCACCCAACCACCGCCGCTGTTAGCGAACGAGGCGACGGTAGGTCCCAGGCCCCCGTCGGGCGGACGCTCCTTGCGCTCGACCAGGTCCGTCTCTCCCTCGGCGATCAGTTCGCGGAGCACCTCTTCGGTTACGTCGGCTAGTGCCAAGTTGCGGAAGTTGAGCGAGGCCACTGACTAGGAGCCTAGCTGCCCTGCGGTGCTGGACTCTCTCTTTCTCTCTCTGAACGGAGTGCAGATTTCTAACTCTCGTTGATTGCGCCCATAGGCGACATCGAGAAGCAGCTGCCCAGTTTTTGGCCCGGTCTATACTAGGCTTGTTTCTGCCTAGTTTGGTGATAACATGATCGGCTCGATGGCAAGAACCCAAGATCAGCCGACCAAGTCACGCACCAGGCGCAAGGTCGTCAAGCCGCGCTCCGCGCGCAAGCCGACGAGCGCCGACCGCGCCACAACCGTTGTCGATAGGCCGCCGAACTTCAAGCGGCTGGAGCGCTTCTTCGCTTCGCAGAGCGCGCTTGCGCGTGCGCTCGGGGTCCACAGAGACACGGTTCGCGCGTGGGAGCAGGGACAGCCCACACGGCTGCGCCATAGTTCCCTCGAGCGCGTCAACACGCTCTGCGCGATCGCGGAGGCGGTGGCCGGCTACATACCGCGCGAGAAGCTGGTGGGCGAGTGGCTGCTCGCGCCGCAGATCGGCTTGGGAGGCGTCTCCCCTGTGGCATTCATCCGCAGCGGGCCGGATGCCTACCAGAGGGTTCTGCGTCTAATCGCGCGTGAAGCACAGCCTGTGTCGGTCGGCGACATCTCCGACCTGCCACCGATCGGAGAGCTCGGCATCACGCTTCCCGGACTTCCCGAGCCGGCGCCCGACCCGGACGCCGACCCCGACTTTCTCGCTTCGCTTGGCTAGCGCTCGATCGGCGCAGATAGTGGCGGCTCATGCAGTGCTTCGGTCGGGCCAAGAGCTTCAGACCGACAACCCCTACGGACGCATGGTGCCCTCATCTGGCATTGGAGCTCAGCAGTAAACTGAACTTGCATCGATTAGTCAGGCCTAGAGTGGAGGCCAACGACCCGGCGGCATAGGACCATGAGCGACCCTTCCAAAGCCGCCTCTCCAGCCATACAGCACGCGGTGCGTGCCGTGATGTGGCTCCTCTTCGCCGTGGCCTTCTTCTTCTCACAGGGCAAGTTCTTGCTCGGGGCGATACCAGTCTTGATGGCTCTTGTCTACCTGGGATTGAGCTGGCGTGCCGCCCGCGGTCAGAAGAGACCAGTATCTGACTGAAGGTGTCCAAAAAGGCTTAGGATCCGGGTTGTGGGAGACCCGGCCCTTGGGCATCCGGGAGGCAGTCTTGCGCCGTCGCGGTGTGCCAGACTTGCCGCTCGATGCGACGGCTCAGCTGCCTATTTCTCCTCACGCTGGCGGCAATCATGGCCTCGGCCGCCCCGGCCGTCGCGCGGGTCACGGCGAGCGACGCGGCAGCCACGCACGCCTACCTGGAGGCAAAGATCGTCCTGCAGCGCGCTGAGGTGGCGGCCGCGCCGGCTGAGCTGAAAGCGATCGGGGCACTCGAAGCTCAGGTCAAGACCGAATGCCCGGGCGCGCTGGCCGGCGCCCCACCACACGTCAAAGGCGAAAAAACCAACGAATCCCAGTATCAAGTCTCAGAGGAGCTGCTGAGTGCGGGGCTCGGCGCCGGAGGAGACGTCGAACACACGGCGGACGCACGATTCGCCAGGACCGTGCGTCGTCTGCGCTGGAGCAACCCAAAGCTGACCCGGCTACTGCGCTCCCTGGCGCTCGAACAAGCCAAGCAATCGGCGATCCCGCCCCCGGAACTGTGCGCGGACATGAAGTTCTGGGTCGCGAGCGGCTACACGGCGGTGTCGCCGGGCACGAGGCAATATCTACAACGCCTGAAGGTCGTGGCGTCGACAACCCTGATCGAATCCGAACCGCACGAACCCGTGTCCGACTTCTTTCATCTCAACGCGCTCGTCGAGCATCGCCTGATGCCATATGAGAACCACGCCGACCGGCTGCTCGCTCGAAAAGCGATACGACCCGAAGCCAACCTCAACAACCCGGCCCTGCGACCATTGCTCGAAGCGGCGGGCAAAGTCTTCGTGGCCCTTGGACGCACACCCGCGCCCGCGTCATAGCCACGGCTATAGGTGAGAGACATGCGCCAGCCTATCTCCGTGACCCTGAAGCGGCTGCCCGCGACCGCGATCGCGTTTGCCGCACTGGTGATGATCCTCGATGGCGCGTTTCTGATCGTGCATAGCTCGTACGTGCGCGAGCGGCCTCTGTGGACGGCCTTCTGGGTGCTGTTGGGACTCGGGTTGCTTGCTGCGCTCTTGATCTGGCGCCAGTGGTGGGCGTGGTGGCTCTGCTTGATCAGCCCGATCGCCTACCTGGTCTCTCCCGTGTGGGGCGCCCGTTTCCGCCCTGTGTACGACCTCATCGAGGTCGCGTTCATCGCTCTGCTGCTCACGCCGTCAATGCGCCGGCACGCCGGCGTCCTGACCGGACGACGCCAGACCCAAGAGTTTTCGCGCGGATGGAGACCCTCGCCGAGATTGGTGTCCCTCGGCGTGAGCGGCGGCTTGGTGCTCGTGGTCGAGCTGGAAGCCCGCCACCATGCCGCCCATACGGTCGCAGGCCAGATATTCGGCGGCGTGCTTGCCTGGCTCGTGTTCGCGGCAGCGATACGACTCGTGATCCTCATTACACAGCGAGGCCACCGGCTCGTTGGGCGAGCAGACATATCTGCTGCGCCCGAGCAGTAGAGCTGAAGCCTCCGGGAGTGCGGCTCAACGCGCTCGCCATCGTTTTTGCCCCCGCTATCGTCCCTGCCAGCCAAATGAAACGTCCCCCGTCACCCGATCACACCAATCACAACCGCCCCAACACCGCAGCCCGTATCCGCCTGACCGTCGCCATCTGGCTGCTGGCCCTCGCCGCCTACCTGTGCTACCGCGACATCTGGTGGGGACTGCTGCTCCTGGCGCCGGCGGCACTGCACTTCTACCTCGCCTACCGCTCGCATCGCAGCGTCCAGAACTAGCGTGTAGCCGGCGCCTGGCAGACGCACTCCCGTCTGCCCGCTCGTTCGTTCCCTCAGTGCTAGCTTACACGCGGCATCCACCGCTCTATGCCACGTTCGATTAACGATCTCCCCGAGCCGCCCACGCTGCCGCTGCTTGGCAACCTGCACCAGACATGGCGTATAGACCGAGCGCACCTCGTGGTCGAGGGGTGGTCCGATCGCTATAGCCCGATCTTCAAGTTCCACGTGGGGCGACGGCTGACCGTCGTGATCAGCGACGTAGAGGAGATCAACCGAGTCCTGCGCGAGCGGCCCAGTGGCTACCGGCGCTGGCGTGAGATCGAGCAGAGCTTCCAGGAGATCGGGTTCCCCGGTGTCTTCTCGGTCGAGGGCGAGGACTGGCGCCGGCAGCGGCGCCTCGCGGTCACCGCCCTGAACTCCAACCACCTGCACCGTCACTTCCACGTCATCCGCACTGCGACCGAGCGGCTGCACCGCCGGTTGACGGAGGCGGCGCGCGACGGACGGTCGATCGATCTCTCCGGGGAGTTCACCTCCTACGCCGTGGACGTCACCTCGACGCTCGCGTTCGGCCACGATCTGAACACGCTCGAGCGTGGCGAGAACGAGCTGCAGCACCACATCCAGCGGGTGTTCACGATGCTCAACTTCAGGATCTTCTTCCCGTTCCAATACTGGCGCTGGTTTCGGCTCCCAGCCGACCGCAGGCTGGATCGTTCGCTTGAGATAATCAACCAAGCGGTCACGGGCTTCATCGAGCAAGCCCGGGCACGGATGCGCGAGCGCCCGGAGCTGTTCGAGGCGCCCGAGAACTTCCTCGAGGCGATGCTCGCCGCCCAGCGGGAGGACGGCGCGTTCACCGACGAGGAAATCGTCGGGAATACGTTCGCGCTGCTGATTGCGGGGGAGGACACCACAGCCCACACGATGGCCTGGACGAGCTGGTTTCTCGCACAACACGACGACATCCAGGCGCGCTGGGCGCAGGAGGCGTTGGGGGTGTTGGGCGAGGAGCGGCTCCCCACTGAGTACGAGCTCGTCTCGCGCTTCTCCTACGGGGAGGCCGTGCTGCGCGAGTCGATGCGCCTGAAGTCCGTCGCGAACGGGCTCGCCGTGGAAGCACTCGCCGACAGCACGATCTGCGACACCCACATCCCTACGGGCACACGCCTGATCCTCCAGACCCGCCACGCCGGGCGCAGCGCAATCGGCGCGGAGTACGACCCCGAGCGCTGGCTCGACGACGGCGAGCGCCAGGCGCCCGACCAGAAGTCGTTCCTCGCGTTCGGCGCCGGTCCTCGCTTCTGCCCGGGGCGCAACCTAGCGTTCCTCGAGTCGAAGACCGCGATGGCGATGATCGCCCGCAACTTCGAGCTCGAGCTGGACAGCACCGGCGGGCCCGTCACAGAGCGCTTCGCCTTCACGACGATCCCCAAGGGCCTGCGCGTGCGCCTGCGCGAGCGCGCAGCCGGCAACCCCGTGCCGGCAAGCCTTTCACGAAGTTAGTGACGGGCTTTTGTATCGCTGGATCGACTGCCCGGGGTGAGGTGTGTTCGGCCCGCAACTCACCCGGAAACCGCTTGCTAGCGCGTCACGACGGTGAGCGTCGCGGTTTGCCGGACGCAAAAGCCGAGCTCTTCGTAGAGCCGGAGCGCGCCTGTGTTGGTGCTCAGCACGTGGAGGAATGGGCGTTCTGAACGCCGTTGGATCCCCGCGATCAATGCGCCAGTGAGCTGAGAAGCCAGCCCGTGGCCACGATGGTCAGCCCTCGTGCACACGGCGCTGATCTCCGTCCAGCCGTCCACACGAAACCGCTCGCCGGCCATCGCGACGAGCGCCCCGTCGCGGCGGATGCCCAGGTAATCGCCGAGCTCGACGGTCCTCTCCAGAAACGGTCCCGGTTCGGTCTGGGCCACGAGCTCGAGCATCTCGGGCACATCGGCGGCGCCCAGCGGGATCGCCTCCGCGCAATCGACCCCCATGACCCGCTCGCCGATCATCTGCACCAGATCGAACGTATCGACCGCCCGCCAACCCTCTGGAAGCTCGGCGTCGCCGTAGCGGCCGGCCACGAGCGTTCCCGGCGGGACCAGCTCAGCCGCGTCCCGCCAATCCTGCGCCGACGGCGGCGAGGGCAGAGCGAGAAACGGCGCGACATCGTCGGGATACCGGCGTGCACGCCCACTCACTTGCGCAAACCGCACATGAGGCCCGCACAGCGCCGCGTACGCCGGATTGTCGAGCATGGCTTCGTCGTTGGTCGTCGGTGGTATGGCGCTCAGGGTATCTCCCTATCCCGGGGATGCACACTGCTCCCTCTGGCTCTGGCCGTGATCTCAGTTGAGGCGGGCGCTGGCGCGGCGAA
>Ga0182030_10013765_pt1 | contig 16058 bp, 22 predicted proteins | sample 812S3MmetaG_FD_121299 | JGI IMG/M metagenome (GOLD analysis project Ga0182030, IMG submission 121299) | Permafrost microbial communities from Stordalen Mire, Sweden - 812S3M metaG (Illumina Assembly) | ecosystem: Environmental > Terrestrial > Soil > Wetlands > Permafrost | place: Sweden...
CTTTCGTTGACACCTGCGGGGCGCGCACGTAAACAGCCGCGCGGACGGGGCTGTAGCTCAGATGGGAGAGCGCTGCAATCGCACTGCAGAGGTCAGGGGTTCGAATCCCCTCAGCTCCACCAGATTGGCTAATAATTTCTGATAGTTAGCCAATAGGTCCTCGCCCGAAACTTCCCTGAAAATTCAATCTGTCACGCTGGTGTCACAGCTGATGGGTTTGCGGTGGCTACTTTCAGACGACGTGGGAAAAAATGGCAGGTGCAGATTCGTCTGCGTGGCCAGAAACAGCTCAGTCGAACATTCACTTTCAAGAGCGACGCCGAAAATTGGGCGCGGCAATCGGAAGCTTCGATTGAGAGAGGCGATCTGAGTGGTCCAGCTGCAGAAATCGCGGCTAGCACGCTCGACGAACTCTTGGATCGATATGAGCGCACCATAACCTGGGCCAAGAAGGGCGCTGAATCAGAGGCGTACCGATTGAAGGTGCTTCGCAGGCATTCGATCGCCGCGCTCTCCCTCAACGAACTCACTCCACTGATGGTGTGCTCGTACCGAGATGATCGTTTGAAAGAGGTGTCACGGTCTTCAGTGAGGCGGGAACTGGCGGTCCTTCAGCATTGCCTGGAGATTGCACGAACGGAATGGAACGTCGGCGTTTCAAGAAACCCTGTCGCTGAAATCACCAAGCCGTCTGAGAATGCGGCTCGGCAACGAAGGATCGGAAATGACGAATTGCAGCGCCTGAATGAAGCACTCGGTAGGAGCCGCAATCCGATGCTGGCCAATGTGATTCGATTTGCAATGCGCACCGGCATGAGACGCGGCGAGATCCTCTCCATTCGGTGGGAAGATATCGATCCTGAGGGCCATACGGTGAGCCTGGTAGACACCAAGAACGGTTACCCCCGCGTGGTGCCTTTGAGCCCCTCAGGGATGGCCGCAATGCCTTCCAGAGCCATGGGGACGAGAGATGATGAGAGAGTGTTCCCGATGTCGGCGAATGCACTGCGCCTCGCCTGGGAGCGGCTGAAGATACGAGCGGGAATTCGAGATCTCAGATTTCATGACCTCCGCCATGAGGCGATCAGCCGGTTTTTCGAACTCGGCTTATCAATCCCCGAGGTGAGCTTGATAAGCGGTCATAGGGACGTCAGGATGCTGCTGCGGTATACCCATCTTCGCCCAACGGATCTGGCTAAGAAGCTAAATGCGCTTTCCCCCAACGAAGGTGCTCAGGATTCCAAAGACACGGGCCGTTGCGAGGAAAATAGCCTTACACCCAGAACCGTTTAGAGGAACGACTGGCTTAGCTGGTTTCTGCAGGGTTAGTCGTTTCAACGGGTTCATGGGTAAATATGAAGTCTCCATCATTCAATCTTTCAGAATAACAAATTTGTCTTTCAAAGAAATCAACTTGTGATTCGATTGCTTCTGAAATGAAAACGTCTTCGCTTATATTGAACGCGGCGCATATATTACGTATACTGCCCTGTAAACGATCTGAAATGAATGTAGTTATGTCTTTCTTAGTAAGATTCACAGTATATTCCTATAAGTTTATGAGAACGTTTCAACGAACGTAATACATGTATTATCTCATTGTAATGACTATTTGTCAATAAATTCGCGAAATAATGTGTTTCAAAAATGCTTTATCGGATTCAGAGTCATGTATACATACATTCCAAGACCAATAATTGCCAAATTCAACAAGAACTGACATAATGCCGACCTCTTTGCTCTCTGCCACAAAGTGCCAATTATATATGACATACGGCCTAATCCTCTTACTATTACTTGTAACTTGATTTTCTTTGGGCTCCATTTAGTCAAGTGCTCGATATGTTGTCTCAGACACTCTCTGATGAACATTGATTTAGTTTGATTTAATTGGGATGCAACACTCTCAATTGAGTCATTCAGTTCTGTCGGCATGACCAGAAGCAATCGGAATTTATCGTCTTCCATAGACCCTCTTAACGTCGGCTAAGGTTGACATTACAGCGTCTATATCTCTTACTTCTCTCAATGCGAATTCGATTTCAGGATAATATTGCTTCTGCTCCTCGTCGACGAGTCTCCAATTGTGTTCCAAAATATCTAGTCGTCTTTCCAATAATCGTCTTTCTGCAGCCTCTAGCTCTGTGAAGTCTTTCTCCATTGCGTTCTCCTTATATTCTATATCTCCCCTCTGGATATTGTATATTTATTATATAGAAGTTCTTAAAGATATATAGACTTATACACAAGACGCAAAGAGTCCTGTTTACAATATAGTGATCGAAGTGATGGAGGTATTGGAGGCATAAGTATATATATTTAAGAGTTTAGACAACGTAATAATAATACATATAAATGCCTCCATTACATCCATTTCGTCAACATCATACAGAACGACTAAATGCAGTAGAACTAAGAAAATCCTCAATCAAAGTAATTCCTTTCCATCCATTTTGCTTTGATTCTTTGAATGACTCATATCCCTTTTGGCCCATTGTTTTACCAAACATCGCTCGAGAAAGAGGAGTTAACCCATTTGAGACGCACCATGTCTCATAGTGTGCGTGTAGGTCAGCGGTATAAGCTTTGGCTCCTCTCTGGGGTAAGCAGCAGTCTTCAATGAATCCGCCAACAGTATCACATTCAGAGCGATACTGTTTATAATCTGTGTCGATAGCGAATGGTCTGCTAAGGCCTTGAGCCTTCCAGTCGTGGTAACCTTCAATAGCAAAATTGAGAATACCAGAAAGTTCATTCGCTAATTTGCTTCCCAAGTCTCGATCAACTTTTTCCTTCGGAATTGTCACGGGAAATCGAATGATATTTTCCATCCTCCGCCAGATCCCCTCGCTCGTACCATCGACCCTCGGCAACTCGTTGGTGGCAAGCCATAATTTGTGAGTTGGCCAAAATTCGACTTGCCTACTGTAGATCTGGCGGGCGGGTAATTTGTCGCCTCCTGTCAGGAGCTTCACTCGTGCCTCAGCCAGCTTGCTACCGACTTCCCCTTCCTGACATGCTACGAAGCGTTTCCCCTTGAGGTCAGCATCCTCGTAGTTTGGGCGGTTGTCGTTCTTTCTTTCCATTAGAGAAGACATGGGCAACGTTCCGGCATAGTCACCCATGAGTTTGGCGATGACATTGAGCAACGTGGACTTGCCATTCAGCCCAGAGCCAATGCACACAAACATGCTGTGCTCTGCCACGCTTCCCTGGATAGTGTAGCCAATGCACCGTTGTAGATAGGCGATAACATCCTGTTTTCCCTCAAAAATGTCATTCAGAAAGCGAAGAAACAACGGGCACTCGGCTCTAGGATCATAGGGAACTGCTACTCGACGTGTAACAGCGGCACCGGGGTGCTGGGTGAGTTCGTCCCCTGAGAGGTTCACAACGCCATTCTGGCACCCCAAGAGATCGTCATCAGAGTCAAAGTCTTCGCCATCGACGCCAAACTTGGAGCGCGCCAGGCTGATGATCGCCTTACTGCCACTGGACGAGAAGAATTTCCCGATATCGCGAGGATCAACGGAGCGCTTCAATTCCTCCCCACATTCGAGAACGCAACTTTGGAGTTCCGCCTCGCCTATGGGCACGTAGATCCCGTTTCGACGCTCGAACCAATGGCTTTCGGAGAGGGAAAAAACCAACCTGTCCTTGAATAGTAAGTGAAATTGCTCAGCGCAGTCGGCATCTGTCTTCAACTGAGGAGTTGATGATCCGTCTCGCGCATTTGATGCATCATGCCAGCCCGCCCACCTGCAGATGCAATCGGCGTTTCTCTCACCGATGTAATTGGCAAGTTGTCTCCTTCCGCTGACAGGCTGATTGGCTGCGTAGGTGCTCTCGACGCAATCCAAACGGTCCCTCGGCTCCTCGTCATTGAAGGTGGCGACTAGCTTTCTGACGAAAGCGTCGGACCTGTCCTTTGGCCATTTGGATCGATAGAGGAGCCCGGCTAAGGCGAGACAACAGGAATGGCGGCTCCCGGGCGTCCAAAACGGCTCGAGGACGGTGGCGATGGCCAGCTCATCCACACAGCGCTGGAGTTCGTCCCATTGAGCCTCAGCGGCCTCCCCTGATGCGCAGAACTCCACCTCCTCTCCCTCGGGATGCCGGCTAGGCGGGATCATCGTCTGGGAACCGTTGCCCCGAAGTTCGACAATTGATCCGAGCTCAGGATGTTTTCGCTGAACGGTGCCCCCAGCGCCTTGAACACGGAAGAGACGATGCGAATTTCGTTTGGAAATGCGACCAAAGCGAAGTTCGGTGGGAGGCAGGAAGCTGTCGGAAATTCGCAGTGCGCTCAGACTGTCGATATCGATATCCACAATCCCTGAGGCGTCGCCAAGGATCAGGCCAACGTTGTCGCCCGGTCCAAATTCAGGCACCGGATCGCTTTTCGTCCTTTTCTGCCACTCCCTTTCGGGAGGACGTTTTCCCTTGAGTTTGGTGAGAACGAACCCTTTATCAACAAGACTTTGAATGAAGTCAGATCTTTCCACAATATATCTCCCAATAATACGATACCTTTCTCAAATGTTGAAAATCGTGAAGCTCAAAGGTCTCAAAAAACACAGCAAGACAATTTTAAAAACGGCGACAATACGCCGCTCTATAGTCACATCTATACACTACGTATGAGAATAAGTCAATAATTTCGATGCGACACCGCGGATTCAAATTTTTGCATTCACACTAATAGTTAGATACAACTCGATTTTTACTATGAATGATTCATAGACGTGCTGTTGCACGGCGTCACAAGTTCGGGATGTGCATTATCTACACTGTGCCAGAGATCTTCCCAAGCAGCCTCTGCGGGCTCCCCGAAGGCTCAGAGGGGCCACCTATCCTTCGTGTGACGTCGGGCCGCTACGGGCACCTCCCCAAATCCGACGACCACAACAAGGCGTTAGACGCCATCGCCACCGACATGCTCGGTTAGCGCATCCAGCCCGGAACAAGGACGGAGCCTTCTTCTGATTGTGGAATCGTCTTCCCGATTCGCTTATCTCGTGTTAGGTTCGCGATTTGTTCTGGATGGCTTTATGGCAAATACCACCGCGATTGAGTGGACCGACGCGACGTGGAATCCGGTCACGGGTTGCACAAAGATCAGTGCTGGTTGCGACAACTGTTATGCGGAACGGTTTTCGGAAAGGTTCCGGGGCGTCTCAGGTCATCCATTTGAGAATGGATTCGATCTCACTCTTCGGCCCGAAAGACTAGAACAACCGCTTCGCTGGCGCGAATCGCGAATGGTATTCGTAAATTCAATGAGCGATCTGTTTCAGAAGGAAGTGCCAAACGAGTTCATTTCGCGCGTCTGCGATACCATGGAGCGCGCCCACTGGCATACCTTCCAGGTGTTGACCAAACGATCTTCACTCATGCGCGATTTTTTAAAAACACGTTACGCGGAGGCACGAGCGCCATCACATATATGGTTCGGCGTTTCGGTCGAGGATGGCAGCAGAAAATCGCGGATTGCACATTTACGCCAGTCGCCGGCGCGCATCCGCTTTCTCTCGGTCGAACCTTTGATTGGTCCCATGGGAACGCTTGAGCTTGAAGGAATCGATTGGGTGATAGTCGGCGGCGAAAGCGGTCCGCGCGCCCGGCCAATGCAGGCGGATTGGGTGCGAAGTGTGCGCGACCAATGCGAAAGACAAAACGTCGCGTTTTTCTTCAAGCAGTGGGGCGGCTATCGGCCAAAATCAGGCGGTCGAGAACTCGATGGTCGGGAGTGGAGCCAATTTCCTGAGACCAACGCGAACTCGGTGGCTGCTGAATAAACATGGTATCGATAGCCGACTATAATGGCCGAGAGCAGACGTACGTTAAGCACGTATTTCTTCAGAATTATCTCGAAGCACTTATCTATAAAACAGCAAGCACGTTTAACCACATAGTCTATATTGATGGGTTTGCGGGCCCATGGCAGAGTGCCAGCGAAAAGTTCGAAGACACATCGTTCGGAATCGCTCTCAGCGCCCTACGAAAAGCAAAAGAGTCATGGAAGGGGTACGGCCGGGATGTTCGCATGTCAGCCCATTTGGTCGAAAGGGACGCCACTGCGTATGTTAAACTCTCTAAAATCGGCGCAAGATATCCTGATATTATTGTATCGACTTACAATGGTGATTTTCTTGGCGTCATTTCTTCCATCCTCAAGGATATTCCTAAGAACGCCTTCGCGTTTTTCCTGATTGATCCCAAAGGTTGGCGCATCCCACTTGAAGTTCTGCGGCCCATGCTTACCCGACCCAATTCTGAGGTCGTCTTCAATTTCATGTTCGATTTCATCAATCGCGCAGCGAACATCAAGGACCCCGCGATCGTCAGAGCCCTGGATGAGCTCGTGCCGTTCGGGAATTTCCGAGGCCGAATCGAAAACCTGGAGCAAGAAGGCCGCGTAACCTCAGACACGCGCAAGGCGGTGCTCGTCGAAGCGTTTGGAGAAAGCCTCGCACAGCTCGGAAATTATCAGTATGTGGCGCAGACGACCGTCCTTCGCCCACTCAGCGACCGCCCTCTTTATTGTCTCTTCTATGCCTCCCGCCATCGCGCTGGAATCGAAGCGTTTCGCGACTGCCAAATGAAGGCGTTGATCGAACAATCCAAGACACGGGCTGCAACCAAGGTCAAAAGCGCACAGGATACCAGTGGGCAGTCAGAACTGTTCGAATCCCTGCACGAGATGGCACCGGATGAACTTACTGCCTTCTTCGCAACTGAGCAGGAAGCAGCCAAAAAGACTTTGCTCGAATTGACCCCGATCGCGCCAGGCACCATTTTGTACAAGGAACTTTGGCCACTGGTTCTTACTCGCCACGTCATCCGCCTACCTGTTTTGAACGAGATCGCAGCGCGTCTGCGTAAGGAAGAGAAACTGCTCTTTCCCGGTTGGGAACCGAGAAAGCGCGTACCCCAACCGACGTACCGAGCTCAGCGCCCGCGCTGATTGCTCTACGGGCAGCATTGAGGCGTTGCCGTGCCGTGGCATGCTTCCCCGTGATAGGCAGGAAGGCGCAGATGCATCTACGGGAGCACCCGAGTGTTTTCACCGACATTTTCCTGACGGTTATCGGGTCAAAGCAAACTTGAGACTGTTTTGGGGAACTATCCGGTTGACATACCAACGCACATAATGTAGCGTTTCCTCAGGAATGAGGAATGCGCCTATGTCTGCTGTGAAAGTCGATCTCCGAAAACTGATTTATCACGATGGCGACGCCGCCCGCGCGCATCTTGAAACGCTTCTGTGGCCCAACGGCCCGAGCTGCCCTCACTGTGGCAATGCCGACGCCAAGCGCATAACCTTGATGCAGGGTAAGTCCACTCGCCCCGGCCTCTACAAGTGCAAGGAGTGCCGCAAGCCGTTTACCGTCACGGTCGGAACGGTGATGGAGCGCTCGAAAATCCCGCTGTCAAAATGGGTTCTCGCCGCTCAACTCATGTCGTCGAGCAAGAAGGGTTTCAGCGCCCTGCAACTGCAACGTATGGTCGGCACGAACTACGAGACGGCTTGGTTCCTGTTCCATCGCTTGCGCGAAGCGGCGACCGATCCTAAGGCTGGTCCGATCGGCGGCTCTGGCAAGGTTGTTGAGGCCGACGAAACCTACATCGGCGGGAAAGAGAGCAACAAGCATAAATCCAAGCGTCTGAACGCCGGGCGCGGCGCTGTCGGCAAGCTGCCTGTCGTTGCTCTCGTCGAGCGCGATGGAAAATCGCGCAGCTTTCACGTCGCCAACGTGACGGCAAAAACCCTGCGCCCGATCCTCGCCAAGCACGCCGACAAGGCGAGCGCGCTGATGACAGACGAGAGCCGGGTCTACCCGTCAGTCGGCGCGGAGTTCGCGACTCACCTCAGCGTGAACCACAGCGCCGACGAATATGTCCGGCTCGGCGGCTACGCCCACACCAACACCGTCGAGTCGCATTTTGCTCTGATCAAGCGCGGCATCTACGGGACGTTCCACAGCCTCAGCGAAGCGCATCTGCACCGCTACCTCGCCGAGTTCGATTTCCGCGCCAACACCCGCAAGCTATCGGACGCGGAGCGTTGCGACGCCCTGCTTGCCGGCGTCAAAGGCAAGCGGCTTCTCTATCGACAGCCTGACGGCGCCGCGCACGGCTAAGCAAAAAGCGCGAGCCACAAGGAGGAGGAAATGACGCAAGACGAGATCGAACTGCATCTCAAAAAGATCGTCTTGCAACATTTGGCTCTTCGCGATGTCATCACTTGGCTGCTTGTTCGCGAAGCTGGCGCAACTACCGACCCAAACGCGACGCTCCGGATGCTTTCGGAGTTTGGAAGTCATCGAACCTCCTCACTGCCGAACGATGACGTTGGGTCAGTAACCGCCTCAGAAATCGTCCAACAAGAGATTGATTGGGTCGTTGCGGCAGCCACAAGGATTCTGGAAGGCTTTCAAAAAAAGCCAAATCATTGAACCGCTTGTAAATTTCGTCGAGGTCAGATGCAGGCATGACAAAAGCTCCGAATTCAACTAAGTTGAGTTCGGGCTTGTGTTGCGCGCAGCCGTGCGATCAGAAGCGGAATGGCAGTTCCGCCGATCGCCACGAGCCTACCCTCTTTTCTTCCCTCGGGACAATGCTACTATCGACCGCAGAGCGGCGCTCAGGTTCGTTCTAGGGCATCATCGTGTCGAGATTCATCGCAGGCGTCTTGGTTCTTGTCGTTTGCGCGGTTTCAAGTTCCGCAGCCGGCGCGGATGCGACAGTCGGCCTCGTAAATGAATTTTGTCACTCCACCGACGACATGACCAAAGCGGTGTGCAGATTCTACATCATGGGTGTCGTATCAGGAGTGAAGTTGTCGCAAGCGCTGTCTGGTTCGAGAAAAGCGTTTTGCATTCCTGATAATATCAGCGAAGACGACATTGTTCCGCGCTTCATTACCGCTGCGGATCTTGATTTGCTCGCTTTTCCTCAAGACAAAGACGAATCCGCCACCGCAATGGTCCTAGTGATCATCGCGAAAGCATTTCCTTGCCCCTAGCACCTACTGACGACGCTCTTCGCTTGTTCCGAGAGACTGAATCCGACTAGTTTCCTGGTCGGACTTCGCGCGCGGTCGCTTGCGCTCGCCGCGAGGTTGGGGAGGTGTTTTCAGCAGGCGCAACAACAGGGCGTCGCGCCGCTGGTCGCTTTCCTTGTCGCTCATGGGGAGAGCATAGCATGGCCGAGAAACCTGAGAAACCTTGGCCGAACTGGTACAAAAAACCCGCCTCTGAAACCGAGGAAGGAAGGCAACGTCTCTCGGTCTACTACCTCGCGCTTGGGCGATTCACTCACCGTTTTGCACAAGCCGAACTAAGCGTTCATTCGGTTCTCCGGCACTATGCGGGCATGACAATCGAAGTCGCTCGCGCCTTGTTGTCTGGCGTTCGCATTCAAGAGACAGGCAGGCAGCTAGGCCGCTTACACGAGATTGGCGTCGTGCCAGACGAAAAATGGGGCGAGTTAAAATACCTGTTTGATCATCTCGGCGTCATCAACGGCGCTCGTAACGAAATTTTCCACCATGGCGCGATCAACATTGCGGAAGGCGACGGAATTGTCACCAACGCCGCCATGGCGCTGGTCGAAGATCGGATCACAGCCTTCAAGATTTCCGTGGAGAGCCTTGACGCTATGACCGCCGATTTGCGCAAAATTCTTGTCCACCTACACATCGGTCATATGGGACGCCCTCCCCTCAAAGCCGCTCATGCAACCCTTGACGAGATTTTGCGCGCGTCATGGCGTTATAAGCACCAGCAATTGCCTCCGAAGAAATCTCACAAATCGGCGTCATCGGATCATGCCAGCACGCAAGTTCGTAAAGAGCCGCCTGAATCATCTCAGGAGTGATTTTCGCTTCGTCTTTTGATTTGCGCGCCGGCCTGTCGCCGGCAGGGCTACATTTAGTGTTTGGGTATGTCAACCGGATAGTTCCCCTGTTTTGGGTCACCCGCAAATCTGCCGCGGCACAGACGTCCTCGCACTGTCGGGTCGAAACACTGTCGGGTCGAAACAAGGAGAGCGCCGGTATTTCTCACATGACCCTGCCCATGTGAGTCACTCCGATCTCTCTGAAAATGTGTCTCGTACACATTGAGTTTGACAGTTGAGACACTTCGTCTCATAATGTCCTAAAATCTATTGAGACGAGGGAGAGAGCATGAAGGTTGGCTATGCCCGTACCAGCACCATCGACCAGATCGCCGGTTTGGAGGCTCAGGTCACCGAGCTGAAGGTTGCAGGCTGCGAAGAGCTGTTCCGGGAGCAAGTCTCCTCTGGGCAGCACCGGGAAGGGCTTGAGAGGGCTCTGCGGTTCGTCAGGAGGGGCGATATCCTAGTGGTGAGTAAATTAGATCGTCTCGCCAGGTCCATCCCCGACCTGGTCAGGATCCTGGCCCAATTAGAGGAAAAGGGCGCGACCCTACAAATTCTCGCCATGAACCTCGACACAAACACTCCGACAGGGAGATTGCTGCTCAATTTAGTGGGGTCAATTTCTCAGTTCGAGCGAGAAATCATGCTAGAACGTCAAAGAGAGGGCGTTGCCAAAGCCAAGGCAGAGGGGAAATATCGGGGTAGGGTGCCTACTGCCAGAGCAAAGAGCGAGGAAGTCATCTCTCGGTTCAGGGCCAATGGGAGGCCATCCGAAATTGCCAGGTCGATTGGCATTGGAAGGGCGTCTGTCTATCGCATCCTTCGTGATGCGGAGCTAATTTGAAGGCTATAGCGTGGCCTCGCGCCAGCCATGAGCCCTCCGGTTACCACTATTTGTTCGTCTGCGGCTTGATCATGTCGCAATATTTGTGGTATTGTGCGCATTCCTGCTTGTACACTCCCTGCCAATAAGGTTGGTCTGATTCTTTTGGTTGAGAATAAACAACAAATAATACAAATATACCGATAACGATTGCCACCACCACCGGAAAAACGATATAATAAAGTATGGCAAGCTGTACGCCATTCCATGCAAGTGTTGTAACGGGGGTGTTAACTAGGTCGGAACCCAAATCTTTTAGCGTCATGCCACTTAACACCGTCTTCTTTATACTGCCTTGCAAGTTGCCATCGGATGGCTGAACCGGTTTTTCGAAATGTTCCGTTTTCCCAATAGTTTGCCTATTCGCAGGATTTTCATCATGTACATCGTTTTCGTCAGCGAGCATCAACTTCAACGACGAAATTTCTCCTGCAACCTTGGGGTCAGACAAGGCAGCCATAACATCAGGGTCAGACGAATACGTGTCCAGAATGGCCTGCATGGATCTAAGACTCTCTAAAATTACATGATAAAAGTCATCAGCACGCTTCTTATTTCTGTCAATAGGCAAAATATTATACGTACCATTCTCACCAAAGCTGACTATTGCATCAAACAAATGGGCGTGCGGCCACTTATATACATTCGTGGTCTTTATCGTTGCAAAAATTGCCAAGCTACCATTTCTCAGCATAAGTGGAGAAAATAGTGTCATCGCGGTTTCATTTAACTTATCTATGTCTGCAATGACTGCCACTGACCGAGTGTTTCTTCTAATCCCCGCATTTCCAGCTGCCACAATTAAGTCGGCACTCGACATACTCGCTGCCACTAGCCAAATGACGTTCAGAGAAAACGCATCCGAACATTCAGATATTAAATTTGATAATGTTGGCGACGATGTGTCCCCGACAAATAGCAACTGCGGTGCTACCGTTCTTTCATGTTTACCGACCCAGCTCGCGATGTACGTATTGAGAGGGCTCTCTATAACCGCCTTCATCTCAACGCCCCTCCTTTGCCTATTACACTGACACTGCGAACGTCCCTCACATAGTTTCATTTTCAGTCTGCCACCGCGCCTAAATCAAGGCAAGGCCGATTGTTCTCTTTGACATTACGACCGTTCTGTATTAAGAACAGGTATCGTCGAGCGCCGAGCGGAACCCTCGCCATCCTGGCTTCCCCACGCAAGATGGATTCCAGCAATGAGACGCCCGCCTTTCCTGGCAACCAAATGGCCCCGCGGCAAATCAGCGCTACGCATAATTTTCGAGAGGAGCCGATTTGTCCAAGCAACTTGCAGTGCCCGAGGAGCCCGATGATGCGAATTTTCGCCCTCACGCGATAATTGCGACCGAGAGAACCGTCCCGTCACAAATCTGGTTGGCAGGTCTCTTAGGCGTCGAGAAAATTCTTCGCAGGGACTTCGATATTTCGCGCCCTGAGGAAACCTACGTGACTCAGGCCCTTGCCCAAATCGCAGAACATACGCCCTGTTTTGGGCTACCCGTTGGCGTGAATTACGCCCAAGACCGCGCCATCAGATACGATCTCAAGGGCAATGTAGTCGAAGTGCTTTCAAAGGCGGTGAGGTGTGGCAAGGCTTCTATCTCGATACCGCTGCGTTTAGAATGATCGAGTACCCCGAATGGTTCTACGTGTATTGGTATGACCATACCAAGACAATCAATGCGGCAGAGTGTTCCACCAAACAAGGAGAGATAAATGGCTACAAAAAACTATGTATATCATGTCTTTAACGACGCGACCCTTGTGAATTCATTTACCAGCGAATCGGAGTCCTTTGAATATCTGAAAACTCAAGCACGACATCACAGGTCGGCTGAATTTCGGGTCGAAAAGGCCGAGACTCTCTTCGATTCGTCCAGAATTACTGAAGATAAGAAAATATTGGATGGACTGCGATCAATTAGGCGGGGAAACGAAATTCATGCATCGATTCATATTAGCGACGCGGATATTGGTCGAGAGGACGATGAGTGACCTGGTAGCAAAGCGGCCCAATGAAATCGACAAACACCTTTGCCTGACGACCTTGATGTATTCTCAAATCTGGGGAGCGCTGCGTTTTACCGCTTGCGGAAAAGCTTCCACGGGTCTACCGGAAAATCCAACGAACAAACTAGGAGCGCCTTAAATGACCACAACCGATTCCAAACCTTCTGATTTCGTGGAGTTAGCTGCCGAGATTGTGTCGGCTTATGTGGCAAACAATCATCTGCAAGTCAGTGATCTGCCGAATCTCTTGACTTCCGTGCACAGGGCTTTGGCTGGGATCGCTGATGGGAAAGCGACGCCTGAAACCCAGGTGCCAACGACCCTCACCCCTGCCGTTTCGGTCCGTAAGTCGATCAATCCTGATCATATTGTTTGCCTCGACGATGGGAAGAAATTCAAGTCGCTGAAGCGGCACTTGGCGACCTTGGGACTTTCTCCTGATCAGTACAGAGCGAAATGGGGCCTGCCTGCTGACTATCCAATGGTCGCCCCCAATTACGCCGCGCAGAGGTCGGCGTTGGCGAAGAAGATTGGGCTCGGTGAAATGCGCCGGAGGAAGGCGTAGGCAACGCTACGCATGCGACGGGCGATCCGAGAATCGCTCTGGAATGGACAAGTTAGGCCGTCACCGTCGTTATCCTGTCCTCGCAACCGCCCTGGAATGGTCGAGACGGTTGGAATAGGATCGGGTGCTAAGCTCCCGCCGAGATCCACTGTTAGCGAAGTGGAGGTGAAAGACTGAATGGGCCCCCCGAGGGGACCCCTGAGAGGCTTGCATGTGGCTAGCGTGGCAATCGGCGTCGTCGAGAGCGTGGTTTGCTTTCTTCTGCGCCGCAGCGCTCAACATCGGCGTCGTCTCAACGCCCGCTTTCGCCCAAAGCGGCAACAAGGTTCCCCCAGTTTTCGGCCTCTTCGGCGGGATGATCAACAATGCGATCATCGAGTCCACCCGCCAAAAGTGGGAGAATTTGCCCCTTACGGATCACAATTGCCTCACGAATAGAGGGGTGTCAATCGACACGCTGATTGCGCAGGGAATCGGCCCTAGGGACCCTGGCGTTCGCCAAATACTGGCCAAATGCGCGACAGTTCCGCCTCCAACTCCATCCGCGTCCACCGACACACAGTCTATCTTGGAGCTTGATTGCACTCCGCTGTCCACCCCAGGAGTCGTCAAAGACCCAATAGTGGCAATCCACGTCAGGGTTCAACGGCCGGATTGGAGCGTAATACACATCGCCGCCAGCGGTGCACGATACGAGCGTAACGGCCAATACCGAGTCAACGACGCGTCTTCTGCAAATAATATTGCTTGGTTCGGTACGTTAGTCGGCTACCCTCACTTGAAGATGATTGGAAGAGTGGTGTTGGAAGGCGATACCTTCTACTATACAGAGGAACTCCGCGATGGGCACAAAGACGACGCGATAATTATGGGGAGCCGAGCTTCATGTGCTCGATCGCCAGCCACCCCAAGCACTGCGGCTTCCGAGGAAAGTCCACCTGCTGCTCCTAGGAAGAGCCCTGCGGAGGCCGCGGACGATGGCCTTTGGGCCGAACAACCCATCTCACCCCCCACGAGACAAAGCGATGTCGCAGCTTCGGCTACTGTGCCCGACCCGACCCCTACCTCAACCGCGGAGGGGGCGGGCGACGCTCCATACGAACTTTGGACGGGTAATTCATATCAAACAGTCGGGCATGTCGCCTCTGCCGAAGAGATCTGCTCTGTATTTCACCATCCTATTTTTGGGCACGCTGTCGCCGATTTGAATTTGTTGGTTGGCGGAATCGATCCAAACAATCTTGCTTGGCAGTGGCTAAGAAATAAGCTCGGTGTATCAACACTGCTTGTCAAAAATCCCGAATTGATAGATAATAATATTTCTGCGTGCCTGAGACGTATCGTAGCAGATGAACCGACTAAGTACGAAATGGTAAGACTGTTTATGCCAACATTACCGGCTAATCCTTCCGACTGTCTTGATCAGAAGTTCAAAACGAAGCAAAACATTAGTGACGACGGAGTAATTCAGGACGTAAAAGAACATATCGCACACGTGTTCTGTGTTAATTTTGACTACGACCGAAATATGCTTGATTCCTCGTCGCTAGCCACCAAATTGGCGATGGTAACTCTTCGGGAGGCGCACCCTCCGCTATTGGCGATCTTGGACCAGGCGGAGGCTAGACTCTTGCCTTTAATGAAACAAAGAGACGAGCGCGAGGCTAAGCGCCAAGCCGAGGAACAGGCGGCCAAAACGCATCCAGAAGTGATCACCTTAGCGGATTTGGATAAGATTTTTTCTGATCCCGGGTTTCTCCCGGAAGAATCCGCTTTGGCGAAATGCATATTGATTTCTGCAATAAAGGTGAGCCTAAAGTGGTCAGACCATCCGGAGCGGATCCAACACGAACTGAATGACGCCTGTGCGAACGAGGCTGCTGAAGTTGTCCGTCTAGATGGTGAGCAAATGGCAACAAGTATCGCCTTAACTATGGGAATTCAGGGAGGCGCTGTAGCGACGAAAGTCAGGGAGGGGAAGGCGCGATTGCCAGACCTTCAGTAGCATTGAAATAGGCTCTTGGATTGCTATGGTCTGGCCACATAACTGAGAGGTGTTGGTTGCGGCGATATAAACGGCTGCAGTGAAACGTGTGAGTTCTGGGCCGTAGAGGGCCAACATGCGCCTGAAGTGCTTCAAGCGGCAGAAAACGCGCTCGTTGACGGTGCGTTTGTTTGAAATGGCAGCCTCTGGCAGCTCACCTTTTGACCGGCGCGCCTTATTTCTGGCCCCACGGCCTGGAAGCGCGGGGTGCGGAGTTCTCAGAGCGTCCCCACGGAGATATCCGAGTTTGGAACTTCGCGATCGCGCTGAAATGATCACCGTCATCGACGCCGGATCTAACAACAAGATTCGCATGTCGAACAGTGAGTGCCCCCGCAGCCGAGTTCCTCGGGTGCGAAAATCGGGCCGGCTACGCGCGGCTGGTGCTAGTCACTTGTCACACTGGTGTCACAGCGACACACAGTTTCAGACCCTTGGAGCGTCATCGGTTCGATGCTACGTCTTCTCTCGATGAAATTAGACCTCCAGCGAAGAGATTGAATTATCAGGGATAAGCGGGGCGCGCACGTAAACAGCCGCGCGGACGGGGCTGTAGCTCAGATGGGAGAGCGCTGCAATCGCACTGCAGAGGTCAGGGGTTCGAATCCCCTCAGCTCCACCAGTCCGTCCGCGCGCGC
>Ga0182030_10013766_pt1 | contig 16057 bp, 8 predicted proteins | sample 812S3MmetaG_FD_121299 | JGI IMG/M metagenome (GOLD analysis project Ga0182030, IMG submission 121299) | Permafrost microbial communities from Stordalen Mire, Sweden - 812S3M metaG (Illumina Assembly) | ecosystem: Environmental > Terrestrial > Soil > Wetlands > Permafrost | place: Sweden...
CCACACTCGCGTCCACGGCGGGCCTGCGCCTAGATCATGCCTTCATAGCGCTCGCCCTCGTCATCGTGCCGATCACGGCGCTCGCCGCCGCGGGTGCAGTTGCCGGCCTTGCAACCTGGCGCAAGGCGCTTATCGGGACGCTCGTCTCGTTGACCTACCTGGCGGCCGCGTACTACGCACAGGGATCCTTCAAGGAGACGATGATGGCGCTTTTCCTGCTGGCCTTCGTCGTCGTCCTGCGCGATGTCCGGCGCGCTGGAAACGGCCCGTCCTCGTTGACGGGTTGGATGCGTCAGGGTCTGCCGGCGGGTCTGATCGCCGCGGGTGCCGTGTACACGTACAGCTACCTCGCGCTCGCATGGTTGGGAGGCTTCCTGGCGGTGTGGTTCGTCGCCGAGGTGCTCGCCTCGCCGTCACTGATCCTAAGTCCGCGTTTGCCCAGGCGCATGCTTCCCATTGCGGGCGTCGCTTTCGGAGGACTCGCGATCCTCGTGGTGGCGATCCTGCCGTCGATTGGGCATGTGCTCCGGTTCGCTGGGGCAATTGGCACCGGTACGAACGAAGGCGGAATAGCCACATCGAATCTTGGAAATCTCCCAGGGCCGATCTCGGCGTACGAGTCACTTGGTACGTGGCTCATCACGGATTATCGATACGCACCCGCCAACGCATTTCACACCGGAGAGCTCGCAGCTCTGGCGCTGGCGGCGCTGATATTCGGTGTCGTGTGGGCGCTGCGCCGGCGCGACCTGGCGTTTCCGGCCGCGCTCGGTGCCTGTGCTGCGATCTACCTCTACTCGCACAACCACGAGTCTCCCTACGTCACCGCGAAGGCGCTGGTCATCGCGTCGCCAGTGATCATGGTCCTCAGTGCCCGTGCGCTTTTCAGCGGGCGTGAGGACGCGCTGGCGCGGGGGCCGAGCTCGGGAGTGCGGCTGGTCGTGGGTCTGGCGTTCGCTTACGTCGCGTTGCACTCGTCGCTTCTCGTGCTGCGCGCGGCGCCTGTGGATTCTGCGGTGCAGACGGCCGAACTGGAACAGCTGCGCCCGCTGCTCGGCCGCGCACCGACGCTTTTCCTCGGCAGCGACGACTTTGTCGGCTGGCAGTTGCACGGTGTTCGGCTTGGATACGAAAGCACGACCTCTCTGCCATCGCCGATCCATGTGTCACTGTCAGCCAAGCCGTATGCGTTTGGGGATCCACAGGACTTCGACACCATCCAGCCCGTCCAGCTCAACAAATTCAAGTACGTCATCACCCCCACCACCCCGTACGCAAGCGCGCCACCTGCCGGTTTTCGCTTGTTGCGCACGCTGGCCAGTTACGAGCTCTGGCAGCGCACGGCTCCTGTCGCCCAGCGGCTGAGCCTCGACAGCGCCCAGACACCGGGAGCGATCCTGGATTGTCAAACGCCGGCCGGCGCCCGGCTGTCACGCAGTCCTGGTGTGGCGGACATCATGGATACACCCGTCGTCGTTTCGTCGGTGGGCTCGTTGTCACCGAACCAGAACACGACCGTGAGCGTCGTCCTCCCGCGGGGAACATGGGACCTTTCGTTGCAGTACTCAAGCCCCGAGCTGTTGAAGCTGAGCGTCGGCGGTGAGCACTGGCAACTGCCTCCCGACAGCATCGATCGGCCGGGTCCCTACACCTACTTCGGGACCGTCAGCAGCAATGGGCGCACGCCGACACAAGTACAGATCTACGAGGATCATCCCTCCCGTCTGACGTCACCGGCTGACGTCGCACTGCTCACGAGCCTAGCTGCCACGAGAGATCCCGCGCGGCGCACGCTGGTGGCGCTCTCAGCGGCGTGCGGGCGCTATATCGACTGGTACCGACTCACCCGGCAAACCCCCAACCCATCAAGCGCCCGCCGAGCCCCTGGTGTGATGCAAGCAGCCACGGGACCACGACACAGTCAGCCCGCGCCCGTGGGGCAGGCGGACCACCGGCGCTCGACCAGGTGACAGGCCGGTCCCCGCGATTGGACTCCTCAGACGACATCCTGACCTCCGACGAGGCCGGTGGGAGGGTAATCCGGGGAAGCGCGATTCGGACCATCGGCAGCGTCGCCGGGATCGTGGTGGGCTTGGCAACGGCGGCGCTGCTGCTGCGGTATTTGGGGGTTGCGGAATCCGGCCGGTACATCACCGTCATGTCACTGCTGGCGATCGCATCGAGTGTCACCGACGCGGGACTAAACATCACGGGTAGCAGTGCGTTGGCCCTGCGAGCTCCGCGTGATCGCCCAGTCCTACTCGCGAACCTCGTCGGGCAGCGGATGCTCGTCACGCCGTTCGTGTTGCTCGTGGTGGTGTTGTTCACGGTGCTCGTCGGCTATCCACAACGGATGGTTCTCGGCGCCGTGCTCGCTGGTGTCGGGCTCTTCATGGTTTCGGTAGCCGACGCGGCACTGCTGCCCCTGACAGTGGAGCTGCGCAATGGCGGGCTCGCGATCGTGGATTTCCTGAAGCAGGCGGTGACGCTCGTCGGCGTCGCGCTGTTGGTGATACTGGGCGCCAGCCTGGCTCCGTTCTTCGCGGTCCAGATCGTCGTTGGGATCTTTGTCGTGATCCTCGCGATGCTGCTCGCGGGCGCCCGCGCCCTCCTGTCACCGCGTCTGGATCGGCAGGAGCAGCGGGCGATGCTTACCCGGGCCCTGCCGCTGGCGGCGGCGTTCGTGCTGGGCCAGGTCTACTTCCGCCTCGTGATAGTGCTCATGTCGCTCATCTCCAGCCCTCAGCAGACGGGCTATTTCGGCGGCTCGCTGCGTGCGATGGAGGCGTTGGTGACGTTGCCGATCCTGGTCGCCGGCGTGGCGCTCCCCGTGTTGGCGGCGGCGGCCCGCGACGATCTCGCGCGACTGAGGTACGCGATCAAAGGCCTCAGTGAGGGCGCGGTCGTCGCCGGCGTACTCGTGGTGATCGTGACCATTCGCGCAGCCGAACCCGTGATGGCGATCATCGGAGGTCCGGCATTCCGGCCGGCGGGCGCCGTCCTGCGGATCCAGGTGGGTGCGCTGCTGTTCATCGCCCTGTACCAGATCTGGACCGTGTCCCTGGTCGCCTTGAGCCGCCAGCGGGAACTGATAGCCACCAACTTCCTCGCCTTGCTGGGCGTCGCCGTCTTCGCGGTCGTCCTCGTTCCGCAGTTCGGTGCTGAAGGCGGCGCGGCGGCCAGCGTGCTCGGTGACGCACTGCTCGCCTCACTCATCTACTGGAGGTTGAGTCGGTCCACAGGGAACGTCGCCGTTCCCCTGGGGTTCCTCGGCAGGGTTGCAGTCGCGGCGGCTGCTGCGGCGGCGGTGCTCATATTGCCCGGCATCCCGGATCTGGTCGACGCGGCGCTGGCGAGTGCGGTGTTTCTCGGGGCCGGCTGGGCGGTCGGCATGCTGCGCCAGGAGGTCCGCGAAGCCCTCGCACTGCGCAGGGTGCTCTGGTGGCGCTAGCGCCCGCGGCGACGGAGGCCCGGCACAGGGCTTCGGTAGACTCGCGGGCTGGCTCAATGAACGTGCGCGGGAGGTCATCAGCGCCGGTTGGCCAAGGCCCTGATGGACCCACGATCTCAGCTATCTGATTCCTCGACGGCCGCGATCACCGCGGTCATCGTCTGTTACGACGAGGAGGCGAAGCAGATCCGCGCTGCGGTGGACAGCCTGCTCGCCCAGACGCGTCCGCCGTCCGAGATCATCGTCGTGGACAATGGGCCCGCAGGCCGACTCGCCGCGGCTGTGCGGGGCTATTCACCGGCGCTCACACCCCTCGAGTGCCCGGAGAACCTCGGATATGTGGCCCTCAACCGCGCTGCACTGCACGCAAGCGGGGACTACATCGTCTGCCTGAACCCTGACGCGGACGCGCAGCCCGACTGTCTGGAGCAACTCGCGGCGGTCGCCGACTCCGACCCTCGCGTTGGGCTCGTCGGCGCTCAGATCCTGCTCGAGGACGGCGTGACGCGCAACGCAGGGGCCAACCCGCTACACCCCACTGGCATCTCGCCCTCCGGAGGTTATGGTGAGCCACGCGAGAGCGGGCAGCCGCGAGACGTGATCATCGCATCCGGTGCCTGCTTCCTGGTGCGAACGAAGCTCTATCGCGAACTCGGAGGCTTCGTTGAGGATTTCTTTCTCTACTACGAGGACGTCGATCTGAGCTGGCGCGCGAGAATCGCGGGCCAGAGGGTCGTCTACTGTCCGTGGGCGGTCGTCTCACACAGCTACGAGTTCGGGGCGCGTCCCCGCAAGTGGTTCCTGCTCGAGCGCAACCGCCTGTTCAGCGTGCTCGCGAACTACGAACTTCGCACGCTCGTGCTGCTCGCGCCGCTCCTGCTTGCCACGGAGGCAGGCCTGATCGTGGTGGCTACGCGTGGTGGGTGGATCACGCACAAGCTCCGGTCCTACGTCGCTCTCTTCCGGCTGCGTAAACGTCTGAAGGCTCATCGACTGAGGGTCCAGGCCTCGCGGCGCGCCTCAGACGCTCAGCTGATGGCCTTCTTCGACGATCGGCTCGACTCCGCGCTCATACCGGCGTCCTCCGCGGCACTCGCGAACTTCTTCTGCGTGCCGTACATGGCGGTGGTGCGCAGGTTCCTGCGCTGAGCGGTTCTGCAGCATCTGTCTCGGCAGGTCGTCGCGGGCCCGTGCCGTCACATCGCGGAGCTTCGGCACGACGATCGATCTGCCAGGGCGATCCGTATGATCGTCTCCATGTCCGGCTCAGAACGTCCCCGTGCGCTTGTCACCGGCGCCGCAGGGTTCATGGGGTCACACGTCGCTGACGCGTGCTTGGCCATGGGCATGGACGTGGTGGCCACCGACGACCTATCGGGAGGCTTTCGCGAGAACGTCCCCGATGGCGCGGAGTGGGTCAAGGGTGACCTGCGCGACAGCGAGTTCGTCGCGTCGTTGTGGGAGCGGGGACGGTTCGACTACGTCTATCACCTTGCGGCATACGCGGCCGAGGGGTTGTCGCACTTCATTCGGGCGTATAACTACCGCACCAACCTCGAGGCCAGTGTGAATCTTATAAACGAGGCCGTGCGGAACTATGCGAAGCGCTTCGTCTTCACATCATCCATCGCTGTGTACGGTGCCGGGCAGGTGCCGATGACCGAGGACACCGTCCCGCGCCCCGAGGACCCGTACGGTATTTCCAAGTACGCCGTGGAGCTCGACCTCGCGGCCGCGCACGAGATGTTTGGCTTGGACTACACGATCTTCCGGCCGCATAATGTCTACGGGGAACGCCAGAACATCGCGGATCGGTATCGAAACGTGATCGGCATCTTCATGAGCTGTGTGCTGCGGGGAGAGCCGATGCCGGTATTCGGGGATGGTCTTCAGACGCGGGCTTTCTCGCACATCACGGACGTTGCGCCGACAATCGCGCGCAGCGCGGTGGTGGACGCCGCTAAAAATCAGGTCTTCAACGTGGGTGCCGATCGGCCCTACACGGTCCTGGAGCTCGCGCGCGAGGTGGCGCTGGCGTTTGACGTGCAATGCGAGGTTGAGCACATGCCGTCGCGCAACGAGGTGGTGCACGCATTCTCAGACCACACAAGGGCGCGGCTGGTGTTCGGCGCCTCCGAGCCGGTAGATCTCTCCGCGGGCATCGCGCGCATGGCCGAGTGGGTTAGCAGGGTGGGCGTGAGACCGCCTGTGACCTTTGCCGGTGCGATCGAGCTGGAGCGAAACCTGCCGCCGAGCTGGGCGTCGTGAAGGAGGCGGGCGTGCAGGCCGGGTCTCAGACACGCGCCGCTCAGCCGGCCGGTAGCTCCTCCTCGATCCGGGTGGCCTCCGGGACGGCCGGGTCGCTCGCGCCGTCCTGCCCATGCTCCAGGCGCTCCTGAAGCAGCGCCAGCCGCTGGGCTAGGATCTTGTTCTGATCCGACAGGCGCGAGACGCTGATCGAGAAATGGACCAGCAGGACGATCACGAACAGAAATGCGACGGCAAAGAGCGCCGAGGGCGGATAGTCGATGCCCACGGCATGGGAGAGCCGGGTTAGCAACCCCTTCCACAGCGCGAGCACGAGAACCGTGATTCCCGCAAGCAGCCACAAGATCGCATAGCGCTCCATCAGGTGCTTGCGCCTGACGAGCTCGAAAATCAGCCCGCAGATGCCTACCGCCACCGCGATCACCTCGATGCGCTGGCTGAGCGCCGACGCCAGAAGGGTGACTGCGACCGTCATGTCACTCGCGTTCTCACGTCCGGCGTGACGTCGTCCGCCCGTTGCGCGGGACGCGTTCGGAACAGCCCGACGAACACGGCGAGGAGCACCTTGACCATGTAGTAGCCCGACTGCGTTGAGGAGATCGCAGACTTGCCTGAAACGCGCGGTCGCATCTGAACCGAAATCTCGCCGCTGCGCAGGCGGTGCGCGTGCATCAGCAGAATCGCCTCCACCTCCGGGTAATCGCACGGGTAGTCGCGTGCGAACAGTTCGATGGCGCGTTGATCAGTCATCCGGAAACCGGACGTCGGGTCCGTCACGCGCTGTCCGGTGATCCGCGAGACCACGAACGAGAACACCCGGATCCCAACACGCCGAGCCGCAGAAGACCGGTATCCCTCGCCGTGCGGGTCGAGGAAGCGAGATCCGGTCACCATGTTGAGCGCTCGACCCCCGTGCAGGCGCGAGACCAAGTCAGGGATATAGCTCGGATCGTGCTGTCCGTCGCCGTCGACCTGGACAGCCAGGTCGTACTTGTTCTCCATCGCATACATGTACCCGCTTTGCATGGCTCCGCCGATGCCCAGATTGAACGGTAGGCGCAGCACCGCCGCGCCCGCCGCGAACGCCCGCTCGGCCGTCGCGTCGGTGGAGCCGTCGTCAACGACCAGAACGTCGAAGTCGGGAGCCGAACGGCGTATCGAAGCGATGGTCGATGCGATCGCCGCGACCTCGTTGTGGGCGGGAACGATGGCAAGATTGCGCTTCAACGCCGAATATCCTATCCGGCTACATGGACCCCTGGTCGATGCCGTCGACTCGATGAGGGCGCGGACGAGGGCGCTGGATGTCCGGGCGCCACGCGAACAGCCATGATAGACAGCAGGCTCTGCATCGGGCGTGTTCCGAGCTCGCAGCCGGATCTCCGCTCGGCCGTACGTGAGCCGGTCGACCGCGAGAGACAGCTCTTGAGCGGCCGGGATCTTCACCGACGACGCCGCGCAGCGCTTCCGGCCCCGTCAGCCGAGTTCGTCCACGAGCCCGCGGATGCAGTGCGCGAGCCCCGCGACGTCGGGCTCACGCAGCGCCGAACGGTGGGTCCCCGGCACGACGTGCTCCCGGACACCGCCGGTGTCGAGGGCGTGCCAGCGCTCGAGCATGCCGTGGACTTCGAACTCCGCGGAGCGGATCAGTGTGATCTCGCCTCCGTAACGGCCGGCCCGATAGGAGTCCGCGGCGTGGTGGCTCGCGGTTCGCAGGCGCTCGCGCCTACGTGCGGCGGCGCCTCGAAGGCGGCCGCGCGAGACAAGATCCGCGGCCTCGCGGGCCCGCCACGAGGCCCGGCTGGCCAGTTCGGCGGTGCGCTCACGGGGGCCGGGGCTGCTCAGCGGCGCGCGTGATCGAGCGGCGACCGGATCGGGCAGCAGCCGCTCTGCCAGGTTGAGCTCGCGGCGTCCGCTCGTCCACGCCCACTCCACGAGCGCGGCCGCGCCACCGTCCTCGTGCTGCGCGTAGGCGTCCCGCACGTCGCTGCGCACGAGCTGCACCTCGTAGAGGTAGCGGTTGACCTGACCTCCGCCGGCGCCCAGCGCGACCGGCTCGGACAGCCAGCTCAGAAGGCGCTCTGTCCCGTGGGGGCTGAACACGTCTCCAAGTTGCTCATGTGCGCCGGAGCGCCGGAGCGCCCTGTTCATGATCTCATCGAAGGGCGTGCCGTCCGCCAGCGGCCGCGGCTTCCACAGCGGCCCGCCCGAGTCGAGCACCACGAGAAGCGCGACCTCGTCGCCTGCGGCCTCCAGGCGGCATGCCATCTCGTAGGCGACGAGGCTCCCGAGGCAGCGACCACCGAGATGGTAGGGGCCGTGTGGCTGGACGGTTCGGATACGCCGGATGTAGTGGGCGGCCATCGCCTGAACCGACGTGTGCAGCGGAGCGCCTCCGTTCATGCCCCGCGGCGCCAGCGCGTAGAACGGCTGGTCCTCGCCGAGGCGTCGGGCGAGCGCGCCGAACCCGACCGAGTTGCCGTCCCCGGCTGCGACCATGAACAGCGCGGGCCGCCGGCCCGTCCGGGTGAGGGTCACTAGCGCATCGCGAGAGGGGCGCCATCCGTCCTGCCTGATCAGATCGGCGAGCCCGCGTACAGTCGGCGCTTCGAAGATGCTCGCAAGCGGCACCTCCACGCCGAGTTCGTTGGCGATCCTGTCGAACAGCTCGACCGCCATCAGCGAATGCCCGCCCAGGTCGAAGAAGTCATCGTCCGGGTTCACCTCCGACGTCCCCAGAGCGCTGCACCAGATCGACGTGAGCATCAGTTCAAGCTCGTCCGCGGGTCGCGAGCCGGCGCCCGCGCGGCCGCCGTCCCGCGCCAGCACGCCGGTGGAGGGCACTGGCAGGGCGCCACGGTCGACCTTGCCGTTGGGCGTCAGCGGCATCCGCTCCACGAGCGCCCAAGCGGTCGGCACCGCATGCGGGGGAAGGATCCGGGCCGCGTGGGCACGCAGCGCGTCCAGGCGCGGCGGGTTTCCGCGGGCGGCGACAACGTACGCAGCGAGGGCATCCCCTTCGGCGCCGTGTGCTGCGACGAACGCATCGACGACGGCGGGGTGGCTTCGCAGCGCCTCCTCGACTTCGCCCGGCTCGACCCTGAAGCCGCGGATCTTCAGCTGGCGGTCGGCGCGCCCCTCGAACTCGATCACCCCGTCAGCACGTTCACGCACCAGGTCGCCCGTGCGATACATGCGTGCGCCCTCCGCCGGGTCGAACGGGTCGGCGATGAACCGCTCGGCGGTGAGCCCCGGCTCGCCGGCGTAGCCGAGAGCGAGGCCGTCCCCGCCGATGTGCAGCTCACCCGAGACACCCGCGGGGACCGGGTCGCCCGAGCCGTCGAGGATGTAGACGTGGCTGTTGGCGATCGGCGCTCCGATCGGAACCGTCCCGTTGAGGCGCTCGCCGCGGCGGAGGCGGTGGGTGCACGTGAACGTGGTCGCCTCCGTCGGCCCGTAGCCGTTGATCAGGGCGGCGTCGGCCGGGAGCGCCTGCAGCGCACGGCGCACATGGTCGGGTGAGAGCACGTCGCCGCCGGCGAGGAGCTGGCGCAACGACCCCAGGATCTCGGGCCGGCCGTCGACGACCTGGTGCAAGAGGCCGGCCGTGAGCCACAGGGTGCTCACCTCCTCGCGGGTGACGACGTCCTGGAGCTCACGGAGTGACAGTGGACCGGGCGGCGCGAGCGCGAGACGGCCGCCGTTCAGCAGCGCTCCCCAGATCTCGAAGGTCGACGCGTCGAAGGCCGCGGGCGCGAGGCAGAGCATCACCTCCCGGGGGCCGAGGGCGACGTAGTCCGCGCCGCGCACCAGGCGAAGCACCGCCCGATGGGGCACTTCGACTCCCTTCGGGGCTCCCGTGGACCCGGAGGTGAACATGACGTAGGCAGGGTCGAGCGCTCCCGCGGGGCTCACGGGCGGAATGTCGGGCTCGCGTGCGAGATCGATTTCGTCGTCCAGGCACACCAGCCGCGACAGCGGCCCCGGCATCCGCTCCTTCAGGCTCGAGACGCTCAACATCAGCTCGACCTGGGCCGTTCGCGCCTGGCGTTCGATCCGCTCGCGCGGGTCCGCCGGATCCAGCGGCACATAGGCGGCGCCGGCCTTGAGCACAGCGAGGTAGGCCACGATCATCTCGGGTGAACGCTCGAGGCAGACCCCGACCCGACCTCGCCGCCCGATGCCCATCGAGAGAAGGCGATGCGCGAGCCGGTTGCTGCGGCGCTCGAGCTGCGAATAGGTGAGCTGCTGGCCGCCGGCGCTCAGCGCGACGGCGTGGGGGGTCTCCGCGGCGCGGTCGCTGAACACCCCGGCGATCGTGCCGTCCCGCTCGTAGCTCGTGGGGCGTCCCGCAATGGCTGCACGCCGGCGCTCGCCCTGGCCGAGCGCCGGCGGGCCGACCGCGGCGTGCGCCCCGGCCGCGAACTGTTCGAGCAGTTCGCGGTATGTGCCCAGCATGCGCGCCGCCGTGGAGGGCGCGAACAGGTCGCTGTTGTACTCCCAGACGATCGTGAGCCCATCCTCGGCGAGGCGCTCGTGAGCGTCCACATCTCGGCCCGGCGCGGCATGGCTGCGGCGGTTGATCACGATGACCGACAGGTCGGCCTTCGCCGACCCGTTCGGGCGGACGTCCCCCGGGATGAAAACCGCCCCGGGCAGGGACAGGGTGCGCACAGGCGCGTCGTGGAAGGAGAAGAGTGTCTGGTAGAGCGGTGCTGTCGAGGCGCTCCTGGCGGGCGCGATGTGGCGGACGACGTGCTCGAACGGAACGTCCTGGTGGTCGTGCGCCTCGAGCACCGTCGCCTGCACCCTGTCCACCAGCTCGCGTGCGCCGGGCTCGCCCTTGAGGTCGATGCGCAGGGCGACGGTGTTAACGAGCATGCCGAGAAGCTGTTCGCTGGCGAGCGTCCGCCGGTTCGCGAGGCCGGAGCCGACCACGAGCTCCTCGCTGCCTGCGTAGCGCGCGAGCAGGGATGCGTAGGCGGCGAGCATCAGCGAGAACGTGCTCGCTCCCCAGTCCAGCGCCCGCTGCTCGATCGCCTCGACGAGGCCTGCGGGGAGCGCCTCACGAAGCGTCGCGCCTCGATATGTCTGGCGCGAGGGACGGGGATGGTCGATGGGAATCTCCAGGGCTCGAGGGGCCTCCCTGAGTCGCTCACGCCAGTACTCGAGCTGCGCCGCGCCGAAATCGCTTTCAACCAGCTCGTCCTGCCAGGCCACGAAGTCTCGGTATTGAACGGCCGGACGCGCCAGCTCTGGGGCCCCCCGTTCGAGCTCCGCGGTGTAGAGCGCGGCGAGCTCCTCGAGCAGGATCGCGGTCGAGACCCCGTCATGCAGAGCGTGGTGTTCGACGGACATCAGCGCATATTCGGAGTCATCGGTGCGGGCGAGCGACCAGCGGATGAGCGGCAGGCGCCGCGGATCCAGGCGCTGACCGTGCAGTTCGGCGAAGGCGCTCTGCAGGGCCTGCTCGGGGACCTGCTCAAAGCGAAGGTCCTGCACCGGAAGGAGCACGTCCCATGGCTGGTGCACCTGTTGAACCCAGCGGCCTTCCTGCACCGCGAAGGTCGTGCGCAGGATCTCGTGACGGCGGACCAACGCCGACAGCGACCGCTGGAGCGCGTCCACGTCGAGCCAGCCGACTATCCGGTGCAGCGACTGGCTCTGGTAGGGCAGGCTCTTGTCTGCGAGCTCGCTCACCAGGAGCGCCTTGGCCTGCGCCGCGGACGCCGGGACGGCACCGGGATGGGTGCGGGGGGTCAGCGGTGGCGGACCCGGCGCGCGCGGCGCGGTCGCCATCCGCCGGGCGAGGACGCCGGCGCTGCGGGCCTCGAAGACCGCTGCCAGCGGCAGTTCCAAGCCGATGCTCTCACGCAGGCGGACGAGCACCTGCACCGCGAGGAGGGAGTTGCCCCCGAGCTCGAAGAAATCATCCTCGCCCGAGACCTCACGGGTACCCAGGACCTCGCGGAACACGCTCAGAACGGTCTCAAGGGCGGAGTCCCGCGGCTCGGGCTCGGCGGGGACCCGGCGGGGGGATGCCGGCGGCGGCGGGAGCGCCCGCCGGTCGAGCTTGTCGTTGGAGGTCAGCGGCAGGCTGTCCATCGCGACGATCGCCGACGGCAGCATGTAAGAAGGAACGCGTTCGGCGAGCGACTCGCGCAGCTTCCCCTCGTCGGCGTGGCCGTCGGCGAACACCACGTAGGCCACCAGGCGCCGGAGGCCGGGGACGTCCTCACGGATCACCGCCGCGGCCTGCCTGACGGACGGCAGGGCGACCAGCTCGGCCTCGACTTCGCGTGGCTCCACGCGGTAGCCGCTCAGCTTGACCTGATCGTCGGACCTGCCGAGGATCTCAAGCTCGCCGCCCTCGCGTTCGCGGACCAGATCGCCGGTGCGGTAAAGGCGCTGAGAGGGCCGTCCGTCCGTGGCGGCCGTGAACCGCTCGGCGGTCAGATCCGGGCGGTGCAGATACCCGCGCGCCACACCCGGCCCGCCGATGTAGAGCTCGCCTCTCTCGCCACGGGCGGTCCCGCGGCCACGCTCGTCGAGCACCACGAGCTCGGCGCCGGCGACGGGAAAACCGATCGGCACCGGCTGTCCCGCGGCGATCTCCTCACCGATCTCATGAGCCGATACGAACACCGTGCTCTCAGCCGGCCCATAGGCGTTGATCAGCCGCGTCTGAGGGCATGCTTCCCAAACCCGCCGGGCATAGTGCGGGAGCAACGTTTCCCCTGCCACGATCACCATCCGCATGCCCGCGAGCGCATCCGGGCAGCTCTCGGCCAACTGGTGGAAGGCGCTCGTGGGCATCGTCGACCAGTTCACGTCGTCCCCGGCGATGGTCCGGGCGAGGTCCGCCGGATCGGGCCGTCCGGGAGGGTGGCAGACGAGTCGAGCGCCGCTCAGCAGGGCGGCCCATATCTCGTATGCGGCCACGTCGAACTGCGGCGCGCACACGTGCAGTGCCCCCTCGCCGGGCTCCGGACTGAGATCGCGGGCACGCTCGAGCAGGTTCAGCAGGTTGCCGTGCTCCAGAGCGACGCCCTTCGCGTCGCCGCTGGAGCCCGAGGTGAAGACGACCGCGCAGAGGTCGCCGCGTGCCACCGTGACTCCCGGTTTCCCGCCGCCGTCGTGCGCGAGCAACTCCAGCCCCGGGTCCAGGGCGATCGCCGGAAGCCCGGCGTCCCCGACGAGGTGCGCCAGCCCGGACGGGGCTAGCACGACGCTCGCCCGTGCGTCGGCGAGCTGCCGGCGCACACGGAGCGGCGGGCTTTCGGGATCGAGGGGCACGTACGCGCCGCCGGCCTTCATCGCGGCGAGCGCGGCGACCACGGTCTCGTGGCCCCGCTGCGCGAGCACGCCGGCGCAGCCCTCCTTTTCGAGGCCGAGCGCGAGCAGCCGCAGCGCGAGGCGGTCGCTCAGGACGTCCAGTTCCCCATATGTGAGAAGTCGCTCGCGTGTCTGCACGGCGACCGCTTCCGGCTGCGCCTGCGCCAGGCGGGTGAAAGCGTCCGGGATGGACGATGCCCTTGAGGGTCGGTTCGGGACGCCCGTGAACGCTGCCTTGCCGCCGATCACCGGTATTCCCAGCAGCACATGGCGGCAGGTGCGCGCTCCACGGCGACTGCAGCGGCCGCGAGCGGCCAGACGTCCAGCCCGGTCCGCCACGGCGCATTCCGGGCGGTGCTCTGCACCCCGAACCCGGTCCCGAGGCACTTCAAAACAGCCTCATGCTCTGTCCAGGCGCGTAGGAATTCGACCGGTCGGGCGGAGGGGTCCAGGCCAGCCAGGCGTTCGGCGGCCTCGGCGCCGAAGGCGCGCGCGGCGAGGGCCACCTCGTTGCCCTGCTCTCTTGCCTGCTCGACGTCGACGCCGATCTCGCCGGCGGCGGAGAAGCCGAACAGCGCCAACGGCCCGGAGTGCGAGATGTTGAACGAAGGAAACTCGGGGGAGCCAGCCGTACCCCGCCGCGCAGGTTTGAGCTGTGGCTTGCCGAAGGCGCCCGCGGCTAACGACAGTCCCCTCGGGTCGTCAGCGAGGTAGCGCGCGAGGAGCTCCCGCAGCGCCCCATGTGCGCGCCCCCAGCGCCGCGCCTGGTCTCGGTCCCGGAAGCGCGCCGCCCGAGCCCGCTCGGGCTCGGAGAGCAGGTCCTGCAACCCGTCCGGGAGCGCGTCGAGGTCCATGCGCCAAACGTGGACGGTCCCGTCGTCGAGCGCAGGGGCCGCCGGTCCCTGCGGCCAGCCTCGCCCAAGTGTCGAATGCGACACGTTTTCCATGAGAGCGCCGAACAGGATGCCGATGATAGGGGTATGCCCCTGTCTGCAAGCAGCACGAATCGCCGGGTCGCCGGTCCCCGGCTGATGCTCGCCCTGCTCGCCGTGCTGGTGCTCGCTGCTATGTCCGGTGCGGCGGCTGGACCCGCGTCCGCCGCGGAAGCGGGGGTCGTCATCAACACCCAGAGCGGCCTCCAGGCCGCAGATGCGAGCGCGCTCGGCACCCACTGGGTCCGAATGTTTGTCACGTGGCCCGACATCGAGCCCCATCGAGGGGTCTATGCGCTCAACTGGCTCGCCTACTACGAAGGCACGATCCGGGCGCTTCCTCCCGGAACAAAAGTCATCCTTGACGTTGTCAACACGCCTCGCTGGGAGACCGGCTCAAGCGACGAACACACGCCGCCTGCCAGACCCGAGGACTACGCCGCGCTGCTCGGGATGATCGCCGGGCACTTCGGGCCGAAGGTGACCGCCTACGAGATCTGGAACGAGGAGGACGCCTCGGCGTGGTGGACCAACCCGAACCCCGGCGCCTACGTCGAACTGCTGAAGGCGACGTATCCCGCAATCAAGACGGCTGAACCGAACGCGACAGTCGTGATGGGCGGTTTGACCGGCAACGACTACCCGTTCCTGGAAGGTGTGTATCAGGCCGGCGGAAAGGGCTACTTCGACGTCGTCGCGGTTCACACCGATACCGCGTGCAACGTCCTCTCTCCCTACGAATTCCTTCGTGGTGCCGGCAACCGCATGATCCCCGACTCGTTCCTGGCCTACCGCGAAGTTCATGCCGTGATGCTCGCCAACGGCGATGACAAACCGATCTGGATGACCGAGATGAGCTGGCGCACCACCTCCGCCGTGTGCTCTGAAGGCGCGTGGGCGGGCCAGAAGGCGGCCGGCGTCACGGACGCCCAGCAGGCCACGTACCTGCGCCAGGCCTACCACTGCCTCGCGCAGGACCCGTATGTCCAGGTCGCTCTCTGGTTCGGGCTCCAGGACGAAGGCCCCGCGGTCTCAGGTCTCGTCCGTGCGAACGGTTCCCGCAAGCCGTCGTTCGCTGCGATGGCTGCCTACAACCGCGAAGGGGACACGCTGAGCGAACCGTGCGGCAACTTCACGGGTCCGAAGATCACGGTCGCCACGCCGCGAAACAAGGCAAGATATTCGGGCAGGTACCTGCCGATCCGGGTCTCCGCCGCGAGCACACAGGGGGTCTTCAGGATCCGCCTGGAGATCGACGGCAGGCTGATCCGCAACTACGACGCGACCGGCCACACTGCCCGCAGCTACCCGTCCTATCTCGCGGGTGCGATCAACTGGTTCGGCGCGCGGAAAATCAGCTACGGCAGGCACACGCTGACGTTCCTGGCCTACGACCGGCAGAACAACGTCTCACAGGTCAGCGTGAGCATCTACCACGCAAGGCCCGCCGCCCCCCGCCACCACTAGCTGGGGAGACCGGCGGTCCGTGCCGGGCGGCTATCGCGGTGCGGCTGGGCCCTGGCGCCCGCGGCCGCCCGCGACGGATACCCTCCCGTTCCTCATGCGGGTCGTTCAGACATCGATGCGGGGCCTCGTCGTCCTCGAGCCACAGGCCTACCCGGACGAGCGCGGCTTCTTCTGCGAGACCTACCGCCGCGGGTGGAACGAGCCCGCCGGGATGCCGCCCGGCCAGGAGTTCATCCAGGACAACCATTCCCGCTCCACGCGCGGTGTCGTGCGGGGAATGCACTTCCAGGTGGGCGCCGGGGTCGCAAAGCTCGTCAGGTGCGCCCGCGGGCGGATCCTCGACGTGGCGGTCGACCTGCGCGCCGGATCGCCGACGTATGCCCGCTGGGAGGGCGTCGAGCTCGACGACGAGAACATGCGCTCCCTCTACGTGCCCGTCGGCTTCGCGCACGGGTTCTGCGTCCTCAGCGATGTCGCGGATGTCATCTACAAGCAGAGCGCCTACTACGACCCGGCCGTCGAACGCGGGATCGCATGGGATGACCCTCAGGTGGCGATCACCTGGCCCCTGCCGCTCGAGGAGCTGACGGTATCCGCCCGCGAC
>Ga0182030_10013768_pt1 | contig 16055 bp, 13 predicted proteins | sample 812S3MmetaG_FD_121299 | JGI IMG/M metagenome (GOLD analysis project Ga0182030, IMG submission 121299) | Permafrost microbial communities from Stordalen Mire, Sweden - 812S3M metaG (Illumina Assembly) | ecosystem: Environmental > Terrestrial > Soil > Wetlands > Permafrost | place: Sweden...
AGTCACAAATTTGTGAAACCATAGCCACAACCTGCACGTCTTACACCCGGTTCTGCTCTTTGGTTTCCGTGCCCAGACTTTCGTTGCGGGTTTTGTCATTATGCTAACTGCGTAGAAGCATCAACTCATAAATGGTTCATTGCTGCAGATACGTGAATAAGCAATTGTTGAAAGGGAATATAATGGGGGGGGGAGGGGGTTGAAGGTTGCTGCCCAGAAGGAGCTGAATGCCTGTTGCTTGCTTATCTTCTTCCTTCAGAGCTCCGTCATAAATCTGATATGGGTCGAAGTGTCTTGCAATGATTCCAAACCGAAATCGGAGATTCCGAGAGAAACTGGGCATTATCGGATGCATCAGCAGTATGGGTTCTACATTTGATATTCACAGGTGATATCGACCTCATATTTGACGCGTAGTGACCGGTGGATCCACATATAATATGGGAGCAAGGTCTAGGCGCTAGGATTTGGCGTTTGGGCTGTGAAAATATGTTGCTTGATTTATAATTAGTACATTCTAGAAATATCTATATGCTACTATAGCTATAGTATTAGTAAATACTAGAATCCTCTAGACATTTCTAAGCAGCAAAGTCATATAAATTTGCCACTACTATAAAAGCTTTTAGATATATTTTAACTAGTATATATAGAGGGTCTATATTTCTCTCTAGATAGCTACCAAGTTCTTCAATATATTATATTCTACTATAGCTTATTCAACTATAGACCTATCGACTAAGGGGCTTCGGCTATATCACCTGACCAGCCCCCCTTTCCAACAACAAAATACGCCGAGCTTCGGTGGACGCAGATACCCTTGGTATATGGAATAATAGCTGCTTGAGGAATAGAGATATAGCCACGACCTCTGTTATCATACTGTGATTCTACCTTTCGGACACAGCTACATTATATCTGCACAACCTGAGAATCCAGAATAGACTCTCTTGCTATGGGCCCCAATACTAGTCAGAGTGGATCGCGCATGGCCCATTTCACCCCGCATATGAATGAAAAATTTTCGGTGCGAAAAGAAGCATTGGTAAAAGCTAATAAAATCGAACAAACATCTCTTCTCTAGAATTGCTGGCTGCCCCCTCCCCCCGCCAAGTGAACATGTCCTGCCCACTTGTCATACCAAAATATAAGGTTTGGCGCTGTTTTAAAAGCAGATAGATGAGCGGCACGAGTAACTATGTCACTACGCTAAGCTATGTGCCTACCTAGGTAGTGACTTATGCCAAGGCCACGTGCAACCGATTGCCTTACTTGCTCAATGAGTATTTACACAGATAAGTTACCTAATCTGATTTCAATTTCTAGAAGTACTAACGTGGATCCCAAGACGCTATGCTAGCACGTACAAGGATCAGTCCTCAGTCTCGTAACGTGATTCGGAAGCAGTGCCAACCAATGCCAGGAGGCTAAGAGCGGACTCGCCGAGTATTTTGAATTATAAGGCGAATACTTACGTTCAAGTCAAGATCAAAGGCCCCCCACTCAGATCAGTCCACATGATCGTGTTTTAAGCAAGAAATCCTTCGTTATCAGAGTGAGCCCTTGGCACTTATTCCAAAAACCCACGATGTAAAACTTGCTTGCGGAACAAAGCTTAGTGCGTCTTCGTAGCAGCGAAACAAACCCTTAGAAGCTAATATCCCAAGCAAGATCTTTTGGGGTTTGAAGTCGGAGAGAAAATGGGCGCACTTGCCCAGTTTATATTCGTCCCTTCGCAGGCAACTATGCCAGCCCTATAAACCTTAGTTAGTGTAGACCAGAGCAGGCCAACCTAGACTCTGTGTTTTGCCCTTCAAAACGTCTTATTGGCTGCATATAGAGTTTGATGGGCTAAGGTTAGATCCTAGGGCCCGATACCTGACATGAGACCGAGGTAGGTACCTGTACCTAGGTAGGTAGGTAATAGAGCAAGAACTCGTGACTCCAAGTCAGCTGACGTGATTTGAAATCACTTTGTGCGGGGTTCCCAGGGCGTTGTCAACACCCGACATTCTACCGCATGTTCATTCCTGTATCTTCCAACCCCCAAAAGTGGGGTCAAGTCGATTTCCACCCGGCCACACTCTGCCAGAATGTCGCAAACCATAAGCCTAGCATCAAGGAAGGGGAAGGAAGAGCGATCTATGTCGCTCGTTACTCGAGTATGTGTCTCCCCAGCTTGCCGCTCTGGTGCTGAACTGTTGTTCTTACGTGGCCTAGGCATGCGATATGTGTCGCAAGAAGAAGATTCGCTGCGAAGTGGGCTCGGGGGCGTCAGAGGTATGCGTACAATGTACGAAATATAAAACTCGATGCCACTTCACTCCTGTTAGTGTCAAGCGCATGCCAAAGCGATCAGTTAGGTGAGCTGTCTCGGTGTTCCGTGGGCGGCAGAGCAAGGGGTTTGCTCGAGCATATACTGATACATTCTAGGGATAAGCGTGTCGAGGAGCTAGAGAAACGGTTGAAATGGATGGAAGAACAATTAAAGAGCGTAGTGAAAGTCCAGCAGAGCGAGACAGATGTCGAGTCGAAGAATGAGCCTATGGGATTGGAAACGCCGAGTTCTGATGGACCGCAAGCTGGAACTTACCCAGTCCAGAACATGCATAAAGATGACTCGTTTGATTCGGGTTATAGAATGGCGGAAGTGTCTCCTCAAAGTTCAGACTTCGGGGCACCTTCAGAAAACAGTAAGTTTCTATTTCATGTGTGACTTCCTTGAGCTGATGATCTCCAGCGTCCTTCTCCTCACCCGACAGCCAAATAGTTTCCTCACCTTGGAATCTAACTTCAGCTAAGAGCGTATCCGCCAAAAGAATCGTTCAAGCTCTCCCACCAAGAGACAAGGCGTTGAAACTCATCAAAAAATCGTTTGACGGCTTCCATTCCGCGTATCCTATTTTTGACCAAGCTTCTTTCTTGTACAAATTTGAATACTTAGACATCAACATGAGCGATCCAGGCTGGTGGGCGTGCTTGAATGTTGTCTTAGCACTTACACACCGATTTGAAGAGTCAACAGCCTCAGAGAAACATGAAGACCTTGAAGCTTGGGGATTTTTTCAAAACGCTCTTGCAGTTAGTAACCAGCTTGTCACGATGCATTCCACGCTTGCATCTGTGCAAGCGCTGCTTGGAATGGCATTGGTATTACAAGGAACGCCAAACCAAGGACCAGTATCTTTGTTGACTTCGTCCGCAATCAAACTTGCTCAGAGAATGGGCCTACATAGACGATGTCAAGATACGGGTCTCAGCGCAGCCGAAATCGAGGAACGTAAAAGGGTCTTTTGGGTCGCGTATGCCCTTGACAAAGATATCAGCTTACAGACGGGGCAGCCGCCGACCCAAGACGATGATGATATGGATGTAGAGTTTCCCTTTGAGAATTGTAGTACTCTAAATCATCCTGGCGAGTCGAATAACATGGATTTCTTTAATTTACGAGTCAGATTAGCACTCATCCAAGGTCAGATATACAGCCGCCTATGTTCTGTAAAGGCTACCAAACAGACTCCCTGTGAACGTATACTTGCAGCTCGAGAGCTAGAGTCCATGCTTCGAGCATGGAGGGCCACTGTTCCTATCGATTTTCTGCGGGATTTCTTTGGATCAGAACTTGAATTGTCAACCTCGGGCCCATTCCGACACCCCATCATACTCCAACTGACGTATTTCACTTCCCTTGCTATTGTCTCTGGTTCCTTACCCTTGTTGCCAGAAAACTGTGAGATTAAGGGACCAGATGACCCACTCGCATTTCAGATGTCGACCCCGATCACCTATCCTGGCGAGGCGCGGCAAGTTGTAAAATTACTTCAAGCTACTCCTCGCAGAAACTTTACATTTGTCTGGTAAGCCTAATTCTCATCGCCTCTAGTCATCGTTACAATCACTCTAGCAAGTATGGCATAATGACAATCGCAGGTCCGGTCTCCACATTTTCGTCTCAGCCACAACGATACTCCTTACGCACACTCTTTCGAATCCCTCGAATCCGTTCGCATTAGCAGATCTCAAATACATTGAGCCGCTATTAGACTTGCTAGCCGTACTAGCCAAGAGTGTGGAGAGTAACAACATCGGCGAAACATATACGTCGTGTTTGGGACTCTTTGAAAGGGCGAGGATCGCTGTCGACAACTTTGGCCTTGCAGGCCTGAGCTGGGATCGGCCGCAAACGGGTGTGCAATCCGGGGAAAGAGAAAGCGTGGAGGATTTTCTCAGGAGAATGGAAAGCATAAGCTCAGGATACGATGTAGACCTTGCCTCAATGTCTCAAAATTTTTCGCGGGAGTTTGAGTTCGGACATCAAATATAGATACCCGCATTTATGAGGAATGTTGCAGGAAGCCTAGATACTGTAGGTGATGAATGAACCATTCCAGACCCAAAGAAGACTTTGGTTTTGTCACACGCTTGGACGACACTAGGCAATACCACCATATTGCCGAAGCAAACAGAAGGAGAGCTTAGAGTCTAAGTTTGGTGCTCAAACCCATGGTCCACGCCCACATTACACGCCTCTCGGGTCGCGAACATTTACTCCAGAGATTAGTCAAGTAGGCATAGAACTGCAAAGGAAGTACACTTTAAAATTTGGCCTGCATTGAAGTAAATCAAAGCCTCACCAGAGTGATAGGTACGAAATTAGACTGGTGAGATTCACATATTGCTTGGAATAACGCCACTACGTTCAACTTCAAAATTGTCATACATAACATAGCCATTTTAACTGCTTGATACAATATATATAACAATGAGTGTCCTGCGTTCACTAAATTGTTTAACTAAATGTACCTTAACTTAACGAATTCCTTCCTCTATGTCTTCAGAAGCTCTGCCTCTCGGACGAGGTAAAGCCGTCTACCTCCAATATGCCCTAAACCTGATGGCCAACTTACCGCGGCGACAACACAACTCGTGGCGGTACGAGCTAGTTAGCAGGAGTACAACGGAGCCCATTGTTAATATGAATTTAGCAGTGATTGAAAGTGAACTTGAGATTTCCGTTCGGCTCGTCATTCGCTACTAATAAGTCCCCCCCTATGGTAGTCGGACACGATTTACGCCAAAAATTACTGATTTTCAAATTATATAATCTTCATATAATATTTAAAAAATATATAAAGTTTTTATATGACTCTCTATTATATGAAAAAAAAATTAAGACTTAAAAATTAGATTTTTTAATTTATATACAAAATATATGAAAATTCTAAATTTTTGGGAAATTATAATAGGGCTGCTGGGCAGCCAAAACTCAAGGGGTACTCCAGAGTGTTTGATTCCTCATTTTGAGGCGTCGATTGCCAACCTCACAGCATATAAGCCGCACCCAATGGAATCAGGCAAGGCACCTAAAACTTTCATGATCTGAGGCCGAGATGGGCTTTTGAAAAACCACGAAGGCCAAAAGTATCCAAAATTTGCTGATGAGGCCAAGAATATAAAATTCTTGCTTGACAGTAGAGCAAATATCGAATTTGATGGATGGGAGAAGCTCTTGGGAGAAGAGAATATCGCTGCTAGCGATGTCGAGGGGAAACATTTTACAATGATCAGAGACCCAATTGTAAACTTCTACTTCCCACAAAGCTTGAGTATATTCTAACTTCTGTTTCAGGCTAAAAACTTGGCGGGTCTCCTCCGCAATGGTCTCGGGATCGACATTAGTTGAGGAAAGAATGTAGAGCGGACACATGTGTGACCAAGGGACCTTAGACTCAACGACTGCCCTCGGTCGTAGGAGAACTCTTGGGAGGGTTCTCTTGAGCTATGATTGTTGCATTTACCACCTGTGGCGTTATTCTTCATTTAAATAGACTGTTGCAGAAGTAGAAATTTGAAATTTATTATTTTACAGCCCTTTATCTATAGTACCTGCCTCGGGAAAAGAGTAACGTAGTAATTCATAACTGCTTTAAGTGGCGGACCAACTATTTATGATGATCTTCCAGTCAAGTTGTCAACGCAATCTCTCGATTATTTCTGAGAAGATAAGATTCTTTTGGCTTTGTGGCGTCAATGCAATCTCTCGTTTTGATGTAGCAAAAAAAGTCATGCTCCCTGAATTCGGGGTCAGAAATCTATCCCGGATTTCACAATTCAAATTCAAAATTGCAAGGGGGTAGTTAACATTAATCTTTCTCCACATTAAAACTCGCAAATATTCCTTCAGCTAACTCTGATTCATCTGGCTGCTCAATCCCTAATCCAAATGCATTGGTCGCTACTCCAATGCTTTCTGGATCTGCTCTTTGTCTTTACATCATAGTAATATGCCTGAAAGTCTACTGCTAGGCTGATTGTGCTGCTGCTGCTATATATTTATCTTAGCTAAGCTAGGATGGGATTTTGGTCTAATTTCTCTTAATTTGACCAACTTTCGGACGGCGATAATATTACCTTTCCCCAACTCTACCACAACACGGAATGCGCAATTTTAAGCAGCAGTCGGTCCAGTCGATGCATGCTTTTCAAATTGTTCCAAGCGTCTTGCTGACCGCTGACCCTGGGGTGGCAATCACAATCTAGCTAGCGGAATAGCAATGGTAACCTCACATTTTATGGCCTGGTACTGAGGAAAATTCTTAGGTATTGTGCTAAGCTAATTGTAAAACCTCACAGAGCATATCACCTGCGGTCCCAAGCTGCATTCCGCTGCGCCCTCTGCTGTCAAATGACGTGCAGCCCCTCCGTTCTCTAGCATCTGGCACTCGCCCAAGCCTTCCCAAGCCTTCCCATCAGACCTAGACTTGCGCCAGACCACCATCAGCGGCGACCTCGCTGGCCGTCATGAAGCTGCTGTCGTCCGACGCCAGGAAGGCCGCCACGGCGCCAATCTCCGACGGATCAGCCATGCGCTGGATCGGCGTCATATTCACGAACATCTTCTGGCCCTCCTCGCCTAGCGCCACCTTCGCGAGTTCCGTCGCCGTCGGGCCGGGAGACAGCACGTTGACGCGGATGCCGGTGCCCTTTAGATCCTCGGCCCAGGAACGCGCGAGGTTGCGCACCGCTGCCTTGCTCGCGCTGTACATGCTCATGGCGGGCGCGCCCGTGGTACCCGCGCTGGAGCCGGTCAGGATGATGGAGCCGCCCTTGCCCATAAGCGGCAGCGCCTTCTGGATGGTGAAGACGGAGCCCGTGATGTTGGTGTTGAGGACCTCGTCGCAGTGCTCGACGGTGATGTCGCCGAGCTTGAGCTGGCTGCCAGCGCCGGAGTTGGCCATGACGATGTCGAGGGTGCCGCGCTCGGCCTTGACGGCGGCGTAGAGCTTGTCGAGGTCGGCTAGATCAGAGACGGAGCCCTTGACTGCGCGGGCATTGGAGCCGAGTTCGGCAACCGCCTTGTCGAGCACGTCCTGGCGGCGGCTGAAGATGAAGACAAAGGCGCCCTCTTCAACGAAACGCTTAGCCGACGCGAGGCCAATACCGGTGGCGCCGCCAGTGATTACGGCCGTCTTGCCAGCAAGTCTAGTGATGGGGGCCATTGTAATTTTTGTTGCAGTAATTGTTTGTTGGAGTTTGGAGTTGCAAGTACGAGTATGTGTAGGTGTATGTGTGGTGTAGGTGAAGGTATGCATGTCAAAACTTTGCTTTGAGGAGATCAGTGACTTTACTTATACCTTAATGGCTGTTGAGCTTGCGGATAATAATAACAAAGCAAGACCTGCTGCCGGAAGCACTTGCACTCGCATCGGAGCTACCAAACGCGGTCAATCATCGTCGATGCCAGCAATCATGAACAAGTCCGAACAATGCCACATTCCATCCACATTCCATCCCACCGATGACAGAGCACGGACTGGTCGTCCCTGTAACGTCTGTATTACTCCGCACTGATTTTTCAGCCTTTCAAGTTTCGTCACCGGCCCGCCCCGTAGTTTCTGCGCGGCTGATTAATAGGTTAACCACCGCTCCGCTCCGAACCCCTTGATGACGAACCCCGCATTACTAGTAGCCCTCAATGGCCCCTCATTGTGGCTTAGCCAGGTAGATAAGCATTCATACGCCTACCTACCTAGCTATATAACAAGCAACAAGCAAGCGCTTCTTTCTCGCGGCCGAACGTGTTACATCTACCTTCTCCCCTGGCCATCCTCCGCACTGCTACCTGTACCTACTAGTACCCCACTCTCAAACTCAAACTCAAACTCAAACTCAAACTCAAACTCAAACTCAAACTAAAAAAAAAATATAAAAAAAATTCATGCCTTCTCCCGTCATCCTCATCCTCGGCGCAGGCCCAAACATTGGCCACCATGTCGCGAAGACGTTTGCCGCGGGCGGCTACAAAGTCGCCATCGCCGCGCGCTCAGTAAAGGAGGCAGAGAGCACCGACAGCCAATTGAACATCCCCAGCGACTTCACCAAATCCGACGACGTCGTCAACGCCTTCTCAAAAGTCAAGAAAGTCTTCGGCATCCCCAGCGTAGTCGTCTACAACGGTAAGCCCCCCGTCCAGCCCTGCCCTGCCTTCATTCCCATTCTAATAAAACCCCGCAGTCAGCGCCTCGACGCGCCCGCCCCCCGACGACCCGTTCTCCCTCCCCTTCGCCGATTTCAGCAAAGATCTCAGTATCAATGTTACGAGTCTCTACGTCGCCGCGCAACAGGCGGTCGCCGGCTTCGCACAGCTGCCTGCGGGCGCGGCGCGGACGTTCATCATGACGGGCAATATCCTGAACGTGGAGATCATCCCGGGCTTTATCTCGCAGGGCGCGGGGAAGTCCGCGGGCGCACACATGATGTGGGCTGCTGCGGATGCGTATAAATCTAAGGGATACAAGTAAGTTAAGCCAATCTATTTATGTTTATATTTATTTCTCCATTTGTGTGTAGTGGAGTGAGCGAATGAATGAATGAATGGGAAGACTAAACGGTTTGTGTGACTGATAGGTTTTACTATGCGGATGAGCGCAAGGCGAACGGTACGGCCAAGTACATGGTCGATGGAGATGCGCATGCGAAGCTGTTCAAGGGTCTTGCGGAGGAGAAGACGCAGGGGCCGTGGCACCAGACATTTGTGATGGGCAAGGGATACCAGAAGTTTGCTTCCAGCTTATAAGGCATTTGAGTGGTCGTAGCAGCTTGACAATTTGGCAAGGCAGCCCGTGGATACTAGAGTGCGAGTAGGTAGCTCGTTGTACCGTAAGTGGCAAAAAAAAATAATAAAAAATTTCAAGCTTGTTTCGTCTGCCATGAAGCAAAGGAGTGGAGTGCTAGGTTAAAAACACTATAGAATATAATGAGGTGGGAGGCGTCGCGTCGGGAGAATGCATGCAGAAAAAGAAACAAAAATCGAGGCGAGGAGGCTCCTTTTCCCCACGGGGTTTTAGCTAGAGCTCAGACAGGGGTCTGAAAGACGGCTTAGAAGTACCAAGGAAGCAAGGGAATGGCGATACGGACAATCCATGATATACTACAAGCCACTCCTCATCACGGAACGGGCTTGTTAATCGTGAGATTTCTCAGCATTTTACTAAATTAGCGGGGAATAGGGGTAGCGAGCCGGCCGGAACAGTAGCCAATTACCTACTGTGGTTCTGTGGAATCCCGGTCAGCTACTAGTTGCACGTGAGTGGCTCCAGCCCGTCTGCCGGTTACCCTATGTAGTAAGTAGCTTACGAGTACGAGTAACCCACTTCACCAAAACTCTGTAGATGTGGCTGCAGCCGCACTGCAATGCGTAATGTATTCGTATTAACAGAAAAAGTTGTTACAAGTAAGCCATTACTTAATCAGTCCAATTGCAACAGAAAAGAACCCAGGCGCTTTTAGAAAATGCTTCTACGGGATGAATCTCCACGGGAGGCATGCGGCACGGCGCGCAGTGCATTAGCTCCTCCGCTGAAGATGTCATAATGAATGATAACAAATTCAAGTACTCAATCGATATGACCTTGGACCTGCAAGTACCTACAAACTTAATGTGTGAAGTCCAGATTGGGCCTGCCAATATATTTTCCACCTCTTGTAAGACTTCTAGCAACATCGAGAGATGCATCTTGATTATGCCTCCAAACATCAGAAATTGTTCCTCCATGACTATTTCGTAGCCTTGCAACTCTATACTGCTCACTACTCCTATAAGACCTGCTTCCATTTCCTCCTGGTCGCTGACGTATCTCCCATATTTTGGGGATTCTTCTTGCCTGGTCGGTATTGGAAGTGGTGACGGTTCCGTTCCTATCATAGGGAATGACGATTCCATAGTTTCCATATTGCTATCCCAGATTCGACCTTTGGATTTGCTGGTGCATTGTCCTATTTGAACCAGTAATCTCTCGTACGAGTCCGCTAATTTTTGATATAATGTCATTAGCAGCTTAACGAAGCTTGGATCAACTATGCACCGTTTACAATTTACTAAGTGCTTGCAATACAATATCGTGGATCTGTTCGTTTGCAGGTTGCTTTACATCATTTGTCCACCTCGAGACGCTTTGTATGCTTAAGGTTTCGAGAAGCCCGATCGCGGTCTCACAGCAAAGGCAATTCCTGACCCCACTTCGCGACCACGGGCGTGGTAGCTGCACCGGAAGTTGAGGTAATAAGGAAGCCATCTCGGGAGGTGTAACAGGCGTCGGAAACTCAGAACATGAGGTTGTGGGACTTTCCGTACCTAGAACAGTCGTCAATTATTCAGATCTTGTTTGAATAGAGAAGACTTCGACAATGAGAAACGAATACAGGACTCAATTCAGAAGCATTGTCTCTTAGCGTGTGAAATTTGACTAGTGCCATAGCATTGACTAACAACGACATTATCGAAAATAACTTACTGCTGTTACAGAGAACATTTTCATCCCATCACGGGGACATGATCCCCGACTTATCCACAGACTACAACGGGCTGAATAGCGGTAGTAGCGTCTCCTCGAACTGCCGTGTATCTACTGTACCGTATTCCGATCCAGTCATATAAGCTGATGTTTCTTCATGAACACCGCGGGGGTTGTCTAAAAGCCTTTCTACAGTATTACAAAACGTGTAACTGACGACGACAACAAAGTCGTGGCATTCTATCGCTTACCGTTTCGTAACCATCGCAACTAATCATCTATTTGCCCTGGGAGTTTTGCTTTGAGACCCATTCGAAACTCAATCTCTTCTCTACGACACGAGTTTCCCTCGACCACCTCCTGTACACCCAATTGGTTTAGAGTGAGAGCACCATTAGCGCCTATGCCGATTGTTGCGCCGACTTCCTTCTCAATATCTTGGTGTTTCTCGAGAATGACAAATTTCTATCCCAGCATTGTGCAAACAATGTCCTAATGTAAGCCCTGCAACTGATGACCCAACAATGACTACGCGGAAGCCCTTGGGCTTCTCCATTACACGCAGCAGCCCCATATTGGCTGATCCTGAGGTATTTTGAAAGAAGCACGGAGAATTGAGAACCACGCGTGATACCCTGGAACAACTTGGTTGTGAGGGCAATTTTATATGATAAATAGCATGTCACTAGCGCACCAGAAGATGGAATATACACAAATGCCGTCTACAAGAATCGACCCACTAATAATTTCTCGGGATGCGAAACACGCTTAATATACCACAATTATAAGCGATGGTGTTCTACGGGGACTCTTTCTCACTCATACATAATACCGAGTAGTGTATATCTCCGAAAAGAAGCATCGGGATTGTATTACATTGGCCTCCTTGCCTTTATTAAACACCCGTTACACCCGTTGAATAATTGTGGGTTAATTCCGCGTTTCTCTGTTCAAATCAATCCTATTGGTTACGCCAATACAAATTGACAGCACTAGGAATCTTAAGCTTTGTGTCTCTGCCGCTTCAGGTCTTGGTTTAATTGTCGGTTATTCGGATATCTCTAGCATACCTACCTTAGGTAGGTATTCATGGTGAACTTGTGAAGTGAGCGGCGACGCCGTGCGCCAGAGGCCCAGCGATAACCGAACTACGATTTACGATGACGATGAAAGCTTTATTAATTCACTGCGATTTCTTTGTCAGCCCAATAAAGCCCGTGCTTGGCATTGCTTGCTAATAATTGGCGGACCCCCAGGGGTAGGACCGCTGATTATGTACATTTGTCATAGAGTTAGCGGAGTGGACAATAACATAACAGGATCGACATTCTAACGTAAACATAATCCCGCTGGGTGTAAAAACATGTTCCTCAGGCCAAATTTGTATGTCTTTATGAACGAGCTGTCTACGCGACTCCTAGGACAGTGCCATATTTTCTTTCGATCACGCTCCTTCTCGAAAAATACAATACAACTAGAAAATAATGGCGAGGTCCGATTTGGACCCGGAATGGAAGCAGCACGCCGATAATTCCTTTGATGGTTCGAAACCAATAGACACAGAGAAGGCCGCGGATGGAAACGTCCCGGATCTCGATTCAGTCGAGGCTCTCAACGAGCCGCCTACGACTGAATATCCCCATGGCATGCGTCTTATCCTCATCATGATCTCACTTATGCTCAGTATCTTCTTGGTATCTTTGGATAATGTGAGTGGTTAGCCCTATCGCAGCAAGTCAGCTAATTCTCTCTTCACCAGACTATCCTCGCCACTGCCATTCCCAAAATCACAGACGAGTTCCACGGTCTCGACAAGGTGGCATGGTATAGCTCAGCATACTTCATGACCTTTGGGGGGTTCCAGTCGACGTGGGGCAAATTCTACAAGTACTTCTCGCTGAAAATATATTTCATGGTTGCCATAGCCCTCTTCGAGCTTGGCAGTTTGATATGTGGCGTTGCGCCAAACCCGACGGCCTTGATTGTTGGACGCGCAATCGCGGGCCTCGGCGGTGCTGGTATTGGGTCAGGCGCATTTACCATTATTGGGTTTATTGCAGAGCCGCAGAAGCGGCCTGCATTGATCGGTTTCACCGGGGCGACATATGGAATCGCTGCTGTGCTGGGCCCTCTTATCGGTGGTGCCTTCTCCGACAAGGTCACTTGGCGATGGTGCTTCTATATCAATTTACCAGTCGGAGGTTTGGCTACTGCAATTGTTCTGATCTTTCTTCGCATCCCAAGTGAAGCAAAGCCGGCTGAGGCCAGTTGGAAAGAGAAGTTCCTGCAGATGGATTTACTTGGTGCAGTTCTCGTCATGTGCTTGATAATCTCATATATCCTGGCACTCCAGTATGGTGGCCAAACCAAGGCTTGGGATAGCAGCGTTGTAATCGGTTTACTCGTTGGTTCTTTCGCTATCTTTGTTACCTGTGTCGTCTGGGAGATATATCAGGGCGAGCGTGCTATGGTAGTCCCACGAATAGTAAGTTCCTCTTCTTTGAGCTTGATCACGAAAACTCGCCAATCTGACAAATATAATCCAGTTCAAGAAGCGCGAGGTTTGGATCAGCTGTATCTTCCAGTTCTTCTTTGCTGGCACCTACTTCGTTGTCCTCTTCTACCTCCCGATATATTTTCAGAGCGTCTTCGACGTCAGCCCTATCGGATCAGGCGTGCACAACCTCCCCTTCATCATTCTGCTCACGATTGCGGTCATTCTCCAAGGGGCTGTATTAACCAAAGTTGGCTATTTCACTCCAATTATGGCTATCGGTGCCGGGCTTACAGCAATTGGCTGTGGCCTTTTTTACATGCTGGAAGTCGACACTTCTGTCGGAAAGTGGGTTGGATATCAGATCTTCACCGGCTTTGTTATAGGGATGACATTCCAAACCACCCTCACAGTCGTTCAGAGCACCTCCGCGCCAGAGGACATGTCGTCCTCCACCGCCATGATCTTTTGTGAGTTCTTCCCTCTTCAAGCGACTCGTAATACAGAACCTTTATTGACCATAGAGCGCAGTCTTTCAAATGATAGGTGGGGCGTTCCTCCTTTCAGCAGCGCAGTCGGCCTTCAACAACACGATAATTGGTACCGCAGCCTCCACGGCTCCTGGAATTGATCCTGCGCTACTCCTCGCAACCGGTGCCGCTCAGGTTCGCGCGGCATTCACGTCTGCCCAAGTACCAGGTGTTATTGCTGCGTATATGGCAGGTATTAAGGTCGTCTTCGCGATTACGATTGGAGCTTCTGCCTTCGCCTCTGTATTCAGCCTGTGCGGAAGCTGGAAGAAACTCCATGCAGAGGATTTGAAGAATGCCGGCGGTGCTGCTTAAGAAGTTCTCAGCACCGTCTGTGAGTTTCACATATCTATCTCTCAAAATGGCCAAAACGGCCAGGCTTGGTAACCATGAAGAGTTACTACCCACAGAGGGCTTATATTCTTATCCATAGATTCTTATGTATAGAAATGGTTTAGATCCATTATGTCACTCAATCAATGTGCATTATAATCATAATTCTGCAATGTGGTAACTGCCTTTCCAAGCTAGCCAAAGTTGACATCTTTGGCCGTACCTAATAGTCTGCGCGTTTAAATACGCGAGCGGACCCCTTTTTGAGCCCCACAATGCTTACTTAGCACCTCCCACTCCCGCACGGAACGGAGCGTATTACTAGACCGGCGCGAGGGCCTTAGTGGGTGATTTCTCAGCATTTCATCGATCCCTGTTTTTTCGGACTATACCTAGCGAGCCATCGGTTTTAAGCGCACTCTGGAAAACAAACAACTCGAAAACAAAGTGAAGTCAAACTAGCCAATACCTACAGTAGGTAGGTTAGGGTACTTTTCAGAATAGCGGCGTATGCCTCGTTCTGACCCACTCTAAAGCCTCTCCCCACAGTTGCCTTGGTGAGGACCTAGGTGTGATTGCTGAATTTAGGCGGTAGGATCTCTCGCTGTAGATTGAGTCACGGGATCATTCACCTCCACCCAGAGACTCGCTTTCATCCAGATGAAGAAGGCTATTAAGGCTCAATTCGAGACACCGCAAGTTCGTAAGAGATACCTCCAGGAATGGAATTCTATTGACTTGCAAACCATCATTGAAGAGAACTCTGTAAAAACAACTCTGGGATGTTTCGGTTTAATAATTACAAGAAGGAACCTGACTCTCACGTCCATACAACTTTAGCCAAGAGGAAGAAGACTGCAGCTTCCGCCAATTGTAGGAGACCATTCCACGCGGAGCTGAGCAACACTAATGCCAATGGCTTAGACTTGGTTTCGATCCTCTGAGATAGAGCATTCAGCAATACATTAGCAAACGGAACCATGACGCCGAGAATGTGAATGAAGACCCTAATGATGCCTTTAAATTTGAAGGTAGATACAATGGAGGGATATTCAATACAGAAAGCGCTGATCAGCACACCGGCCGCTTTTGAATTGGAGATTCTACTTCACTTGGCACGGCAGTAATTCCTACCTGTTGTGGAGATATTACTGTCCATTGGCCCAGCACGTGTGTGTGGCGGCCGGAGCTCTGCCCGGAAACTTCTGAAAGATCTAGCTCCAAGGCTTGCCCTCTTTCTTACATGCTGGGAAGCGCTGAAATTATGCCTAACCCTGCGCAGACATAGCCCTTAACTCACCCAGACCTCTGACGTTTCATTGTCTTCTTGGACGTCTCTGAACGAGGCTTTAACTTGGTACTGTAATGTACCTGCAACGTCCCCTTGCTCCTCTCCGGGAAGCGGTCAGAAATATCACTCCACGATAAACCCTCTCCATTTACTTGCAGTAGAAGTTCGTCGCCTTGGGGCGAGAATCGCCTTGACTGCTTCCTTCTGTTGAGCGGGTAGAATCAGCAGGACTGCTACCTCGAGTTTTGTCGTCGACCTTTTCAGCCATATTACCAGAGTTCGGTTTCGAGCTTGTTGAGACGCTCTTCTGCTGTAAGCCTGCCAGGAGCTCATCTATATCAAGAAAGTTATCATCGTCGTCGCTGTCCGAGTCCTGCCTGGGAACTTGCTAAAGATCTGCTCCTAAGACTTGCCCTCTTTCTTTTATGCCAGCAAGCGCTGCTCATCCAGGCCTGGCCATCGGCCCTGCTCGGCCTCATTCGAACAGCCGTCATCGTCGCTGCTGGGGTCGGGGTGGCTGTTACTTGAATCGCTGTCATCATCACTGCTTAACGGTTCAAATTCTAGCGATATAGTAGCTCCAGCATCAATGGCTTTGCTATGCCGGTGCCGGA
>Ga0182030_10013769_pt1 | contig 16054 bp, 16 predicted proteins | sample 812S3MmetaG_FD_121299 | JGI IMG/M metagenome (GOLD analysis project Ga0182030, IMG submission 121299) | Permafrost microbial communities from Stordalen Mire, Sweden - 812S3M metaG (Illumina Assembly) | ecosystem: Environmental > Terrestrial > Soil > Wetlands > Permafrost | place: Sweden...
CGATTCAAGGCCGCTCGGGACTGTCCCTGCCGGCCATTGGACTCGGCACCTACTCACTCGACGGCCAGGCCGGGGTGGACGCCATCGTCGAGGCGATTGGCCTCGGGTACCGTCTCCTGGATTCCGCCTTTAACTATGAGAACGAAGGTGCGGTCGGCGCCGCGGTGCGCCATTGCGGCCTCGCGCGTCAGGAATTGATCGTCACGTCCAAGTTGCCAGGACGCCACCATCGCTTTGGTGATGCGACGACGACCATTGAGGAAAGCGTTCTTCGGATGGGCTTGGAATCCATTGACCTCTACCTCATCCATTGGCCCAATCCTCTCGAGGACTACTACGTCGAGGCGTGGAGTGCGTTGATCGAGGCTCGAAACCGCGGAATTGTCCGGTACATCGGCGTGAGTAACTTCCTACCGGCGCATTTAGAGCGACTCCGTCTCGAGACTGGCGAACTACCTTCGGTCAACCAGATTGAACTGCATCCCTACTTTCCGCAGGTCGACGCGTTGGCGTACCACCGTGAGCATGGCGTCATCACGGAATCATGGAGCCCTTTAGGCCGCGGAAGCGATCTTCTCGTCAATCCAGTCATTGTCACTATTGCCGGTGAACACCAGATCACTCCGGCCCAGGTCGTCCTTGCGTGGCACGTACACGTCGGCGCCCTCCCCATCCCGAAGTCCAAGTCAATTGAACGCCAGAGGGAGAATCTCGATATCTTCGACATCGAACTCACTGCCGAGAACTTTGATTTGATCGGCACGCTGTCACGTGACGACGGTCGTCTCGCGGACCAGGATCCCTCGGTCTATCAAGAGTTCTAACAAGTGCGCGATCCCGACCCGATTAAGGAGATCGTCCACGCGTTGGTCCTTCTTCTCCTTCAATCGTGAGGACGACGTGAGAGGAAACGCAATGTTCTTTCTCACGGTGAGGTGCGGCCAAAGGGCGTAATCCTGAAACACCATCGCGGTTTTGCGTTTTTCCGGCTGCACGAAGGTCCTCGGCCCCGCGACGCAGACCTTGTTGATCATGATGACGCCGCAAAGGTCGTTCGATGCCGGCAACGCAACGGAGCAGTGTCGTCTTGCCCGAACCCGAAGGACCGAGGAGCACGACGAACGATCCCGGTTCGATCGTGAGGTCACCGTCGTCCAGCGCCACCTTGACGTCACTTCAACCGACGTGCAACAGTTGCTCGCATTCTTCGTCACCCTACGGTTGGAGTGAGGTCGCCAGAGCGAGAGGTCCCATCTCAATGGGTCCCGGATCACTTCGGACGTCGGGACCGCCGCGGAATCCAATTGTCCGGGTGTGATCGCTCGATCACCGGGCACACGGATTCTCTCGCACCGATTCGTGACGTTTTGCCCTAGTGGAGGGTCGAATCTTCGACGCAAACTACCGATGAGGCCGAAGTCGCTGATCGGAGTGGAGATGTCGAAGTGGACGTGGAATTTGGATCACGACCGAGCGAACATCGTCGCGCGCCCCCGTACTCCGGTACCACGTCACGTCGATTCAATGACTGAATCACGCCTCGTCAACAGCACAATCGATCGAACCAGCGAAGGAAAATGCGAGAGGCTCTATGGCGGCTGACCTTCCGCCAGACCCCAGGGGCTCCATCGTTGTTCTGACCGTCCCAGGACTTGACGAATTAGTGACTCGGTTGGGTGCGATGGGCTACATGGTGAAAGGACCCACCCATGGCGAGAGTGCCATCGTTCCGGGCCCGGTCAGATCCAGCGCCGACCTGCCGCGAGGGGTGCACGACGTTCAGTCACCGGGTTCCTATCGCATCGTGGAAAACGACGACGACGAGGAGCTGTTCGGTTGGGCCGTTGGCCCGGAATCGTGGAAGAAGGAGTACTTCCCTTCCAGCCAGGTCATGTGGCGCGGTGAGGTCGTAGGCGACACCGTCGTCTTTCGTGAACCAGACCATTCACGCTCACCCGTAGCGATCTTCGGCGCACGTCCTTGCGAGGTGGCGGCGATGAACATCATGGACCGCGTGCTCGACGAAGGCGTCCATCGCGACTCGCGATATTCAGACCGACGTAATTCGAGTTTCATCACGGTCGTTGAATGTGCTCGCCCCGCCGACACTTGCTTTTGCGTCTCGATGCGCAGTGGTCCAGGCATTGAAAAAGGTTTCGACGTGGCGCTCACCGAACTCAATGACCAACACGGTCACCGCTTCATCGCGCGAAGTGGCTCACCGCGGGGCGCCGAGGTCCTCTCGTCAGTTCTCTCCCGCCCCGCTACGGAACACGACCTCGAAGCGCGCGCCGTCCTCCTCACGACCGCATCGGAGGCGATGAGTCGCAGCCTCCCCTATGACGAAGTCGCGGACCTGCTCGCGCGAAACGTGGAACATCCGAGGTGGAGTGACGTGGCCGAACGATGCCTGTCGTGCGGCAATTGCACCTTGGCCTGCCCCACCTGCTTTTGCAGTGACGTCCATGACACCACCGACGCCACCGGTGCGATCGAACGGCGCCGGACCTGGTCGTCATGCTTTGACCTCGAACACTCGTACCTTCACGGGGGTTCGGTGCACGAATCAGCCTCGTCGCGCTATCGACAGTGGATGACGCACAAACTCTCCACGTGGTGGGACCAGTTCGATTCCACCGGTTGTGTGGGGTGCGGCCGGTGCATCGTCTGGTGTCCAGTGGGAATCGACATCACCGAAGAGGTGACGGCAATCGCCGCTCAAGACCAGGTTCGAGTTGGTGTCCCGTCATGAGTACGACCATGAAGGACCTCGTGGAAGCACACCCTTTCATGACGAGCATGAACGAGGAGTCCATCGAACTCGTCTCTGGATGCGCGCGCAACGTCGTGTTCGCGCCGGGCGACCTGCTCTGTGCCGAGGGCGGGGAAGCCGACACCTTCTACTTGTTGCGACGAGGTCGGGTATCAATCAGTGTCCACGTTCCCGGTCGTGGGTCGGTCGTGATCGAGACTGTCGGAGCCGGTGACGTCGTCGGGTGGAGCTGGTTGGTACCTCCCTATCGTTGTACCTTCGACGCCCGATCCGTGGACGCCGTCGGGTGTATTGCGATTGACGGCGCCTGTTTGCGCGTGAAGTCCCTGACCAATCCGTCGTTGGGTTTCGCGTTGCTGTCAAAGGTTTCGATGACGCTTCTCGAACGTCTCCAGGCCACCCGGATGCGGCTACTGGACCTCTACGGAGACCATCGTGTCAAGTGACCGAACGCTCTCGATGAGACCACCGCCCGTCGCAGCCCGCGAGAACCACAGTGTCTTGACACCGATCCTGCACCGGGTTGTCGAACGCGTCGGCGAAACGAACGACATCACGACCCTGGTTCTCGAACCACTCGAGCCTTCGTCAATGAACTTCCGATGCGGCCAGTTCAATATGCTGAGCGCGTTCGGCGTGGGCGAGATCGCAATATCGATGAGCAGTGCCCCCAGCGAGAGAACGTTGCGCCACAGCATTCGAGACGTCGGCGCCGTGTCGCACGCGCTCTGCCAGAGCAGTGTCGGCGACCTCGTCGGTGTTCGCGGCCCGTTCGGCAGCGACTGGCTCGTGGAGCCCGCCAGCGGCGACGACGGCTGCATCGACCAGCGTGACACCGTGGTGGTCGCCGGAGGAATCGGACTCGCCCCACTTCGTGGTGCCGTGGAGGAATTAGTTCGGAATAGTCAACGAGGCGGTGGCCGAATATTCGTCCTCGTCGGTGCGCGCGAACCTTCCCAAATCGTTTTCCGGGCCGACCTCGATTCGTGGAAAGACCGCGGTGCCAAAGTTTCGCTGACCGTCGACCTCGCGACGCCGGAGTGGGACGGGAGTGTCGGGCTGGTCACCACGCTGCTCGCCGATGCGGGTTTTGACACTACGAACTCCAGGGCCATGCTCTGCGGGCCCGAGGTGATGATGCGTTTCACCGCGCGGGCATTGGTCGATCTGGGGATGGACCCCGAGGGCATCCTCGTCTCGCTGGAGCGAAATATGCAATGCGGCGTCGGTTGGTGCGGTCACTGCCAACTGGGACCGTTGCTCCTCTGTCGTGACGGTCCGGTCGTTCCCTACGCCGGCCTCGTCTCGCAACTTCTCACGCAGCGTGAACGATGAGCGACTCGAAGGTTCCCATCCGCCGGCCTTCATTGGCGGTATGGAAGTTCGCCTCGTGCGACGGCTGTCAGTTGAGTTTGCTCGACTGCGAAGACGAACTCTTGACGCTCGCCAAGGCGGTCCGCATCGCCCACTTCACCGAGATGACGCGGGCCAGCGCTCTCGGACCCTACGACATCTCCTTGGTCGAAGGATCGATCACGACGGCCGCCGACGTCGAGCGGATCAAGCTCGTGAGGGCCAACTCGCGCTATCTGGTGACGATCGGGGCGTGTGCCGCCACCGGCGGCGTGCAGGCACTCCGAAATTTCGCCGCTCCCGGTGAGTTCGCGGGCATCGTGTACGCCCATCCCGAGTATCTCGATTCACTCGACACTTCGACACCGATCTCGGCGCACGTGCGCGTCGACCACGAATTGCACGGATGTCCGATCGACCGCGACCAGTTGCTCGAGGTGCTCCTCGCCTACCTCGCCGGGCGGCGTCCGGTCATTGCCTCATATTCGGTGTGCCAAGAGTGCAAAGCCGGCGGCACCGTGTGCCTACTGGTCTCTCGCGCGGTGCCGTGTCTCGGCCCGGTGACCAGGGCCGGATGCGGTGCACTGTGTCCGTCGATCGACCGGGGCTGTTTCGGCTGTTTTGGGCCGAGCGACGACGCCAACTGTGATTCGCTCGCGACACGTCTGAAGGGGCTCGGAACTCCCGAGTCCACAGTGGCTCGTCTCTTTGGGACCTACAACACCGCCGCGCCCGGTTTCGCCGAGCAGGCCCAGGCCCTCCGGGTCAACGTGGCCGTATCGGACGTTCGGCGTCGCACGCTCGAGGAGCCGCGATCATGACCCACGGTGCCCGATCGAACCGCACGATCAGCGCCGAGGGAATCTCTCGCGTAGAAGGAGAAGGTTCGTTGCGCGTGCGAGTCAAGGACGGACGGGTCGTCGACGTCGCGCTCGACATCTTCGAACCTCCACGCTATTTCGAGGCTCTTTTGGTGGGGCGGCACTTCACCGAAGCTCCGGACATCACCGCACGAATCTGCGGTATCTGCCCGGTCGCATATCAGATGTCGGCCTGTCTCGCCATGGAAGACGCGTGCGGCGTCGTCGTCGACGAGCGAATCGCGGCCCTCCGTCGACTGTTGTACTGCGGGGAATGGATCCAAAGTCACGCGCTGCACATCTATCTGTTGCACGCCCCGGACTTTATGGGCTGCGCCGACGCGGTGGAACTGGCCGATCTCGATCCGATCAGCGTGACGCGCGGACTCGATATAAAGCGAACGGGCAACTTGGTCATGCAGACCGTGGGGGGACGAGCCGTGCACCCGGTCAACGTCCGCGTCGGCGGTTTCTACCGTGCCCCGGAGCACGAGTCGGTGCGAGCATTGGCCGAACCGTTACGCCGCGCTCGCGACGCCGCCTTGCAGACGGTCGAATGGGTCGCCGGGTTCGAGTTTCCAGACGTGACGAACGAGTACCGATTCGTGGCGCTCGACCAGTCTGATCGCTACGCGCTCGATGGCGGCAGCCCCTCATCCTCGGACGGACTCACGTTCAGCGCGGCGCAGTTCGCCGAAATCGCCGTCGAAGAACACGTCGAGCGCTCAACCGCGTTGCAGGCGACGCTCGGGGGGCGCCATCGGTACCTCACTGGTCCCCTGGCACGATTCGCGCTGAACGTCGCACGCTTGCCCGAGGTGGCTCGCGACGCCGCCGCCGCGGCTGGACTGTACGCACCGTGTATGAATCCATTTCGAAGCATCGTGGTACGCGCGGTGGAACTGGTCTTCGCCTGTGACGAAGCGCTTCATCTCGTCGAGGGTTACCAGCCTCCGGTCCAGCCCGCCGTCGAGGTGGTCGCGCGCGCGGCGACCGGCACGGCCGCCACGGAGGCACCTCGAGGCCTCTTGCTCCACCAATACGACATCGACGACGAGGGCATCATCCGCCGGGCCCGAATCATGCCGCCGACATCGCAGAACCAACTCAGCATTGAAGACGACCTGCGCCGAGTGGTGGAGAACGGGCTCTCCCTCAACGACGATGAACTGCAGTGGCGCTGCGAACAGGCGGTTCGCAATCACGACCCCTGTATCTCGTGCGCCGCGCACTTCCTCGATCTCACGGTGGAAACGTCATGAGTGCCCCGCGAACCGCCAAAGTCGTCGTCGCCGGATTCGGTAGCGAGTACCGCCACGACGACGGTGTCGGAACACTCGTCGCCGAACGCGCCGTCGCCCACGTGGCGACGACGCACTTCGTCGGACCCTTAAGCGACCCGCTCGATCTCTTGGGACAGTGGAATGGAGCGGACTTGGTCGTCGTGGTCGACGCCGTCCATTCGGATGCGCCGGTCGGCACACTACAGACGATCGAGATTGACGTGGAGAACCTCTCGCTCCTCGCGCTCGACGCCGAGTCACCGGCCGGCGAGTCCAGTACGCACGGCCTGGGCCTCGTCGCCGTGCTGCGACTCGCGCGCGCGATCAATCAGGCTCCTCGACGACTCGTCGTCGTGGGCATCGAAGGCGAGCGATTCGACTACGGCGAGGGTCTGAGCGATTTGGTTGCGGCCGCCGTGCCCGAAGCAGTGCAGCGAGTCGTGGAATTGATAAAGGAGGCGCAATCATGTGCGTGAGTTGTCTGGCAAACGTCCTAGAGAGCGACGGACCCAAGAGAGTCTTGGTCGAACACGTCAACGGACTCATTACGAGGGCGTCGTTACTCGCCCTCGACGGGCCTCCCCCGGAGCCGGGGGAATGGGTGGTCGTCCACAGTGGGTACGTCATCGATCGACTCGATGCCGCCGACGCCTTGGTGGCCGTGGCGGAGATCCGACGCGGCGAGCGAGATCTGGCCCACACGTTGATGGAGGGAGCCCACCGATGAAAACGCGAAGTAATCAGCGCATGCCGGGAATGCTCGTGGCCGGCGTCACCGCACTCCTCAGTGGAGTGTCGGTCTTCGTCAACAGTTACGGCGTGCATTCATTCAGCTCACCGGCGCTCTACACGACGGCTAAGAACATGTCGGCGGTCCTGTTCTTGGCCCTGGCCGCCTCCGCGGGCCTGTGGGCGCGCCGCGGACACTCATCAACCCTCAGCGCGCACTTCGTCACGCCGGAACGATCAAGCGCACTGCGCCACGGCGTCGGCTACTGGCTGGCTCTGGCGTACATCGGCGTCATCGGTGGCGGACTGGCCTTCGTATTGTTCTTCAACGGGCTCGCGGTGAGCACCCCGGCTTCGGCCGCGTTCTGGCGCGACACGATGGTGCTGTGGGTCGCGGCGCTCGCGGTGCCCATCCTCAGGGAGAAAGTGGAGTGGTGGAATTACGTGGCGATCGCCCTGCTCGTCGTGGGCGAGATCGTCGTCGCCGGTGGCGTCGGGCAACTGGCGTTCACGCGAGGCGAGTGTGACGTCCTCGCGTCGACCGCACTATGGGCCATTGAAGTCGTGATCGCCCGGCGGCTACTGCGCGAGATGTCGCCGGCCGCATTGGCACTCGTGCGTATGGGAGTTGGAGCCCTCGCCCTGTGCGTGTACTTGTCCGTGACCGGCGCGCTCTCGAATCTTCTTTCGCTCGACGCCCACCAACTCTGGTGGGTGTTGGCCACGGGACTGCTCCTCAGTGGCTACGTCGCCACGTGGATGACCGCGCTCGCTCGAGCGCGCGCACTCGACGTGACGTCCGTGTTGGTGGCCAGTGCGGTCATGACGTGGCTCCTCCAACTCGTCGCGGGCAGCGTCACCCCGGTGACCTCGACGATCGGACTCGTGTTGATCGCGGCCGGTGCGGGCCTAGTGATCTGGGTGGGCGCGATGAGGGCCTGGCCGCCCTCGCGTCGACCAACGGTGGTCGGATGAAGATCGACGAATCGGCCGTGCTGAGTGGGGTGCTGCTCTCGGGACCACTGCTCTTCGCTCGTTACGCCTATCCGCCGAACGAGTTGGGCTACTGCGGCCCGAGTGACGCAGGCGCGCTCATCGATTCAGCGACCGGGGCGGGTGGGGAAAGTGTGCTGGGGCACTTGGCCCGCGAGTTCGAGGGCGCGTGGCCGTACCTCGAACTCATCGCGGGATGTAACGGAATATCTGATCCGCTCGACCGCCGGGTCGTCGAGGCCTACTGGGTGGGTAACGAGTTGGCCCGGCGTGTGCCCGCGATGTCGCTGGCAACGTCGCTCGATGACCGTTTCGCCCGTCGCACCGCTCGTAATTTCGAGCCGCTGGTATCGGCGGCGATCACCGGCGGAGTGATCCAACACAGCTTTCACGTGTTCGCGGTCTATCCGTGGCTCGGGATGCTGCGCGCCGGGAAAGAGGGTGCACCGCTCGAGATCCTTGATCGCTGCCGAATCAGGTGGGGTCAGGTCATCAGCGTCGACGGCGACTTCGTCACCGTCAAATCCCGTTCGCTCGAGTTCGAAGGTTCACGCTTGCGTCTCGGTGCAGAAGGACTCGAGGTGGTGCGTCGCGCGCTCGGCGGTGTTGGATTCGTTGGCGACCTGACTGCGGGCGACGCCGTGTCGATGCATTGGGACTGGGTGTGCGACCGGTTGTCTGATTCGTCGCTCCGATGGCTCCAGAGCTGTACTCGGATGAACCTCGACGCGGTGAACCGTCTCGCCCAACCGAGTCCCGCCGTAGTGTGCGGCGCGTAAAACCGCCGGTCGAACGGTTGTTTCGCCAACGCCCGCGAACGCGAGTGGGCTTTACGCGTGCGAACGAATCACTACGACTGGGCACACTGCGTTGGCAACGCAGTGCTCGCTCGTTGAGCCAATCAACATCCCCACGAATTCGCCATGTCCTCGACTCCCCACCACAAGTAGGTCCGCCCCAACCGACTCTTGAATGAGAACTGGCGCTGGATGACCTTCGACGATTTTCGAGCGCACGTCCAGGTTGGGATGCGCAGCCTGCAGACTCGCCAGTACCGGCTCGAGCGTTTCCGCCAAATCACGCGCGGGATCGTAGCCATCGGGAATGAACGACCAGCCAAAACTGGTGGGCCACTCCCAGGCTGCGACGACTTCCAACGATGCGCCCGTGTACTCGGCCTGGCGAGCGGCCCATTCCAGAGCCATTATTGACGCGGGTGAACCGTCGATTCCTGTGACGATCCGGCGGCCCTCCACCGTCTTGTTGCTCGCGCTGTTCTTGGTCTCATCCGGGGAAGTCATATCTCATCTTTTCGGTCTCTGGCTACGCACTTCGTGCCATTACGACATTAGTGCTGAGGTACTTCTTGGCATTCAACGAGCGGCGTGAATGTTCAACGTGGGGCGAAGCGCGCCGACCAATCGGCCAACTCGACTCTTGAATACCGACGCGCCGCGGCGCACGAATCTCAAACGAATTCGGAACGACGTTGCGAAGCGATGCTCCGAGGTCAGCGGGTATGCGGCCATCGAGAGATCGTGCTCGATTTGTGACACGAGTTCAGGACAAATGGCCCTATTCAAGGGAAAACGCAGATTTTAGATTCGAGCGAGACTTGATTTGGCAGTCACGTTCTTATGAAAGAAGGAGCTTTGTCGACAACAGTCGCGCGATCGAAGGCAGCCCAATCCGAATGAAGAATGTTGAGTTCTCGTGAGCATCCCGGCGATTGCGACCTTCGATCTGGCCAAAGAGTTCGGTGTGACGCGCGCGCTTCAAGGACTTGATCTTCAGGTCGACGACGGTGAGATAGTTGGTTGCCTCGGTCCCAACGGAGCGGGCAAAACGACGATGATACGGCTCTTGCTGGGTCTACTCGTCCCGTCTCGTGGTCGAGCCGAGATTTTCGGTCTGGACACTCGGCAACAGACCATCGCGGCGCACCGGCGACTGGCGTACGTACCCGGCGAAGCCAATCTCTGGCCCACGTTGAGCGGTGCCGAAACCCTTCGTCTCTTAGGACAAGTCCACGGCCAGGTCGACTCGAGTTACCAAGCGGAGTTAGTCGAACGATTCGACCTGGACCCAACCAAGAGAGTTCGCGCACTGTCCAAGGGCAATCGACAGAAGTTGATTCTCATTGCCGCACTGATGACGCGCGCCGACCTGCTCATCCTCGACGAGCCAACGAGCGGTCTCGATCCACTGATGGAGCAGGCCTTTCGCCTTTGCATTCATGAAGCCAAGGAGCGTGGTCAGAGTGTGCTGCTCTCGTCGCACATATTGAGTGAGGTCGAGGCGCTGTGCGACCGAATCGCGATCTTGCGCAGCGGGGCCTTGGTGGAGATCGGCACCATGGCGCAGTTGCGCCACCTCTCGGCGCTGACCGTGGAGGCGACCTTCGAAGGCGACGTGCCGGACGTCACACGGGTCCCCGGGGTCTCGACAGTGCAAGTGCAAGGACCGACATTGCGCTGTCAGGTTCGTGGTTCGGTGCAACCGTTACTCGCGGTTCTCGCACACGCCGGGGTGCGCGAACTCCTGAGCCGCGAACCTTCGCTCGAGGAACTATTCTTATCGCACTACGGCGCGCCCTCGGTCGAAGCGCATGATGATGACGGCAATTAGCCCCGTCGTCGAAGTGACCACGGTCGCGTCGGACTCCTCCTCCGCGGTCATCGCGCGACTCACGGCACGCAAGTCCGTTCGCGCGGGTGTCGGTTGGGGATTGGTCTTCGGCCTCTACGTCGCGACCCAGGCCCTGACCTTCGCGACGACCTACAAGACCGAGGCGTCACGACACATCTTGGCCCAGCAGTTCGGCACCAACGCGGGCATCAGCGCGTTGGTCGGACCGGCGATCCGAATCGATACGGTGCCCGGTTTCACCTCGTGGAAGTGCCTGACCGTGTTGGCGATCATGGGCGCCGTATGGGGCATTCTCACGAGTACCAAATTGACCAGGGGCGAAGAGGACGCCGGCCGCTGGGAGCTCTTATTGGCCGGTCGAGTCACCGGCCGCAGCGCGGCCCGACAGGCACTCGCCGGCATGGGCTTGGGCGCGTGTGCGCTCTTCGCCGCAACGGCGCTCGTCGTCACGGCCGTCGGGCGATCGCCGAAGATTGACATTGGGGCGAGTTCCGCGTTGTACTTTTCTTTGGCCGTCGCGAGCGGGGCCCTCATGTTCCTCGTCCTCGGGGCGATGTGTGCTCAACTCTCGACGTCGCGGCGCCAAGCAATCAGCTTCGCGTCCGCCGTGCTCGGTGCCAGCTACGCACTTCGCATGGTCGCCGATTCGGGTTCCGGACTTTCGTCGTTGCGTTGGGTCACGCCACTCGGTTGGATCGAAGAATTGCAGCCGCTGACCTCGCCGCGACCGTGGGCCCTCGTGCCCGTCGCCGCATTCGTGGTTGTGGTTGGCGTGGCCACGATTCTGCTCGCCGGGCGCCGCGACGTCGGCGCGGGCACCCTTCCGGATCGCTCGACGATCACCTCGGTGCGACGACTGCCCACGACGCCATGGGGCCTCGCCCTGTATCTGTCGCGTGGGACCCTGCTGGCGTGGGGAGGTTCCATCGTGGCCTACGGGCTCTTGCTCGGTGGCATCGCGAGATCGGGCGGCAAGATGATCACGGCCTCGCCGAGTCTGCGTAACGACTTCGCGCGCCTTGGCATCTCGGGAGCCGAGGCCTATCTGAGCGTGGCGTACTTGATCATGGCCGTGGCGTTGAGCTTCGTCGCGGTGGGTCAAGTGAACGCCGCACGCAAAGAGGAGTCGGGCGGTCAACTGGAGAACCTGCTCGTTCGACCGTTCTCGAGAGTCAGTTGGCTGTCCCAACGAATCGTGCTCACGACCGTGATACTGGCGCTCGGAGGATTCCTCGCTGGGCTCTGCACCTGGGTCGGCGCCGTGAGCGACCACGCCAACGTCCACTTTTCATCAATGTTCGACGCCGGACTCAACGTGGCCGTTCCCGCACTGCTCATTTTCGGTGTCGGAGTTCTCGCCTTGGCCGTCGTACCCCGGAGAGTGAATGTCGTCACCTACGCCGTGTTGGTGTGGTTCTTGTTGGTGGAGATTCTCGGGAGCGTCGTCACCGCGAACCATTGGATCCTCGACCTCTCGGGATATCACCAAATGGCCGCGGCACCCGCCGTCGCGGTCAACTGGAGCGCCAATGCCGTGATGATTGCGATCGCCTTGGGGGCCGCCGGTGTCGGGGTCGTCGTGTTTGATCGGCGCGACATCAAGGACGAGTGAAATAGCGCGTTCTCAGTCGACGTCGGCGCGCGAGTCGCAACCTTCCGGCGCCTCGCTCCCGCGGTTCGGCAACGAGAGCATGATGACCAGCGCCGCCACGCCTACGACCGCGGTCGCGATCAAGAGCGCCTCGTCCATTCCTGAGATGAAGGATCGACGCGCCAACGTCGCGAGCTCATTTCCCAACTTCGATGGCGCGAGCCGAGCGACGGCGAGTGCGCCGCCCAACGAGCCGTCGAGGACCTTCTGCACCGCGACGGACACGTGCGCTCGTGCGATTACGGGCGCCATGAGGTGCCGATAGCGCAGGTTGAGCACGGTGCCTAGAACGCCGACGCCGATGGCGCCACCCACCTGCATGGCGGTGTCGCTGGTGGCGGAACCGACCCCGGCCTGGGACTTGGGCAGCGAGCCCATGACCGATTCGGTGCAGGGCGCCAGTGCGAGGGCAACGCCCACCCCGGCCATCATCAATGGCGCGAGAAGGTCTCGATACGTGCCGGCAACGGTCGTGCGCGAAAGCATCGCGAATCCAATGGCCACGAGTACGAGCCCGGTCGCGACGACGTACTTGGTTCCGACCGTACGAGCCACCCACACCGAGAGCGGCGCGACAATCAGGAGGGCCGCCGCCACCGGGGTGATGCGCACCCCGGCTTCGAGCGGGCTGTAGCCGAGGTCGAACTGGAGGTACTGGGTCATGAGAAAGAACATGCCCAGCAAAGCGAAGAGCACGAGCGACAGGGCGGCGATCGCCACGCTGTAGCGGCGACTGGCGAAGAAGCGAAGGGGCAACATCGCGTGGTCGATCCGCCGCTCCCAGGTGATGAACGCGATGATGATGACCATCGAGCCCACCAACGAGCCCACGATGGCCGGGGAACTCCACCCGCGGCTCGGCGCTTCGATGATGCCCCATAAGAGAAGGCCGAGGCCGAGCATCGACAGGCCGGCACCGAGTGCGTCCGGGCGTGCCGACCGCACGTTCTTCGAATTGGGCACGAGCCATATCGTCGCGATCAAGCCCACGACGGCGATGGGCACGTTGACGAGGAAGACTGATCCCCACCAAAAATGAGAGAGGAGGACTCCGCCGAGTATCGGCCCGAGCGCCACGCCGATACCCGTCGTTCCCGACCAGATGCCGATGGCGCGAACGCGGTCGCGCTCGGTCGTGAAAACGTTCGTCAAAATCGACAACGTGCACGGCATCAGCGCGGCCGCGCCAATTCCCATCGTCGCGCGAGCGACGGTGAGGACGTCGGGGCTCGCGGACCACGCGGCGAACGCCGAACCGCCCCCGAACACGACCAGGCCGCCCATGAACACCCACTTTCGTCCGACGCGGTCGCCCAATGCACCGAGTGACAAGAGGAGTCCCGCGAAGACCACGGCGTACGCATCGACCATCCACTGAAGTTGGCTGGGACTGGCGTTCAGAGAGTGCGCGATTGACGGCAGCGCCACGTTCAGGACCGTGTTGTCCAGACTGATGAGCAGCAAAGTGATGCAAAGGACCGACAGCGTCGCCCATCGACGGGTGCGGGGCGCTGAGGTCGGCACTCCGTGCTGGGCGACAGAGATGGTCACGCTCCCACCGTATGATCAATCACCCTGTTCAGAAAGGGTAAAAGGTCACGAGTCGCCACCATCCGACTCTCCCGCCACCACGCGGCGCGGCGCTGTGATGCGATAGTGACGTTCGTCCCTAGCGCCGGTCAGCGGGTGGGAGAACGATAGATTCATGTCGTCGACGAGTCGTACGCATCCATCGCACCCAGAACACAACGGTGTGGCGAAAAGCCCGTCACGGCAACGCACGTTCTGCATCCCCATCAAGTTCAACGAAGACACCCGTGTCGCGACACGTTGTCGCATCACTGGATGACCATGACGTCGTCGAGAGAGTCAATGAAGCACGATGAATTCGAGCGCGGGCGCTACCCCGGCGAGTTAGAAACCGACATCGAGGTCGGCTCCGGTGCGACGTTGCGAATGCGACCCATTGGTGGTGAGGACGCGAAGAGGTTGGAGGAGTTCCACGCGCGGCTCTCGTTCGACTCGATCTATCGGCGGTATTTCTACGAGCATCCGCAGCTCTCCGCCGATGAGGTGCGGCGCCTCACGCAGGTCGATTACGTGAACCGCCTCGCTCTCGTAATAGAAGACGGAGATGACCTCGTCGCCGTGGGTCGCTATGACCGCTCTCCGGACACCACCACCGCCGAAGTCGCCTTCGTCGTGCGCGATGATTACCAGCACTTGGGACTCGGTCATCGACTCTTAGAGGCACTTGCCAAAGCCGCCTGGGCCCGAGGGATCGTGACGTTCAGCGCCGAAACCCTGTTCACCAACCACGACATGATGGCGATCTTCCGTCACTCGGGTTACCCGCTGACGACGACGGTTTCGCGAGGTGAGATCAGCGTTCGCCTTTCGATCGATCCGGCGACTCGCGGCGGCGCAACGCCAGTTGTCGACGAGACCGGAGGATCGTCCTAATGGTGCTCGTGGTCAATGAGACGTTCGATGACTCGAGTCACGAAGACGCGGGCCATCCCGAGCGGCCCGATCGTCTGGTCGCGGCGCGAACGGCGATCCACGACCTACACCTCGGCGACGACCTCGTGGTGGCTCCGGCCCGCACAGCCACGCGCGAGGAGCTCGTTCGGGTTCACATCGGGAACTATCTGGACGAGCTCAGCGCGTACTGCTACTCCGGTGGGGGCGACATCGATCAAGATACCTACGCCACGTTGGACTCATTCACGATCGCCAAGTACGCGGCGGGCTCCGGACTGGCCGTAATCGATGAGTTGCGACGCAGGAACGACGGCGTCGGCTTCGTCGCGGCTCGTCCGCCTGGGCACCACGCACTGCCCGACCGCGCGATGGGTTTTTGTCTATTGAACAATGTTGCGGTCGCCGCGGCCGCACTGCGGAGCCAAGGCGAGCGCGTGCTCATCGTCGACTGGGACGTGCACCACGGCAATGGCACTCAACAGATCTTCTGGGACGTCCCTGAGGTCCTCTATGTCTCGACGCATCAATGGCCCCTCTTTCCCGGCACCGGTTCGGTGAATGAAGTGGGCGGTCGTCACGCGACCGACCGCACGGTCAACATCCCGTTGCCCCCGGGCGCCACCGGTGACGTCGTTCGCCGAGGAATCGACGAGATGGCCGGACCCGTCATCGACGCGTTCGACCCGACGTGGGTATTGGTGTCCGCCGGTTTTGACGCTCACCGCGAGGACCCGATGGCCGACCTACGCCTCACCAGCGGGGACTTCGCCCAGTTGGCGAGCACGGTCAGTGACTACGCACCACAACCTGGTCGGCTCGTCATGTTTCTCGAGGGTGGTTACGACCTCGGCGCGTTGCGCTCGTCGATCCACGCGTCGCTGAGCACGGCCCTCGGACAGTCGTATGACGGCGAGTCCCCGTCCAGCGGGGGCCCGGGCACGGAGCAGATAGAGCGAATGCGACAGGCCCGCCGTTCGACGATCGAGCAGCTGAACGTCAGTGATGATGAGGAGTCGACACGATGAAACCATTCCAAAACATCGCCGTGGGTTACGACGGTTCGCGCGACGCGATAGTTGCCGCGCGCTGGGCCATGGAGGCGGCCAAGGATGTCGGCGCTGTCGTCACGATCGTGCACGCCACGGGCCTGCGCGAACACCTCCACCAGAAGTACGCACCCGACGTGACACCGCCAGATCTGATCGCTCTCGCCCAGGAGTGCGCGTTCGAAGAGAGCGGGCTGCACTGGCTCATCGCGAACGGTGACGCGTGTTCGGTA